>ERZ832317.34-NODE-34-length-172304-cov-5.011762_pt1 | contig 172304 bp, 174 predicted proteins | sample MGYA00519695_ERZ832317 | MGnify/ENA primary metagenome ERZ832317 (study PRJEB31850, sample SAMEA3708726) | human gut metagenome | biome: human gut; feature: human-associated habitat; material: faeces | place: China | collected 2014 ...
TAGCGTGCTGAAGCACCGTCTTGCCCGTACCGAACGGACCGGGGATAAATCCGGTACCACCCTCAACGATCGGGTTCACGGTATCGATCGTACGAACGCCCGTCTCCAGCAATTTGAATGGACGGGGCTTTTCCTTATAACAAGTGATGGCTTTCTTTACCGGCCATTTCTGGATCATCGTCACGTTTACGTCCGTGCCATTTTCGTCCGTAAGGACAGCCATCGTATCATTGATGGTATATTGTCCGGCTGGAACCACCGATTTCACAGTATAAGATCCCTCGAACTTAAAGGGGACCATAATCTTATGAGGTTGGAAATTCTCGTCCACCTCTCCCAGCCAATCACCGGCGCTCACGGTATCGCCCGCTTTAGCCAGAGGCTTGAAATCCCACTTCTTATCATTGTCCAACGCAAACGTATAATCGCCACGTTTCAAGAATACACCTTCCATCTTATCCAAGTCATTCTGCAAACCGTCATAGTTGCGGGACAACATACCCGGACCCAGCGTAACTTCCAACATATGCCCTTGGAATTCAGCCTCGTCACCGACACGCATACCACGTGTGCTCTCAAATACTTGTACAAAGGCATTCTTACCTATCACCTTGATTACTTCCGACATCAGCTTCACGCCTCCGACAGAAATGTAACAGATCTCATTCTGAGAAACCGGACCATCCACCTCTACGGTTACTAGGTTGGATACGATTCCTTTTACAATTCCTTTCGTAGCCATAATTTATTTTATATTGTTTCTTTTAAATTCTTCCAACGCATTCTCACTACCCATCTTCATGGCGCCTACCAATTCACGGAAAGTCTTCTCGCCTCTCGCCTTATCCAAGGTTACCCAGCGCTCTATCATCTCCAATTTCAATAAATAAGCGAATACACTCTCTATGTCGAACGTCTTGAAGAAGGTATTATCGTCCAGCCATTTCCATTTCAAAAGATCGATTTTCTTCTCACGAACGATCAGATCGGTCTCTTCGGCGATGCGTTGTAACTCGGGCAAATATTCCACGGAATCGCCCAAGCCGAAATCACGGGCGTTCGACGTACGGATATTTTCTGCTATCTCATTATGCCCCACGATATAATTGGCCTTATCAAATCCATATTTACGGCAAGTGATCGCAGTAAGAACATTGTTGATATTCAAGTTAAGCTCGAACCAATCGGCCACGAACTTATTCCCACATTTCATGGCATATTCATAATATAACGCAGCCAAGCGGTCTTCCCATGATATATATTCTTTCTCACTTTTGGTGTCCTTAGCCTCTTCGGCTAGATACAGTTTAAAAAAGTCCACGAAATAAGGCGGGAGATTATCATTTTTGGGAATTTTTTCCTCATCCTTCAACGCTTTATATAAAGTATTGAACTCATCATACGTTATTCTTCCTCTTTGATCCGGATCGGAGTCCGGTCTTTTAGCGTGAGCCAGCAGATTTATATTATCATATTTCAAATAAAATAAATCAATCAGCTTTTTATCCTTAGAAGATAGCATATCCTCTATTTCCGTCCGGAACTCACAGACCGAATAGGCTAGTTTACTATCATCCAACGCTATGTTAGGAAGTCCGGAGATTAAGTAGTAATACTTACTCATATCAGAACAGCATTTCTACTAATTGCGGACGCAAGAACTCTTTAAAGAACTCGATGAACTCGTCTTCGCCAAACGTCACTTTATAAGACCCATCCGCCGGGATAATAGAGAAAGACGCTTTCTTTCCGCTTACCTTCTCGATCTTATACCCTTTCTCTAGCAAGCCTTTGGCATTGGCCTCAAAATACGCCTTCAAGCCATCGGAATCAGAAGCTTGGATAGTCAAGAACTCATTAGCGGGCCAGCTTTTCACAAGCTCAAGGATCACTTTCTGCATATAGGCGGGATCCATCAACGCCGCTTTCACATTCGAACTAGCGATATCACCAGTGATAAGGTTTGTCACCTCGCTCTTTAATGCCTCGACAGACTGGGTGGCGAACAATTTCAATTCGGCTTCCGTATTCTTCTTCAACTCGGCAGCTTGTTTCTCAGCAGCCGCTACGATACGTTTCGCTTCCGCTTCCGCATCTTTAAGAATCGTATCCTTTTGAGCATTGGCCTCGGCGATTATACGCCCCGCTTCTTCGTTCCCCTTCTCTACACCTTCCTTGTAGATCTTGTCTGTTAGTTCCTGAATCTTTGTATCCATTTCCTATTATGTATTTGAATTGTATTTTTCAATAGTAAACGCCCACAAAGTTATTATTTTTCGCGGATTAACATCAAAATAAGTGTGAAATCAAGCTAAAAAATAACACTAGTCAAGTAAAATTCTATTTACATTCGTCTATATTGTATTTTTGTTCGTCTATTTGTATCTTTGTGAGTCAAAATACAAAATTAACATGTTTACGATTAGAAAAGCGACTATTGATGATCGTTCTCTTATTCATGATCTTGCCTCACGCATTTGGGAGAACACGTATGGAAAGATACTTTCTAAAGAGCAATTGGATTATATGTTCGATATGATGTACGCTCCGGATAACATTCTTAAACAAATGGAAGAGTTACATCATCAATATTTTATTATATTGGTGGACGATATGCCGGCAGGCTATTTATCCATAGAGAAAACAGGTGAAAACACGTACAATTTTCAAAAGATCTATTCCCTACCGGAAATGCATGGCACGGGAATCGGGCGTTTTATCATCGAACAAGGTATTAATTATTTGAAGGAGGTACATACCGGGCCTTTCACTATAGAATTATACGTAAACCGTTACAATCCCGCCATAGGCTTCTACAGACATATGGGATTACGGGAAATAGGCACACGGGACCATCATATAGGAAACGGCTATTTCATGAACGATTATATCATGAGCATGGAAGTGGAGAATAAATAGACAGTCATCCCCTATTCATATATTTATATATAGAATAGGGGATGATGATTGTCAACGGGTCTTCCCTCTTTTCGGATTACGAGGTTTCTCTAGGATTCGTACACTACTAACTTTTACAGAGTAAATAACAGCGATCCTATCATTCTTCGGATTCTCAATCGCAAGTTGAGAGTTCCAGATTTTCTTTTCTTGTTTTTTATCCATAACGCTACAATTTAATAGTTCATATTTAATAAGTCAAACCTTGACTGTCTTTTTCTCTTTTCCTTCCGCTATCTCAACCAGATAAACCCCGGCGCAAATACAGATAATGGCGAACGTCTGTGTCCAACTGAAACGGTCTTGCCCGATCAATAGGGATGTAATCGTTGCCACGATCAAGATCAGATAGCCATAAATAGCCACCAACGTAGTTTTCAAATACTTCAATCCGATAGGAATCAACAGATAACTAATTACCGTAGGGAAAATAAGCACAAACATCAATACGGCAAAAGGCCACCAATGAAATGGCTCCGAGAATAAAGGAGCATGAAAGCCCTCTATCGGCAAAATCAATAGACTGGAAAAAGCGGCGCCCGTGAATGTATATCGAAGCATCGTCATCGTCCCTACTTTTTGTAAGATCCGCTGGCTTAATACCAGATACACGGCATAAAACACGGAGCTAGCCAGACATAGCATATTTCCATTAAAAGCGTCCGCCGCTAAATCGTCGCTTTGCTGGGTCAAGATGCAAACCAAGGCCCCAGATAAACCAATCAAGATACCGAGTATTTTCATCCAAGTAGCCTTTTCCTTATAAAAGAATACCATAATCAAAAATACCCAGATCGGTTGCAAGCTCGTGAAAATAGAACTCGAGACCGGCGTTGTCTTGCTAAGCCCCACTAAATAAAGAAACATAAAACCATAGATACCGATAGCGCCTAGTAAGAATAGCCACACCTTATCTTTCGTCGTAGAAACCTCCGGTTTCATAAACCAGCCGATCACCCAAAACGCCACGGCCGCAAACACGCATCGGAAAGAAGCGCCCGTCAACGGGCTCATCCATAAGGGAAGCAAGTATTTCAAGGCGTTCATATTCAATCCACTGAAAGTTTTTGAGACCACCATGCTAATATTAGCTTCTGTTTTCTTATTTTTCACTGTCTATCATTTTTTAGTTTTATATTCGTAAATCAAATTTTATCGTTGAAAAGGAACGAGTCTCGTTTTACATAAGCCCAGATCGTAGCGACCAGCGCAATACAGAGGTTAAAAATAAACGCGAATTGCTGGCTCTTGACATGGAGTATAGACTGGAAGAAATCGATAATAAACGGACAAAGTAATATCGCCAAATAATTCATCGCCATCACGAAAGCTAATGCCAATGTAACTTTCTCAGGAATGGCCGTACGAGTCGTTTTATCATAAGCGATTGGCTGGATAACACCATATCCAAAACCGATAAAAATACATCCCAATCCAATTAGCCATTCCGTACGAGATATCAAAATCAAGGCCATCCCTAAAGCGATCGCCAATAGACTGACAAATTTTGTCTTTTGCTTAAATAAATCAACGATCTGATTCAAGATAAAACCGGGAGCCATAATAGCCAAGAAAAACAATGAAATCATTAATCCGGAATTACCGCTTGTAAACTTATATTCCTTCATTAAAAACGGTAAGTTAAAGCTGACTATAATCACTAAATACGTAGCCAATCCATAAAAACACATGATTTGTACCAGATGCTTTATATCCACACCATATTTACCCGGAACCGTGACGGGATCTGCCGCAACAGGGGCTTTCACTTCTGATTTCGATACGATCGCCGGCTCATTCTCCATACTCCTTTTCAAGTATACGGAAAGTACGATGGAAATCAAGGGCAATAGATAAACGGCAAACGGTAAATGCCAATTCACCTCCGCCAGATATCCCGTTAAGATCGTGGCTAATACCAACGTTACATTTGTAATAGCAGAACTTAAACCAAATTGCTTCGTCCGGTATTTCCCGATAAAGAAACGAGAAATCAAACCGGTCGATAAGGGTACGATCAAGCCAGATCCGATTCCCATTAAGGCGCTCACCGCTATCAACTGCCACATCTTATTAGAGAGTAAGTATAGAATACCACTTAGGGCAAAGATCACTAAGCCTAATTGCAATAGACGTATCTCATTTACTTTCTCCGTTAATTTACCCGACAATATAATAAATGGAATTATCAATAACGATGGCAAAGAGGAAAGCATCTGAATATCCAGTTCCGTAGAATGAGGAAAAATAACGGAAAGTTTCCCTAATATCGGAGAAACCGCTAAACCCGGTAATGCATTTAAAGCGGAGATAGACCATATCCCTACCAGAGTTATAAGGGGAATTGTGCCCCGGCCTGTCTGTATTCTCATAAAGATTTAGTTTTACGTTTTTATCTAATCAAAACAAACATTTTATGTGAAAGTTCATTATTTTCGCTCTTTCCAAGAGGACTGGACTTGTATCGCTAATAAACCCCAAATAATGTAAATCCAAAAAACATTCCAATCCATAATCTGTTTTGGCATAAACGCTCAGTGGAAGCAGTATTCCATTGACTCAAATCATTTTATTAACAAAAAAACTAAAGAAAAATGAAAGACTCAAATTTCAGAAATGGCGATGCCAAAACAGCGATTTTTGGCTCAGAAGTGATGTTGACACCCTCTCCAGTAGATAAGATTCCTGATGGCCCTACAACCCCGGAGATCGCTTATCAAATGGTTAAAGACGAGACTTTCGCACAAACACAGCCTCGCTTGAACCTAGCTACATTCGTTACTACGTATATGGACGAGTACGCGACAAAATTGATGAACGAAGCTATCAACATCAACTATATTGACGAAACAGAGTATCCGAGAATCGCTGTTATGAACGCCAAATGTATTAATATCATGGCGAGTCTTTGGAATTCTCCCGAGCAAGAAAAATGGAAAACCGGAGCCTTGGCTATCGGTTCTTCAGAGGCTTGTATGCTAGGTGGTGTAGCCGCTTGGTTACGTTGGCGCAAAAAGAGACAAGCACAAGGTAAACCAACTGACAAGCCTAATTTCGTGATCTCTACTGGCTTCCAAGTCGTATGGGAGAAATTCGCCCAGCTATGGCAAATCGAAATGCGTGAAGTTCCCTTGACTTTAGACAAGACGACACTTGATCCGGAAGAAGCGCTTAAGATGTGTGACGAGAACACGATTTGTATCGTTCCTATCCAAGGTGTAACATGGACAGGACTGAACGATGACGTAGAAGCCTTGGACAAAGCGCTCGACGCATACAATGCCAAGACCGGTTATGATATACCTATCCACGTAGATGCCGCCAGCGGTGGTTTTATCCTTCCGTTCTTAAGCCCGGAGACAAAATGGGACTTCCGTTTGAAATGGGTTCTTTCTATCAGCACATCCGGACATAAATTCGGATTGGTTTACCCGGGATTGGGTTGGGTTGTTTGGAAAGACAAGAAATATTTGCCGGAAGAAATGGCATTCAGCGTAAACTATCTTGGAGCGAATATCACTCAGGTTGGTTTGAACTTCTCTCGTCCTGCCGCACAAATCCTCGGACAATACTATCAGTTTATCCGTCTCGGATTCGAGGGCTACAAACAAATCCAATATAACAGTATGGAAATCACGAAATACATCCACCAAGAAATCGGTAAGATGGCCCCATTCGTTAATTACAGCAACGAGGTTGTGAATCCATTGTTTATTTGGTACATGAAACCGGATTACGCTAAGAACGCCAAATGGACACTTTACGATTTGCAAGATAAATTGCAACAAAGCGGTTGGATGGTTCCAGCGTATACACTACCGAAGAAGCTGGATAACTACGTGGTTATGCGTGTCGTAGTTCGTCAAGGTTTCAGCCGTGATATGGCCGATATGTTATTAGGTGATATCAAGAACGCTGTAGCTGCATTGGAGAAACTTGAATATCCGACTCCTACTCGCATCGCTCAAGACAAGAACGTTCCGGTTAAGGGTAAGGTATTTACTCACACCGCAATGAGCAACGCTAAGAAATAAAAACAAAATTCATCAAGGCGTGCATGAAAGGACTATCAGTGTTTTCATACACGCCTTCTTTAATCCAATTCATATATGGACAAAAAAATAACGATCGCCCAAATAAAGGAAGTAGCTCAACAGGCTTACGATCTTTACAAGACAAATACGGATGGTAAGAATGCCGATTACATTCCTTATCTGGCGAATATCAATAAAAATCTATTCGGAATCAGTATTTGTCTTTTAAACGGACAAACCATCGAGGTGGGAGATTCCGAATATCGTTTCGGTATTGAATCCGTATCGAAAGTACACACCGCTATCTTGGTACTGCGCCAATACGGAGCGAAAGAATTATTGGAGAAGATTGGTGCCGACGCTACCGGATTGCCATTTAACTCCATCATCGCTATCTTATTGGAAAACGACCATCCTTCTACCCCATTGGTAAATGCCGGCGCTATCACGGCTTGTAGTATGGTGAAGCCTGTCGGTGATTCCAAACAGAAGTGGGATGCTATCGTAGCCAATATCACGGATTTGTGCGGAAGCGCACCGCAGTTGATCGACGAACTCTATAAATCCGAGTCCGCAACGAACTTCAATAACCGCTCCATCGCTTGGTTGCTAAAGAATTACAATCGCATTTATGACGATCCGGATATGTCTTTGGATCTGTATACCCGTCAATGTTCTTTGGGTATCACGGCTAAGCAACTATCTGTCGCTGCCGCTACGGTCGCAAATTTAGGTCTTAATCCTGTGACAAAGAAACAAGTATTCGATGCAGAGTTATCTCCGAAGATCACTTCCATGATCTCTACCGTAGGTTTTTATGAACACACCGGTGATTGGTTGTACACTTCCGGTATTCCCGCAAAAACTGGCGTAGGCGGTGGCGTCATGGGTGTACTTCCCGGACAATTCGGTATTTCCGCATTCGCTCCTCCTATTGACCAAGCTGGTAACTCTGTAAAGGCACAGCTTGCTATTAAGTATGTAATGAATAAACTCGGATTGAACGTGTTCAACGGGCACCGTGTGACGATCGTTGACTAATAGACTGAATCAGTTTAAACGAGAAATAGTATAGAAAAAGTGTTTCATTACGATGGGCAGTTATACCATCTAAATGAAACACTTTATTTTTTGTATCAATAAAAATCGGATCAATTCTCCGACACGACCCAAGCCGAATCGTATACTTCCGTATTCGGGGTCTTATAATACATATCCTTTTCTTGAGGAATGCTTAATTTATAGGTCTTCCCACCTGTCACCAACTTCCGATCACGGAGCCAAGGATTAAAACGTTTCAAGTCCGCATAAGTGATCCCATGCTCTTTAGCGAAAGCCGACAGATTCTGTATATCTTGGCTTACAGCCACGTCTACGGTAGGGATCGGCTTATACAGGTCACGGGCACGAAGCACAAAACCGTATTTCGACGGATTCTCGAAAATTTGCTTGATCGCCATGATTCGATAAATATAACGGGTAGTCTCCTCCACCAGCCAGAGATCAAAGGAGGAATCCGCATCTTGTTTGACCAGCTCACCGGATATACGTCCCATGCCGCCATTATAAGAAGCGGCTACCGCCGCCCAATCTCCATATTTCTTATAGGCGGCTTTCAAATAGCGGCAAGCGGCCCCAGTAGCTTTCTCCACATGGCAACGCTCGTCGACCGTCGGGGTGATTGTCAAACCATACTCCCTTGCCGTGCCCTCCAGTAATTGCCACATCCCGACAGCACGAGCCGGAGAGGATACACGGGGGTCCAAATGGCTTTCTATCACCGCTAGATATTTGAAATCATCGGGAATGCCGTTCGCCTTCAAGATCGGCTCGATCACCGGGAAATAACGGTTCGCCCGCTTGATCAGAAGCATCGTCGTAGAATGGAAATAAGTAAAGCTACTCAATTCACGGTCATAGGCTTCCCGCATATCATAGCGGGTAATATCGATTAGTTTCCCACAAAAAGGAACCGAGGACGGAACATCCGGAGACAGGGTCATGGACGAGACAACCGGACGGCTCTCTATCACTTTTTCCACGTCATTCGAACTCATCGAGATACATGCGGTCAAGCAAACGACGCCTCCACATAAAAAACTAGCTAAATTATTCTTGGATATTCTCATTTTCATCTTGAATTGTTTTAGGTCTAAGAATGTTTATATCGCCTTTTTCCTTGTACTTAATGCCATCGGAACCTTCGGCTTCTATCACATAAAAATACACACCCGGCTGAACGTATTTACCGCCCTTCTTTCCATCCCATCCTTGGGCCGGATCTGTCCAGTAATACATCTGTAGGCCCCAGCGATTAAATATCCATGCCTTAAATTTCACCAACGACTTATAGGCAACCCGGAACTCATCATTAATTCCGGGCGTGGTACCCGGGGAGAATGCGTTCGGTATCATCAGATAAGACTCCGAGATATCAATCTGAACCTCATCTTCCGTGCTGCAAGTAGTGCTTTGGTCGCTTACTTCCAACTTGATGATAAAAGTCCCGGATTGGTTGAACGTATAATCCACCTCCTCACCCGTAAAACGAACAACCGGATTATCTTCTTCCCCTTGCCGATAGATTTTCCAATTAAACAGGGCGGCTGTCGGCGTATTCGCGATAGCCGAAAATTGAACAGTGGCGGGAGCGCAATAACCGCTCTTCGTCGTATTCATATTCGGGGCCTCTTGCTCAATCAGCAACGTGTCTATATGAGCATCTACCGCAGCGGCCTGATATTCATCGATACAAAGCGTAACCTCCTTTCCAAAATGACGAGCGAAATAATCGCCTTTCACACAGATCTCCGTATCACACCAAGGAGCGGGAATGGATTTACCGAACAAATTGCCCTCGATGACCGCCGTCTCTTGTTTAGAGGTATATTCTTTTTTATCCGAATTATATTCCAATGTATTATAAATAACATCAAATTGGCGAGACAGTTCACGTCTTGTTCCCGTATTCGGCCAATAATAATAAATAGGTTGGATCGTACCTGTCCCAGCCAAGACCAATCCGCTACATGGATCGCTATTATCGGAGACATGCAGGTTGGATATGTTTAAGGTGTATTTGCTGTAATCAACGATCCAGACGTAACGAGATACGGCTCCTTCCTCGACAAAATAGCCATATCCCTCCTCTACATTCCGAATGGTGGAAGTAGTTCCATTTTGGGTGGAGGCCACCTTCTCGGCCTCCAATCGCTTGGTTTTATAACGATACCATTGATGCGAAGAAGAAGATGATGAGGTATAACTAATCGTCACGTTATCCATTCCATACACCAAGTAGACCTCAAGTCGCTCGGCGGAATCGCCGGAACTCTGCGTGGCTTTCATCGGGCTACCACTTCCTCCCGTCACCACATACTGGGCACACGAGACAGCCGCTACAAACACAAAACTTAGCGATAACAGTATCTTTCTTAATTCCTTCTTTAGCATATATAGTCTAAAAATTACGGTTCCAAAATTAGGGAAATAAAAGGACATACGTAGCATGATAAGCAAAATTCACTATCTTTGTCACAAAATACTCCGAACAGCAAATGAACAAGATTAGTATATACGCATTGACGTTCTTTTTAAGTTTATCGAGCGTAACCGTTTATTCCCAAAAGAATAATAAGCAAGTTATTTTTACTAACGAACAAGGGAGCGATATATTTTATCATACCATCGAACGCGGACAAACCGTATACGCCATAGCGACCATGTATGGCGTAAGCGTAGAGGATATTTATCGGTTGAATCCGGAAAGTAAAGAAGGGATCAAGGCCGGTTCTACGTTAAGAATCCCGCAGAAGGACTCCGCTATCGCACCTTCCGGCAAAGCAGATAACTATACATACCATACGATCCAGCCGAAAGAGACCTTGTACTCTTTATCCATTAAATATTCAGTGCCCGCCACGGATATTATCGCCGCCAATCCGGGTCTCTCCACATCGACCTTTACGATTGGTAAGAATATCCGGATCCCGCCGACACGACTGGAAACCTTGCCTACTACGGAAAAAAAGACCGTACAGAAGGAAATGGAATATACCATACAGAAAAAAGAGACCATGTACCGTATCTGCCGGAAGTTCGATATTTCCAGCGCGGAGCTTTTAAGACTCAACCCCGAGCTGAAAAACGGAGTAAAAGCGGGCATGGTTATCAAGATACCGGTAGCCAGTGAAGAAGTGATCACCCAAAACATAAGACAGCCGGAAGAGCGTGAGGTGAACGCCCTCCTCTCTACTCCTAAAGATATAAAGAAGGTGAACCGTATCCAAGTCGCCTTATTGTTGCCGTTCATGACGAACGAGACAACGCAATCATCCGCGACCTCCCGTTTCGTGGAATATTACGAGGGATTGCTATTGGCGGTCGACAGCTTGCGAAATATGGGAACCTCTATCGAGCTATCGGTATATGATACTGGAAACGGTACGAAGAAAGTCAAGGAGATATTGAAAGAAGATGCGTTATCAAACGCTAATTTGATCATTGGCGCCGTACAGAACGACCAAATCGGATTGATCGCTGATTTTGCCCAAAAGCATAATATCAAATACGTGATCCCTTTCACCTCCAAGAATGATGATGTCTTGTCAAACGCGAATGTTTATCAAGTAAACACACCTCATTCCTATTTATACTCCAAGGCGGCACAAGCCGGATGCGATTTATTCTCGGATTACAATATCATACTTGTCAATATAAAGGATAAAGAAGAAAAGCCGGAATTTATCAAAGCCTTCAAGACGGAGATGCAGCAACGCGATATCCCGTTCAAGGAAGTAACTTATAAAGGGGATACTTTCGCCACGGATATAGAGGCAGCCATGGTAAGGGACAAGCGGAATGTGGTATTGCCAACCTCCGCCTCCTTAGATGCGGTGAATAAGATCAAGGCACCGCTCCGTATGCTTTCCGAGTTAAAAGAGGAGGAGAAAGAGCCTTATATGGTCAACCTATTCGGTTATCCGGAATGGCAGACCTATACAAGAGAGTGTCTGGAGGACTTCTACGCATTGAACACCTATATCTATAGTAATTTCTATGCGGACAACTTATCTCCGGAAGTCCATAGCTTTTATTCCGATTATAAAAACTGGTATAGCAAGAATTTAATCAACACATTCCCGAAATATGGAATCCTAGGCTTTGACACGGGTATGTATTTCCTAGGCGCCATCAATAAATATGGCTCGAACTTCGAGAATAATTTAGACAAGATCCATTATAAGAGCATCCAGACCGGATTCGATTTCCATAGAGTGAATAATTGGGGCGGTTTTATCAATACGAACTTGTTTATTGTACATTACAAGAATGATTATACGGTAACCCGCAGTGAGGTAAGATAATTGATATGATGACGAAAAAGATATTTGTAGCGATATTTCTGTGCATGGCAAGCTTATCGATTTGCTATGCGCAGAAAAGTACTTTTAAGCAAGAGCTTGCGGTTGGAGCGTCCTTCGGATTAAATTTCTCTAGCGTAAGTTTTGCCCCAAAAGTCCCTACGAAGATGAAACTTGGGTTTAACGGGGGAGCGACGATACGTTGGAATACGGAACCCAATTTAGGCATACAGGCGGAATTGAACTTTACCCAACATGGATGGGAAGAGAAGTTTGAGGAGAAACCTCAATATAAATATAGCCGTACGGTAAACTATATGGAGCTTCCGTTCTTGACTCACATCCATTTCGGAAGCAAGCGAGTGCGTGTATTCGTCAATCTAGGGCCTAAAATCGGTTATGCGCTGAGCGAAAGCACGGAGTCGAACCTTAATGGCGAGAACCCGAACGCGAACCGTCCGGACGAACAACATACAATGGAAGTCCAAAAGAAGTTCGATTGGGGGCTTTGCGGCGGACCGGGAATCGAGCTCCGCACCGGAATAGGCTCTTTCCTGTTGGAAGGTCGTTATTACTATGCACTGGGCGATATGTTCAATAGCCGTAAAGGAGACACTTTCTCTAAATCTTCCAGCCAAATAATATCCGCGAAACTAACCTATCTGATTCCCATCTTTAGTAAATAAAGGGGATGGACTCGTGATATCGTAACAATCAATTGAAGATCTGTGCCGCAAGTAATCCCACTCACGGGATAAGAACGGTGGATAATATAGCCAAGCACCGGACGATCTGATCTTTTCACGAATGTGAAGAGATCTTTTCACGCTCGTGATACGATCGTTTCACCCTTGTGAAAAGATCATTTCACATCCGTGAAAAGATCTTTGGATACAGGCGTACAAGCTACTTCCGATAATACCTTTATCCAACAGGAAGGTTCTACAGTAATAAATCATGAATACAATGGGGAACGCATCTAACTATCATTATTGTTGAGGTGACCTACTATAAAAGAAAAGGCCATCCGTCACGGACAGCCAATCTCATTGTTAACCTTAAATCTAATACCATGAAAAACACAGTGCAAATATAGAGACTTTATGTTATGCAGCATAATTTTCCAACAAGAAAAGCCTACTCATTAACTTTATTTAAGATAAACATGCTATACAACATAGAATTCAGCTCTTTTTATCTCGTTTTTTCTATTAACAGCGAAATACTACCACTATAAATATTTCTTACCTTTGCATTTATAAACATAAATATGGATTAATATAAGAAATCATGCTAATTATAGGTATAGCGGGCGGGACTGGTTCCGGGAAAACTACAGTGGTAAAAAAGATCATAGAAAGTTTACCTCCCGGTGAGGTCGTATTACTCCCTCAAGATTCTTATTACAAAGATAACAGCCATGTGCCGGTAGAGAAACGTCAATATATTAATTTCGACCATCCCGACGCATTTGATTGGCCGCTCCTCTCAGAGCAAGTCACCTTGCTGAAAGAGGGGAAATGCATCGAGCAGCCGACTTATTCTTATCTTACCTGCTGCCGATTGCCCGAGACCATTCATATCGAGCCTCGTGATGTTGTCATCATCGAAGGGATCCTCGCTTTATGCGACCCTCAATTACGAGACTTGATGGACTTGAAAGTATTTGTCGATACAGATTCGGACGAACGTCTTATCCGTGTGATCCAACGGGATATGATCGAGAGAGGACGCACGGCGGAAGCGGTAATGGAACGCTATACCCGGGTACTAAAGCCTATGCACCTGCAATTTATAGAGCCTAGCAAACGATATGCCGACCTAATTATACCCGAAGGAGGAAGCAACCAGATCGCCATCAATATATTGAAAATGTTTATCGAGAACAATCTGGGGCTTCCCCATACAGATAATCAATAAACCAATCGTTCCGACAGGGATCTCCCCAATATAAATGCGTGTACCCCGCCAATACGTTCTTGTAGCGATATAGCGGGGTATCCGTTTGACCTCCTTTCGCCGTAAAGGCTTTCGCTACCGAAGGCAGCGGGCTTTCCATAGGCACGATCCGGGAATAATGGAACTCATGCCCTCGTAGGACATCATTCTTATAGCATAAAGTCCGATACCCTAAACGTAACTTCATGTTCTCCATCGTGGTGGATTGCGGTAATACACCGGCCATTGGATAGGCAATCCCATCCGTACCGATAATCTCTTTACAGAGATACATCATCCCCCCACATTCCGCCAGCAACTTGCCCCCCACTTCCACAAAGGAATGAATCGATTCACGCATCCCGGAATTCATGCTCAACTCCGATAAATATAACTCGGGATATCCACCCGGCAAATAGACAAAATCGGCCTCCGGTAAACAATCATCCCTCAATGGACTGAAATAGGTAATCTTGCCTAGAGTAGATAAGAAATGTATATTTTCCTCATATGAGAAATTAAAAGCGGGATCACGGGCGATGGCTATATTTAAGTTTGCCTTTGAAACAGTCCTCATGACTTCCTTAACCCGAGGAACTGGCTGTCGCTCTGGCAAAGCCGTGATTGCCAACAGGCGGTCTATATCCACATGCTCCTCCACCAAGCAAGCAACCCGGTCCGCAAACTCCTCAAAGCAAAAATCCTCATCCAACGACAACCCCAAATGCCGGCTCGGGATCTCTACATCCGCACACTTCGGTAGATAGCCTAACGCTTCCACACCCGCATCCTCACACGCTTGTCTCAAGAAAGAATAATGACTCTCCGACGCCACGAAATTAAATACCGCCCCCACGACATTCAGATCTTTCCGAAAATTCCGGAAGCCATAAAGCAAGGGAGCTACCGAATAAGCCGTACTTTTAGCGTTCACCACCAATACGATCGGTATCCGCAATAAACCGGAGATCTCCGCACTACTCCCTCGCATGGCATCGTAGCCATCGAACAGCCCCATCACCCCTTCGGTCACGGCTACATCCGCATTCGAGGTATACCGGGCATATAAATCCTTGATATGCCCTTCCGACATCATGAAACCATCCAAATTCACGGAAGCGCAACCAGCCGCCATTTTATGATGACGAGTATCTATATAATCCGGCCCACACTTAAAAGGCTGCACCCGTAAAGAACGATTTCTCAAGGCACGAAGCAATCCTAAGGTAAAAGTAGTCTTCCCGCTTCCCGACGAAGCGGCACCTATTAGCAAATGAGATCTCATGTATTCTGTTTCTAATATATCTGGGAAACAAAGATATGAAACCAACTCGTAAATGTAACATAGAAATAACATAAATTCTTGTTATACTATAAATCGATCCTATTATATTCGCTGCATGAAACAAAAAGAATAAGTAGTTAGTGAAAACAAGATTAACCATATTATATAGTATTTGTTGCATATCAATGTTTCAGGGCACGACTTTTTCCCAAACAAGCACTTTTACCCACCGGAACGACAGTTCCAGTCTAGCGCCTTTATCTACTTGGGGAAGAATCCAAAGACAAACCGACAAGATAATTACCAGCAATGTTTTCCAAATGACCTATATCGGGGTACCGTTGATCGTTAGCGGTTTGATTATCAAAAATGAGGACGATCATTTTCAGAGTTTGCGCAATACATATATTCCAAATTTCCGATACCATTACGACGATTACCTGCAATATCTACCTGCCGTAGCGATGCTTGGCTTAAAAATAGGCGGTGTACAAGGAAGAAGCTCTTGGTCCCGAATGCTCGTATCCGAAGCCATCACCGCCAGTATCATGGGAGCAACCATCAATACGGTGAAACATACGGCAAATGTCACCCGTCCGGATGGTTCGAACAATCATTCTTTCCCTTCCGGGCACACGGCCATGGCATTTATGGCCGCCACCATGTTGCATAAAGAATACGGGACGACCCGTAGCCCTTGGTATAGTATAGGAGGCTATACGGTAGCGACCGCCACGGCCGTATCCCGTATGCTCAATAACAAGCACTGGCTATCGGATGTAATGGTTGGTGCCGGAATCGGGATCTTATCGACCGAGGTCGGATATTTTCTAACGGATCTGATCTTCAAGGACAAAGGTATCACCCATAGCTATCTGGGATTCGAGACATTCAAATACCAGCGAAATCCCTCTTTTTTCGGAATCTATATGGGGTTTAGCTTGATGCCGACAAAGTTTAATCTGGCTCCGGATGTGCGATTAAAAGCATCGCCGGGAAGTACGGCCGGATTTGAAGGCGCTTGGTTCATGAATCGTTATATAGGCTTCGGCGGACGCATCTCGGCGACAAGCATGCCTTTATCCCTTACGAAACCCTTAGCGAATCCGACAGTTCCCGGTACGACCTATCAAGTGAACGCCCTAAAATCCGATCCTCTCGACATGATCGGCGGATACATCGGCTCCTACCTATCGTATCCGGTGACCAATCGATTTCTCTTGGGCACGAAACTGCTAATCGGATGTAATTACAGCCCAGCCTCCCGAATATCAGCATTGGGCGTGGAGGAAGGCAAACCGGAAACGATTGAGAAAGAGATCGTAAACACGAATAAAGCGTTTAATATAGGATATAGCACAAACGCCTCTTTCTCATACATATTGCATCCTAATCTAAATGTGCGGGTATTTCTCGATTATACTTTTATCCCCTCACGATTCGTATCATACATAGCCAACCCCAAAAAAGAAACCGATCGCTTCGAGCATCATAAGACCTTACAGGCCTTGACGCTCGGAGCATCGGTAAATATCATGCTTTGGTAGATTTAAAAATCAATATTGCTCCTTCTCGTTCGGGAAGTCTTGAGATTTCACGTCCTCGATGTACGCTTGTACGGCACGGGTAATCTCCTCCCCTAAATTAGCGTAGCGACGTAAGAAACGGGGAGAAAAGCCTTGATTGATACCGAGCATATCATGCATAACCAACACTTGACCATCTACGCCTCCACCGGCGCCAATGCCGATAACCGGGATCGTAAGCTCCGAAGCGACACGAGCCGCCAACTCCGCCGGGATCTTCTCCAACACCAAGGCGAAACAACCTATCTCCTCTAGCAAATGGGCATCCTCGATCAGTTTATTAGCCTCGGCCTCTTCACGGGCACGTACCGTATACGTACCGAATTTATTGATCGATTGCGGCGTCAATCCTAAATGTCCCATAATTGGAATACCGGCACACAAGATACGTTCGATAGATTCCCGAACCTCAGCCCCGCCTTCCAACTTGATACAATCGGCATGCGTCTCTTTCATCACCCGGATAGCGGAGGCCAAGGCTTCTTTAGAGTTTCCTTGGTACGTACCGAAAGGCAGGTCTACCACCACCAGCGCACGATTCACCGCTTTCATGACCGATTTACCATGGTAAATCATCTGGTCGAGCGTAATCGGCAAAGTGGTCACGTTTCCAGCCATTACGTTAGAAGCGGAGTCTCCCACCAAGATCACATCCATTCCTGCTTGATCGATCAATTTCGCCATCGAATAATCATAGGCGGTAAGCATGGATATTTTCTCGCCACGCTGCTTCATCTCTATCAGGCGATGCGTGGTCACCTTTCTATTATCATCTACTTTTGCGACAGACATATTATATTTTTTTATTAATTGTTTCGGCCGCAAAGGTAAGTATTATTATTTATTTTCAAGACAAACATTCACGGCACTTAAGCCTCTGTCGCCACGTTCAAGGTCGAACGTCACGATATCGTTCACGGAGATATCATCCACAACATTGTTCACGTGAAAGAAATACTTTTCCGTCCCCGACAAGTCACGGATAAACCCGAACCCTTTTGCCTCATTAAAATAGTCTACCCTGCCCCTTAAGATAACGGGAGCCACATCCTCTTTCTTAGGAGTCGAGATCAAGATATCTTCCTGATTTATCTCTTCTTTTTGACGAAGTTCGGGAGGGACAGAGGTGATCATCCCATTTTCATCCACATAAGCGATCATATCCTCAAAGCTAGTCGCCTTACCGGATGATTTTCTTTCCTCTTTCCTGTTCTGTTTCTCTACTCGGCGGGCTTGTTTCTTTTTCTCGTTTTCACGTTTACCAAATGATGCGTATTTTGCCATACAGTCGATTTTAATTTATACTAGGGCCTCACGTTCCGTGAAGCGTTGTTTATACTAACTTAGCGTGAGAATTGATGATTAAAGGTGAGATCCGCTTAATAATAATATAAAAAGAAGAACTATGTCGATAATGATTCTAGACTCAAACTTTCGCAAAGATAATAAAATAAACGGAGAAAACCTTATAGATCCTCTCATTTAAGAATAAAAAAACTTACTTTTGCATCCTATACCAAAAAGCATTTATGAAACTACTTTTTTTTGATTTAGAGACTACCGGCATAAAATACTGGAGAAATGGCGTCCACCAAATAAGTGGGGAGATCGTAATTGATGGGGTTACGAAGGAATCTTTTAATTTCAATGTCTGCCCACATCCCCAATGTGAGATAGAGGAAGAAGCGCTTCGCATTTGCAACGTGTCCAAGGAACAGATACAAGCTTATCCTCCCATGCGAGAGGTGTACGTTAAATTCGTGAACATGCTGTCCAAATACGTGGACAAGTTTGATAAAAAAGACAAGTTCTTTCTCGTAGGATACAACAACGCCTCTTTCGATAATCACTTCTTGAAAGCCTTCTTCGTACAGAACGGAGATAATTATTTCTACTCATGGTTCTGGGTGAACTCGATCGACGTAATGGTATTGTCTACCCAGCATTTGATGCGCAAACGGCATGAGATGACAGATTTCAAGCAGGAAACAGTGGCAAGGGCTTTAGGCATACAAATAGATTCCGCTAAATTGCATGACGCATCCTATGATATTCAATTAACCAAAGAAATTTATAATAGGATATCCTCCCTCTCATTTATGGGTTGATTGATTCTTTTTATAAATTATCGTTTTTGACTATAGGTTGATTTAATTATCTTTACGGCGTAGAATCAATTTTTAAGATGTCTGTGAAACATAGTATCCGTATTTTCTTCTTTATTATCGCTCTCGTATATACAGGTTCCTTGACTGCCCAAGAAAAGGCGTATCCGAAAAACGGAGAGGGCATCACTCTTTTTCTCAAACGCTTCAACCGTACCGGCGGGACGTATCAGAAAGAGTTTATCGAGCTTAATAAAGGGAAGTTGGGTAAAAATAACACTCTGCGCATGGGCGTAAAATATACCTTGCCTCCGCTCGCCTCCGCCCCTCAGAAGAAGAATTATCAGCCCCTATTCGGCAAGTCGCTAGCCAGTTACAAAGTAACCTCTTCCGATTTAAAGGGAGCTTGCTTTTATCTGGTCAGCGGTCATGGCGGTCCGGACCCCGGAGCGATCGGTAAAATGGGCTCCCATGAATTGCATGAGGATGAATACGCTTACGACATCATGCTACGTCTGGCACGCAATCTTTTAACGCGAGGCGCAAAGGTACATATTATCATCCAAGACGCAAAGGACGGAATACGTGACCAGCAATTTCTCAATAACAGCAAACGGGAAACTTGTATGGGTAGTCCGATCCCCCTCAGCCAAGTAAGCCGTCTGGATCAGCGTTGCGCCAAGATAAACAGCTTGAGCCGGAAAGATAAAGAAACTTATAAGAGAGCGATATTCATCCATGTGGACAGCCGGAGCCGGCATCAAAGGACCGATGTCTTTTTCTATCATAAGCCCAAGGATCAAGCGAGCAAGCGCTTGGCTAAAACGATGAAATCCACTTTCTCGCGCAAATACAACCGCCACCAGCCGGGCCGGGGATTCTCGGGCACGGTAGACGATCGTAACTTATATGTATTACGTCACACGACCCCGACCTCCGTATTCGTCGAATTGGGCAACATACAAAACCAATACGACCAACAACGGATCATCCTCAGCAACAATCGGCAAGCCTTGGCCAACTGGCTTTGCGAAGGTTTTGTCACGGATTATAATTATTATAGGAAGTAGCATCCCTAATGATCTATTATACTAACACATATCCTGCGGCAGAAATGTTATATGAGCGATCTTAACAGCAATGTAACATATATTTCATTTCTCCGAAATAAGAATATCCGTTCTTTGCCAAAAATAATTATATTTGTATATGGAGAGCCGTAAGGCACTCTTTTAAAAACAGAACAGCTTATGGCAACAACTCGTATTCTTGTAGTGGATGATGAAGAGGATTTGTGTGAGATCCTTAAATTCAACTTAGAAATAGAAGGTTATGAAGTAGATACCGCCTATAGTGCGGAAGAGGCATTAAAAAAGGATCTGACCGTTTACAATTTATTATTGTTGGATGTCATGATGGGAGAAATCTCCGGTTTCAAGATGGCACGTATCCTGCGACAAGATGAGAAGACGGCCAATACCCCTATCATCTTCCTCACGGCCAAAGATACGGAGAACGATATGCTCACAGGGTTCAATCTCGGGGCGGACGACTATATCTCCAAGCCTTTCTCCATCCGCCAAGTGATAGCGCGTGTTAAGGCCGTACTAAGAAGAACTTCCGAGAAATCAAAAGAAAAAGAGATTGAGAAACTCGAGTATGAGACATTAGCTCTTGATACGAAACGCATCAAGGCTACGGTAGACGGGGTGGAAGTTCCATTGACCAAAAAAGAGTTTGAGATACTAAAACTTCTATTGGAAAATAAAGGGAACGTCTTCTCCAGAGAGGAAATACTGTCTCGCATCTGGAAAGACGAGGTATATGTTCTAGACCGTACCATCGATGTCAACATCACCCGGTTACGTAAGAAAATAGGTCCTTATGGAAAGAACATCGTAACTCGCTTAGGTTTCGGTTATTGTTTTGAATGCTAATATTGTCGTGAATCATGGTAAAGATAGATGGTGAGAAAAGACACCGAATACCGTTTAGCCAACGGCTTTTCTGGTCGGTCTTTTTTATGTTCTTGGGCTTTACGGTCTGTTTCCTGCTATTCCAATATCAGCGGGAAAGGGAGTTCGCGCAAGAAAAGTTGAACAATGTGTTGAGTAACTATAATTACCAATTATTCCGCAAATGCCAACAAAGTACGGACATCAACAAGACCGTAATAAGTTTCATGGACGACATCCCTCAAAAGGATTTGCGGGTAACCATTATAGATCCATCCGGCGACGTATTGTTTGATAATAGCGGGACGGACGAGTTTAATAACCATAACGACCGGAGCGAGGTACGCAAAGCCCGATTATATAATGAAGGATTCGCTATCCGTTCCTCGGAATCTACGGGAAAAAGGTATTTCTATTCGGCATCAAATATAGGAGGTTATATTTACCGCTCAGCCCTGCCCTATGATCCATATGTAAGAGGGATATTGACGGTAAACAAGGACTTCATTTATTTCATGGCATTGATGACCTTGATTTTCTTCTTTGTCCTTTCCCGTTTTACTTTCAGCATAGGTAAAACGATATCCAAACTAAGGGATTTCGCCTTAAACGTAGAGAAAGATCGAATGCCTGCGGTCGATTATGTTTTCCCGAATGATGAGCTAGGTGATATCTCACAGAATATCGTAACCTTATACCATCGGCAACAGAAAGCGAAAAACGAGTTATCCATGGAACGGGAAAAGCTTATCAAACATTTCCAATATTCCAAGGAAGGATTCGCTATGTTTACGAGTGAAGGGCGGGAGATTCTTTCTAACATCCTATTCATTCAATTCATAAATGTCATATCCGACACCCAGATCCACCAAGTGGAAGACGTTACTGATATAGCCGAATTAGAACCAATCCGTACCTTCTTGAATAAGAATATCCGGAATCTGAATCGGAAAAAGAAAGTATTAAGAGAGTCCGTGACTATTGACAAGAACGGTAAAATATTCTTGATCGAATGTATTTTATTCCTCGATAATAGTTATGAGATCTCTATTAATGATATATCCCGTCAAGAAGAAGAAAGCCGGATGAAACGACAGCTTACGCAGAACGTCTCTCACGAGCTGAAAACACCGGTCAGCAGCATTCAAGGGTATTTGGAAACAATCCTATCCAACCCAGATTTGAGTCCGGACAAACGTCAATTTTTCTTGGAACGTTGTTATTCCCAAAGTACCCGCCTTACAGGATTATTACGAGATATTTCCGTATTAAACAGACTTGACGAGGCATCCGAGATGTTCGACCTCACGGAAGTAAATATCACGAAGCTTATCGCCGAGATACAAAAAGAATGCTCCCAAGATATGGAAGAAAAACACATCACGTCGGAAATTATCCTCCCGGGAGATCCGACCGTGTTCGGGAATAACTCCCTACTCTATTCCATATTCCGGAATCTATATGACAACGCAATCGCTTATGCGGGAGAAAACATAAAGATTACCGTCAACTGCTATAAAGAAGATCCTAAATATTATTACTTTAGCTTCTCCGATAATGGAGTGGGTATCCCGGAAGAACATATCAATCGCATATTCGAGCGCTTCTACCGGGTAGACAAGGGACGCAGTCGTAAGATCGGAGGAACCGGATTAGGATTATCTATCGTTAAAAACGGGGTTAATTTCCATAAAGGACAAATATCGGCGAAGAGCAGTCCGGGAAAAGGGGTTACTTTTTTCTTCACTTTGAAAAAGAAACTATAAGGCAGACCTCTAAAATTCCATAACATACGCTTGATATTTAATATTAAAATGTATTTTTGTATTGAACATCATACAATATCATGAGAAATACCTATTTAGTATTATTTATCTATTTAATGATCCCAATGTTTTCTTTAGGGGAAAACACCTATACTACCCAACAAAGGGAAGACAGCCTTTTATCCCTATTAAAGTCCTCGCCAGCCATAAATGAACAGATCGAGTTATATAAGGATTTAGCGACAATGTACAGGCAAATGCCCAAGGAGATTGTTTACCTAAACAAAATGGCAGATGTGGCAAGCTCCACTTCGAAAGGTCATGCTTCCTTATATTACGCATGGGCCAATTTATCCCGCCATTATTACAATATACAAAACAGGGATAGCCTGATTTACTGGTCGCATAAGATAGATTCATTGGCCGCGGCCAAGAATGAGGTTCCGGACGCATTATTCGATGCGCGAGGATTCATTTGCCAAATGGATCTATGGGACGGCAATTATGAGTTAGCGATGAACGGGGCGATCAGCCTATACAACTATGCCCGTGATACAAAGAGTGAATATGGATTGATTTGTTGCAATGAGAACCTAGGTTTAATCTATCAAGAGATACATCGGGATAGTGATGCGATAGTAGCTTATCGGGAAGGTCTCGATTTATTACAGAAACGAGGTGACAATCCGAAATTCGAGATGCAATACATGGGAAACCTCATCGAATCTTATCTTCGAACCGACCATTTCACCGAAGCCAAGGAATTATTAACCCGTTACGATGAAATGATCCAAGATAGGGAAAGAGAGAATGAAGAACAAGGCACCGCATTCCCCGTGGATCGTTGCCGTGCGCTAATGTATGTTTTTTATGCGGATATGTATGTCCTTCAAGACAAGCCCAAGAAAGCACTGGAGACCTTGTTGAAGGCGACACCGATCGTAGAGAAAACCGGAGATGATTATACGGAATTCTGCTACAACTTCGTTTTCGCCAAGTATTATTATTTAATAGGTAAGTATGGAAAGGCGCTGAATATCATAGACACAAATAAATTAACAGAAGAAGATATACGAACCTCGGAGCTGAAAGTCGAGATACTCGAAGCATTGGGACGTTATAAAGAAGCGCTCGCATTTAGTAGAGAAGTTGTAGAACATACCAAGATGTTGCATGACGAGGCCTTCAACCGGCAGATCAATCAGCTCCGGACATTACATGATCTAAACAATCAAGAGATGCAGGCATATGAACTACAGCTACGTGAACAACAACTGCATACCCAAAGGTTGTTAATGATTATTCTACTCGTAGTATCGATCGTGCTTTTAGTGATGCTATACATCGTATACAAGTCCTATCGCTCCGCACGCCGCTACCAACGAGAACTTATGAAAGACAAGGAAGCCTTAGTAGAGTCCGAGCGTCAACTTCGTACAGCCAAAGAGATAGCGGAACACGCCAACCAGATGAAAAGCACGTTTATCGCCAATATCAGCCATGAGATCCGTACGCCACTTAACGCGATTGTCGGCTTTTCGGAATTAATATCCGATGAATCTATTTCCGCTGGCGAAAAGAAAGAGTTTTTCTCCATTATCAACAATAACTCTTATTTATTACTTAATCTGATAAATGACATTCTTGACCTTTCTCGCCTAGAATCCGGGAATATGAAGTTCATTATAGAGAAGACAAGCTTATCGGATTGTTGCCGGAACGCTTTGGCAAGTGTAGAGCACCGGGTCTTTCCGGGTGTTCAATTGACCTATACACCTTCTGAAGACCCCTTACATATTCAGACAGATTCGATACGTCTCCAACAATTATTGATAAACTTATTGACTAATGCCTGCAAATTCACGAAAGAAGGAGAGATCAACCTATCTTATCAAATAGATGAGGACAAACAGCATGTACGTATCACCGTAACCGATACCGGATGTGGAATACCGGAGGATAAGCAGAAAGTCATATTCGAGCGTTTCGAAAAGGTAGATGAATATGCGCAGGGTACAGGCTTAGGGTTATCCATCAGCCAAACGATTATCGAGCATTTAGGTGGCTCCATTCAATTAGACCCGACGTATAAGCATGGAGCCCGGTTCATCGTACTCCACCCCTATAATCCTCTTGATAATCCATCATGACGTAAACCACGTCTTGAAATCCGGCACTCTCGCCTTGCTAACCAATATACGCTCCAAGGTCGGTACGATCAAATTGACCGCAAGGCGTCCGTTAAACCAGAGATCGATATCTTGCACCGCCTTTCTGGATATCAAGTACTGACGATTGATCCGGAAGAACAAGGCAGGATCAAGGCTATCGGCGAGCTCATCCAAGGTCTGCGTGAAAAGGTATTCCTTCCCGTCCGTCATCACCGCCTTTACATTTCCGTCCGCTATATAGAAAAATAAGATCATATCCACGGAAACAGGTAGCAGCTTATCCCCTTTCACAGGGATCAAGAAATGCGTTTTATATCCTTCCACCCGCTTCAAGGCTTGCATGACAGCGGAATAATCGATCGCTTCTTTCTCCACAGCCATCGATTGTAACCGTGACAACTTATCCAAAGCTTTCCGTATATCATCTGCGTCGATCGGTTTCAGCAGATAATCTACGCTATTCACTTTAAACGCTTTCAGCGCATATTCATCATAGGCTGTCGTGAAAATGACCGGGCAAGAGATATCTACATGACCGAAGATCTCGAAAGCCGAACCATCCGCCAAATGGATATCCAGAAAGATAAGTTCCGGCATTGGATGCGATTGAAACCATTCGACACTATCCGTAATACTATCTAGGACATCGATCACCTCGATATCCGGATCAACCTCTCCCAGCAATACCATCAAATTACGGACAGCCGCTTTCTCGTCTTCTATTATCAAAGCTTTCATACCAAAGGGATTGTTACGCTGAATATACTAGCATCTTCTTTTATGGAAATATCTTTCTTATACAAGAGGTTATAACGTTTACTCAGGTTCACCAAGCCAATACCGGTGCCTCCGCTATGTGTCAATTTCGGTTGGATGGGATTGCTAACCGTCAAGGAATCATGGTCCGAACGAACGGATATGGTCAATGAATGGCGGTTGCTAATCTCGTTATGCTTCACGGCGTTCTCGATCAAAAGCTGCACCGACATAGGAGGCAGTTGCTTAGACTCGTGCTCCTTCCCTAAGTCTATATCGAAAACTAGATTATCCTCATAGCGCATTTTCAAAAGGAAGATATAAGCGTTCACGAAATCCATCTCCTCCCGTAAAGTAACACTACGGCACTCATTCTCTTGCAAGGTATAACGTAAGACACGGGATAACTCCTGCAAATATTCTTGTGCCTTCCCGGGAGTCTCCCGGATCAAGGAACGGAGCGTATTCAAGGAATTAAATAACATATGAGGATTAAGCTGACTCTTCAACGCCTCATATTGGTTCAATAGATTCTCCGCCCGCAATTGCTGGTTCTCGACCTGTACTTGCTGGCTTTGACGAATCAGGTAAATCATATAGCAACTCCCCGTAACGACGCACGACATGATAAAATCCCTCAACGGATGCAGATAATGATGTACCAAGGCGTCGATCGCCGGGATATCAAACTGATGGTGCAAGAACACGAAACCTTTTCCTAATAAATTATTCACGCACCAAGTCATTACGAACGAGAGAAGGACCTTCTGCCAAGAGATACGCGCTTTCTGCCGATTGAAACCAAAGACATACGTATTCATCGCAAATAACAGTAAGAGGGACACGAAGGTGAAAAAGACCTCATTCGCTACATCCAATACCGACATATCCGGAAAAAGAGCGTTCTGCCCGGTAACGTCAAACAACGACACCAATTCCGGGAAATGGATCAAGAAGGCCACCATGATCGATATGATGACCAACGAGAACACATATTTATCCTTTATATTCATTTTCTTCATGAAGGCAAAGATAGTCATTTCTTCTCTACCCGTGCGGAAACATACATACCGGGACGAAAACGGGGATTCGTCTCTTTCACCCGAGCGTACATTTCCAAGGAACGGCTCGTCTCGTCCACCTCCTGTCCGATCGAGATCAAGACCGCATGGAAGGTCTCCTTCCCCATTCCATTCACCCGGAACTGCACTTGGTTCCCAATGGATAAGTCCGCTAAATCCTTCTCATAAGCGGTCAGGCAAAGAAGAGTCTCGCCTTTATCGATCACATCACAGATCGGTTCGCCCGCGTTCACGTATTTACCGAGATTAATGGACAGCCCGGCGACATAACCGCTTAATGGCGCTTTTACCTCCAAATCAGGTTGGATACCGTCTTCCAGAAGATCGCCGGCGGAGACACCAAGGATAGCAAGTTGCGCGGCGGCGGCATCTTGACGGCTCTTCATGGAAAGATAATCCGCCTTGCTTTGCTGGAAACGTTTTTGCGAGGCCGCTTCTTGCTCGCTCAAACGCTGTTGCCTTTTATACTCAGCCTCTAAGTATTCCGTTTGGGCATGGGCATCCAAATAGGTCTGTTGCAACGTGATAAAATCCGGATTCTCCAAGCTGACGATCACCGAGCCCTTCTTCACATAATCGCCCGGAAGCAGCGTAGTAGCATGAACCGTGCCTCCCATCGTCAACGTAACCGTAGCCTGCCGCTGCGGGGGAACTACCATGATCCCGTTGAAAGAGGAGTGATTCGGAAGGGCCGTTGCCGAGGAAACCCCATCCACCTCTACGCTATCCACGGATGGTTCGGACGGTACGCTTTCCGCTACTTGAGTAATAGCGAGCCGGGCAGTTATGTCTTGCGAATCGCCCTGTCCTTTCTCCGCGTTGTTTGTCATACTGCATGCGGCCAATGCCATAAGAGCCGCAGGAATCCATATCTTTTTCATCTTATACTATTTTTCTGGTTATCTACTATACAACTCCAACTCAAGCGCCGATATATTATAGGCATATACGGCCTCGATATATCCCCGCCGGATCTCCCGGGCGGCGTTCAGGCTTTGAACAAACTGCGTGATATCTGTCTCGTTCTCTTTGAACTGTACCGTCGCGCTCTTCAACAAAGCATCCGCTTCCGGTAAAGCGCCGGTCGTATAATAGCGGATATGCTCTCCTTCCTTACGAAGCGCAACGCTCAACTCCTCCACCTTATTGTTCAATTGACGGATGTTACTCTCCGCTTCCGTGCGGGCGATATAGGAATCGATCTTCGCTTGCCTTACCCGGCTATGCTGCGGGAAGAACAATACCGGGAACGAGATCCCGACCATCCAAGAGTCCAGACCGCTCAACGGGGCTATTTTCTGACGCACATATCCTACCGATAGTTCCGGGAAGAAACGGCTTCGTTCGATACGAAGCATGGCTTTCTTCTCATCGGCCACGCTCCGGAAATAATTCAGATGGATATCGGACGGAGCGATCTCGGCTACGCAAGCGGGGAATAAAACCAATGTCGTATCCATAGGCAGCAATGGGGAATCCGAATAACAAGTCCAAGAGAAACGACGGGTAGCCAATTGCAACTCCTCTTCCGCCTGCGACAAACGGGTCTGTAGATCGGCGACCAAGGTAGATGACATATTCCGCTCCAATAGCGTGATATCCCCTTGCTCATAACGCAACTGACTTGCCTTTCGCAAACGTCCGGCCCACTCGATCTGCTCTTTATACAAGGCACATAGATGAAAGGCATATTGATAATAAGCCCATGCCCGTTTTACCTCGGCCGTAATCTCCTTCTTCACCAAGTCCCGGTAATATTCTCCCGTGGCGACTTGACGGTTCACCAAGGCGTTCTTATAAAATGGGGTCAATAGAGAGCCTAAGGATTGCGTGATCTCCATCTGATTGTCGTTTCGTGTCTCACCGTTGATCTGTCCCCATGAATAATTAAAGGTGGTCGGTGACACCTCCCAGCTCTCTCCCCGTGAAGCACGACTACGTTCAATGGATGCCGTGGCAGTCTTCAGGCGAGGATGATTCTCCAAGGCGATCGTCACGGCTTCTTCCAACGACACCGTCTGTTGGGCATGCGTGGGGAATAAGATACCTAAAAAAAGAAGAAACGGCAATAGGCGCTTCAACCAGCGTTGGCGCTTCCAAGCGGCCGAGCTATTTACCAACCGATAAAATACCGGGATAATAATCAACGTCAAGATCGTGGAGACAATCAAGCCTCCGATCACGACCGTCGCTAACGGACGTTGCACCTCCGCGCCCGCGGACTTCGCTATCGCCATCGGCACGAATCCTAGAGAAGCTACCAAGCCGGTCAAGAATACGGGGCGAAGTAGATGCGGACATCCTTTCGCGAGGATACGATTCGTTGTCATTTGATATTTAGTTTGTTTCCGTAAGTTATTAAAATGATTAATCATTAATATACCATTCAAGACCGCTACGCCAAACAAGGCGATAAAGCCGACCCCCGCCGATATACTGAAAGGCAACCCTCGTAACCAAAGGGCCAGAATACCCCCTATCAAGGATAACGGGACGGTAGAAAATACCACCAGCGAGTAGGTAACACTCTTAAAGGCAAAGAACAACAGCAATAAGATCAATGACAAGGCGACCGGTATCCCGATCGTAAGCGTATCGATCGCATTCCGCAAGTTCTCGAACTGGCCGCCATACTCAAAGTAGTATCCCGGTTCCAGCTTGATATGCTTGTCAAGGGTTTCTTGGATAGTACGCACGACTTTCTGGATATCAGCGTCACGGACATTCACCCCGATCACGATACGGCGTTTCGTGGCATCCCGGTTAATCTGTAGAGGCCCGTTGACCAGCTCGATCGTAGCGACCTCGCTAACCGGGATCTGGATTCCCTCGGCAGTCCGTACAAAGAGCTTATCCAAATTCAGATCCGCCACTTTATCATTATCCAGACGAAGCACCAAGTCGAAACGTCGCTCATTCTCGAAAACGACACCCGCCGCCTCTCCCGCATAAGCCGTACGGATGATCGTGTTCAACTCCTCTATATTCATCCCGTAACGGGCGATCTTGGCACGGTCGTAGTGTACGACCAATTGCGGCAGCCCCATCGCCTGCTCCACGATCACATCGGCGGCTCCCGGTACTTGCTCCACGAAAAGAGAAGCTTCCTTCGCCTTCTTATAAAGCTCCGCCATATCCTCTCCATATAGCTTGATCGCGATATCCGCCTTGGCCCCCGTCATCAATTCATTGAAGCGAAGCTGGATCGGCTGGCTGAAGTTAAACTCCGCCCCCGTAATCGGTTCCAAGGAAGCCTTCATCTTCTCCACCATCTCCGCACGGCTGGAGGCCGAGGTCCATTCCTTGAAAGGTTTCATCACGATCATGATATCCGCATCTTCCACCGCCATCGGGTCGGTCGGAACCTCGGCCGTTCCGATCTTGGCTACCACGTGTTTGATCTCCGGGAAACTCTTCATCAAGGTCTCTTCCGCTTGCTTCGATAGCTCGATACTATGCGTCAGGGAACTACCGGCGGGAAGCGTCATCTGCATGGCGAAATCCCCCTCATCCAGCGTAGGGATAAACTCCGCCCCTAACCTCGTGAATAAGAAAAGGGACACAGCCAGAGCCGCGAAAGAACAAGCGATCGTTCCCCAGATATGACGCAGACAGAAATGAAGCGTACGCCTGTAAACCCCGTTTAATTTCCCGAAAAAACGATCGGCGAATGTAGGCTTCGAAGAGATCGTACGCTTTAGGAACAGGGAGGCCATCATCGGCACGTAGGTGAGCGAAAGGATCAAAGCTCCGATAATACAAAATACCAAGGTCTTCGCCATGGGGGTAAAATACTTGCCCTCTATCCCGGTCAGCGTAAGTAGCGGGAAGAAGACGATCAAAATGATCAATACGGCAAAGGTAGCGCTCCGGGCGACATGACCGGCTCCGGCCTCGACCTCCCGGTCCATCTCCTCGGCAGAGAGCGTACGCCCCATCAACCGCCTCGAATAGATATGCGCCAACATCCCCTCCAATATAACGATCGATCCATCGACCACGATACCGAAATCGATGGCCCCCAAACTCATCAGGTTGGCGGAGACCCCGAAAACACGCATCAAGATAAAAGCGAAAAGCATCGCCAACGGGATCACGGAAGCCACGATCAAACCGGCCCGCACATTCCCCAAGAAGATGATCAATACGATAAAGACGATCAACGCTCCCTCTATCAAGTTACGGATCACGGTGGATATATTTCGGTCTACCAATTCGGAACGATTCAAATAAGGTTCTACACGAACACCTTCCGGCAACATTTTCTGTACCCTTTCGACCCGTGCCTCCAGTTCCTTGGTCACGACATTGGCGTTCGCACCCTTCAACATCATGGCGATACCGCCCACGCACTCTCCCTCGCCATCCTTTGTCATGGCTCCAAAACGCTTGGCGGAACCAAAGCGAACCGAGCCGACATCGCTTATATGAATCGGTATCCCTCCACGGTTCGTGATCACAATGCGCTCGATGTCCTTTATCTTACCGATCATTCCCTCGCTACGGATGTAGTAAGCCTTATTGATTTTCTCGATATAACTGCCACCCGTATTCTGGTTATTCCGGTTGAGCGCCTCGAACACCTCGCCGATCGTAATATTCAAGGAATAAAGGGCATCCGGATCTACCGCCACCTCATACTGTTTCAGATAGCCGCCAAAGCTATTGATCTCCACGATACCCGGTATACCGCTCAGTTGCCGTTTCACGATCCAATCCTGAATGGTACGGAGTTCCATGGCGTCGTATTTCTCCTCATAACCGGGCTCCACGCTCAATACATATTGATAAATCTCACCCAAGCCGGTCGTGATAGGCATCAGCTCCGGCGTACCCAGTTCCGTGGGGATTTCTCCCGCCACGGTCTGTATCTGCTCGTTTATAAGTTGGCGGGCATCCAAGGTAGGCACGCTTTCCTTAAACACGACCGTTACCAATGACAGGCCAAAGCGGGAAACGGAGCGGATCTCTTCCACGTTCATGATATTACTCATCGCTATCTCGATAGGCATGGTGATCAATTGCTCTACCTCTTGCGGGGCCAAGGTTGGCGATACCGTCACGATTTGCACTTGATTGTTCGTTATATCCGGTACGGCATCTATCGGTAAAGTCATCATGGCATAGATCCCTCCCAGAAGCAGAAACAAGGTTGTCAACCCAACGAATAGTTTCTTCTGAATAGAAAAATGGACAATCGCTTTAAACATCACTTCATTTATTTAATAGAATAGTTACAAAAATAAAAGGTAAGCGTTTGTCTGCCCGACATAAAATAATGAAGTGACCGAAATCAAGGTTGAAGTATCGGTATGAGGAGTTGGAGCATATCTATAGAAAAAGGCTTCACATGCCCTCTATGACACATGAAGCCCCTTTTGTTATCCTATATAAATAATAAGAATCGTTGCCGTTAAAAGCGGATCAGCACTTAATGCTCAACTGCCGCAACACCTCACGGATCTTCTCATACGTGACGATACGTGTAGGAACCAAAGGCAAACGAAGCTTATTCTCGATAAAGCCCATCATATTTAACATACTCTTCGCTCCGGCAGGATTTCCATCCACGAACAACAGGCTGAACAGCTCCGTGAAGCTGTGATGGATCGTACGTGCGCTATCATAATCACCCGCCAAGGCCAGACGTACCATACGGCTAAACTCACGAGGGAAGGCGTTACCGATCACGGAGATCACTCCCACCGCACCTAATGTCATTAAAGGGAAAGTAATACCATCGTCACCGGAGATCACGTTGAAACGGGCCGGCTTGTTCTTGATGATATCATCCATCTGGGTGATATTGCCGGAAGCCTCTTTCACGGCGATCACGTTATCGAACTCACGGGCGATACGAAGCGTAGTCTCGGCCGTCATGTTCACACCCGTACGCCCCGGTACGTTATAGAGTACGATCGGTAAATGAGTAGCGTTGGCGATCGCCTTGTAATGCTGGTAAATCCCTTCTTGGGAAGGCTTATTATAATAAGGTACGACCGAGAGGATAGCGTCGATACCCTCGAAATTATCTGTCTTCAATTTCTCGACAACCGACCGTGTACAATTACCTCCCACGCCTAATACGATAGGGATACGGCCCCGTACACGAGTCACTACCAAGTTTATAATGTTTTTCTTTTCTTCTTCCGTAAGTGTAGGGGTTTCCGCTGTAGTTCCCAGCACTACCAAATAATCCGTACCGTTCTGCACCTGATAATCCACCAGCTTGCCTAACGCCTCGTAGTCTACACTCTCATCTTCCTTGAATGGCGTGATCAACGCCACACCCATTCCTTTTAAATTTATGTCTGCCATGGGGAAAATATTCCTTTTTGTTATTTAGCACTGCAAAAATAAGGAAATTATATCATTTAGCACGGATGGAACGCAAATAAAATAATATCTGTCCGAATAAATACTGAATATCGTCCTTATCTGTTACAGTCAAGCCTAAGTCGTACCATTCTTGGCCCGGATACTTAATCCCGACCTTGAAGGCGGATGGATGCCGGAGAGCGATGTATTGCAAGGCATAACAACCCGGCCGGGTGATATCGATCAAGATATCCGCCTTGAGAGCGCCCACCTTTTTCAAGACACTATCGGAAGGGAATCCCCACGCGTTGAGATCGTTCTTTATATGTACAGGAATATTGGAATCATCGAAAGGAATATCCGCTCCTCCGGACGGCACATACACACACGTCTTGATGTCCTTCTTCGCCTTGCGCAAAGGCTCCAAGGCCCTCATGACGTCCTCGTGATCCTCTATATTATACAAGACCAAAAGCGAACGTGCCTCATCCAAGGAAAGGGAACGATGCGGACGCCCCCCGGCGTCCGACACTAAAGCCTGTATCTTCTTCTTGATAAAATAATTCGTAAACATTATTCCAGCATATTTAAGAACGCATCCTCGTTGATAATCTTCACACCCAGCTTCGCCGCTTTCTCCAGCTTGGCCGGTCCCATATTCTCGCCGGCAAGGATATAATCGGTCTTCCCCGAGACGGAGCCGCTATTCTTGCCGCCATGTTGCTCAATCATCGCCTTATACTCGTCACGTGAATGCTTGGAAAATGTCCCGCTGATCACGATCGTCAATCCTTTCAACTTCTCGGAACGGTTCGCCAATTGCTCCTCGGAAACCGCCATCCGCAAGCCCTGTTCCTTTAATCGGTTCACCAACGTACGGTTCTTCTCGTCCGAGAAATAACTCAATACACTCTGGGCGATCCGCTCGCCGATCTCGTCCACGGCTACCAAATCCTCTAAGGACGCCTGCTCCAATGCCTCGATCGAGTGGAAAGCCGAGGCCAAGCGTTTAGCGACCGTCTCTCCCACGAAACGAATCCCCAGACCGAACAAGACCCTCTCAAAAGGAACTTGCTTGGATTCCTCCAGACTCGACATCAGATTCTGGGCGCTCTTCTCCGCCCACCGTTCCAGACGCAATAAATCGGCAACCGTCAACGTATATAAGTCCGCCGAGTCTTTTACATAACCGGCGTTGTACAAATCCTCCACCGTTTCCGGGCCTATATTGATATTCATCGCCTTCCGGGTCACGAAATGCTCTATACGCCCCTTGATCTGAGGAGGACAGCCCGACTCGTTCGGACAGTAATGCGCCGCCTCTCCCTCCGGACGCACCAAAGGAGTCCCGCATTCCGGACACACACGGATAAAGCGGACCTTATCCCCCATCAGCATCGAACGAGCCTCCACGTTCACTCCCACGATCTTCGGGATGATCTCCCCGCCTTTCTCCACATACACTTGGTCGCCGATATGCAAGTCAAGCCCCTCGATAATATCGGCGTTATGCAAGGAAGCCCGCTTCACCACCGTCCCCGCCAACAATACGGGCTCGAGGTTCGCCACCGGAGTGACCGTCCCCGTCCGTCCCACTTGGAAAGAGACCGAGTTCAAGCGAGTCTCGGCACGCTCCGCCTGAAACTTATAAGCGATCGCCCAGCGAGGGCTTTTCGACGTAAAACCTAAGTTCCTCTGCTGACGAAGCGAGTTTACCTTCAACACGATTCCATCCGTCGCCACGGGCAGGTTCTTACGTTCCACATCCCAATAAGCGATATAATCGAATATATCCTGTAGGCTCTGGCATTTACGGATCACGTCCGGAATCTTAAAACCCCATGCGCGAGCCGCCTGCAAATTCTCATAATGCCCTTCGGCCGGCAGGTTCTCACCCAATAAATAATAGAAATAAGCATCCAGCTTACGGGAGGCCACGATAGCCGGGTTCTGCTGTTTCAACGTACCGGAAGCGGCGTTGCGAGGATTGGCGAACAAGGGTTCCTCCTGCTCCTCCCGCTCCTTATTCAAGCGATCGAACTCCGCCCAAGGCAGCAATACCTCGCCACGGATCTCGAACTCCTCCGGAAAATCAGAGCCCCGGAGTCTTAATGGAACCGAACGGATGGTCTTGATATTCGCCGTCACGTCATCACCACGCATGCCGTCGCCACGGGTCACGGCACGCGTCAAGCGTCCTTTCTCATAGGTCAAAGAGATAGAAGTGCCATCATATTTAAGCTCCGCCACAATCTCGAAAGGCTCATTCAAGGAGCGGACCGTACGATCATAAAAATCTCGGATCTCATCCTCGGAGTACGTATTACCCAACGAAAGCATCGGATATTTATGTACTACTTGCTCAAACTCTTTCGAGAGGTCGCTCCCCACTCGCCGAGTCGGGGAATCCGGATCGGCGAACTCGGGATGCGCCGCCTCCAGTTCCTGCAACTCTTTCATCATCTTATCAAACTCAAAGTCTGATATCGTCGGTGCCGAAAGCACATAATAATTATAATTATGCCGCTCCAGCTCATCACGCAGGGCTTTTATCTTTGCTTCGACCATATTAGTATATTAATTCTACGTTGTCTATCCAAAACGTATTTCCCGGAGAGCCGATATAGGCCCCTCCGTGGCTGGAGGTGAACTGCAACACCATATGCGTAGGTGCCTCGCCCGGCTCCGCCCAGCCTACCTCTTGGATAGGAACGCTTTTTCCTTTACTATTTAACGTATAACGTTCCTCTACTTGTATACGCATATACGGTTTATATTCGGGCTTGGATGTTATATTTCCATAAAGGATCGGGTAAGTAGCGTCATTTACCCAATCAGGGGTAGATTCCGTATAGCGTTGCACCATCGTACCGACCCGCTTGGAATAAACATTCCCTTCCTCGTCTTCCCATCGTTTCTGCAACAACAAGATCACCGCCAAGGAATCCTGCCCGGCCACCGTACTCTTACGGCTGAACCCCGTACTACGTACCCGATTCTTCTCGGGAGCGGCTTTCACCTTATAATCAAACCGCAACGCTTTCGGCTTCTTGGAGAAAGGCACTCCTGATTGTAACATCGCTTGGGGGTTTTTTGTTCCCTTGATCGGCTCATGCACCGTACCCAAGAAAACGGAGCCGGCGGCGATCACCTCGATATCCACCAAACCGAAAACCTTCACGCTCTCATAACGGGTCTCCATGCGGGCGCACATCCCATCCCCCCGTTTCTCCGGGAAAACAGACGTATTGGTTTTCACCACTCCCGCCACTTTCGCCATCACGTTGGAAGTAGCCCACGGAGAACCGCCCATATTACGAAACGCCGTATTACCGACAATCGTATCCGAGGGCCCCAGCTCATAAAGCCATTTCGTATTTCCCCCGATAATGCCAGACTCATGAATCTCACGGACAATCCAATTATCCATGTCTCCATAAGCGAAGGGCACCACATTCTCCGATGTCACCCCATCCCCGTCCGCAAGAACCACGGACAGAGGCATACAAGCGATTGCCAAAAATAACGCTTTCTTTCTTAAACTCAAACCCATCCCTCTATCAATTTAATACCTATCTAACCCTTTATTTATAAGCTATAGCCCCATTCCTTCAAGGCCATGCCCCAATTTTCCTCTACAAGCCGCACCGTACGATCCTCGTACTTGTATTGGTTCTTCTTGTAGCCCTTCTTCTTGCCCAGATACTTCTCTATATCCGCCTTCGACTCCTTAAAGCCGGGTAAGTTTAATGTCCCGTAGATATTTTCCGTCATGGCGAAAGCGTCTTTCTCGAAATCCTCGAACTTCACTTCCACCAGATTGCCTTCCGGTATCAGGTGCTTCTCTTCCTCGTACTTATAGAAAAGACGGCGATATACCTCGATGAAGTTCGCCTCGATCTGCTCGTTCGTGATATCCTGCAAACGCAATGGCTGGATCGTATTCGTAAAGAAACTGCGGGTACTCTCGAATACCGTATACGGATTTCGCTTCAAGTAGATGAACTTAGCGTTCGGGAACATCTCCAGCAAAGTCTTCACACGCCCCGTATGCGGTGGGTTCTTGCTCAAATACTGCGTACCGTTCGTATTCCAGAGGGAAACCTTAACCAGACGCATGAAAGTATCCATGAAGATCCGCCGCTCCTCCTCCGTGATATCGTTAAACAATAAGTAACGATCGCAATACTCCATCCAGCGTTTCGGGAAGAACCAGAAATTATAATACGTATAAGGCATCATGTTCGACAAGGCGAACTCCTCCTCTTGCGGAAGATCCACCTTCAACTCCATATTATCGGTCGGACGCTTATCCGGCATCAAGAAAGCCATGTTCTTCTTGAAGAAAGGCTGCCCCCAGAGCATCAGGTGCGGGAATACCGTCTGGTACGTCGTGGTATAACCGAAATGCTTATCGCAGGCGAAGATATTATGAACAAAAGTCGTACCACTCCGCCAATGCCCCAAGATAAACAAGGGGTCCATCTCCAGCGGCTTATCGGCCAATTTCTTGAACCGGCTATCCTCGATCGGCTTCAAGGCGCTCAACAGGCGGCAAACACCGGTCGTAAGGCGATACTTCCCCTTAAAGCCCTTGTCTATCTGCTGCCGGGCCGTCACCTTCCTGAACGTATCCCAATCCGCCCCGACCAACGTATTGATCGGCAGCTTATCAAACTCCAACAATCCCATATCCTATCGTTTTTCCGTTATACATTTCACAGATACGCCCTGCCGGCCCAACTCCTCACAAACCTTACGGATCGCCTCATAATACTCCTCTCCGATTCCCATCTCCGGGAGGTTCAAGGTAGCCAAAGCGTCTTCCGTCACCATATCTTTAGCGTCCACACGGTCGATGATCATACCCACGGCGGACGTATTATTCGTAATCGGATCGATCAAGATAAACGAGCCGGTCTGCTTATTCCTCCTATACGGATCGAAGAACAACTCCTTGCCGGTAGTAAATACCACACGGCCGATCTCGTTCAGCTCCAGATGATCCACGGAAGATTGCTCCATCGTGTTCACGTTCACCTTATAGCGGATACTATCCACACGGGCACGTGTCGTATGAGTGGTCTGCTTGATGTAGAACTGCTTGTTCACGTCCATGGCTTCCTCATCCATCCACACCAGCATGGCCTCGAAATTACGGTCGCGGATCGGCAAGTTATCCGGGTGCACCAGCATCTCCCCACGGGAGATATCGATCTCGTCCTCCAAGGTGATCGTAATACATTGAGGAGGGAAAGCCTGCTCCAACTCACCCTCGTAGGTGACGATGCTCTTTACCTTCGAGGTCTTCCCGGAAGGCAACGCCATCACCGTATCTCCCTTACGCACGATACCGCTGGCCACCTTGCCGCTAAACCCACGGAAATCCAGATTCGGGCGCAACACGTATTGCACCGGATAACGGAAGTCCTCGTAGTTACGATCCAAGTCGATAGGCACGTTCTCCAGATAATCCAATAAAGACGTACCCTCGTACCAAGGCGTGCGATCACTCTTCTCCACCACGTTATCGCCATCCAAGGCCGATAAGGGGATATACGTGATATCCGGGATATCCAGCGGCTCCACGAAACGTTTATAATCCGCCACGATCCGGTCGAACGTATCCTTGTCGAAGTCCACCAAGTCCATCTTATTCACGGCCAGTACCACATGCTTGATCCCCAGCAAAGATACCAGATAGGTGTGACGGCAGGTTTGCGTGATCACGCCCGTGCGGGCATCCACCAAGATGATCGCCAGATTCGCCGTGGAACCACCCGTGATCATATTCCGGGTGTACTGCTCGTGCCCCGGGGTGTCGGCGATGATGAACTTACGGTTGTTCGTGCTGAAATAACGGTAAGCCACATCGATCGTGATACCTTGCTCACGCTCGGCCTTCAAGCCATCCAGCAACAAAGCGTAGTCGATATGCTCGCCGGCGTTGCCCATACGCTTGCTGTCACGCTCCAAGGCATCCAACTGATCCTCGTATATTTTCTTACTATCAAACAGCAATCGGCCTATCAAGGTCGATTTGCCATCATCCACCGAGCCGGCGGTCAAGAATCTCAGCAGGTCCTTCTGCTCGTCCTTATCTAGGAATTCCTTTATATTTAATTTTGTATCTGCCATGTCTCTTCTGTGTTAAAAATACCCTTCCCGTTTCTTCTGCTCCATACTAGCGTCTTGATCGAAGTCGATCACACGGGTCGTACGCTCGCTCTTCGTCGTGGTCATCATCTCCTCCACGATTTTCTCGATCGTATCCGCCTCGCTCTCCACGGCGCCGGTCAGCGGCCAGCAGCCCAACGTACGGAAACGGACCATACGCATACGGATCTGGTCCCGGTATTGCTCCGGCAAGCGGTCGTCGTCCGCCATGATCAAATTACCGTCGATCTCCACGCACGGACGCTCCTTGGCGAAATACAAGGGAACGATCGGGATATTCTCCAGACGGATATATTGCCAGATATCCAGCTCCGTCCAGTTCGATAGCGGAAATACACGGATGCTCTCGCCCTTATGCACACGGGCGTTATAGATATCCCACAACTCCGGGCGCTGGTTCTTCGGGTCCCATTGATGGAACTTATCGCGGAACGAGAAGATACGTTCCTTCGCACGGCTCTTCTCCTCGTCACGGCGGGCGCCGCCGAAAGCGGCGTCGAACTTATATTTATCCAAGGCATGAAGCAAGGCCTGCGTCTTCATCAAGTCCGTATGCACCTTGCTTCCATGCGTGAACGGGCCCACGCCCGCGTGGAAAGCCTCCATATTAGACTCCACGATCAAGTTCCAGCCGAATTTCTTCGCGTAAGAATCACGGAACTCTATCATCTCCTTAAACTTCCATTTCGAATCGATGTGCATCAACGGGAAAGGAACCTTACCCGGAGCGAAAGCCTTCTCGGCCAGACGGACCATCACGGAAGAATCCTTCCCGATGGAATAAAGCATAACAGGATTCTCGAACTCGGCGGCTACCTCACGGATGATGTGGATAGACTCGGCCTCCAGCTCCTGTAAATGACTTAACTTGTAATCAGACATATCTTTTTTCAGTGTTTAATTTCTACTTTCGGTACGATCAACTCCAACAACCGGCTCACGGATTGTTCCACGCTCAATACGGAGGTATCCAAGGACAGGTCCGGACGCTCCGGTGCCTCGAACGGGGCGGAAACCCCGGTAAACTCCTTGATCTCGCCTTTCCGGGCCTTGGCATACAGGCCTTTCACGTCACGGCGTTCGCACTCGGCGAGCGGCGTACTTACGTAAACCTCCAAGAAATCCGCTTTACCGATGATAGCGGACGCCATCTCTCTCAACTCATTGTTCGGGCTGATAAAAGCCGCTATGGTTATAACACCCGTATCGACAAACAGTTTACCCACCTCGGCGATCCGGCGTATATTCTCCACCCGGTCCTCCGGCGAGAACCCGAGATTATTGTTGATACCACTACGGATATTATCCCCGTCGAGGATACGGCAAAGCAATCCCCGTTTATGCAACTCACGCTCCAAGGCGATAGCGATCGTGCTTTTCCCCGAGCCACTCAAACCCGTGAACCACACCATCACGCCCCTTTGCCCCAGAAGCGCCTCTTTATCCTCACGACCCAGCATACGGTCGAAAATCGGATAGATATTATTTTCTAAAACTTCCATATCATAGGTATTACAAACACGGAGATCAAGAACGTGATCAAGTTCAAGGGCAGGCCCACCTTCACGAAATCCGTGAACTTATAGCCTCCCACGCCTTGCACGATCAGGTTGGTCTGGTAGCCGATCGGCGTACTGAAACTAGCCGACGCCGCCATACAGATCACGACAAAGAATGGGGTCGGATCAACGCCTAGCTGCGTAGCCACCGACAAGGCGATCGGGAAGCTCAAAGCCGCCGCCGCGTTGTTCGTGATCAACTCCGTAAATATATTGGTGATAATAAATAAAATCGCCAGCAACGCATACGGCCCCAAATTGTCGGCCATACCGATTATATGGCGGGCTATCATGGAGGCAAAGCCGGAATTCTCCATGGCCTTGCTGATAGCGAAAGCGCAAGCGATCGTTATCAAGATATCCCAAGAAATGTATTTCGTGTATTTTTTAGGCGGGAAAAGCTTCGTCCACGCCATGATGATCGTCGTAATGCAGACAAAGAAGAACATATCCAAGCGCATACTTGGAACGGCCTCTTTCACGACTGGCAACTCTCCTACCGTCGCCCCCGTAATCATAAAGATCAACAGTCCTAAAGCCAGCCAACGTTTCTTCCTCGATACCGGCTCCGTTGCCTCATTACCATTCGCCAACATCAAGAAGACACTAGACTCACCCCATGTAGGGATAAAAGAATCGTCCGCCCACAACACCAAGGTATCGCCCTCATGCAACACCACCGTATCCAGATTACGGGTAAAACGCTGTCCGCCGCTTTTCACCTCTTTCACGATCGCCCCGTAATGGCGGGTAAAGTTAAACTCTCCCAAGGTCTTGTTGATACCCGGGAAGCGTGCGCCCAGCACGGCCTCCACCCGGTGGAAATTCCCGGGATTCTCATCCTCCCCGTCTTCGGATACCGTATCCGTCCTCGAGTCCGGAAGCAGTTTATTCGAGAAAGCGAACAAATATAAAATACCGGCGATAGCGATAAAAATACCGACTTTCCCCAGCTCAAACATCGTAAAGCCCTCATATCCCGCCTCCAGAATCATGCCGTGCACCACCAGATTCGTAGAAGTACCGATCAAGGTACATATACCGCCCAATATCGTGACATACGAGAGAGGGATCAAGAATTTCGTGGCCGGAAGCCTCACCGCCTCCGCCCATCGCTTGATGATCGGGGCAAAAATAACCACCACCGGCGTATTATTCAGGAACGCCGACACGAAAGCCACGGGCGGGAGCATCCTCGCCTGCGCCTTGAAGACGGTGGTCTTCCCCTCGGGAAGCAGTTTCTTGATCAATTGGCCTAAAGCCCCGCTCTGCCGCACTCCCTCACTGACAAGGAAGAGCATGGCTACGGTTATCATCCCTTTATTGCTAAAGCCCTCCAGCATCTCCTTGGGAGTAAGAATGCCTACGCAGAGAAAAAACACGACCACTGTCAGAAGAACCATTCCCGGCCGCATCTTATCCCATACCAAGGCTGCGATCATGCCGATCAGGGCCAGCAACACAAACACTATATCAAAATTCATGTATTTACTTTTAAGAGCGCAAAAATAATAAGAATACTCAAGTGCGCACTCCTTTCGCTAACCTATTTTTAGGATTATATGGGATATAGACCAATAATGATTGATTCTGGGCCAACTTATATTCTTACAAGGTAGTCTTCTAAATTTCGTTCATAACCAAATAAACAAGAATGCATTGTACGGCTTGTAGAGACGGAGCATGCTCCGTCTCCCACCGCTGACAATAACTTAAAATACACATCCCCCTCACTTCACGATAAACCACGGATTATGCAAATCTTCCTTGTTATAGCGAAGCGGGGTCTTGCCGTCGATATGATATATGTCGCAACCGGCAGACTTGGCGATGGCGTGGCCGGCGGCGGTATCCCACTCCATCGTCGGGGCGAAACGGGGATAGATATCGGCCGAGCCTTCCGCTACCAGACAAATCTTCAGGCTGCTGCCGCTACTGATCAACGTAACGGGCTTTCCCTGCTTGCGGAGATTATCGATGAAAGCGGTGGTCTCCTCCGTTTGGTGAGACCGGGACGCCACTACCACGACTCCTTGATGCGCCAGCGCTATCGGCAAATGTATCGCCCGCTGCTTCATCTCGTCCATCGAGGGCTGGCTACTGCTATCGATTCCCGTAAACTTATAAGCACCCACAGAGGAGGAGGCGAAATACAACTCCTTCCGGACGGGCACATAAATGACGCCCAACACGGGCACACCCTTCTCCACCAAGGCGATATTCACGGTAAACTCGCCGTTTTTCTTGATAAACTCTTTGGTACCGTCCAGCGGGTCCACGATCCACAGCGTCTCCCATTTGGAGCGCTCCTTGAACGGGATCTCCTTTCCTTCCTCGCTTAAGACCGGAAACGGGGTAACGGACAAAGCGTTTGTTATCAATCGATGGGCCGCCTTATCCGCCTTTGTCAACGGCGAGTTGTCTGCTTTTCTCTCTATCCCGAAGTCTGATTCGGGGTCGTTATAAATATCCATGATCGACTTGCCTGCGTCTACCGCGGCACGGATCGCTATGTAAAGATAATTGGCGTAGCTCATCATCACTTCTCGTTTTATTATTTGTTAATAAGCAAATATATGGAAAAAAAAATAAATTAACGCCCTGTCGCCTGTAAATATTCCGTACGTTTGATCAAATAAGCCGTATAATCACCCGTATACTGGTCACGGCTTTGCTGGAGGAGCGATTGGGCGTCCAGAAGATCGCTCAGCGTTACCGTGCCCGCCTTATAATAGTCCGTATTAAGGCGGACATTCTCCTCGGCCGTCGCTATGGACTCCTCCGAGAGCTTGACTTGCTTATAAGACTCCTCCAGCTCGTTCCAAAGCTTCCGCATTTGCACCAACAGAAGCTCATTGGCGTTTTGGCGGGAATACTCGGCCGCCTTCACCTGAAGCTTTTGCTTCCGGATGGCGTGCGAGCCGCCCCACCAATCACTGATCGGAATCGCTACGGTAGCGAAAACCATGCCGAACGGACGGTCCTTATCCAGTAAGTTGTGATACATATACCCGGCTCCGATCCCCACGGTGGGCAAGTATTGCCCAACCTTCAGCTTTTGTTGAAGACGGGCGGCCTCCACGTTCTTCTCCAGCAATTTATAAGAGAGTGTCGTAGGGAGCGCCTCCTCATGGCTCACCCGGTAAAGCTCCGGGGAGGGCACCTCGGCGGGCAGCGTGAAATCGATCTCGAAATCATCTTCCCCGATACCGATATATTGAGCCAGCACCATCTTGGAAAGGCGCAAGCCGTTCTCCACCCGCAGGCGGTCGCTCGCCACGCCGTTCTTTTTCAACTGGACTTGCAGTAGGTCATTACGAGTCGTCACGCCGGCGCCGACCGCTACCTCCACATCCTTATAAAGACTCCCCACCAAGGATTCCACGATCTCGATCGTCCTTAATTTCTCGTGAAGGGAGATCCATTGCCAGTAATACCGCTCCACCGTCAGGGCTACCTCATCCTCGGATTGGCGCATCTGGTAACGGCTCACCTCGAGCGCCAAGTCGGCCAGCTTATTGCCGTTCACGATCTGTCCGCCGGCGAACACGGGCTGGATAGCGGTCACCCCACCCAGCAAGCCGTCATCCATCATCGACAACTCGAGAAGGCCCGGTATCACGCTCATATCCATCATCCCGTGGTTCGCCTTGAATGCCGTTCCCACGGCACTGACATTCGGGAAGTATTTCGTAAAGGCCTCCTTTTTTCCTTCCCTCGCCTCTTCTACGTCCAAACGGGCGTTCTTCATCTTCGCGTTATTCTCCAAAGCCATTTCCCGGCATTCTTCCAGCGATAATGTCCGCTGGGCGCTCACGGTCCCCACGCATAAAACGAGGGAACCGACGATGCCATATATCCATCTTTTTATCATCTCTTTTTTCCGCATATATTCATTCCTATATTATATCCTAATCCACATCCGTATCATTCATTTATTCCCGAATATCTTCCAATAGAAAACAGGCAGGATGATGACCGCCAAGATCATCGAGAAGACCGTTCCCGAGCAGATCACCACACCCATCGGCATCCAAAGGGAACTGCCGCTGATGATCATGGGAACCACGCCCACGGCCGTTGTAGCCGAGGTCAGGAAGATCGGGAGCATGCGTCGCCGGCCGGCGTCGAAGGCGGCATCCCTCGGGCTATAATGCTTATGAAGCCGCAAGTCTTGCGCATGCTCGAATATCAAGATAGCGTTTCGCACCACGATACCAATCAAGCTGATAACGCCCAAGACGCACGTCAAGCTGAAATCGATATGGAACGCCCACAAGCCCAGCGCCGCCCCGAACAAGGTGAGCAGCAACGAGGACAGGGCCGCCAACGCCAAGCCGATCTTCTTGAAATTGACCAACAGGAAGAAGAAAACAATGATCACGGCGATCGCCAAGCCCTGCATCAGCGGGTTCATCGTCTCGAAATCCAGCTCCTTGGCTCCACCGTACTCGTACGTCACGCCCTCGGGCAAGGTCGGGATAATACGGCTTTCCATGACTCGCTCGATCCGTTTCTGCATAGCGTTCTGGTTGGTCCCCCGGGTTACCTCGGCGAAGACGCTCAAGGTACGCACGCCGTTGCGACGGACGATCTGCCCCTCATTCCAGCCTCCCTCGATCGTGGAGACTTGCCGGAGCGGGACGCTCACGCCGGGGACGATGGTGGGAAGATACTGGTCGCCGACCTTATCGAACGCGTCACCCTCCCCTTTCTTATCGGATCTCAGCTGGATCGGCAAAGCGTAATCGCCTTCCCAGAGGGAGCCAACCGAGAGGCCGTCGTAACGGATCGCCAGATCGGCCGAGGCCATCGCCTTCGTGATCCCGAGGCGGGAGGCTTCCACTGGGTCCAATCGAACCCGTACGTCGGGTAAGGCCTCCTCGTAATTGGTGTGTACCCAGACCAAGCCGTCCATCTCACGCAACACGGCCATCAAGGAATCCCCAGCCTGCTTCAACCGGGCGATATCGTCTCCCATGAAACGGATCTCTAAAGGAGAGGATACGTTTTGGTAATCCAGTTGCTTAAACTTCACGTAGGCGTCGGGGAAATAATCGGCGTACCGGTCCGTATAATCATCCAACACGCTACGGGTGGCCTCTATCGAGGCGGTGTTGACAATGAACTGGGCGTAATTCTTCCCGGCCAAGTTCGGGGCGTAGGTAGCTTGGAAACGGGGCGAGGAAGTTCCGATAAAGGAGGTGACGGACAGGATGCGCTCATCTTCCGACAACAGCTTATAGAGGCTATCGCTCACGGCGGCGGTACGGTCCAGCGAGGTTCCCTGCGGGAGATAGATCTCGACGGCGAACTGATCCCGGTCGGCTATCGGCATCATACGCTGGCTCAGTTGAGTGATCATCAGGATCGCCAAGGCAACCGTCAGGATGCCTAGACCGATCGTGGCTTTCGGGAAACGGAAAGTCCACGTCAGTGCCCTCGTATAGACGGCCTGTACGGTATCCAGCAGATTGAACCTCTTCTTTCCCTTATTCTCCCGCCCGGACTTCAATCCCTTCTTGATCAAGACCCGCTCCAGCAGCGGGATAAAGACCATCGCCACCGCCAGCGACACCATGAGGGAGATGGAAAGCGTCCAAGGGAAGAAGGTCACGAAATCCAACATCTGCCCCGTCATCGTGAAAAGCAACGGGAAAAAGATCACGCAAATACACAGCGTAGCCAACAAAATCGAGCTGAAATAGTTCTTGGCGCTATAGACGGCGGCGTACCAACGGGAATAGCCCTTGTCCAGATATTCCAGATAGGCGTCTATCACGATGATGGAGTTATCCACGATCATGCCCAATACCACGATCAAGGCGGCCAGCGTCACCGTATTCAGCGGGATGCCGCAAGCGTACATGACACCGATCGAGATAAAGACACTGATCGGGATGGAAGTAGCCGCCACCAATGCCGAGCGGAACGGGAACAATACCATCATCACCAAGATCACGACCACGATGGACACAAACAAATCCCGCACGAAGGAACTTACCGAGTCTCCCACCACCTTCGGCTGGTCGGCGATCCGGCGGATCGAGACACTCTCGGGAAGATCCCGCTCGAAAGCGTGCAATACCTCGTCTACCTCCTTTCCGTATCGTACGATATTATGGCCCTCACGCATCTCCATGGAAAGGATGATCGCTTTCTTGCCGTTGTTCGTTATATAGCTATCCGGCTCGGGATATTCCCGTACGATACGGGCCACGTCTTTCAAGCGGATCATATGCCCGTCGGCATCGGCCAGCAGGATCTGCTCGCCTACTTCCCGCTCCGAGGGATAGGTCACGGAAAGGTGGATGGGAATGTCCAAGCCGCCATTCTCCAAGGAGCCGGAGGCGGTGGTAAAGCCTTGGGTGAACAAGGTTGTCATCAACATACGGGTGTCTAGGCCATAAGCGGCTAGCTTGTCTGGATCCAAGTAGACCGAGATCTGCTCATTTTGTACCCCGTAACGGCGCAGGTTGGATACGGACTCGATCCGGCGCAGGCGGTCTTCCAGCGTCTCCATGTATCGCTGCAATTCCCGGTAGGTCTTGTCTTCCGATTCCAAGGTGATCAATAAGGCGGAAGTATCGCCGAAATCATCATTCGCGATGACGGCGAGTACGCCCGAGGGCAGTTGCGACTTGAAGTTCTGCAAGCCGAGCTTGATCTTCGACCAGACCTCGTCTTTATTGTTCACGTCGTCGTTCAGCTCCACCATCACGTACACCATTCCATCCCTTGACATGGAGTACGTCTTTTTCTTCTTTACCTCCTTGAAGGTAAACAGGTATCTCTCCAAAGGCTTGGCCAACTGCTCCTCCACCTCTCCTGAAGTCGCCCCGGGGTAAACACCCACTACCACGCCTTGGCGGATGGTGAACTCCGGAAACTCCTGTTTCGGCATGTCCACCAAACCCAAAATACCCAACCCGACCAGCACGGTAATCACCAGCAACGTGATCTGGTAATGACGCATGGTCCATTCGATCACTCCGTTTTTACGTTCTCTCATAACGCACGCACTCTCATGCCCTCACTGATTTTCTGGTAACCGCCTATCACGACGATATCCCCCTCGTTCAACCCTTCCAGAATAAACAAGCCTCGCTCCGTCAAGTCGCCCGTCCGTACGGGCGTAGCTTTCGCCTTTCCGTCTACGACCTTCCAGACGAAACGCCCCCCGTCGTTCGCTATCAGCACGGCGTTGTTCGGCAAGGTGATAGCCGGCACGGATTCCTCTCCCGACAGGCGTACATCGCAAACCATGCCGGGCAATAGAGCGCCGGACGGGTTCTCCAGCCGGATCTTAGCCTCGTACGTGTGGGAGATGGGGTTGGCCACGATACCTTTCTCCGTCACTTTCCCCTCAAAACATTGTCCGCCCAGAGCGGCTACCTTTATCATGGCGGCTTGATCGCCTAGCGTGGCGACCTCGTTCTCTGGGACGGCGATCTTCACGTTTACCGTCTCTATCCTTAACAAGGAGAAAACCGGTTGCCCGGGCTGCACGTTCTCTCCCGCCTCAACCATGCGCTTGCCGATAACGCCGCCGAACGGGGCATACAGGTTCCGGTCCTCAAGGTTTTTCCTCGAGATTCGCTCCATGGAACGGGCCTGTTCCAATTTGCTCTCCACCTCTACCCATTTCATATCCGGCAGGCTCTTATTCTCGTGCAAGGTTCTCATGCGGGCATAGGCGTCCTCCGCTTGTCGCAAGGAAGCTGCCGAGGCGTTATAGGCGTTTTCCAGCGTCGCCTTGTCTAACACCGCTAGTAGTTGGCCCTCACGGACCTTCTGCCCCTCGCCCACCAATACTCGCTCTACATTACCCATCACCTGAAAACTAATCGAGGAAGATACGACCTCCTCTACCGTTCCCACATAATTCCTTGTATCAGCCGGAACGGTCTTCGCTACCTTCACGATCTCCACCGGGATCTCTTTACTATCCCGTCCCTCTTTTTGACTGCCCGAACATCCGGACAGCACGAATACGACGGATAATAATCCTCCATAAACAATGCCTTTCATCCTTTTCATATCCTATGATTTATTATACCGCGAAGATGATGAGTTTATCCACTCCAAAGAAGTTCCGTTTTGCAACCAAATTGTCCCATTTGACACATTTCAATTGGATTATTCTATTATTTCACTAATTTTATCGCCCAAACAAGAATAAATTATGAACGTAACAGATCTACCTCAAGCTTGTATCTCTCTTATCGAGAACGTACCCGGCATAGACTTCATCGACGAGGATTTCGCCATATTCGATAACATCGACGATATTCCCTCGCTCGACCATCCGATGCGAATAGACGCCGTCGTATTCGCGCTTTGCACGAAAGGCTTCATGCGTATACGGATCAATATGGAGGAATATGTCGTAGGGGAAAACCATCTCGTATTGTCCCTGCCCGATCAGATCATCCAACACGTGGAACGTAGCGAGGACGTGGCCGGGATCTTCATCGTCATCTCCAAGAATTTCATGGAGGAGATCATTCCTCATATACAGAATACCTTGCCGGCGTTCTTCTACATCAAGGAGCATCCGGTCACTGAGTTGAATGCCGAGGAGATAGGTTGTATCAAGGAATATCATTCTTTCCTCTGGAAGAAAGTGAAAGCGAAAGGGCATCCTTACCGGAAAGAGATTGCCCAGAGCTTATTGTTGGCGGTATTCCACGAGGTTTACGGCATGTTTAAGAATCATATGCCGATCGAGGTGAAGAAGAGCCGGCAAGAGGAGTTGTTCGCAGCGTTCATACAAACGCTCGCCTTACATCATAAGCAGGAACGGTCGGTAGCTTTCTACGCCGGGAAATTATGTGTCACTCCCAAATATTTATCTCTTTTGGTAAAGAACGTCAGCAACCGTACGGCCGGGGAATGGATCGATAATTACGTTGTCTTGGAGGCGAAGGCGTTATTATCCTCCTCCACCCTTTCCATCCAAGAGATATCAGACCGGCTAAACTTCGCCAACCAATCCTTCTTCGGTAAATACTTCAAGCAACACGTCGGGATATCGCCTACGGAGTATCGGAAGAAATGGTAATAATCAGAAAAATAATTATCTTTGTCTCACGACAGAAGTCATTTAATGAAAAGATAAAATGAAACGAACAGAAATTATAGATCAGATAAAAGATATCATGCGCCGGATAGCTCCCACGGCACAAACTATCTTATTCGGTTCGGAAGCACGTGGAGACGCTCGGATTGATAGCGATATCGACTTACTCATCTTGATAGACGGAGAGAAAATGACTTTGGAACGAGAGGAAGAAATTACTTTACCCTTGTATGAGCTGGAACTAAAGACTGGCGTAAATATCAGCCCCATCGTCATGTTAAGAAAACTCTGGGAAAACCGTCCCTTTAAAACTCCTTTCTATATTAATGTTATAAACGAAGGTATTATATTATGAAAGAGATCCTAGATGAAGAAAGTAAGAACGCATTGATTAACTATCGAATCCAACGTGCTTATGAGACATTGAAAGAAGCTCAAGTGATGATGCGTGAGTCTTTCTATAATGCTGCTGTTAATCGCCTCTATTATGCATGCTATTACGCAGCGGTTTCCCTGCTATTAAAATATGATCACCAACCACAAACACATAATGGAGTTAAGACTATGCTTGGATTACATTTTATCTCTACCGGAAAGCTTCCTATAAAAATCGGGAAAATATTCTCGACTTTATTTGAGAAAAGACATAGTGGAGATTATGACGATTTTGTTTATTGTGATAAGGAAATGTTGGATAACTTATATCCACAAGCCGAATTATTCATTCATACAATCAACCAATTATTGAAAGAAGAATAGTTCCCAAAGAGAACTATCCTCCGATCAACGCAGTTATCCCGCAAGAGGCGAATTGATCGATACACCTTTGCAGGACTGCTTCGGAAGGGGTGGATAGCGGAAGGTGCCCGGGATTGTAGAGGGTTCCTCGCTTATCGTGCTTACCTTTTCCGATGTCGTGGTACGGGAGGAGATTAACGACTTTCCGCTCCCACGGCAAGGAGGCTAGGAAGGTGGCAGAACGGGATATATTTTCCTCGTCCGCATTGACGCCCTCGATCAACGGGATACGGATGAGGAAGTCTATGCCGGCCTCGGCGATCATCCGAAGATTGGAGAGGATACGCTCGTTCGGGACACCCGTGAAACGACGATGGCTACCGGAATCCATATGCTTTAAATCCACCAGAAAAAGATCCGTGCGCTCCATTACGCTCCGGACGGTATCCGGCGAGGCGAACAAGGTCGTATCCACCGCACGATGGATTCCCAACGCTCCGCAACGATCCAGCAGGGCAACCAAATCCGATGGATGCGACAACGGCTCTCCCCCGCAGAAGGTAACGCCTCCCTCGGAGCGATCCATAAAGACCGTCTCTTTCTCGATCTCACGCATGACCTCGTCGATAGAATACTCACGGCCGGACATCTCCATCGCCAAGGTGGGACAAACCTCGGCGCATCTACCGCATGTCCGGCACAGAGAGCGATCCGTGACGATGCCCGCTTGCGTCAAGGTCAACGCCCCGACGGGGCAGGCATTCACGCAGGTCCCGCAACCTATGCACTTCTTTCTCGTATACAGCTTCTCCGCCCGGGGCGAGATGCCTTCCGGGTTATGGCACCATACGCAGGCAAGCGGGCATCCTTTCATGAAGATCGTGACACGAATGCCCGGCCCGTCGTTTATGGCGTATCGTTTGATATCGAATAACAGCATGGCCTAGAAAGTCTCTTGCTCCGTACGTGCGATCACGTCCGCTTGCAAATCGGCGTTCATATCGTTGAAATAGTCGCTATAGCCCGCTACACGGACCAGCAGATCCCGGTAGTCCTCCGGACACTTCTGGGCGGCGTAAAGCGTTTCCGTATCCACGATATTGAATTGGATATGATGGCCACCCAAGGCAAAGTAGCTACGGATCAAGGAGGCCAGCTTCGAGATATCCTCCTCCCTCTGGAGCAGGCTGGGCAGGAAGCGTTGGTTCAGCAGCGTGCCGCCGCTCTTCACCTGATCCAGCTTGCCGAGGGACTTGACAACGGCGGACGGCCCGTGGGTATCGGCTCCGTGCGAGGGCGAGGTACCGTCGGAGATGGCGCGCCCGGCCAAGCGGCCGTTCGGGGTGGCTCCCATCACCTTGCCGAAGTAGACGTGGCAAGTGGTGGATAACATATTCAAATGGAAACACTCCCCTTTCGTATTCGGCTTGCCCTCGATCGCGTCATATAAATCGTCGAAGACACGGACGGCGATCTGGTCGGCGTACGGATCATCGTTGCCAAAGAAAGGCGTACGGTTCAGGATCATTTGGCGCATTGGCTCATGTCCCTCGAAATTATCCGCCATCGCATCCAACAAGGCCTGCATCGTGAAGGTCTTATCCTCGAAGACGTGTTTCCGTAAAGCGGAAAGGCTATCGGTTATCGTGCCTAATCCGGTACACTGGATATAAGTGGTGTTGTAACGAGGCCCGCAATTGTAGTAATCCTTACCCTTCGCGATACAATCGTCGATGAACAGGGAGAGGAACGTGGCGGGGGCGTACTTGGCGAACATGCGGTCGATATAGTTGCTGACCCGCACCTTCATGTCCACGAAATAATGGATCTGGCGCATGAATGCCGCGTAAAGCTCCTCATACGTCCGGAAACCACGGGGATCGCCGGTCTCCAGACCGACCTTGCGACCGCTTACCGGATCTACGCCGTTATGCAGCGTCACCTCCAATATCTTCGGCACGTTCAGATAACCGGTCAACACGTACGCCTCCTTCCCGAAAGCGCCCACCTCGATGCAACCGCTGCAACCTCCCTCGCGGGCGTCACGCAGCGACTTGCCTTGCCGCATCAACTCCTGCACGTACACATCCGGGTTGAATACCGACGGGTAGCCATGGCCTTGGCGGATCACCTTGCACCCGGCACGAAGGAAACGCTCCGGCGTACGGGCACTGACGTGGATGGCGCTGCCGGGCTGGAGGATATGCAGCTCCTCGATCGTCTCCAACATGATATAGGAGACCTCGCTTACGCCATCGCTACCGTCCGCCCGGATGCCGCCGATGTTCAGGTTCGTGAAATCGTTATAGGTTCCGCTCTCCTTCGCCGTGATACCCACTTTCGGCGGGGCGGTATGATTGTTTACCTTGATGAAGAAGCAAGACATCAACTCTTTCGCCTCGTCACGGGTCAAGGTTCCGGCGGCGATTTCTTTCTCGTAGAAAGGCGCCAGATGCTGGTCGAAATGACCGGGGTTCATGGCATCCCAACCATTCAGCTCCGTGATCGTACCGAGGTGGACAAACCAGTACATCTGGATCGCTTCCCAATAGGTACGGGGAGCGTGGGCGGGAACCCGGCGGCATACCTCGGCGATCTTCCTCAGCTCGGCGGCACGGCGGGGATCTTTCTCGGTGAGAGACATCTCGTCAGCCAAGTCCGCGTGTCGCTCGGCCAGCAGGATAGCGGCGTCGCAGGAGATAGACATGGCCGTCAGTTCCTCCTGCTTGTCCGTGGCCTCGGGGTCGTTCATGAAATCCAAGGCGCTTAGTTCCCCCTCGATACGTTTCTTCAAGTCCAGCAGGCCATATTGGTAGACCTTGCCGTCCAAAGCGGTATGCCCGGGGGCACGTTGCTCCATGAACTCGGTGAACATACCCACCTCGTACGCCTCTTTCCATTCCTTGGGGACGTGGCTGAAGATGCGTTCCCGCTGGGTACGGCCTTTCCAGTACGGGATCACCTCCCGCTCGTAGGTATCGATATCTTCTTGACTGATGGTGTAACGTTGCAGCTCCCGGGTATTCAATATATGCAAGTCCTCCACGCTATGGCAGGTAAGTTCCGGGAAGGTAGGCACGGCTTTGGGGCGGGGCCCCCGCTCGCCAACGATCAACTCGTCCTCGCCGATATAGATCGTCTTCCGCTTGCAGATCTCAAGGAAGTTCAGGGCACGCAGGATAGGGATCGGATACTTCCCGTAATTCTCCTGATAGAAACGGGTCTCGATCAAGGCCCGCTCGATGGAGAGGGAAGGTTGGGCCTCGAAGGTCTGCCGGCGCAGACGTTTGATACGGTCGTTCATCCCGAAATTGTTCGCTCCTACGGAAGAGACGGTATCATGTACGCATGAATGTGTGTGATGGGTTGTATTCATAAAATTATATGTTTTATCGTAGAGGTAGGATCTATCCGCCCTCATCAAGGTTATTTTTTATTGTTACACAGGACGGGCATCCCCGCCCCCATGAGTTTATATAGGGAGAGTATCTGCTAGAGATAAAACATCAGGCAGTTGAAAAGCATCCGATAGCCTTTGTGTAACATAGCGCTTGTTTCTTTTTGAAGTATGATGGCAAAAATAAGGAAATTATTGATAATATCACAATTCATCAACAGAAAGTAACCGTTTGTCAAAAAAATAACACAGGAACGTAAATAAAGGAATAGCTTTGCTTTGTATTTCCAGATCAAAGGGTTTAAAATTAAAAGAACTTATACCATGCAAAGTACATTCAAGAACCTGCTTTATGTCTTGAGACATTATAAATTAGCGACGGTCACTAATCTTTTAGGACTTAGCTTCGCTTTCCTGTTATTCATGCTGATAAGCATACATGTCGGTCATGAATATAGCTTCGACGCTTCCCTCTTGAACAGGGAAAGGATTTTTCAGTTAGAAAACAAGCGGGATGACGGGATATGGGAGGCTAATTTCGCACGTCCACAACTCGAGCGTTTCATCGCCGCCTCCCCTTATATAGAAGCGGCCGCTATCACAAACAACCTTGTTTACTCCTCCGTACGTTTTGGGATATCAGCCAGTGAAGGGCCCGACGCACGGAGCTATATGGAGCAGGTGGAACGGATCACCCCGGGATATACTAAGATCTTTGGCTTCGAGCTGGTGGCCGGCGATACGGATTGCCTGAAACGTCCGGAAGGGACGCTGATCCCGGAGAGCATGGCCCGGAAACTCTTCGGCGAGGAAAATCCTATCGGGAAGCCGGTTTATCTGTCGGAGTTCGCCGGGGCCGAAGGCTCGATTATATATGGGCTTAGTTTTGAGCCGGCATATATCGTGGGAGGCGTCTTTCGCGATTTCCCGGAAAACACCCGGGTGAAGAATGCCCTGTATATCCCGATCATGGAGAAAGAGATGATGGAAAACTGGCATACCGGCCTTTACTATTGTTATCTGCTGATGTCGACACCGGAATCCGCCTCTGTCACTACCGAGACCTATATGGCCGATAGCCGGGCTTTCCTGAAAAGTTTCACGATCGAGGATATGCGCCTCCGGCCCTTGTCTGATCTCTATTTCGGCCAGCCGGTCCGAGCGGACGCCGCTCCCATCGGTAATAAGCTACGGACGAATATGTTATTCTTTATCGCCATCCTGATCATAGGTATCGCCTTGGTCAATTATATCAACCTGTCGATAGCCTTGGCACCGATACGTACCAAGTCGATCACCATCCAGAAAGTGCTGGGAAGCTCGGACACCACGCTACGGAAGTATCTGGTCTTGGAGTCCTTGGGAATCTCGGTTGTCGCCTTCTTCCTCGCCTTGCTTTTCCTGTTATTTTTGAATAACGTGCAATGGGTCACGAATATGGTGGGGCATCCGTTGGATCTGTATGCCAACTGGAAGATTCCGGCGTACACATTCTTCCTTGTCGCAGGCGGCGGTATACTGGCCGGTTTGTATCCTGCTTTCTATATTACCTCGTTTCCTCCTGTCATGGCGCTGAACAAGTCTTTTACCCTTAGCGACCGGGCCAAGAACACTCGCAAGTTACTTATAGGGTTCCAGTTCGTTATCTCGATCACGCTGATTGTCGGAGCGTTGTTCGTCTCCTTGCAAAACAGATATATAGGGAACGTGGACTTGGGATTTAACAAAGAAAACGTACTGGAGGTAAGACTAAGCATGGGGGCGGCCTTGAAAAAGGGCGAATTGTTCAAGGCACGTCTCTTGGAAAGCCCCGCTATCCGTGATGTTTCCTTTAGCGAGTTCAAATTTGTCTCGGACGAATCACGTTCTTTCATCGGGTATAATTACAAAGGCCAACATTATTATATGAGCTGGCTGGGAGTATCCGCCAATTTCCCGGAGCTAATGGATGTAAAGATGATCGCCGGAAGGAAGTTCCGGCCGACGGATGAGGCGGCGGATAACACGCAGGTCGTTTGCCTCCTTAGCGAGACGGCAGCGAGGGAGATCGCCTCGGGTCTTTCCCCCGAGAAACTGGACGACCTATCGGACTTGGTAGGGACAAGCATCACGGATAATGATATACCGGTACGGATTGTCGGTATCTTTGAGGATGTCCATTATGAATCCCTGTATAAAGAGTTACGCCCGATGGGACTTTGGACCTCGGCTAAGAATCATTACCGCCGTTCGGTGCCGGAAAGATACGCTTATGTCAAGATCGCCGGCGGAAATCCCCGGACGGCTATCGAGCATATCCGGAAGGTAACGGATGAATTGATCCCGGGTTATCCGGCCGATATCCATTTCTTTGATACGGCGCTGGAGGAGCTTTACAGTAAAAGTGGGCGGCAGGGAGCGCTGATTACCGCCCTTTGCCTGATGGCCGTCTTTTTATCCCTCGTGGGAGTATTCGGACTGGTTATCTTTGAGCTACAGGGACGGGAAAAGGAGATAGCCGTGCGGAAAGTACATGGGTCCACGGTCCGGCAGATCCTTTGGATGCTGAACTCGTCTTTCCTCCGGATCACGCTCGTCTGTTTTATTATCTCGATCCCGCTTGCTTATTACGGGGTGAATGTTTGGCTACGAAGCTTCGCTTATAAAACGCCGATCTACATATGGGTATTTTTAGTGGCTTTGGTAATCATAATGACACTGACCGTATCTACGGCTACTTTCCAGAGCTATCGGGCGGCGATGGCGAATCCGGCGTCTAAATTGGGGCATTAAGGTTCATTACGAAAAAAGGACGGGTAGATTGATCCGTCCTTTTTTACTCATATATTATCTTGTCTCAGGTTTGGTTACCGTTTCCAATAACCTTCCATCTCCTCCAGCGTCTTTCCTTTCGTCTCGGGGACAAATTTCCAGATGAACAACGCCGCCAATATACCCATCACGCCATAGATCCAATAGGCCATACCGTGATTGAACGTATCGGTCAAGTATTGATTCTTATCCAGCATTGGGAATGTCCATGATACCAAGAAGTTGGCAATCCATTGCGCCGCTACGGCGATACTCATCACCGTGGAGCGAATCGAGTTCGGGAAGATCTCGGCCAGCAGCACCCAGCAGACCGGGCCCCACGACATAGCGAATCCCGCCGTATAAACCAGCATGCAGACCAATGATCCCATACCCACCGAATGGGTATAGAAAGTAGTTCCCAAGATCAACATAGATACCGCCATGACGAGCGCCCCGATAATCATCAACGGGCGGCGTCCGAACTTATCCACCGTGAAAATAGCCAATACGGTAAACGACAGGTTCACCGCCCCTACCACGATCTGTTGCAAAAGGGCGGCGTCCGTGGCCGCTCCCATCGTCTTGAAGATCTCCGGGGCATAGTAAAGCACCACGTTGATCCCCACGAATTGCTGGAAACCGGAGAGCAGCACGCCCACCAAGATGATCAGCACGCCAAACGACCGGATCGGGAACAGCAAGGCGATACAGAAACTAGCCAACAAGGCGATCTCCAACGCATTCGTATTACCTGCCCACGACAACAACCCGTAGCCGGCCAAGAACAGCGCCAGCCAAGTCCCCATAAACCGGAAGTAAGGCTTCATCGACGGAGCTTTCTCCTTGAAACTATTCCGTATGTCCTCCAGCTCACGGCCAGCGTCCGCCCGATCCATCAAATGGCTCAAAACGCCCAACGCCTGCTCCGTACGCCCACGCATCACGAGGTAACGAGGCGTCTCCGGCACGAACATCAAGAACGAGAGGAACAATACCGCCGGAATAATCTCAGAAGCGAACATCCAACGCCAGCCGATCGTATTCAGCCAAGCAGCATCTCCTTGAAGGGCGATCGTATAATTCACGAAATATACCACCAGCATACCAAAGATAATGGCAAACTGGTTCCATGCCACCAGATTCCCCCGGCGATCGGCCGGAGCCACCTCGGCGATATACATCGGCGATACCATGGAGGCCAGCCCCACGCCAATACCTCCCAGAATACGATAAGCCACGAACGCATACATAAACGTATGATCGCCACTTCCGGGCATGCCGATAAACAGCTCCGGCCAAGCCGAGCCGATAGCGGAAAGCAAGAAAAGGATAGCGGCCAGTATCAACGTAGGCTTCCTGCCGTAACGCTGGCTGATCCACCCGGCGAACGAGGCGCCGAGGATACATCCGATCAACGCACTACTTACCACGAACCCCTCCAAGGCGTTGGCTTGATCCAACGGAAGCCCTTGCGGCTCGATGAAGAACTTACGCAAAGACTCTACCGTACCGGAGATCACCGCCGTGTCATACCCAAACAGCAGACCTCCCAAGGTAGCGACCAAGGTAAGAGCGAAAATATAAGTGTTGTTATTTTTCATGGAATAGATTTATTAATTAAAAACTGAGAATTGAGAGCTGAAAACTAGGGCTTACGCACGATAATTTTCAATTCCCAATTCTCGATCTTCAATTATTTAGATATGCAGATTTACAATCATCTCGTATAATTCCTGCTTACCGCTGATCTGTTTCGGCTCGCCGTCACGCAAAGCGATCGTACGAAGATCTTCCAGCGTAAGCTTGCCATCCTCGAATGCCTTGCCCTCGCCGGCATCGAAACTAGCGTAACGCTCGGCACGCATCTTGCGGTAGTCTGAGTTCTCAAGGATATCGGCGGCGATCATCAAGGCACGGGCGAAAGCGTCCATACCACCGATATGAGCGATGAAGATGTCCTCCAAGTCCGTAGAATTACGGCGGGTCTTGGCGTCGAAGTTCGTACCTCCGGTAGTTAGGCCACCTCCCTCAAGGATAACCAGCCAAGCCTGTGCCAGCTCATAGATATCCATCGGGAATTGATCCGTATCCCAACCATTCTGGTAATCGCCACGGTTCGCGTCGATACTGCACAACATGCCGGCGTCGGCGGCGGCTTGCAACTCATGCTCGAATGTATGTCCGGCCAAGGTAGCGTGGTTCACCTCGATATTCAAGGCGAAATCCTTGTCCAATCCATAATGGCGAAGGAAACCGATCACGGTCTCCGAATCCACGTCATATTGATGTTTCGTCGGTTCCATCGGTTTCGGCTCGATCAGGAACGTACCCTTGAAACCGTTCTTACGGCCATAATCACGGGCCATCGTCAACATCATGGCTAAATGATCCTTCTCTCGTTTCATGTTCGTGTTCAATAGGCTCATATAACCCTCACGGCCGCCCCAGAATACATAGTTCTCGCCCCCTAAAGCGATACAAGCGTCGATAGCGTTCTTGATCTGCGTGCCAGCGCATGCCACGGTCGGGAAATAAGGGTTCGTAGCGGCGCCGTTCATATAACGCTTATTGCTGAAGACGTTCGCGGTAGACCATAGAAGCTTCTTTCCGGTAGCGGCTTGATGCTCCTTGGCATGTTCCACCATCGTCTGCAAACGTTTCTCGAACTCGCCCAGCGTAGGAGCCTCGTCCACCACGTCCACGTCGTGGAAGCAATAGTAAGGAATATTACATTTGGTCATAAACTCGAAAGCGGCGTCCATCTTGTACTTCGCACGGGTGATAGCGTCCGTGCTGTCATTCCAAGGGAATGATTTTGTTCCACCACCAAACTGATCACCTCCCTCAGCACATAAGGTATGCCAATAAGCCATAGCGAAGCGCAAATGATCCTTTAGTGTTTTACCCATAACTACCTTATCCGCGTCATAATAATGAAATGCCAACGGATTTTTTGACTCACGTCCCTCAAACTGAATCTGTCCGATTCCCGGGAAAAATTCTTTCTCTCCTTTAAAGTAACTCATAATAATATATATTAAAAATGTAAATAATTCAGCCGTTAAATAGATTGTTCCAAGCGTTCTTTCCACGTCTCGAACGCCCCGCAATAAGCATTCGCCTTGAAACCGTCCGGCTCGATCACGTTGATCTTCTTCAAGGAAGCGAACGCTTCTTCCGCATTCTTGTAGATACCGGCACCAATACCGGCACCCTTGGCCGCGCCTACCGCGCCATTCGTATCATACAGTTCGATCACCGTACCCGTCACGCCCGCCAAGGCATCCCGGAAGATCGGGCTTAAGAACAAGTTCGCGTTCCCCGCACGGATTACCTGAATATCGATCCCCATCTCATTCATGATATCCATACCGTATTTAAAGGCGAACACGATACCTTCTTGCGCCGCCCTAGCCATATGGGCCTTGGTATGTATGTTGAAGTTCAATCCATGCACCGAGCAATCGATCTGCTTATTCTGCAACATACGCTCCGCCCCGTTTCCGAACGGCAAGATCGAAAGACCATCGCAGCCGATGGGAACCGTAGCCGCCAAATCATTCAACTCATTATAGTTGATGCCTTCCGGCGCTATATTCCGTTTGATCCAAGAATTAAGGATACCGACCCCGTTGATGCACAACAAGACACCCAAGCGGGTCTGCTCCGTCGTATGGTTCACGTGGGCGAACGTATTCACACGGGAAAGCGTATCGTAATTCACCTTGCCGTTCACACCATACACCACTCCGGAAGTCCCGCCGGTAGCCGCTATCTCACCCGGATTCAATACATTCAATGATAAAGCGTTATTCGGTTGGTCACCCGCACGATAGGTAACCGGCGTACCTTTCTTCAGTCCCAACTCGGCCGCGACCGAGGCGGTAACCTCGCCCTGCAAACCGAACGTCGGACGGATATCGGCGATCAGATCCTTACTGAATCCATAATAATTCATCAAATCCTCCGATAAGGCATTATTCTTGAAGTCCCAGAAAATCCCCTCCGACAAACCGGAAACCGTAGTCACGATATCCCCCGTCAGACGCATAGCGATGAAATCTCCCGGCAACATGATCTTATGGATACGGTCGTAGATATCCGGCTCGTACTCCTTGATCCAAGCCAGCTTAGAAGCGGTAAAATTACCCGGCGAGTTCAATAGGTGGGAAAGGCATCGCTTCTCGCCTATATTCTTAAACGCACGCTCACCATAAGGAACGGCACGGCTATCGCACCAGATAATAGATGGACGAAGCACCTCCATCTTCTTGTCCACCACCACCAAGCCATGCATCTGGTACGAGATACCGATCGCCTTGATATCCTCGCCTTTCACCTTCGCCTTGCTCATGGCACCTTTCATAGCGATCTTCACGTACGACCACCAATCCTCCGGATTTTGCTCCGCCCACCCCGGACGCAACGCCTTGATCGGGGCCTCTTCTTTGGGATAAAAATCCGCACCTATTGTTAACCCGGTCTCCTCATCGACGATAGAGACCTTGATGGAAGAACTTCCAATATCACATCCTAACAGACACATAATCGTATGGTTTTATATCTTATTAAACTTCGAACGTTGTTGATTATATTTCACCTTATCAAACCGATAATACCGGGCGGCACGATGGGCGACCCCATCTTGCATATCGTCCGTGGGCACCACGTAATCCAAGGAATTCATCTTCTTATGAAAATTGCGCACGTCCATCTCACGGTTATAGATCACCTCGTACGTGCGCCTAAGCTGGAACGCCGTGAACTTCATCGGCATATAGTCGAAAATGATGGCGGGCTCCTTCTCTACCCAATTACGGATCTCCTGTATGGCAGCCTCGATAATCTCTTTATGATCGAATGGCAAGCGAGGAAGCTCGTCGATAGGGCACCAACGGATCGACTCGGATTTATCGGCCGGACACGTCTTCCTGCTATTCTTGCACAAGGCGAGATAAGCGACCGTGATCAACCGTCCGATCTTCACCTTGGAAGTCGCCTCCAGCCACATCACGTCCAACCGGTTCGAGGTACGGGCGGGGGAACCGAAACAACGGAATTGTTTCAATTGGACACGCTTCAAGCCGGTCGAATCATTCAGTATCCGATAGGCGGCGTCATCTAAATCCTCGTTCTCATAGATCAAGCTGCCGGGTAATTTATAGCCAATCAACTCGCCTTCCTCACTTTTTCGCTCCGCCAACAGCACGGTGAGCTTGTCATCATTGATGCCGAGAAGAACACAGTCTACGGAAACATAAGGGGACAGCATCTCTCTATTCTCGTTTTGTGTATCCATGATATCAGTAATTAGATTTGCGCAAATATAAGTATTTTTCTAAACAAAGCAATTACAAAAGGTCTTTTTTGCATCTCCTAATTGATTATTTTTCTGATATTTCAGTATCGTACATCATACAATATGCTATACAACACATAATGTAAGTAAAACAATTAGTATGAGAACAAATAATGAAGGCGCTTTCACGTACCTCTAACTTTTATTTCCTACATTTGTTATATTTATAAAACATCGGACATGAATCTAAAAAACATATACTTCTCTTGGCTGATTTATTGGGGTAAAATGAAGGGATTATTGAACGGGATAGCGGAAGCGATTATCCTACTCGCCTCCTTAGCCTCTTTCTTCGTATTGATCTACCAATTCGGCTTTGTACAGACACCCGATTCCGTCCATATCCTAGAGCGCTCCCGCCCATTCATCCTGCTAGCTTTTTTCACGGGCATAACACTCCGGTACGTGGTGAGGTTCCAAGAAATCATACAGGAGAAAATGTTGTATCTCGATATCAGCATCTATTTCCTTTTATTCGCCGTATTATCCAGCAAGATATTTTTCAAGGATGCCATAGCGCACTCTTTGCCTTATTTGTCTTTCCTTACGAAACCTCTCTTCGTATATGTCTTATTATTGCTGCTTAGCACGATTCACTTATCCCGGCAGACGTTCACGCTGATGCAGACACGGATCAAGCCCTCGTTGCTTTTCTTGCTCAGTTTCGTGTTCGTGATATTGGTCGGGGCCGGGTTGCTATCGTTGCCGAACGCCACTACGCACCGGATTCCGTTTATCGACGCTTTGTTTATCTCCACGACCTCGGTATGCGTAACCGGACTAACCACCGTCGACGTAGCCACTAGTTTCACGCATATCGGGCATATTATCATCATGATTTTAATACAGATCGGCGGTATCGGGGTCATGACATTTACCTCTTTCTTCGCCCTCTCCTTCATGGGAAAATCCTCTTTTACGAGCAAGATGATGCTGAAAGATATGTTGAACGAGGATCGGACGGGAGGGTTGTTCCGGGTCATCTTAAACATTCTTTTCGTGACCTTGTTTATCGAGGGGATCGGCGCCTATTTTATTTATATGGACGTACGGGGAAGCCTGCCGGGAGGTACGCAGCAGGAATTATTCTACGCAATGTTTCATGCCGTGTCCGCTTTTTGTAACGCAGGGATCTCTACCTTGAGCGGCAATATGTACGATCCGTTAGTGGCGGATAAGTACAACCTCCATTTCTGGATAGCCATGCTGATTATATTCGGAGGCTTGGGCTTCCCGATCGTCTTCAATTACCTGAAACTCTTGCATCACTTGCTGATGAATGGTATCAAGATATTGATCGGTAAGCAAAAGCATTATATCCATACGCCCCGTATTATTAATGTACATACGTACATTGTTGTTATATCTACCTTGATCCTGTTAATTACCGGAACGGCTTTCTACCTCTTTTTCGAGTATGACAATACCTTGGGCGACCTTCCCCTGCGGGGGAAACTGGCAAATGCGTTCTTAGGTGCCGTCACGCCTAGAACGGCAGGATTCAACGTAGCGGATATGGCTACATTGGCCCCTCCGACCTTAATGCTGACGTTGATCCTTATGGTAATCGGAGCCGCCCCTATGTCCACCGGCGGCGGATTGAAAGTGACCACCGTTTTCGTAGCTCTGGTTACGACCTTGAACGCCGCACGTGAGAAAGATAAAGTGGAAGTGAGAAAACGGGAGATCGCCCCATTCGCCATCCGCCGGGCATTCGCTATCATCATGATGTACTTCATGTGGGTGGCGATCGCTACGTGGGTATTATCCTATACGGAAAAAGGGGCGCCGCTGTTCTCCCTATTGTTCGAGGTTGTTTCCGCCTTGAGTACCGTAGGCTTGAGCATCGATTATACCCCTCACCTCACCCCTATCGGGAAAATCATCATTATCAGCACGATGCTGGTCGGACGTATCGGGGTATTGGCCTTCCTCGTAAGTTTCTGCAAGGAATACACGAAAAAGAACTACACATATCCACAAGAAAATATATTAATGTAAAAATAAGATAGCATGAAATATTTAGTAATCGGATTAGGGAATTTAGGACGTGCGATAGCGAAGGACTTGACACGTGTCGGCAATGAGGTGATCGGCGTAGACATGAATCTGCATCGTGTCGATATGCTGAAGAACGACATAGCGGGGGCGGTCGCCTTGGACTCTACGGACAAAGAGGCATTGAGCACCCTGCCATTGAGTGAGATGGATGCCATTATCGTAACATTCGGTAAGGATTTCGGGACTTCCGTTCAGACCGTCGCTTTATTGAAGAGTCTGGATGCGGGCAAACTGATCGTGCGGGCGATCTCCTCGATCCATGAGACGGTGATCCGTGCGATCGGGGTAAGCGAGATTATTACCCCGGAAAAGGATTTCTCTACGATGTACACCTCCCAAGCCTCTTTAGGCGGCCTGTTCCGGCATTGGTATAAAGTAACCGACACGGAACATCTCTATAAGATCAAGACACCGGCCACTCTTGTCGGGCAAACCATCAAGAACATCGATTTCGAGGAGAATTTCGGCATCCATCTGGTAGCGATCGAACGTCCTTACGAGAAAAAGAACCTGATCGGGCTCACACAGACAGAATACAAGGTTATCAGCCGTATCACCGAGGAATTGATGATCGAGACGGATGATCTGCTGATCTTATTCGGAAAGATGGAGCTATTGAATAAAATAGCCAACATCTAAAACAAAACATAGGCAGACGATCACGATATAATCAGCGTCGTCTGCCTACGGCAAATATCAACGAAGCGATCAAGCCCCCGCTATCTCTATCGTATAGGAGGCATCGAAGACCTCTCCCGGTTCCAAATGCCATACCCAATCCCGGTCTTTATACTCACCCGTATAATCCACCCGGTCGCAACGCCCATACCAAGGTTCGATACAGACAAACGGAGCGTTTCTCGTAGGCGGAGACCATAAGCCTACCACCGGAGCCGTAAAGGTTAGCGAAAGGTACGGATGTTTCTCCACATCCAATAAGTCCACCCGCTTAATCTGGCTGTCCTCCAAGATAAACGTATCGATATCGAACGTATGGATATTCAACGGCAGCAACCCGTCCGCATCCAAAGGTACCGGACGAACCACGTCCCCTACGCACCCTTTCTCCACCAGCGCACGGTATACGAGCTCTTTTTTCACATCGAAAGCGAAATACCCCCGATCCGGTTGATCCACCTCATAATTCGGGTACAGGAAAGCCGGATGAGCGCCGATCTGGAAATGCATCGTCTTATCTCCCGTATTCTTCACACGCCAAAGCACCTCCACCTTATTGCCCTCCAAACGATACCCGATCTCCAGAAGGAAAGGGAACGGATAGGCTCTCAGCGTGTCCGGGGTACTTTCCAGTGCGAAACGCAACTCGTTCTCCGCCTCATCGATCAACGTAAAATCCATATCCCGTGCAAAGCCGTGCTGCGACAGCGGATACACGGTTCCCTCGTTCCGATACTCGGCCTTCCATACGCTCCCGACGATCGGGAACAATACCGGGGAATGACGTTTCCAGAAAGCGGGGTCCGCTTGCCAGAGATACTCCTTTCCCGTAGCGTTCGCCACGATACTACTCAACTCCGCTCCATGTTCGGAGACACGGATCGTTAGTTCTTGATTTGATACTGTCTTCATTATGATAAGTTTAGTAATTGTTCGGCGGGAAGTCCCTTGCTTTTCAAGAAACCGTTCAAAGTCCCGAATAATAAGGGCTGCCGCCGGAAATCTTCCAGATAAACCCGTTTCAGGCAGTCTACCGGCATCGATACCGGAACGTATGGGATCAAGTTTCCATGCTCATAACGATAGAGCACCTCGTCCGTAGCTTGCAGCGAGGCCAACCGCCATTCCTTATCCCCCACCGAGGAAGGCTGCTTCACCTCCAGACAGGCGTTACACAGCATCGAGAAAAAGCGGGAATCAGGCGTAAAGCCCGTGTGCTCCTCATCAAAAAAGAAGGTATCGTATTCCTTTTCCAATTGTGCCGTAAAATGGTTCAAGATAGGCTCCTTCTCATACTTGCAGGACAACAGGGAATAATTCTCGAACAGGCAAAGCTCGCCCAACGACTGATAGTCCAGCTCAAGGACCAGAGAAGGCTCGGCAGAGCGGGCCGGCTCACCGGGTTTCTCATACAAAGGGATCACGTACATGCCTATCTCCGGCCCCACCAGCATCCGGCTGTCCTGTCTGAAAAAGGGCATCGCCTTCTTGCTCTTTTCCACAGGTATCCCTTTGCGTTCCTCATACAAGCCGATAGACTCCCTAAGCAAGGAAAGCCCATACTCGATCTCCTCTTGCGGCACGATATGCATCAACCCCTTCGCCGGAAGCGTGAAAAAGGAATCAGGCCCCGAGGTAGTCCGAAAGCTTTCGACAAAAGCGTTCAATGATACTCTACAATATAAAACCATACAATCTGTTTTTTGCCTCGCAAGGTAGAAAAATATTATCAGAACCGATATGCCTTCCGACAAGAATTTATCTTATTACGCAAGATCACTGCAACCCGGGTTGCAGTAAAAAGCAGTTCTACTTTGTAAAAGGAGTTGACTCGCATATCAAAATAATCATTATCTTTGTTCGGAATAACAAGCGAGTAAAAAAAGACCGTACCGTAAATCAAGTATAAACCAATATAGTATACAATTATGAAACGTCGTGATTTTTTAAAGACCAGTGTCATCGCTAGCGCGGCTCTATCCTTAAATTTTGAAGGTCTGCAAGCGGCCCTTTCCACGAACACCGTAGCCGTAGAGAAGGCTCCCGATATGGTAGCCGTTATGGGTGGAGAGCCGGAGGTGATGCTAGATAAAGCCTTGGAAGCCCTTGGCGGTATCGGAAACTTCGTAAAGAAAGGACAAAAGATCGTAATCAAGCCGAATATCGGTTGGGACCGCTCTCCTGAATTGGCCGGTAATACGAACCCCAAATTAGTGAAAGCCTTGGTCAAGAAATGCTTGGAGGCCGGCGCCTCTAAAGTGACCGTATTCGACCACACCTGCGATAACTGGCAGAAATGCTATGAGACGAGCGGGATCGCCGAGGCCGTAAAAGAGGCCGGAGGTATCATCATGCCTGCCAACGATGAGAAATATTTTAAGGAAGTATCCATTCCGGGTGGCGTGAACCTGAAAAGCGCCAAGATCCATGAGGCCCTGATCGAGGCGGACGCATGGATCAACGTCCCCGTATTGAAGAACCATGGTGGGGCGAAGATGACTTGCGCCATGAAGAACTATATGGGAATCGTATGGGATCGCCGTTTCTTCCATCAAAATGATTTGCAACAATGTATCGCCGATATTTGCACTTGGCAAAAGAAACCGGTATTGAACATCGTGGACGCTTATCGCATCATGCACCAAAACGGCCCGCAAGGAAAGAGCGCGGCCGATGTGGCTACCTTGAAATCCTTGATCGCCTCCACCAATATCGTCGCTATAGACACCGCCGCCCTTCGCCTGTTCAACCAAGTGAAGAAGCTGGATATGGCCGCCGTAGGTCATATCGGTAAAGGCGAGGCTTTAAAGCTGGGTACAACGAATCTGGATAATGTCACGATCAAACGTATTAAGATATAATCGAGGATGAAGAAGCCTAATTACTTAAAAGGATTGCGGGTCGTACTCGCGATCCTCATTTTCGTACCCATACTTTTATTCTTCGTTGATTTCGCCGATGTATTGCCGGACAACCTGCACACGTTGTTGCATCTCCAGATCATGCCCGCTATTTTAGGGGGAATGGCGGGGTTGGTAGTCTTCCAATTCGTATTGGCTTTATTGTTCGGCCGGATCTATTGCTCGGTTATTTGCCCGGCGGGCGTATTGCAAGATATTATCAACCGGGTTTTCTGTATCGGAAAGAAGAAAAAGAAAGGAGTACGCAGGTTCAGCTATCATAAGCCCATGAATATCTTACGGTACTCTATTCTCGGGCTTACATTCGTACTGGCTGTTTTCGGGATGATCGAATTATGTACGTTGCTAGATCCGTACAGTAACTTCGGCCGTATAGCGAACAACCTGTTCCGTCCGGTCGTCATGTGGGTCAATAACCTGCTGGCCGACGGATTGGCACGGATGGATAACTATACGCTTTATCACGTCACGATTAGCAACGTGACGGTATTCGGCGTGATATCCGCTTTGGTTGCGCTACTCGTATTCATCATCATGGTCGTATTCCGGGGAAGGTTGTTCTGCAATACGCTTTGCCCGGTAGGAACGCTGTTGAGCCTGATCTCCCGGTATTCGTTTTTCCGGATCTCCTTTGACAAAGAAGCCTGTACGCATTGTGGTAATTGCGAGCATACTTGTAAGGCGGAGGCGATCGACAGCAAGAACCTCACCGTAGATACCTCCCGTTGCGTAGATTGCTTCAACTGCGTATCCTCGTGCGCTAAAGGAGGATTGCAATATCGTTTCAAGCCTTCCTTCAAGAAAGAAGCCGAAACAGCTCGCATACAAACGGACGTGATCCAACAGGCTACCGCTCCGAACAGCCGCCGTACATTTCTCTCGGCAGGGGCTACCGTCGCGGTCTCCCTCCCGATCGTATCCACCATTGCCCAAGGAATTGAAAAAGGGCATGGCAAAGGGCAGCACGGGCAAGGTAAGCACGGCAAGAAATGGCCCCCTATCGTACCGCCGGGAGCGATCAGCTTAGAGCGTTTCAAGGATGTATGTACCGGATGCCAGATTTGCGTGACTCAATGCCCGAGTCATGTACTACGTCCCACGGGACTGGAGTACGGCTTTGATTATATGTTGAAACCCCGTATCGCTTACATCGACAGTTATTGCAACTACGAATGCACGGTCTGCTCGGAGGTTTGCCCCACGCACGCTATAAAGCCGCTTACCAAGGAAGAGAAAGCGACTACGCAAGTGGGCATCGCCACCTTCTTCATCAACCGCTGTATCGTAAAGACGGAGGGGACGGACTGCGGGGCCTGCTCGGAACACTGCCCTACCCAAGCCGTGCATATGGTTCCTTACGAGGGCACGCTTACCATCCCGCAAGTAAACCCCGATCTTTGCATCGGTTGTGGCGGCTGCGAATCGATCTGTCCCGTACGCCCGATGAGAGCGATCATCATCAAGGCAAACGAGGTACACAAGTTCGTGGAGAAGCCCAAAGAGGAAGAGGTGAAAAAGGTAGAAATAGATGACTTCGGATTCTAAGAGAAAAATGCTACCTTTGTCACAAATTTTTGATACATGACATTTGAATTACAGTATAACGATACGAAATCGAACGCTAGGGCGGGCTTGATTACCACCGATCACGGGGTAATCGAGACGCCTATTTTTATGCCCGTGGGTACGCAAGGTACGGTAAAGGGTGTACATATGACCGAGCTAAAGGAAGATACCAAAGCACAAATCATCTTGGGGAATACGTACCATCTGTATCTTCGTCCCGGTATCCAGATCTTGGAGCAGGCCGGAGGCTTGCATAAGTTTAATACATGGGATCGCCCGATATTGACCGATAGCGGGGGGTTTCAGGTATTCTCCCTTTCCGACAATCGTAAGCTGCATGAAGAGGGAGCCGAGTTCCGCTCGCATCTCGACGGCTCCAAGCATATGTTCACGCCGGAGAAGGTGATGGATATCGAACGCTCTATCGGTGCGGATATCATCATGGCCTTCGATGAGTGTTGCCCGGGAGATGCCGACTACAATTACGCCAAGCAATCACTGGGTCTAACCGAGCGTTGGCTGGATCGTTGTTTCGCCCGCTTCAACAGCACGGAGCCGAAATACGGCTACCGGCAAAGTCTCTTCCCGATCGTACAGGGATGCGTCTATACAGACTTGCGGCAGAGGGCGGCGGAGAACGTGGCCCGAAAAGGCGCCGATGGAAACGCTATCGGGGGACTGGCCGTTGGTGAGCCTACCGATAAGATGTATGAGATGATCGAGGTCGTAAACGATATCTTACCGAAAGATAAACCTCGTTACTTGATGGGCGTAGGTACCCCGATCAATCTGCTGGAAGGGATCGAACGGGGCATCGATATGTTCGACTGTATCATGCCGACCCGTAACGGACGCAACGGCCAACTCTTCACCCGCTTCGGTACTATCAATATGCGTAACAAGAAATGGGAGAACGATTTCTCGCCGGTCGATCCGGACGGACATTCCTACGTGGATACCTTATATAGCAAGGCTTATCTGCACCACTTAATCAAGGCGAAAGAAATGCTTGGCTTACAGATCGCTTCTATCCATAACCTCGCTTTCTACCTATGGCTGGTGAAAGAAGCGAGGGCACACATCATCGCTGGCGATTTTACTACATGGAAAAGTGGTATGGTCCGTCAATTAGCGAACCGGTTATAAAAAACGAGACAGATGAAATTTAAACTAAAACGGATCGATTGGTATATCATTAAGCAGTTTCTGGGCACGTACGTGTTCGCTATCGCCTTGATTATCTCTATCTCCGTCGTTTTCGATATAAACGAGAAGATCGATAAGTTCTTGAATCCGGATGTCCCCTTGAAGGCGATCATCGTGGATTATTACTTGAACTTTATCCCCTATTTCGCCAATTTGTTCAGTCCGTTGTTCACATTTATCGCCGTGATCTTTTTCACGTCGAAGCTAGCGGATCGTTCGGAGATCATAGCGATGCTTGCCAGCGGTATGAGTTTCCGTAGGTTAATGCTTCCTTATGCGGTCTCGGCTACGATTATCGCTATCGTGACGTTTATCCTGAACGCTTACATCATTCCCCCGGCGAATGAGACTCGTATCGATTTCCAGAACAAATATATCCGTAACAAGAAGGTGGATTACGTAAAGAACGCCCAATTGGAGATCGAGCCGGGTGTTATCGCTTATTTCGATAGCTATGACGCTCGCTCGAACATGGGATACCGTTTCTCTTTGGAGCATTTCGAGGATAAGAAATTGATCTCCCGCCTGACCGCCAAGTCGATCAAATACGACTCGCTTTATCAATGGACCGTTATCGATTATATGATCCGTGATTTCGATGGCATGCGGGAACATATTTCCCAAGGCTCCCGTAAGGATACGACCTTGACCATCGTGCCCTCGGACTTCCTGATTTCCGTGAATGATTGCGAGACGATGACAACGCCCGAACTGAATACGTATATCAACCGGCAGAAAAAAAGAGGTATCGGGAATATACAGACCTTCCAGATCGAGTATCATAAGCGCTTCGCCACGATTATGGCGGCGTTTATCTTGACTTCTATCGGAGCGTCGTTGTCTTCCCGAAAAATAAAGGGAGGTATGGGTATGAATATTGGTATCGGATTGGCGTTGAGTTTTTCTTACATCCTGTTTATGACGGTTACTTCCACCTTCGCTATTAATGGTTATGTGAGTCCTGCCGTAGCGGCCTGGATACCGAATATAGTTTATACATTTATAGCGATATTCTTATATCAGAAAGCACCAAGGTAATTGATTAACTCCTATATTGGTATAACTCTGCCAAATTTCATCCAGTTGTAGAGACGGGGCGTGCCCCGTCTCTACAACCTAGGATTTTCAATTATTTCGTGAAATTAAGTCCAAACTCTAACGTTTTTGCGTTCGGAAGTAGTTGCAATACCATATCTACCATTTGCTGATAATTCTCCGGAACCATCGGTTTCAAGATAGGAGCTATCATGGTCAAAACCGGTACGATTAAATCCTTATCCGCATAAAAAGTAGCCTCACTTCCATCCACCTTCATGTTAAGAGGTAGACCATAATAACCTCCTAAATCAACCAAAAGCTTCATGATCTCGTCAATAGAGATACCAGCGGCCTCCAATTTGTCACCAGCAGCCTGTTGTAATAAAGTAGTCAAGACTGTCACATAATTTTTATCCACAGCCACCATAAATTTCCCGTCTACCACACAATATTGGATACTTGCCATTTTCGTGATCTCACCGATTCCTTTATCCTCAGAAGCCCCTATAGGTCTCCAAGAAACATCGAAGATTCCATCTTCCGGTAAGTTAACATTTACAGCGCTTACTTTGCCCCAAATCAAGTTACCGATAGCAGGTTTTATCATAGGCACGAGATTATCGATAGTAGAATTCCCGGTAACTATATTCGCATAAATAGCTCCCGCACCCGCTTTCAAGCTCCAATTACCTACGATAGAAGAAGTTAATTTACGAGTATAAACAACAGAAGCTACGCCCCCTTTCACCGTACCATTTACCGATACCACGCAATCGCCAACCGTACTCTCGCCGGTAAACGTATAAGTGCCGTCCGCTTCCTTCAATGCGGCATCGATAGCGACCGACTTATTTTCGGGGATGATATTGTTCAAGGTTACGGATGCCTTCTCCGCAGAGGAAGCGGCAATCACGACCGATTTACCGTCAACAGGGATTGTCACTTCACCCATTACCAGATAAACGCTCTTACCCTCGTACGTTTTCGACAGATCTTGCCAGTTACCGGAAGAACTTGAATCGTCATCATCACCACATGCCGTAAAAAAACCCATCGTGCAAATCACGGCAAATACATACAACAAACTCTTTCTCATGACTCTTGTTTTAAATTTAACATAAATAGCTATTAATATTATCACAAATATATCCATTCCAACTTCCACTAACAACAATAATTTAATATCAGATGTTCGATTCCTGTGTTTAGATCAAAAATTCACTACTTTTGTCGTATCAAATACTTAAAAACAATCTATCATGAAGAAAGTGTTTATCTCAATGGCCTGCGTATTAATCGCTCTATCCGGTTGCACGAATGGAGGAAGCAATAAAGAATACATGGAAGTCGTACTGAATATCAAACGGAAAGTAAAACCCGAATGTGTCTCCGCCTTAAAGGAATCATTCTTGAAATGCAAGGAAAGCACGTTGCTAGAACCGGGATGTATCGACTACGGCATGTACCAGTCCCTCACCGATAGCACCGAATTCTTTATCGCCGAGACTTGGAAAAACGACGGGGAATTACAAAAGCACGGCGAAACCGCCCATCTTAAACAACATCTGAATGAGATCAAAGATATGGGAGACCCTTCCTGTAAAGGTAGTTTCCGGAAGATTTATGTCTGCCCGAGTGTAAATGACTAATCATTAAGAATTGAAGATTAAAAATCAAGCTTCACATAAGCGTTTATTTTCAATCTTCAATTCCCTATATTAATTACAAAAGATCTGACGCTAACTCAGATAATTCGCTTCGCTCGCCTTTTATCAAGTTGATATGGGCGAACAAGTCCTGTCCTTTCATCTTGTCGATCATATAGGCCAAGCCATTACTTTGGGCGTCTAGATACGGGGAGTCAATCTGTTGGATATCTCCCGTGAAGACCATCTTCGTTCCCTCTCCCGCACGGGTGATAATCGTCTTGATCTCATGCGGCGTGAGGTTCTGGGCCTCATCGATGATACAATAAGTCTCGGACAAGCTACGCCCCCGGATAAAGGCCAACGCCTCGATCACCAACTGATTGTTCTTCTGCATATCGTCAATCTTACGAACATTGGGATTACCCGGGGCAAACTGAGTCTTGATCACGTTCAGGTTATCGAATAGAGGTTGCATATAAGGAGCGACCTTTTGCTTCTCGTCACCCGGAAGGAAACCGAGATCCTTATTCGCCAAAGCGACGATCGGACGGGCCAAAAGTATCTGTTTATACGTGCCGGCTTGTTTCAAGGCAGAGGCCAACGCCAACAACGTCTTTCCGGTACCGGCCTTTCCGGTCAGCCCCACCAGCTTGATATTCGGATCGTTCAACACCTCGAAAGCGAAACTCTGCTCGGCATTACGGGGCTGGATACCAAAGTTCGTGCCTTTATCCACCTTCTTGATCTTATCCGTAAACGGATTGTAGCGAGCCAATACACTATTACGTACGCTTTTCAAGATAAAGCATTCGTTCGGGTCGAGCTTAGACTTGATATCCAACGAATCTGCGTCCACGCCTTCCGGAGAGCTGTAGATCTTGTCGATCAAATCGGGGTCTATATTCTCATAGGTCTCTTGCGCACGCTCGAAAATATCTACATTCACGACCTTATCCGTGATATAATCCTCAACGGGAATACCCAAAGAACGAGCCTTCATACGAAGGTTCACATCCTTGCTGACCAAGGTTGTCTTGATCTTCGGATTCTTCTCGGCGATCGTCAACGCACAAGACAAAATACGGTGATCTGGCGTTTTATCCGGAAAAGAATGCGCTATTTTCTCCTGGTACTTATCACCGGTCACGATATAGAGTGTACCTTTTCCCGGTCCTAGTGAGGCGCCTTTCAAGAACAGGTCATTACTGGTCAATAAGTCTAGCTCCCGAACAAACTCACGGGCATTATAATTGATCTGCTCACTCCCCTTCTTGAACTTGTCCAACTCTTCTAATACCACGATGGGTAGATAGATATCATTTTCCTGAAAGTTCTCGATGCACTTATAGTCATGTAATATGACATTCGTGTCCAACACAAAATTCTTCTTTGCTCCCATGGCCTTTCGATTTAATGATTATTGCTTCTAATATAAGAACAATTCTGACACGTTGATAGTTCAGGCCTGCTAAAATTAGTTACACACACCAATAATTTCGTCATATTGACCAATTCAAAGAAAATATGTATCTTTACGAGGATAAAAAAACACAGGAGGATAACATCATGTTCACAAATTTCAATTTCCAGCAAATACTTAGCGCCTTTATCGTATTATTCGCTGTTATCGATATAATCGGAGCTATTCCCATCATCATAGACCTAAAGGATAAAGGCAAGGATGTCAATGCGTTGAAGGCAACCCTAATCTCTTTTCTATTGTTATTAGGGTTCTTCTACGCCGGGGATATATTACTCAGGCTTTTCCATGTGGACATCGAGTCGTTTGCCGTGGCCGGCGCTTTTGTGATCTTCCTCCTATCTTTAGAGATGATTCTCGACATAGAGATTTTCAAGAATCAAGGGCCAATCAAGGAGGCTACGTTGGTGCCGCTGGTATTCCCGTTGCTAGCCGGAGCGGGATCGTTCACCACTTTATTATCGCTCCGTGCGGAATATGCCAGCGTGAATATTATCGTGGCGTTAATACTGAATATGCTATGGGTATATTTCGTGGTTCGTATGACACGGAAGGTGGAAAGGGTTTTAGGAAAAGGCGGTATTTACTTGATCCGTAAATTCTTCGGTATCATTTTATTGGCGATATCCGTAAAATTATTCATGAGCAATATCACCCTGCTAATGGAACAGATAGAAGCGAGTACGAAAGCAATATAGGATTTCCTTTAAAAGAGCATCCAGTTTCATCCTATTGAAACAAAGAGTTCATTAGGATGAAACTACAAGGCATCTATTATTTTCCGAAACGGGATGTGTCTATCGAATCATGTTCCTTCTCCTTGTAACCACCAAACTTCCAGACAAAAGATAATTTCAGACATCTCTCATCATTCAATTTCCTCATCCGGCTCCATTGATTGCCTTGGTTTATCTTGATGGTACGTGGAATGCTGCTGGCGAAAATATCGTCTCCTTTAAGTGTCAAGCTGGCACGGTCATTCAAGAAAGTCCATTTTAATCCAGCGGATATCTCATACATGGAACCCAAGTCGTATATACCTTGGATGGCACCGGGAGTCACGTATTGGCCGTCTATCGTCATTTTTAAATTCGGTTTATCACATAGGTTAAATGTGTTACTCATATGCGCTAACCCTAGATAAGCCTCACGGTTATATGAGATGCCGTGGAAGTTATCATTCTTCTCTTGCATCCTCCAACCTCGCAGTGTGATGCGGCTATTCCAAAAACGACCCACATTAAAAGGAATGATCACCGCCAATCCCGCTTCCAGACTATAATCCATATTCTCGAAACGAAAAACGGTCTTCAGTTCCGTATCGCTTTGATAAGGAAGTTGGGCGAAATAATCCGGCGTGTATTCACAGAACGCTACCAGCATATACTTTTGGCGGAAGATATAGACCATCTGCCCCTCATACGTGCGATAAGGTTTCAACAAGGGATTTCCCGCCACCTCCGAGTAAGAGTTTAGAGGCGTTACTTGCGGGGAGACTTGCCAATAACCGGGATAGGTCTTATCGCTACTTATATCGAATTGTAAAATATGTCGGGGAGAAAACGTATAGCTCAGGGATACGGTGGGAAACAACGCCCCCTCATTCCATAGGTTCATATTTTCCCGGCTAGAGGCGTAGTCAGACTTAAAATACTCCCCTTTCAGCCCGACCGTAGCAGAGAAACGCTCTCCGAAGCTTTTCGATACCTCGGCGAAAATATCAGCGATGTATTCCTTTTGTGTATTATCCTCCAACGCTTCCTCGTCCATCTCATAGCCAGCACCTTGCTCATATAAATACTCCGAATAGTTTTTCGACGAGGCGTAACCTCCATGCACGCCGTAATTCAATCCCCACCCGGAAGCGAAACTATGTGTCTTATTTAGGAATACGGACCAGCGGGATACATCCTGTCTCGTATTATTTATCATATCAGTCCGGGAACCATTCGTATTCGTATCCTGGTAATCAAGTACCGAGGGCGAATGATAACGGGTGAAATCCGCTCCTGCCGATATCCCGGCATGTCCGTCATATTGTAAACGTATATTATGAATAGCGGAGTGCCCGTCATCACGGACCAAGCTCGTACTCTCACTTTTATTTTCCGGCTTCGACAGATCCAGATATGAGGTAAAGGCATCACGGTCCGATAAGACTTTATCTCCCTTCAGATAATATGCCAAAGAGAGTTTATCCTCATTCGCGAACGTATAATCCATTCCCAGACGAACCGTTCCTCTATTTACATGGACAAGGGCCCGATTATGTTGGCTTATTTCCGTCATACCACTATTTAATGTATGGCGGGCCAACATATCCTCCCCCATCACATCCCGTCTCTTATTACCATTCAACAGGAAATCTATGCTAAAGCCCTTATTCGTATAAAGTAAATTCACATGCGCATCTCCCCCCGCATGGCGATATTGGGTGTAATCCACACCCGTTTCACCTTGCCAAGAAGGAGTCTCGGACTCATTCTTACTCAATACGACATTGAGTAACGCCCCCTTGACATTATATTTAGCTGGAGCGTTATACATCACCTCAGCCTTTTCGACCCTTGAGGCCGGCATAGTTTTCAGTAACTGGATTAATTGATCTGCCGACATTGTCGTCAACTGCCCATTCAAGATTATATTCAAACGACTGGCCCCTACCAGCTCCAGATTATCATTCCGCTCGATAAGCCCCGGTAAGTCCTTGATGATCTCAAAAGCGTTCGTGGCAGTCTTATCCTTCATCAGTTGAGGGACATCATACGTCAGCTTGCCTCCCTCCAGTTTCACTTGCGGGCGTTCTCCCTTTACGGTAATCTCGGCCAACTGATAATCTTTCTCCTCCAGCACCACCGTACCTACGTTGGCGGTAGTTATCTCTTTCTCTACCATATTATATAAGATGTGTTGGAAAATAAGTCGATACGACTGGTCTAGCGGATGATTCAATCGAAAATCCCCAAGCGTATCGGTAACCACGGCATCCACATATACAGAGTCGAGGGTCTGTAAAATCACCGCCACTCCATCTACCGGCTGTTCCTTGCCATCCATCACCTTCCCGGAAATACCTTGTGCCATAATCTCACCGAGACTCATCAGCAAGCATAAAATCATGTAGTAAATAGTACGTTTCATATCGGTTTGTTTTTATCATTTTTCGTTCATACAAAAGAAACGTATTCTTAAAAGAAACTATGTTACCACTCACTTACGAAGTCTTACCTTGTCTTATCAGGAATGTTATTTAGTCTTATCGCCATTTATCAAACCCAACAAAGAGGAACAAGGTAATCTAGAAAACACCTTCGGAAAAGTAGTATGAGTGGTATCCTTTATGCTAAATCTCACCTAAGGGAATTGCAGGAAAAAGGTTTCAAGGCCGCCGTACTCTTTGACGCGAAAACGTAAACTGAACATTAAGAGGTTCTAACTGTTGATATATCAATCAAATATTTGAAGATAACCTATTAAAAGTTGAAAATCATGTGTACAAGAGTAGTTTATTCGGGAACAAACGGGATGGTAGCGACTGGTCGCACAAGACTTTAAGCCGGCGCAACCGTTCAAGTTTATGGGTGTAAAGGATCTTATTTAGTCTTGGCTAACTATTTTTTGGGATAATATGTTCCATATTTCCTTTTACAACATTTGAGTTTCAATTAATATTTATATTTGACGTCAAAAATCTTACAATATGGATAAACAGTTCCTCTGCCTTGATTCACCTACGGACTTTATGGTTGGTAAATACATATCCGCCGACGAACTCAAGGAGTTTATAAATATTCCTTGTAAGATAAAAGCTGGGGTCTTTATCCTTTGCATGGAAGGGCAAATACGCTCAACTATCAATATGTCAGAATTGACCACTTCGAAACTCAATGTTGTAACGCTATTGCCCAATAGTCGCATACAAATACATGAGATATCCCCCGACATCTTGATCTATTTCATAGCGTTCTCTTTCGATTTTATGTGTTACACCAATTTTATCAAGAGCACGATGGGTTATCTACTGATGATTTACAGGTATCCGATTATAAAAATATCCCAAAACAGGGCCAACCTGATCACGAACTTCTACGAGCTTCTCTATCAATATGCCGTATATCCCGATATCTTGAACAATAAAGAGATGATAAAGGCCATTTTCATGATGTGTAGTCAAGGTATCATAGAAATATACAGTAAAATTTACCCATTAGAGAAACAGGAACTTACACGTCCGTTACAAATCTATCAAGAGTTCCTAAATATGGTATTGAGATACTATACGAAAGAGCATAACGTATCGTTTTATGCCGAGAAGTTGGGCCTCACGTTCTCTTATTTCTCGACATCCATCAAAAAAGCGATCGGAGAGACTCCTCAAGAGATCCTCACGCAAACAATAATCATAGACGCTAAGGCTCAGTTGAAAGGGACCAACCGAGAAATCAAGAACATAGCGATGGACCTCGGTTTTAATAATCTATCGTTCTTTAATAAGTTCTTCCGTCGAAATGTAGGCATGACTCCACAAGAATACAGGGGTAAATCGTATACCTATTCTTGTTACCAGAAAACATCCGACTAGCCGAAAGCAAAAACGGAACATATTATCAAAAAGAAGAATTTCAAGGGTACCTTTTATAATTTTTACTTTTGTAGGATAATATAAAAAGACATACGATGGAAGGGCGAGAGACGGATCTAGAATACAACTTATTGATGGGGCTTACGGGAGCTAGCGTTAGCAAACATTTATTGGATGAGCATTTCACACTTTTATGGGCAAATGACTTCTATTACGATATGATAGGTTACCCCAAAGAAGAATATGAAGCTCTTTTCCACAATAAACCCGATTTGTATTTTAAAGGTTATGATGAAGCTTGGAATATATTATCCAAGAATGTTTACGAGACGATAGCTAATAAAGCCAGCGGTTACGAAACCGTTATCCAGATGCCAACGAGAAAAGGAAAAAGATGGACTAAAATCACCTCAACGTTTACCGACCAACTACAAGACGGCATCCCTATCTCCTATACGGTAATGACCGATGTAGAGGACGTAATGCGAAGGCGGATCGAGCAAACGATCACTTATGATAATATCCCCGGCTTCATATCCAAGCATAAAGTACATAAAGACGGCAGTTTTACATTGCTGGAGGCAAATGATAAATATATGGACTTCTCTGGTATCGATAAAAATTCTTTTTTATCTTTCAGTCCTTTCTCCCGTTTAGATGAAACAAGCCGTAATACGATGAACGCACATATCTCCTGTATGCTAAAAGGGGAACCTGTACATTTCGTTATCCAGTCGAAAGACAAAAACGGAAACGACGCTTGGCTACAGTTGAACGGGGAATGTATTGGCTGGGAAGGTGACGAGCCTATCTATCTTATCGTTTACATCAATATCACCGACATTACCGAACAGAGGGAGTTGCAAAAGAAACTGGAGAAACAGTCAAAGCAACTTAAAGAAGCACTAAAGTCGGCGGAACAAGCCAACCAAGCCAAATCTGATTTTCTCGCCCGCATGAGCCACGATATCCGTACACCCATGAACGCCATCATGGGAATGGCGACTATAGCCAAAGCCCATGTAGATGAACATGAAAGAATACTAGATTGTATGGAAAAAATCAATGGAGCCTCTAAATTATTATTGAGTCTGATTAATGAGGTTCTCGATATGTCCAAGATCGAGAGTGGCAGGTTAATTCTTTCGGAGGATGAGTTCAATGTGGGTGAGCTCTTGCAAGACTTGGTCGTTATGATGCAACCGGAGATCAAAAACAAACAACAAACTTTAAATATACACGTCAAGAACCTGAGGCATGAGAATGTAAAAGGCGATACGCAGCGTATCAAGCAGGTATTGATGAATATCCTCTCGAACGCAATTAAGTATACGCCGGAGAATGGGCGAATCACGATAGAGATCTACGAGAAGGCCCCTCATAATGGCATCGGAAATTATCAATTCGTGTTTGAGGATAACGGAAGAGGTATGAAACCGGAGTTTCTGGATAAGATTTTCGAGCCTTTCGAGCGTGCGAGCGATGATGAGATCAAGAGGATACAAGGTACTGGCCTCGGGATGTCGATCAGCCATAAGATCATTCAGATGATGGGAGGAGATATCAAGGTGGAGAGTGAATATGGCAAAGGTTCCCGCTTCACCATCGACATGCCATTGGTTTGCCGGGATCAGAAGCCCGATGATAAGATAGAGGTAGAAGGTTTAGAGGTTCTTGTGGTAGATGATGATAAGATCGCTTGTCTAAACACGTCTAGCTGTTTGCGAGAGATCGGGATAAACAGTGAATGCGTATATTCAGGTAGAGAAGCTATAGAAAAAGTACGACAGCATCATTTAGCGGAGAAAGAGTATTTCGCCGTGATCATTGACTTGAAGATGCCTCAAATGAACGGCATTGAAACAACCCGGCAAATCAGACGTTTCGTGGGAGCGGACGTACCGATCATCATTCTCTCCGCATACGATCTTGAGGAATATGAGGCAGAGGCTAAGGAGGTTAAGGCCAATGGATTCATCACCAAGCCTCTCTATAAGTCCAAGCTACTCCAAGTATTGAGATCTTTCCTTGACGAAGGAGACCAGCCGGAACCGATCCGCCCATTCAAGTTATCAAACGTCGATTATTCCGGCAAGCGCATCTTGCTGGTGGAGGATAACGAGTTAAATCGTGAGATCGCCGTAGAGATCATCGGCAGCACCGGTATCACTATCGATACGGCGATAAATGGGCTCGACGCCGTACATAAAGTCTCCCAATCGGAAGAAGGATTTTACCAGATAATACTGATGGATATCCAGATGCCTATCATGGACGGTTATGAGGCGACCCGGCAGATTCGTTCCCTCCAACGAAGGGATATCGCACATATGCCAATTATAGCCATGACCGCCAACGCTTTTTCCGAAGACGTGACAAACGCTATCAAAGCGGGCATGAATTATCATTTGGCTAAACCGATTGATATTGGGGCGTTGATGGGCATCCTTAGTAAATATTTACAAGCGCCCGCATAAAGTTTATCTTGCGTATTAAAAGTTCATGTAATAAAATTGTCTATTTTTAGCGATCAATTCGATTATAAGCATAAAGAGACTTCATGAACATCAGACTTCGTTTTAAGTTAATCGCTTTGTTGATCGTCCTATCGCTGGCCGGGCTTTTGGTTTTCCAAGGATACTGGCTGAAAGGTTTATATGATACATTATATAAACAGATGGAGATCAATATAGAGGAAGCGATGAAGATCGCCGACTATAAGGAGTTGTTCCTGCGCATCCGATCTATCAAAAAAGAACAGGGAGCGCTGGGACCTCAAACCCAAGATGTGTACTTCAGCTCAGAGCTAGATCCGTCTAATAAGCAGAAGATGGACGCAAAAGCTTCGATCCATCCGCAGAAAGAAGATCCTGACCTTAACCGGGAAGATATCTTCAAGACGGCAAATCCCGACTCACACATGAAACTACATATCGATTACGGGGATGAGGAGGACTTTAGCTCGATAGACTCTACCCTAACGGATTACCTATATGTAATCGGCGAGGTGGAGGACATGGTGCAGCAAGCGATGCACGCGAATATAGATTCTATAAAACCAATTGATTTCAAGACCTACAACAAATTATTAACCTCGGAGCTGGAGGCAAGAAACATCGTAACGGAACATGAGCTGGTAACGATTTATAAACCAAACAACGGGGACGAGAAGGGTTGGATGCATCTGGACAAGCCGGAACGATTCACTACGTGGAAAAACCCCGTGCATTTCGATTACCCGCTCCATAACGAGAGCACGTTACAATATCGCCTGTTCCTTAAATCGCCGGCTAGCGTGATACTCACCCAGATGAAAGGCATCCTGATCTCCTCCTTCCTATTACTTTTGCTGATCATTTGCGCTTTCATATACTTACTCCGCACCATCTTAAAGCAAAAGACCGTGGAAGAATTGAAGACCGATTTCACCAACAATATGACGCATGAGCTGAAAACCCCGATCAGCGTCAGCTATGCCGCCGTAGACGCATTATTGAACTTTAGCGATCCCGTCAACGAGAAACAGAAGAAATACCTGACGATCGTTAAAGACCAACTTATCCATCTTACCGGATTGGTGGAACAAATCTTGACACTCGCCGTAGAGAACCGCAGTACCTTCCGCTTGCGCCCCGAAACCATCTCATTAAACGAGTTGGTGAACTCCCTCATCGAGCAATACAAACTGAAAGCGAGCAAACCCGTGGAGTTTACTTACTCCATCCCCGAGGATATAGAATTGGTGGCCGATCGTACCCACCTATATAATATGTTGAGCAACCTTATCGATAACGCAATCAAATACGCCGACAAGGAACCTTGCCGCATCGAAGCGACAGCCCGGCAAGACGATCACGAAACGACAATCTCCATAACCGATAACGGCCCGGGTATCAGCGAAGCCAACCAGCGGCAGATATTCGACAAGTTCTTCCGGGTTCCCAGCGGGAATATCCACAACGTGAAAGGTTATGGCCTAGGATTATATTACGTAAAAGACATGATGGGTAAACATGGAGGAACAGCCCGTGTGGAAAGCGTCCCCGGCAAAGGCTCCACCTTTACCCTGCATTTTAAATAATAATCCGAAAATCAAGTATCAAATATGGAAAAGATAAAAGTACTACTAGTAGAAGACGAGCCTACATTGGCCATGATCATCAAGGATACGCTGGATGGGAACGAGTTCGATATCACCCTAGCGGCGAATGGCGAGGAGGGCCTCTCCCGTTATGCGGAGATCAACCCGGACATTATCGTAGCGGATATCATGATGCCCAAGATGGATGGTTTCACGATGGTCAAATTGATCCGTAAGACGGATACGCACACCCCTGTCCTATTCCTATCGGCCCGTTCCGCGGCCAACGACGTGGTAGAGGGCTTCGAGACAGGCGGCAACGATTACCTGAAAAAGCCTTTCGGCATGGCGGAATTGATCGTGCGCATCAAGGCGTTACTGCATAAGGTGTCCGTCCAAAGACCGGAAGCCACCTCTTTCCGTATCGGGCTTTATACGTTCGATTCCATCACGCAGACATTGGTCTACCGGGGAGAGAAACAACTCCTCAGCAACCGGGAATCCGAGATATTGAAGCGCCTTTGCGACAATAAGGACCAAGTATTACCGATGAAAGAGATCTTGATAGACCTTTGGGGAGATGATTCTTTCTTCAACGCACGCAGCCTGCATGTCTTTATCACCAAGCTACGTCATAAGTTATCGAAAGACGAGTCTATCAAGATTTTGAATATCCGGGGAATCGGATATAAGCTGATCATCGATTGAATTGCTTCAATGCCTGTGCCATCTGGTCCGGGCATGAAGTTCCCCTTCCATGACAATCGATGCCAGACAAACGGCCGATAGCGTCTTCGATGCGCATACCTTTCAATAAGGCGCACATGCCTTGCCCGTTACCGTGGCAACCTCCTACAATCTGCACATTCTCGATCACGTCCTCCTTCGCGTCGATCACCATCAACTTAGAACAAACGCCTCCTTGAGGCGTATAGGTTATACGTCGTGTTTCCATTTTCTTTTTCTCTCCTTTTTATAAACGAGTCGCAAAGGTATAAATAAATTTAACTACATTTGTAGCATCTAATTTACAAAAACATGACATACGAGGAAACGCTACACTATCTATATACCAGCATCCCGGTCTTCCAACACAGCGGAGCTTCCGCTTACAAACCCGGTCTTGGTACAAGTATCGCCCTAGATGATTATCTGGGAAATCCGCATAAAGCCTATAAGACCATCCATGTAGCCGGGACAAACGGCAAAGGCTCGGTCAGCCATCTATTGGCGGCCATTCTCCGGCAATCCGGTTTCAAGGTCGGGCTTTATACCTCTCCCCACTTAGTGGACTTCCGGGAACGCATCCGGGTGAACGGGAAAAAGATCTCCCAAGATTACGTGGTCGATTTCGTCGAGCGTCATCGTTCTTTCTTCGAGCCTCTCCATCCTTCTTTCTTCGAGCTGACGTCCAGTATGGCTTTTGAGTATTTCCGCGACCAGCAGGTAGATTACGCGGTTATCGAGGTCGGGCTTGGCGGTCGTTTGGACAGTACGAACATTATCACTCCGATCTTGAGTATCATCACGAATATCAGTCTGGATCATACGCAATTCTTGGGAGATACGGAGGAGAAGATAGCGGCGGAGAAAGCCGGCATTATCAAAAAAGGCGTACCCGTCCTTCTGGGGGAGGCAGAGAAACGCTCCGTTTTCGACCTCTTCCAGAACGAGGCGAGAAAGGCAGGAGCACCTTTCCACTACGCCTTGAGCATGGGAATGCTGGAGGGGACCGGAGGGTTGTCGATGGTACACTGGAAGTTCCCCTCCGTAGAATACGGCGAGGTGATCGGCGAGCTTGCCGGAGAGGTACAACAAGCCAACGCCATCACGGTGTTCTCCGTCCTGCACCTGCTCCGCGAGAAGTGCGGCGTTGACATCCTGCCCGAGGCCGTCCATGAAGGGTTCGGGCACGTGACCCAACTGACGGGTTTGATGGGCCGCTGGCAAACCTTGCGGACAAAACCGACCGTCATTTGCGACACCGGGCACAACGTGGGTGGATGGAAACACATAGCGGAACACCTGAATGCCATGAGAAGCCGTTTCCGCGAAATTTATATGATCGTCGGTATGGTGAACGACAAGGATATCGACGGCGTATTATCCTTGATGCCACCAGATGCTTCTTATTTCTTCACGCAAGCCTCCGTGGAGAGAGCGATGCCCGTAAAGGATTTCGCCATGAAAGCCATGCGGAAGGGACTGCCCGGAGTCCTTTGCGAAACGGTGGAAGAGGCGGTCGAGAAAGCGTTAAAAAGTGCCGACAAGGATGACTTGATCTTTATCGGCGGAAGCACCTTTATCGTAGCGGACGCTCTCCCCTTGTTCATGAAAGAAGACGAATACAAATAATATAACTCTATAAAACAAATATCATGATAGAAAAAATTCATCAGAAACTAAGTGACTCGAAAGTCGCACGCTGGAGTGTACTCGCTTTGGCGGCATTCACGATGCTTTGCGGATACTTCCTTACGGATGTAATGGCTCCGCTTAAACCGATGTTGGAAGAACAGCTAAGCTGGACGAGTACGGAATATGGTTGGTTCACCAGCGCTTACGGTTGGTTCAACGTATTTCTTTTCATGTTGATTATTGGTGGTATCGTTCTGGATAAGATGGGTGTCCGTTTCACGGGTGTCGCTTCCTGTATCTTGATGATTATCGGTTGTTCCATTAAATATTACGCCATCTCGGACGCGTTTACGATGGAAGGAGAGCTTTTCGGATGGAAGGCGCAAGTGATGGTGGCCGCCCTCGGATACGCGATCTTCGGTGTCGGCGTGGAGACCGCCGGTATCACGGTATCTAAGATTATCGTACGGTGGTTCAAGGGAAAAGAGATGGCGTTGGCTATGGGCTTGGAGATGGCTACGGCTCGTTTGGGTACGGCCTTGGCTTTATCTATCACGGTTCCCGCCGCCAAGTACTTCGGTAGTATCTCCGCTCCTATCTTGCTTTGTCTTTGTATGTTGTGTATCGGTTTGATCGCCTTCCTCGTATTTTGCGTGATGGATCGCAAGCTGGACGCTTCGATGGACGCTATCGAGCAAGCCGAGGAGGAAGAGCCTTTCCGTTTGAAAGATATCTTATTGATCGTTACCAATAAGGGTTTCTGGTTGATCGCTCTGCTTTGCGTATTATTCTATTCGGCCGTATTCCCCTTCTTGAAATACGCTACGGACTTGATGGTCAATAAATATAACGTAGATCCGGAGTTGGCGGGAAACATCCCGGCTATCTTACCTTTCGGCACGATTCTTCTGACTCCGTTCTTCGGTAACTTATACGACCGCAAGGGTAAAGGGGCGACGATCATGATCTATGGTGCCTTGATGTTGATCGGCGTGCATTTATTATTCACGCTTCCGATCTTGAATCAGTGGTGGTTCGCGACAATCGTGATGATCGTATTGGGTATCGCTTTCTCCTTGGTTCCATCGGCGATGTGGCCATCTGTTCCGAAGATTATCCCGGAGAAGCAATTAGGCACGGCTTATGCCTTGATTTTCTGGGTACAGAATATCGGTCTGAGTATGGTTCCCTTATTAATCGGCTGGATATTGGATACGTATTGCAAAATAGACAATGGTACGGGCAAACCGGCTTACGACTATACGATACCGATGGCAGTCTTCACCTGCTTCGGTGTACTCGCCCTCTTCATCGCCTTGATGTTGAAACGTGAGGACCGGATCAAAGGCTACGGCCTTGAATTGCCGAACATCCAAAAGGACGCCGATAAAGCCGAGGCCGAGATAATCGCTAAAGAGATGATCGCGGAGCCTTAATAAAGCTCATAACCCTAAATAAATGGAAGGCGCTGTAAACTTGATTTACTGCGCCTTTCTTTTTGATGACTGAAAACCATCGTCATTGGAACACACAAAAAGTTCGTTTGAAAAAGAGGAGTAGCGAAACAACTACAATATGCCTTATTCATAAAATCTTTTTTAGCGGTAATATTAATAAAAAGCACCCTTGATTTTCGGAACGGCATATTGAAATGTGGCATTTATCCGTGGTCCAGCCATCCAAAAGGAAATCATATGTATAGGTCTTAACGCAGTGGCTTATATATTTCATTAGATCCTTATTATCAGTTAAGAATAGATATACAGCTTCACAAATGTCGTTTTGATTAAAAAGGCAAGTGAGCGTGGAGGTTTTGAACACGACTTCCAATGTAATCTGGCTTACGTCATTCCACGTATAAGTGATCATACATAAATCCAGATCCTTCAACAATATCTGCGCTTTCCTTACCGGCAAACCAATTACTTGATGGGATAAGCTAATCATCTCGGAATAATCCCTTTGAGGATATTGATTTTGAGTTTCCATTGATTTCTGTGTTTATCATTCGCAGACAAAATAAGCTTACCGCCTGCTGATATACCATCAATCCCCTTGATAAAATATCAATGTCACGACTAATATTATCAGATGACAGAGATAAATGATATATCTGACTACGTATTTACGGTCGGTAACAATGCCCATCGTAATTTGTAGTTATAAATAAAATTAGGTGCGGTTGCTCTGGATATCTGATACAATAGTAAGATAACTCAGATTTAATACTTATTTTTGTGACAGGATCAATAAGAACTGACATGGAAACAACATTTACCAGAAGAAATAGTCATGGAGCCAACTTAAAACGTTGGAGAGAATGGAGAGGCATCAAACAAGAAGTGCTCGCCGACAAAATAGGGGTATCACAAGCCACCTTATCCGGCTACGAGAAAAAAGACGAATTGGAACCTGAAGTATTGGAAAAGATAACTAAAGCTTTGGATATTCCGATAGAGGCGATCACGGAGCTTAATGAAGGAGCGCTTATCAATATTTATTCTGGCACATGGCAAGATAACGCAACTGTAGCCGGAAGCATTCAAAATCAAATTTTTAATCCCATCGATAAAATAGTCGAGCTTTACGAACGATTATTAAAGGCCGAGCAAGAAAAGGTTACCATGCTCCATGATATCATAAAGGATAAATAAGTATCAATTGTGGAGACCGTAAGCTAAAACACTATAATCTTGACATTATGATCAAAATAACAGAATAACGATGTCAAGACCTTTTTACGAATAGAGGAAATGAGGGAGAAGCCTATGATGAAATCATACGTTTTCCCTCATTTCTTTGCCTAAATACCCCTGTTTGGACTCAAAAGTAATAGAGTTAGGTAACACAAAAGGCTGTATTAGGCAACACGACCGTATGTATTAGGTAACGCAACCGTATGTATTAGGCGATACATAAGGAAGAAACAGCACTCACATCCTATAGAATCGGAAAACGCACCCGTATAAAAGGCTATTTTCACCTAAGAATATGAGATAAGATGAATTAATTTCGCTAGAATGAAAGGGCCTATTTCCATAAAGAGCTATAAGACAATTAGATGCTATTATTTTATGTCATTTTCGGAAGCAAGGCGTACCTCAGCCCGGAAAAAACGCTTCTCCGGGAGTTCAGATTACAGAATGTCAAAACGTCAAACCTGCTCTTTTACGCGTGATGCCTACGACTATATCCGTAAGAAGAAAACTAAAATCAAATTCAAATAATATACTTACAACATTATTATATATAATAAAATGTTTATTTTTACACAAAATCTGTTGTTATGACAAAAGAACAATTCCTAAACGATCAGTATGTATCTGGATTTATCCAGTGGCTTCGTGATAAACTATCTAATTTCACCCATTCATATTACAATCAGAAAGAGAAGGAGGAATGGCAATGTACCTCTTTTTATGATGCTTGCCACAAATATAAATGGGGAGGTCTAAATTGGGAGGAAAACAATGCCTTATTGGAAAGTTATGCCAAACGACTTAAAGCGAGTATCCGAAATAATGACAACGAAGCTTGCCAAGATGCTTGCCTCGATATATTAAAATGGGGAGGCGTTATACGGGAAAATCAAGAAAGGATCAAGGCACAAACCAACCTTGTGAATTATCTAATGAAGGCAGAAGGGGTCTTAACCCGTGACTCTTTAGATATAAAGGATGAGATAATTATTATGAACTCAGGATTCACCAAGATTTATTCTTTATATATAAATGATTTTATCATCTACGATAGTCGTGTAGGAGCCGCTTTATGCTATTTGGTGAAACTATATTGTATAGAGCAGAAACAAGGCGGTGTCCCTTCTTCATTAAAATTCGCCTATGGTGATGCCCGAAATCCGGAGGTTAATCGGAATCCTAACAGCGACATTTACAAATTCTCTAAACTTGATCGAGGAAAAATCCATATTGAATGCAACCTTAAAGCCAATTGGCTATTAAAAGAAGTATTAAACTTCCCAGAATGCCAATTTAAAGACATGCGTTCTCTGGAAGCAGCCCTCTTCATGATCGGGTATGCAATTCCAAAAGAGCAAGAACAGCAAACATTAAAAACATACCGAATTATGAAATTAGCAGAAGCTCTCAGCTTACGAGCTGATTTACAAAAAAGAATATCACAACTGGAAGTCCGGCTAAAAAACAATGCCCGGATTCAAGAAGGTGAAGAGCCCGCAGAAGATCCACGGGGGCTTATGGATGAGTTGAATAATAATCTGAATGATTTGGAGACACTGATTTTCAGAATCAACCGAACCAACATGGCTACCCTTGCAGAAGGTACAAGCCTTACGGAAATGATCGCAAAGAAAGATATCTTAGCATTGCGCATCTCCGTCCTTCGTTCCGTCACGCAATCGGCAACGGGCAGTTTAGAACGTTATTCGGCAAATGAAATCCGTTATGTCCGCACAATAAATGTGGCAGATTTACAAAAAGAAATAGATTCATATTCCAAGCAATTACGTGAATTGGACGTGAAGATCCAACAGCTAAATTGGTTGACGGAACTGATATAAAGCATAATTTAGGTAGTTCTTTTTAAATAGGGCGAGTATATCTCTGGCAATTGAGAATGAATTGTCGAACCTACTGCGAATGGAAGCGAGAGCGGAGCATAGCGCAAAAAGAATCGTAATGCTCAGTATTGTTACAAGCTCAAGCCACAGGTTGCATTGTTACTACCGCATACTGACTATAAAGAGAATGAGGGCGGGTCGGAGGGATTTTCTTTTAAGCAGGCATTTAATTATGGGCATCCTAATGGATATGGAGAAACAGGTCGCTGGCGGTATGACACTTATGGAGAAATTTTGGTGTGATTATCCTATTTGCCCATCAGATTAAGGTAATTCTGATCGGTAAACATTATCTTCGCGTATCATATAAAACAAACATTAAATACTATGATCTGTTTCCCGAATGCCAAGATAAACCTAGGTCTGAACGTGGTAAGCAAACGTCCGGACGGTTATCATAATATAGAGACCATCTTCTATCCGATCCCCGTGAAGGATGCCCTCGAGATCGTCGCCTCGGATCAGCCCAGTTTCACGCAAACCGGAATCCCGGTAGACGCTCCCCAAGAGAAGAACCTCGTCATAAAAGCGTTGAACGCCCTAAAGACGAGATACGAGATTCCCCCGCTAGAGATCCATTTGTTGAAAGCGATACCTTTTGGCGCCGGGCTTGGAGGAGGTTCCGCCGATGCCGCCTTTATGTTGAAGCTGGTCAATGATTTCTGCGGTTTGGATATTCACCCGGATGAGTTGGAGGCGATAGCGTCCACCATCGGAGCCGATTGCCCGTTCTTTATCCGTAACACGCCGGTATTCGCGACCGGCACGGGAAACCAATTCGAGCCCGTGGACTTGTCCTTAAAGGATTATTATCTATGCTTAATTAAACCGGATGTAGCCGTCTCCACTCCCGAAGCCTATTCGATGGTAACACCCGCCGCGCCCGAGACCTCCTTGAAAGAGATCATCCGGCTACCGGTATCCGAATGGAAAGAGCGGATGGTGAACGATTTCGAGCGAAGCGTATTCCCGAAGCATCCCGTGATCGAGCGGATCAAGGATACCTTATACGAGGGAAGCGCCTTATATGCCGCCATGTCCGGCTCCGGATCGTCCGTGTTCGGTTTGTTCGAAAAACCAACCCATTTCAAGGAACAATCCCTGTTCAGCGATTGTTTTCTATGGGAAGGACAATTATCATGAATCAAATAGAGATCTTTTTTGATACGATGGCGGAACGCTGGGATGCTGTCTGCGTACATGATCCGGGAAAGATCCGGACGATATTGGATCGTACCAACCTGCGGCAGAACGCCCGCATCCTCGATGTCGGTTGCGGCACGGGGATATTGGAAAGTTACCTGCTGCCGTACGAACCCCGCCAAATCGTAGCTATCGATATAGCGGGCCAAATGATCGAGAAAGCACGCATGAAATATCCGGATCATCCGCTCATCGAGTTCCTCCAAGAGGACGCTATGAGCTACGAGGGGAAAGGATTCGACTATATTATCCTATATAGCGCTTACCCGCATTTCATGCGGCCGGAACGGTTGATCGAGCATATGAGCGACTTGCTCGTGCCCGGCGGTAAATTGGTTATCTGCCACAGCGAGAGCAAGGAAAAGATCAATACGCACCACCATCGGCACGCCGATCGATTATCGCTGCCCTTGCCCCCGGCCCGAGAGGTGGCGGCATTGATGGAGCCTTATCTTCTTCCGCTCGTCGTAGAGGATACCGAACAGCTTTACATCGTTTGCGGAAAACGTTTATCCTAAACTAATTATATATGAACAGAAAAACTAACTTAATTCCGGCATTGCTTCTTTCCGCCCTTTCGCTTTACGCCATGGAAGACGTGAAAGTAACGCAATTCCAGCACGCAGGCCCGTTCACGGTCAACAAGCCGATCCTAGCGGACAGCCTCAACGTAAACGGCAAGCCTTTCGAGGCAAAGAATCTATTAAAAGCGACCTTACCGTTCGAGCAAACGCTTGCGAACGCCACGGTACTCGACGCCGACACGGCAGGCGCGATCACCTTCGCCGCCCCGCAAAAGGGATATGCCCTGCATCTATTTTCTTTCTTCTTGAACAGCGACCGGTACGTAAAAGGCACGCTCGATATATCGGGTCCCGGGGCGTTCGAAGTATTCGTCAATGATAAACCGGTCGGAGCCTCTTCCGAGTTGGTGATGGAACCCCGCCGCTATCAAGTAGTCGTTAAATACCTGACAGCGGAAACAGACACTTGTCCTCCCAGCCTAAAGGCTACCTTCAAGAGCGAGGCGGAAGCGAAAGTCGTAGCTTCCTTGAACCCGGAGAAACGCTACACCCTTCTGAATATCCTAGAAGGAAAGGATTTCCAAGGCGTAAGTGTCTCCCCGAACGGGAAGTATGCCTTGGTAAAATACGTCAATCGATTCCCGGAGGGCAAGAGCGAATCGTACGGGCAATTGATGGATGCCGCTACGGGACGGGTCTTATTGCAAGACGGAAGTTTCTTGACAACCGCCAAATGGATGCCTAAAAGCAATCGATTGTATTACACCCGCACCGGTCTGGACGGTACGGAGTTGGTAACCGTAGATCCGGCGACCTACCAACAAACGGTATTAGTCCCGAACCTTCCGAAAGGGCGGTTCGTATTCACCCCCGATGAGTCCACGCTTCTCTATACCGTAGAAGAGGAAGGTCCCAAGGAAGGGACGGAATTGATCCGTGTATTAGAGCCGGCAGACCGTATCCCGGATTTCCGTGACCGCTCCTTTATCTGGCGGTATGACTTAAAAACAGGTTTGTACGAGCAACTTACTTTCGGGCATACGGACACTTATATCAATGATATCAGCGCTGATAGCCGCTATCTATTGTTCAGCACCAGCGACCGGGTGTACACCTCCTTACCGCACTCCCGCAACTCCCTTTATAAATTGGATTTGCAGACCATGGCGATCGATACGATCTGGGAGAAAGCCCCGTACGTAAACCAAGCCGCCTTCTCGCCCGACGGTAAACAGTTATTGGTAGCTGGGGCAGGCGACGCTTTCGACGGGATCGGACAAAATATCAAGCAAGGACAGATCTCCAACTCGTACGACGGGCAGTTATTCCTATACGATCTGGCAAGCCGTAAAGCCTCCCCTCTCACCAAGGACTTCAATCCGAACGTGATCGATGCCGTATGGAACCGCTTCAACGGGCAAATCTATATCCTCTGTGAGGATGAGGATTATCAACGGATCTATACGTGCGACCCGGCAAACGGAAAGATCAAGCAAGTAGCCGCCTCCGAGGATATTATCATGTCGTATGCGTTGGCCGACAACGCCCCGGTTCTTTTCTATTACGGACAGAGCGCATCCAACGCCAACCGCCTTTACGCTTACGACCTGAAAGGTGGAAAGAACCGCTTGGTGTATGATCTCTCGCAAGATAAATTAAAAGATATCGCCTTGGGCGAGGTACACGACTGGAACTTCAAGTCGGATGACGGTACGACTATCCAAGGCCGTTATTACCTACCGCCTCATTTCGATCCGAATAAGAAATATCCGATGATCGTTTATTACTATGGCGGTACTTCCCCGACGAACCGTGCGCTGGAGATGCGTTATTCCATGCATATGTACGCCGCTCTCGGATACGTGGTCTACACCTTGAACCCTAGCGGAACGACGGGCTTCGGACAGGAATTCGCCGCCCGCCACGTGAACGCATGGGGCCTGAAGACCGCCGATGAGATCATCCAAGGTACCAAGCTGTTCTGCAAGGAGCATTCTTTCGTGAACGAGAAGAAGATCGGTTGCATCGGTGCCAGCTACGGCGGATTCATGACACAATACCTACAAACCCGTACGGACATTTTCGCCGCCGCTATCAGCCATGCCGGTATTAGCGCGTTGAGTAGCTATTGGGGAGAAGGTTATTGGGGATATGGCTATTGCTCCGTAGCGAACGCCGGGACTTATCCTTGGAACGCCCCGGAGTTCTTTACCAAGCAAAGCCCGTTGTTCAACGCCGATAAGATCAAGACCCCGCTCCTGTTGCTTCACGGCAACGCCGATACGAACGTACCCATCGGGGAAAGTATCCAAATGTTCGCCGCCTTGAAGATCCTAGGGAAAACCGTGGAATTCGTGCAGGTGGATGGCGAGAATCATGGTATCGTAGGCTATCAGAAACGTATAGGCTGGCAAAATACCATCTACGCATGGTTCGCCAAATGGCTGAAAGACGAGCCGGAATGGTGGAAAGCCTTATATCCGGATCGTACTTTATAAGAATATTTATTTGAACGAAAGCGTCTGTGTCTCCCGCAAGGGAATCGCAGGCGCTTTATTCGTTTGCTCAACCCCGGCTGTCATCCGGATCAGCTCCGTTTACGAACGGTAATTTTGATACAAAGATCCGTAATATATATACATATACTTGAGATAAATCCGAATATCTTTGTGATGTCAAACAATAACGATATCCTCATGAAAACAAAAGCAATCGTACTCTTCCTGCTAGGCTTCATACCAGCCTTCGCACAAGATATCCCAACTTCTAAAACAGAACAAAATATGGACAGAATCGAACGCTGTAAAAAGAATTACACCGAGCTATTCGGAGGCGAGGCATTGACCGGACAAGGAACAGATCCGGAAATGATGGACATTCTCCAGAAATTCATCTTCGGGGAGGTATTCCGCACAGGAGATCTTGATAAAAAGACCCGGGAGCTTATCACTTGCACCATATTAGCCACGATGCAAACCTTGCCCCAACTGAACGCCCACGCCAAAGCGGCGCTAAACGTAGGCGTCACTCCCATCGAGCTACGGGAGGCAATATATCTATGTGCCCCGTTCATCGGTTTCCCGAAGACATTGAATGCCTTAAATACCATCAATGAAGTCTTTAAGCAACAAGGCATCGCTTTGCCTCTGGAGAGACAAGCTACCGTTACGGAAGAAGATCGCCACGAGAAAGGACAAGCCATACAAAGCCGGCTTTACGGCGAGGGAATCAAAGAGGCCATGAGGAACGTCCCGGGAAATATGGGTCCGGAAGTAGAGCGATTCCTCACCGAATTCTGCTTCGGAGATATCTATACTCGCAACGGGCTAGACCTCAAAACCCGGGAGTTACTGGCTTATTGCATACTAACGACCCTTGAAGCCGAAAGCCAACTACACTCGCATCTCGAAGGGAACTTACTGGCCGGCAATAGCAAGGAGACCTTAACGGCGGCGGTTATACAATGTCTTCCTTATATCGGCTTCCCTTCCGCTATCAAAGCGTTGAAGATCATTAAGGAGTCCTCTCAGCCCGCCCCTGAGAAGAACTTAGTCCGCCTATCCAAGATCACGGTCGATCCCGCCCAGTTGGAACGTTATAACGCCTTTCTGAAAGAAGAAATCGAGGCTTCCATGCGTCTAGAGCCGGGTGTTCTTACACTGCATGCCATATCGGAGAAAGAACATCCAAATAAAGTAACCATCCTAGAGATTTACGCGGATCAAGACGCTTATAAAAGCCATATCCAAACGCCCCATTTCCAGAAATACAAACAAGGAACATTACAGATGGTGCAAGAGTTGGAACTGGTAGATAGCACGCCCCTGATCCCCGGACTAAAGATAAAATAAAACAAGAATCCCCGCTTTCCGGCACGAAGCCATCTAAGCGGGGATTCCATATATCCATGAAAATCTAAATTACTTGTTATTCGATCATTTGATATTCGGATTCAATTTATGCCATTCGGAAATAGCGGGAAGCACGCCCATAGCGATCACCTCGTCACGTAAAGCGCAAAGGTGCTTGTAGCTCTTCTCCAAGGCAGCCTCTTCTTCCGGTGTACCATGCACCTCTTTCAACGTTACGCCGTCTTTCGTAATCGAGGTCTCCCAAGCCATCATGATATGATCGAACTTACCGTTTGATACATAAGCGCCAGCCGGCCAACGGAACGGTTTACCACCCATTGCCGCGGCGATCATCTCGATAGATACATACGACGGGCTTTGGAAGGAAGAACGGCCACGCAAGGCGATAATGTTCGCGCCACCCTTCGTAACCTTTGTCTGTATCTCCGCCCATTGATCTTTCGTCAAGGCATCCGTACCGATAAGCTCAGTTAAAGGTTTACCATCCACTTTAGCGGTAGAGGCGAAAACAGCCATTTGCTCGCCATGGCCACCATACGTACGGCAATTCTCAACCTGATCCATAGAGATACCGAAATGTTTTGCCAACTCACTGCGTAAACGAGTAGAATCCAATGCGGCCAACGTCGTAACCTGAGAAGGTTTCAAGCCGGAATACAATAAGGTAATCAAACCGGTAATATCCGCCGGGTTAAAGATAACCACGATATGCTTTACGTCCGGGCAATAAGCCTTTACGTTCTTGCCGAACTCCTCGGCGATAGCGGCGTTTCCTTTTAGGAGATCCTCACGGGTCATACCTGCCTTTCTTGCGGCACCACCGGAGTTAACGATATATTTAGCGCCAGTCAAAGCCTCCTTGATGTCTGAGGTAAAAGTGATGTTTACACCCTCGAAACCACAATGGAATAATTCCTCGGCAACTCCCTCCAAACCCGGTGCGTAAGGGTCGTACAAACAAATGTTGGAAGTTAGTCCCATCATAATAGCGGTCTGTGCCATATTAGAACCGATCATACCTGCTGCGCCGACAATCGTCAGCTTCTCGTCTGTGAGTGTTTTCATAAGAAACCTTGTTTTTAAATGTTTATTTTTCTTTTCGACACAAAGATACGAGATTGAGAACTCTTGTCCTAATCATAAAAACGAATCCCCCATAAATAAAAGTTATGAATAGCGTCTCTATGATTATTCCAAGATTATCACGTACCTTTGTATTATGAAAACATTTAAACTAGACAATTGGTTGCCCACAACGAAGAAAGAAGTCGAGGCACGGGGATGGGATTACCTCGACGTGATCCTTTTCTCTGGAGACGCCTATGTGGATCACCCCTCTTTCGGGGCGGCCGTGATCGGTCGTGTATTGGAAGCGGAAGGATTACGGGTAGCGATCGTACCGCAACCGGATTGGCGGGGAGATTACCGGGATTTCAAGAAGCTCGGCGTTCCCCGGCTTTTCTTCGGTGTATCCGCCGGTGCCATGGATTCAATGATCAACCATTATACTGCCAATAAGCGATTACGCAGCGACGACGCCTATACGCCGGACCAACGTCCGGGAATGCGCCCGGATTATCCGAGTATTGTCTATACTAAAATACTGAAAGAATTGTATCCGGATGTCCCCGTCGTATTGGGTAGCATCGAGGCCTCATTACGCCGGCTTACGCATTACGATTATTGGCAAGATAAGCTATTACCGGGAATCCTTGCCAGTAGCCCGGCCGATTTATTGATTTACGGCATGGGCGAGAAGCCGATCAAGGAATTGGTGCGCCGCCTAAAGTCCGGCATTCCTTTCAACGAGATCAAGGACATCCGCCAAACGGTTTATCTGGCAGACAAAGAGGATGCGAAAGACGATGATATCGTGCTCTTCTCACACGAGGAATGCCTAAAAGATAAATTGAAACAAGCGAAGAATTTCCGGCATATCGAAGAGGAATCCAACAAATACAATGCCTCACGTATCTTGCAAAAGGTAGGAAAGCAAGTGATTGTGGTGAATCCTCCCTTCCCTCCAATGACGGAAGCGGAGATAGATGCCTCCTACGACCTTCCCTACACCCGCTTGCCGCATCCCAAATATAAAGGGAAAGTGATACCGGCTTTCGAGATGATCAAGTTCTCGGTGAATATCCACCGGGGTTGTTTCGGAGGATGCGCGTTCTGTACCATATCGGCGCATCAAGGGAAGTTCATCGCCTCCCGAAGCAAGGAATCGATCTTGAAGGAAGTGAAAGCGATTACCGAAATGCCGGATTTCAAGGGATATCTAAGCGATTTGGGAGGCCCTTCCGCCAATATGTACCGTATGAAGGGGAAAGATGAGCGGATTTGCGCCAAATGCAAGAAACCGTCTTGTATCTCCCCCGTCGTTTGCAAGAACTTGAACGCGGACCATACGCCGCTACTGGATATCTACAAAGCGGTAGATAGACTTCCCGGGATCAAGAAATCGTTTATCGGAAGCGGCGTACGCTATGACCTGTTATTGCACCGTTATGCGGATGAGTCTTTAAACAAGGCAGCTCAAACCTATACCGAGGAATTAATCGCCCTCCACGTATCCGGCCGTTTGAAAGTGGCCCCGGAGCATACGCAAGACGAGGTGTTGAAACAAATGCGTAAACCGTCTTTCTCGCAATTTGGACAGTTCAAGAAGATATTCGATAAGGTAAACCGGCAATACGGGTTGAACCAGCAACTCATCCCCTATTTCATTTCCAGCCATCCGGGATGTACCGAGGCGGATATGGCGGAGCTGGCGGTGATCACCAAGAGCTTGCATTTCCAGTTGGAGCAAGTACAAGACTTCACGCCTACGCCGATGACATTGGCTACGGAGATGTATTATACCGGATATCATCCTTATACGTTGGAGAAAGTATATACGGCCCGCTCAAAAGAACAAAAGTTGGCACAACGCCAGTTCTTCTTCTGGTATAAACCCGAGTCACGCCGTCAGATCATGCAAGTATTGCAAAAGATGGGACGAAAGGATTTGATTGAGAAATTATTCGGACAGAGGGGTGACATGAATCCCGCTCCCAGAAAAAGAAGATAATAGGCTTTTGAGATTAGCTGTATCGATGAATTACGAGAGTAGTCGCATCGTATCACGGGAGTAGTCTTGATGGATAACGAGAGTAGTCTCGACTAGCGATGAGACTACTCTCGTTATTCCTTATGATTATTCTTTCACGGCGATCACCTCGATCTCTACCAAACCATTCTTCGGCAGTGTCTTAACGGCTACCGCCGAACGTGCGGGAAACGCACCTTCGAACTGAGAGGCGTATACCTCGTTCATAACGGCGAAGTCGCCCATATCCGCTAAAAATACGGTTGTTTTTACGACATCATTGATGCTATAACCTGCCTCTGCCAAGATAGCGTGAACATTCTTGAACGCTTGGGCGGTTTGTTCCTTTACGGATCCCTCAACGAAAAGTCCCGTAGCAGGATCGATACCCAGTTGTCCGGAAGCGAACAGCATATTACCTACTTGCACCGCTTGGCTATACGGACCGATAGCGGCGGGAGCGTTTTTTGTAGCGATAACTTTCTTCATTTTCTTCTTTAGTTTATATACATATTATTATTGTTGCTCGTTCATACGTTGGCGAACCACCTCGTACACCAAAATGGAAGTGGCTACGGACACATTCAAGGAACCGATCGTTCCGAATTGCGGAATCTTTACCATATTATCGCAGATGCGCAAGTTCTCCTGAGACACACCCGTATCTTCCGCTCCCATCACGATCGCAACCGGTCCTTCATACTTCACCGCCGTATAATTCTCCGCCGCTTTCTCGCTGGCGGCAAATACCTTCACCCCGCTTTGCTGCAAGAAACGGATCGCTTGGTTGATACTCTTCTCCTTACAAACCGGCAATACATGCAAGGCGCCGGCAGAGGTCTTGATCGCGTCGGCGTTTACCGAAACGCTTCCTTTTGCCGGAATCACAATCGCATCGACTCCCGCACACTCGCAGGTACGGGCAATAGCGCCGAAATTACGCACGTCCGTAACCCCATCCAGCAATACGATGAAAGGATCTTTTCCTTGCTCATACACAAAAGGAATGATATCTTCCAAGCTCTGGTAGGTAACCGCCGACATAAAAGCGATCACCCCCTGATGATTCTTTCGAGTCAAACGATCCAAGCGTTCAGCCGGAACACGTTGTACCGGTATCTCACGGCCTCTCAGTACCTCAAATAACTCTTTGGATAGATCCCCTTGTAAATCCCTTTTCACAAGGATCTTATCTACCTCCTTATCAGCCTGTATAGCCTCAATCACGGCACGAATGCCGAACACCATCTCGTTTTCTTTCATACTATTGATTCTCAATGATTTACATTACAATAAGATAATTGTTGTCAAACTATTGTCAAACATTATATCGTTTTTGTCGTTTTCTTTCATGTCGCAAATATAATGATATAATCGCAATAATAGGGGTTGTAGCTTGGCCTAAACAAAAAAGAGAGCGTATATCATCATACGCTCTCTCCTTATTATATATTACTTCACTTCACGATACTGTTCATAACCTCCAAGACTTTCAACGCATCTTTCTCGTCCTTTCTCTTGAGATCTTCGAATACGTCCCTAAGTGAATCCTCTGAGGAATAAGCCATAAATGCGAACCCTAGCAAGATTTCCTTGTGTTGTCTTTCTATGTCTCGATCCTGTCGAGCTTGCTCATTACTTCTATATTGTTGCTCTTTCAATTCCTTGAGTTGAGAAACATAATCATCGATAGCCATGACAAGTACGGTACCCAACGAGTATCGATCGTCAATCTCACGTCCAGTACACTCTTGGAAGAAGTCAATGGCTGTCATTAACCCCATCTCAACCACTTCTCCATGCTCCTCTTGTAAATATGTTTCATAATCGTCTTGGTTGATAACAATACCTAAGCTATTATTGAAACCGATATTCTCCAGAAACGTTATTACGCACTCAGCTTCCTCGTTATCAAAATATACCTTACTTAATAACTCCTTGATCTCTTTGAATCTTCTCATTTTTTCTTTTATTTTAATTTTATTTATTAGCATCTTGGCCACCGCAAATCAAACAAGATACAATTATGGATGATATAAACATATACAGGGAACGGGTAGCGCTAGCGTTTGATATTCCATGCCCAGTATGCGGTAGAAAACCTAAATGCGAGTTCACCATAGGGCGAAATTATATTTATCATGGCTGTGAGCATGATGAAATTTTCAATCTCGTAGAAGCACGCATAGATAAGTTTACTTCACAATATCAATGTCCTAAAGGTCTTGTTCGGAGGGTATTTCACGCACGATAGCCTTTCCTATCATCAAGAATCTCATATGAATGGAGCTAACCAAGTCATCATCTGAGAATCCTTCGGTTTCCTTTAATATGAAATCGATTAGTTCTTTTTTTGTGATTCTCCCTTCTGGGTTTAAGAACACTTGCCTTAAAGGGATAGATCGCTCAATCATATTTCAATTTCTTGCCCACCAAAAAATCCCTAGCTTTAATCTTCGCAATAATCCTTTGACCACTCCTATCAAGCAATCCTAAATCAGTTTTCAAGACTAATCCTTCAGCATCATATGTAGTATCTTCAGCGATCAATGACTTGTAGCCATTACTAACATACTCAATCGCTTCCTCGAATGTCATATAGCCGATCACTGGAACTACCTTGATTGCCAGATCGCCAGCTATCTTCTCTACATCAGGTCTCCTTAACCACCATTTATCAATCTTGACATCGAACAAAATGAAGCTTACCCCATCCTTGATATAGCGACCTCCACCTTTCTGAATCTTCATTCCGTACCCTTCTCCATAAAGAATGACATCCGCATAAGGCGTATCAAAATCATCCTCATTCTCAGGAGGAAAAACTTTTCTCATCTTATCGACAGTAAACAACTCCTCTAGTTTTATCAATAGATGAGGAGGAATGTTGGCTTTATCGGTTCTTCCTCCAAACTCAACACGTACGCCATTGAATCGGATCTGGATATTTGTCCCATCGATCTTTTCCTCAGCCCTAAACTTGCAGCCCTTCAAGTACTCGAACTCCGGTAAACTCCAATCACCCAATATCAATCTATTGGTCTCAAAATCTCTCTTGTAAATCGTATTAATTTTCTGATAATCCTTGTGTTCCATCTTTGTAATTTTTAAACTCATCTAATATCTTGTCTATTTGCAACGCTATTCTCTGACATACAATTCCTCTACCACACCTCATATTTGCGTCATAAGCTATCTGTAACTCATATAGCTTATTTTTCAAATCCAGCATTCGAGGATCGATTCCTGTATCTTCGATGAATATCTCTACAGAAATACCCAATCCCAATATCACATTATTTGAGGAAGAATATTTATACGGGTGCATATAAACCACTCTCTTGATCCCAGCTTGATAAATATTCTTTATACACTCATCACAGGGTTGATGGGTAACATACATCGTACACCCGTCAACCGAAATACCTTGCTTGGCAGCGTACATCAATGCGTTCATCTCAGCGTGGATCTCATTGGATAATGACCACTGGTGATGTTGATCTTTTGTAAACTCACCAGATTCATACAACTCATTACAATTAGGTGCTCCGGTAGGCGTACCATTATATCCCATCGAAATGATCCTTTTGTCTTTTACGATCACAGCCCCTACATGAAGAGAGATACAATGGCTCTCATCGGCTAATCTGGAGGCTACGTCCAGAAAGAATTTGTCGTTTAACATTATATTTTATTTTTATTAAGAAATAAAGGAAAGACGCTTATCTTTACAGTGTCTAATGAAGAAAAATCAACGTCTTTCCTCTTTAGTGAAGGATACAGTAGCTATATTCTATTATATAGTTAGATTGATCTTATTGATCGATTAGTATCCTTGAGGAAAAGAAGCCTATAAAAAGGTAGGAGCATTCTTATACACTGATTATTTATTAGATTTAGGAAGAGGTGCTAGCTTCTCCCTTTTTATTCACATAAAATCAAGAGATCTTGATAAAATCACTACTTTTGTAGAGAACATGATATTCAGTAAATCATGTGCTATTCTTAGAAAGAGTATCAAGGATATAATCAACATCGTATATTACTTCAAAAAGCTATATACGATCATTGATTAGTTGGGTGAGATACTCTAATAGCACAATACTAGTATTGGATTGATTGAGTTTGTACCTTATAAACAAGAAAACATCGATATTATATATAGCTCTGCGAGCAGTTTTTAGGGGGAGCACTATCTCCCCCTATTTTATCAAGACCTCATTGAATTTTATATCCTCTCCCAAATATTAAGTTTGCTCATGACAATGTTTACCGCAACTGGAAGATTAACGATATCCTTATAAATGGGATGGCTTCCATGATATACGGCGAAAAGCTTGTTCGCTTGTTTTCTCACCGTATAAGCAGGGCCATGATTATCCTTAGAACCCATAAAGCATGAGAATACTACTTTCATTTTCTCACCAACTTTAATATCCCTAGCCCAATCAATACAAGAACCCCCAGTGACAGCATGAAAGCTACGGGCCCCCACAACGGGAGTAAAACCCACCACCAAGACCAAGCGATAACGTTCGTAAGTTTCAATGTAATAAAAACGATCGCTAATAATCCGAAAAAAGAGATTCCTCCGGAACTTACTTCTTTACTCATTTGTTTTAATTTTTGTTTATATTCAAATATAGGTTGTTACCATAGCTTTGGGTTCAGTAAATTATCCCCCTTCGTCAATAATCTTCTTTCTCGCATATTTTTAGAGACCCTTTCATTTAAGATCCCAACCAGAACATCTCCATAAGTAGTATTAGGATCAAACCTTCGATACATATCATATTTTTCCATTACCGTATCCGAGTAAACCCTAGAGACTTCGACCCAACGATACCTCATGGTTCCTATACAACTACGATAAGGAATCTTTCTCATCATCTTATATACGATAAAGATATGATTGTCATCCTTGATAATCTTTGTTCTCCTGTCAAGAATGATCTCTCTATAATCTTCCATCCTATTTCGTGGGTATATTGATTATGTAATTGAAATCATGACTGGTAGAATCGATATTGATGATGATAGAGGAATTTCCATTGTTATTGATGGAATCCTTTTTACTTAAAGCCTTGGTATCACCATTATGTTCTTTAACGCATGGAATATAGTTGTCACAAGAGCAAACAAGCGCAACAAACAAGGCTAGCAATATATATTTCATATGTCTATATGTTTAGTTAAACCACAAAACATCATAGCGACCCCGCTCAGTCCAATAAAAAACGCACCAGCTGGATCAAGCTCACATTTAACAGCGATCAAAACCAAGAGAAAACCCAGAATCAACGCCGATATTCTATAAAAATGATTCATTGTCTGTATTATATGATTTTATCTTCCTTTAGCCATTTCCAAACAGTATACCAATCAACATAAGGTCTTTGGTTTGGTTCCTGAATAAGAGGACATCCTAGCGCAGCATCATCAATATACATATGGCAATACGGCTTTGGGGATGTTGTCCAAGATGATTGGTCTGGGTTCTCGTTAATACCATAAAGAGGTATACCGTTTTTCTTGAACCAATTTACCGCATCCGTTAGGTATTTATCTCCTTCTGATAAAGATAGGATTTAGGATCATCTATATCACTTCTCATCGTAAAAAGGATAAGCTTATGACCATTATCCACTAGTTCTTTCAATATCGGAATAGCTCCAATATCATCTCCTATTCTAGGGAATGCATGCTTGACGCATGTTCCGTCAAAATCAATTCCAATTATCATATTTCACTTTTCTTAGTATTTAATTACCACTGCTTTGTTTTAATTATGAGCCTTCATGGTAGGCTCAGTTAATACTATTGGTATAGGCATCCACATATCACATTCATAATCTCCGTAATCTTCAAACTCAAAATTCCCGGATGTTGCGACACGTGGAGGTTCCCCGGCTTCAACAACTATATAACCACTAACTATTGCCCCATTTGATACCATCCTGCAAAGAACCATCTTATTTTCTTTAGGTAATCTTTCCTTCACGCTTACCCACGGGGATTGCTTTGCCGCCCTTTCAATATCTTCTCTTTCCATATTATTCCTTTTTAAATTAATATTTTTCGTGATTGAAACTTTTCATATACTCACAATCTCTATCACAAGAACTATTATCATCATAGCAACTATCGTTGTGACTGTTCCAACAAGGACATTGCTTATGATATGCTTCTAATCTGGCTTTATCTCTAGCTGCTTTCATTTTAGCCTTAATATGATTCGGCAATGCTTCCCGCACTACCGGGTGGAAAGTGATACATTTTGTTTTATTCATGATTCAGTTCTTTTTAATTCATATTTGATTTTGTATAAAGAATTTTATTTATTTTCTTTGTAGAAAATTGATATCAAAATAACCATTATGAGTACAGAAAATCTTCCTCATGAAATCATTGATAGATATGAGGTACACGAATATAGACATGCCATTGCAATTCTGAATATTGACTTCACAGTAGAATACAATGAAGTTATAGAAATGTTAAATGCTTTTACTTTAAGAAAAAGTGCAATAATAACTCCGGGTGGTCGAAAAAGTCCTATTTCAGGAGCACTTGATTCCTATTTATATGAAAAGGGATGGACTGAAAAAATGTTTGAAACCCAGCTAATTATTGATGGAGAGAAACATGACACTCCAACACACAAAATAGACTGTTACAAAAATCGTATAGCTCTTGACATTGAGTGGAATAACAAAGATCCTTTTTACGATAGAGATTTGAACAATTACAGGCTCTTACATGAAAGAGGAGCTATAAGTGTTGCAATTATTATTACACGCTGCTCAAAATTACAAGATATTTTTAATAAATTAGGAAAAGGAGAATCCTACGGAGCTTCTACCACCCATATGGACAAATTAATCCCGCGCATTGAAGGTGGTGGCGGGGGAGGTTGTCCTATTTTAGTATTTGGTATATCTGATAAATTATATGATGAAAATTCATAAATCCTAAATACCTTATTCCTGATTTTAAGTGATATAACAGGGATAAGGTATTTTATGTTATTTATTATTCTTGACCAGTAAAAGCATTTCTTGCACATCTCTTTTTCGATCATTCTTTCGACCCATAGTCATATGACTATAATCCATAGCCCAAAGTTTAATTTGCGATCTTGAGAAATATTTCAATGCAGTTTGTTCCAAATCATAAACAGATATCATTCCTGTATCACTATAGCTAAGAACCAACGAATTGTTTTTTCGCTTCACTACAGAAAACATATCATCAAAAGCCTTTTGAACTTGAGTTCGGATACAAAATGGAGATTGGTGTCGATCAACTCGATACCTTCCTTTAACATACATTCCATTTTTTGTTTGGATTTCAGGATAATCATAAAGAACCATAGTTTCTAAAATATGGTAAAAACGACTATAATGTACAAAACAATATGGAGGATCAGCATATACAGTCGTTCTCTCTTCTAAATTGTTCAAACAACTTATATAATCTTCCACAATTATTTTATGATTAAGATGATTAGGTTCAGTCCTTAACTTTCCGAATACATCTTCTACTTTTCGTACAAAATATTCCAGAATACTTTTTGACCTATATATTTTGATATCAGCCATTGCAGATTCCGTCTTTGCATCTCGATACTGAGCATAATGTCCTGTTCCTTGACTATTATAAGCAGCAGCATACATAAGACAACTTAAAAGGGTATTATATACAGACGAATTACGATAATTTTCAATAGCCATTCGTAAAGAGTCTATCCAAGTACATTGTTCAACACTCCACCATGTTCCTGAATAGTATTTTGTAAATAGATGCCAATCGTTATTAAACTGGGAATTAATTAGTTGTTGACTTCTTGTTTCAAGATTATTAAAATCTTCTAATGTCATATCAGATGCATACAAATAATCCAAAACTAATGTTTGGTAATGTTTTTGATGATATTCTTTGGCTTTTAACAGAATATCTTCTAACAAAACATCTTGATGATTCCAATCTGTAAGATAAGCCTTTGCTATAACAGAAGAATAATACTGAATATCATTTGATATAATAGGAAGCTGACTTCCTAATGCACCCGAAAGCGAACATGAACCTGCAAATAGATCACATATTGCTCCTCCTTGATAAACACTTTCAATTCCTTGTATAACGAATGGCAAAATTTTAGTCTTTGATCCCATATACTTAATATAATGGGGAAAAGCATCACTATGTAGTTTATATTTCATTTTTCTTATTTTAATGCAAATATACGATTAATACTTGGTTCTACCGATGGAAAAGGAGCACACAAATTAAACACTTCACTATATTTGTAGACGCAAACCATTAATTTACATGGATTTAGCCTATATATTTAAAAGAACGTAGCCCTTGCTTGAATCTAACAAATTTAGCTAGTGCTTATTTTGTTAAGTGTATTCCTCTAATAATTTAATAAAAGACTTCATGTACTCGCATTTCTGATTGCAGTCTAATGAATGATTGCACATCAGGTCATTGTCTTTTGAGAGATTAGGACAACATTTCCAGTGAGCCTCAATGACTTCTTGTCTCATGATTTTAGATCTCCATTCGGCACCAGCTATAAATGATTCAACATAACATGTGCTTGTTGATTTAACATACTCTACGGCCGCTTTTTCTACTGTTTGTTTCATATCAATATTTCTTACCTATTTTTAATAAAGTGGTAGTACTGGAGTCGAACCAGTTCATCGTCAGTCTCATGATTTTTCGGAGGACGGATAATGAATAATTTGTTAATAAATTAGTTAATTGATTTATTTAAGACTTCGAAACTACCGTATAGTGTTCCCTACCGGATTTGAACCGATGACCTTGACATTATGAGTGTCTTGCTCTAACCAACTGAGCTAAGGGAACGATTCCACTTACATCCTCACGGATTCATTGTGGATTTTCGTATCTTTGTAATATGTCAAACAAAGATGACGAAAAGCAGGTCTCGAACGTGGACATCCTACAATGTATGTACTGCATTGTTATGATCGTTATAGAAGTCATTAGATTTCTAATGCCCATACCCGCTTAATAACTCTTTAACTTGATCGCATTTAATGCGCTTCGTTTATTAGTTAGCGATCCTAATAAACGATGAACTTAAGAGGGTAGTTACAAGCTATCCTCTTTTTAAAATAGTAACTGGAAAAGGACTCGAACCTCTATTGTGTTACGCACCACATCTCAAGAGCTTTGCACTTACTAAATTCGTCTTTACGTTAACACTTTCAGTACGGGATTAAAAGTCCCTTAGTTTTCTTGAAGCGTATACCAATTTCGCCATCCAGTCATTTTACCACTTACACCTTCACAGGCTCATTGTGGTTTGATAATTTTTCATACTTTTATAGTATGCCAAAACCTAAATCTAATAATTGGAGTTTTGATGTGGGTTTACTACAATGCATATATTGGGTTGTAGTCATTGTCAAAGAAATAATATCCTTTCTTGTATCCATCTCCAATTAAGCTTTCAAGCAAAGAGAGGAAAAACAATGATACCTCTCTTAAAAGTATGAACCTTATTTACTCACCTATTCTCACGAACCGGTAGGAAAACAATGAAAAAAGAAATGTTACACATCCAATTATGAAAGGGAAACCGGATTCGAACCGGTATATCCAGCATGAAAGTCTGTTGTTCTACCATTAAACTATTCCCTCTAAGAAACACTATGTCGCACCTAAATCATCGCCACTATCACTATTAGCTCCAGTTAAGAAAGCTCCCATTCCTAAAGCTCCAACAATCAGCAATAATAATTGCCACCATTCACAATCAAGTCCCATAATATTTCCGTTTTATTCAGTTTATAAAAAGATTTATATTCTTCTATTTCTTCATTTGATTGGCGATGTCAAGCATCATCTTCAGTCCAACCGCATCCATAGAGTTACCTCCTCCAGTATTACCCATCATGATCTCTGGAACCCAACGAACATTTGATTTAGATAAAGCCTCAGCGACACCTACCGTTGTCTTGTAATCCCACTCAGCCTTTTCTTGTGGGGTAAGACCAGCTTGAACTTTCAATCTGTTTGCTTCTGCCTCAGCTTTACCCTCTTCAATAATCTTTTTCGCCTTCTCCGCAGCCTCCTTAGCTTGTAACTGAGCGACCTCGTAAGCTTGTTGAGCCTTAGTAACCTCTACAGCCTTGATCTCCTCTTGTTTCCATTTTGCTTTCTCAGCGTCTCTCTTACCTTCTTCCTCGGCTTGGATTCTTAATTGAGCGGCCTCTAAAGCTTTTGACTTTGCTGTAACTATCATTCATATTCCAACAAGTTCATAACGCTTGCTGCGCCATTCGGCTGCTATATGTTACCATATAGATTAGACTATATCATTCTCCTATTCTATCAAATGAGGAGAGGCTCCTTTTCCACCTGCATACATTTCAAGTGTACTCCCTTTCGGGATAGTCGTTGAACCTTCACTGAATATATGATTATGTATTCTTTCAATATGATCTATAAATTCTTCAGAACTCATAGTATCTTTTGCTCTATTGCACTTAAAACAACATGGAACACAATTGAATTTCTCATATCCAATACTAGAATCAAGTCTATCAACCCCATTATGCTTTAGCATAGGTTCTGCCTTATTAGCTCTTGGTATCAGACTTTTATGCACGTATGGATGAGATCCACAATAATAACAATCTTGGTTTATTAAGTGATTAAATTCTTCAAATTTCAAATTCATAGGAATTCCTCTTCTGGCCGCATTGGAGATATATTCACTAAATACCTTCTTACGTAACCCCATCTGATTAAGTCCCATTTGTTCATAATAATCGCTATTTACAATCCGATCTATTGCCTTTTGAGCTTTTTGAGCTTTTAGATGAAGCGCTCTAGGACGCATATAATAAAACATTCCTGTCTCATCAATACATTTCCATCTCCACTCTTTATTCCCTGCGGCAGTTTCAATTCTAATATGTTCTAAAAGTGTAAAGTTATCCACTTTATCACCTACATTAAATAAATACTTCATTGGCTTTGGTTTTTAATATTTATAATACGATTGTTATTTTTATATTCAGTGCTTGGCTGCTGATTGTCCTTATATACAGCAATTAATAAGGATTTTCCAGCAATTAAAAGCCTTTGCTTTATACATTTCTGCATAAAGGTCCTATTATGTTAAGACATATCAGCCTCTCTCTGTTTATTGATCTGATCTATCGTAGCTTGCTCATATTCCATATCAGAGATAGAAAGCTGGGAAACCTTCAGTCCATAATAAGCAAATGGTGACTCTTCTTGTCTCTTATAACCGTTCGGAGAAACAGAATCAGTAATAAGACTAGCTATCCGGATGATTTTGATCTCGTTCGTTAATTGGTCGGTAGTCTCCTCTTCCTTCACCATTGTCTTATATACGCCATAATTCAACTGATCCGTTGCGTAAGCGATCAAGTCTGTTCGTTTCTCGGATACTGACTCTAACGATGTCATAAGCGGACCACAAGCTAGGATAACCTTACCCAGAGTAGGCTTGATTAAATCGTTAATCAATCGATCCATAGATCCGTAGTGAGTTTGGATTCGATAAAGAAACTTCTGATCTGTAGGTAGTTCAATTCTAACACTTCCCAGAACATACCCCTTACCCTTATCATTATAAGTGATCGGCAATGCCGGATTATCTCCGGTGGGACGAAGAATAATATTTCCATTATTCTTCTTTTCTTTCTCGATCTCGTTAAACCAAATCTGATTAGTTTTGTAATAGTTGGAGGTTCGCCCACCTTTTTGAAATTTGAATCCCGGTGTAGTCCAATATTCCAGCTCACCGGTAAAAGGAACTTGATTAATAACGATCTCCTCGTTCTTCACATCCTCGGCGCACTTAGGTAACATCATTAAGGCTAAGAAAGCCACCACACAGGCGATAACGCCATAAATTTTTGTTTTCTGCATTTTGTTGTAAATTATAAATTAAACCAATAATAAAAAGGAATCAAACTCTTTAGGGATATCTCTTTATCTTCAAATCCTTTGCACAATCCAAACAGATACGTAATGACATGTACATAGTAAATGAACAACACGACCCCTACAGACAAAATCAATAGCCTGTACATAAGTTATATTTAATATGATTAATTACTTATTTCCGAAATCACTGGGGATCTCGCCCCAATTTTTATTGTCCCAATGGACTACCTCTATATCGTCAACCCAATAAGACATAACCCGAAGAAATATCTCAGCTTTCTTTAAATCATTATTACGTTTATTCGATGACGTTTTCTTGTTCTTGATCCAAGTGATTGCGGTTATGCTGTCACTATATATGATTTTATCTGGGTAATTGTTCTCTATAATGTATTTTATTGAATCCACTATCGCTAAGAACTCACCTATATTTACTGTCTGATTTCCCAGATACTTATAAAATATGCGATCTCCAGACTTTAGATCGTGGGCTTGGTATTCCGTGATGCCTTTTTTCATCGAATGAGGAGCGTCACATGTAATGCCCCTTATAGGAACCTCTGTCATGAGGTTTTCAAGATAAGTTTTTGTATTTTATTAAATAGCCTGTTTTGGTAAGATATAGCCATCAGCTTCCATATGCCGGTTTACATCCTTAGCACTTCGTAATACAGCCTCTTTAACTTCTTTCTTATTTGTTAGCTCAAGAACATTATCTATTCGCTTTAACACTCGACTTAAATCAGACTCATGAGGCTTTCCATCAAAAGGATTATATATGATCTTTCGCTTTCCAAAGGACACTATAGTCTGATAAAAACACTTTGGAGAAATCAACGTTTCTACTTTTCCTTTTGGTAAAAGACTAATGTACTCATCAACAGCATTGATAGCTTTCTTAAACTCTTTGATAGCCTCGCTTTTATTCGCAATGCACCCAATACCATTTACAAGACTTAACGCTCCCTCTGAAGTACTTGAAAAAGGACTTTTACCTTTTAATGGATTGTAGTAAATTGTCTTGTTGCCATACGCCAAAATAGCTTGACATTCCTTCTTGGATATATCAGTATACACCTTTGCCTTATGTTTCACAAGGGAGATAGTCTCCACAATATAGCCTCTATAATTAGGCATATCTGACAATGTTACCTCATACAATACATTAGATTTAACAGAAGCTTTATCTATCGTTACAGATAAGATACATACTTTCTTTTCCCTATGTTTGAGATCTTCTTCACGAACCCCAAACAAATCCCCCTTTTTATTAACGTATACAAAACCTATGAGATCTCCATTTCTCTTACTCTCCTTAAACTTTAGGAGAGTTTTAACGACTTCACCTTTGACTTCTTCTTGTTCCATTTTTATTCTATTTTATCGTTTTAACACCGCAAAGATATGTAAATTATATTTTAAATCACAAACTTTTAAGCGATTATTTTTTTATAAAATACTACATATTAACGGTTTATAATTACATGATCATATAAAAATATACAGCCAACAAAAACACAGTATTTTATAATTTGCAATTTATAAAATACTGACATATAGCAAAATAAAACCAACCATTATATTCCAACTTTACCAAATTATTTATATATAATTTTTTCTAGTATTTTTTTAACTCTGGATGTTTATCAAACCAACCTTGCTCAAGTCCATATTGGTAAGCTTCCTCAACTTCATTGGTTGAAAAAGATTTTGCACCCTCACAATTTACCTTAATCAATGCGTTTCTCTTTTTAACGACAGGTCTCAATTCGCAACTTTTCCACATCATCATGACCGGAGCTACGAATATGATGATAGACCACCAAAAGGCACTTTGGTATTCCCTTTTTTGAGCAGAAGAGGCGTTACCCCAAACAACACCAAATGCCCAAATGATTTTAAATGGAAATGCCAATATTACCATTGACAAATTCCATATTTTCCCTAATATTTTCATCTTACAAAGATTAATCTACTAAAAAATCAAATTCCTCAGTCTCAATAATAGTGCATGGGATAATGGAAGATGAGTTCAAATCTCGAACTATGTTAAATAACTCGTCTTCAGCAAAAGATAAGTATTCCACGACGCATCCGTCACATTCCCTTGTTTTCACTGTCAAATCAAGAATTTTACTAACCAATTTTGCGTCATCAAATATAATTATATAGAATGTTCCTATTCTAAAAAACACTATTGATGTACGACCTTTTTTAGCACTGGCATAAGCGGCTCTTATTGTATCTATATTGTCCATATTACAAATTTTAGGTTTTCCAAAAGTAGTATTTTAAAATGACGCAAGCAATTTATAAATACCTAATCGTCTTCCTCTATGTTTTCAAGAGAATCAATCGCCATGCAAAATAAATCATCCAAGTTTTCCAAAGCGTCTATAGCATCGCTTAGATAGTCTTTCTCATCTTCATCTTTAGTAGCCTTTTGTAATTTGAATAATTCTTTTCGAGTCTCTGTCAATTTTAAGAACTCATTTTGAGATGTTCTTAATCCAGCTAAAATCACTCTTACTTTCTTGAAATTTCCTGTCTTCATAACTTGCTATTTATTATCAATCCTTTATATTCTTATTTCTTACAATAATCTCTAAATTTCCCAGCATCTCCTCTCGTAACACTTTTTCGACCATTTTCGGGACGAGATTATAATGTCTGTTGTTGATCTCGTCTTTTACCATACGCCTAATCCATCCCTGTATATTATTATCATTCCCATAAGTGTTATTGAAACATCTCTCAGTCATTTGTTTTATCAAGGTCCTAATCTCCTTGATTACATCCTCTTTGGTAAGACCAAGCTCATTATGGATAAAATTCTTTATCGCCTTATATTCTTTACTCATCGCCTATTTTAATTACGTTGATTAATACATTATTCCCATAAACTCTTCCCATGACTTATCAACTCTATCATAATGTTTATCATAAGCCTTTTGTATTTTCTCCACCAGTGGGATAAACCATAGCTGAGTTATCCCGTAACGAATCTGGATTATCTTGCATAGATTGATCTTGATCATTTCCATGTCATTGGCACTAAGAGTGGTATCATTATCCTCGCATCTGTCTAATATTGTTTGGATTGTAGCTAAATATTGATCCATATATCTTTATTTTTTAGATTGTTATTACTTTTATCACCTATCATCAACTATCTTCACCATCTCGCTCCATAGCGTTCTTCCATATTTTGGGGTCTTACATACCAATATGCCAGTATCTTTCCCATAGTACTGGAGATAAATACCAACATATATCTTGTGCGCCAGCTCTTGGAACTTGTTACCTTCCTCCGGCTTGGAATAATCGGTTATCTTTTCTATTCTCATATTATTCATACAAATATCTAGTTCGCTTGAGTCCTCAATCTGGACAGAATGAAGGCTCCCGGAAGACGTATCTTCCCGTTAGATTTCTCGACCTCCATTTTCAATGACCAAATAGGCATCGGTGGATTTGGGTCTACTGAAGTCTGACCAAAATTCGACAGTATGATTATCTCGTCTGCCTCATGTCCCTTTATTCCATATTTGACCATGAAATTCCTCAGTCCATCCCAGTTTCTAGGAATGCCATCATTCGGCGGGTTCTTATCAATCAAATTCAAGAATGTCTTTCCTCCTTCCTTCGAGGGAGATTTAGAGGGAGTCTTTTCTTTACTTTGATTTACTTTACTTTGTTTATTACTGGATACATCAATCGAGTTTTTGACGGCAGAAACAGGGTTAATGTCTGAAATAATCCAATATTCCTTTTTGACCGATATATCCTTTCTCTTTCTTGTCCCTTCAACAAACCTTTCTTGTATTCCTTTAGATGTTAATATTTTGAACTTCTCGTACATCTCCTTATCAAAAAACTCAATATCAATAGCTTTCTTCATCACCTCCTTTACTGCACCCTCGGATACCCCAACATCGTCAGCAATATCAAAAGGTAATTCTTCGTCCCACTCGATGTAATACCCTTTGTATTCGTAGATATTACATAGCAAGCAAATAAGTATTGTAGGGGAAGATGGGCCACATGCCCGCATGATTTTTCGAATCTTCCTGTTTGAAAAGAAATTTACATCAAAAGAATAATAATCAAGTCCTGTTTTGGTTGGTCTTGCCATACGTCAAGTTTATTAGTTATACGCATATTCCGGGGAATAGTCCACTCTGGATAACTTGCAAACCTCCTTGGTGGATTTGGGGTAATATGTCATCCCAAATACATTCTCATATCCTATAAAAGATACAAGATTATGAACCTTTGATACAAAATCTCCAGATATCCAAGAACCTATAGGAATACCAACAAAACTTTGAAAACTACCCAGATCAAACCAATCCTCCATTATAATTTGATCTATCTCACGGTTAGCCATAAAAGCTATTCCCCATCTATCCATTCCTATCTTGTAAATACACTGGAACGATTGTTTTGATCGATCCCAGCGTACAAGTAAGTTATATTCCAGCAAACTAACTTCTTTTGAGACATCTATGCCATGCCATGTCGTATTTTTATCCTTCATATCCTCCTATTTTAAATCTTCCGCAGATAACCACCAGTCACCTGCCTCCACTATATTCTTCCCGGTCTTATTATCCTCTATAACCACTTGGTCATCATAAAGCCCATGTGTATCACTAGATTCTCCACAGGTAAAACCTATAGACACATCATACTTAATAAGTAACTGAGCTAATTCTTGCTTAAATTCTTTTATCCTTTCGTCAGTCATCACACACCCTCTTTCTTCTTAAATGTTATATCAAATGTCTGGATATTCTCAGTTTCTTTATAAACCATCTCACGAAAGAAACTGAAAAGCTTATGTATCTCTATCTCAGACAAACATCCATAAATATCTGCCGCTGCTTGAACCGCATCTTTCATGGAGAAACAAATCTGTGTCCAATCGTCATACTCTTTTTCATCATTGAGAACCTGCCAAATCTTTTTGTTGGCAGATTCTATATATTCCTTATCGAACATTCTTGTTTTCCTTTTCATGGCTTTTTATTTTCAGCTAATAAATCATCTACAATTTCTTTGTTTCAGAGAAATAAGGATCTACTCCTAAGTAATAATCACAATCCTCAAAGATTTGATCCTCACTGTCATATTGACCTCTGTCTTCCATGTCTGGGTTGCAAACCCTTATCTCTAATAAACCTTTAAAACCTGTTCCTGCAAATTCGTTACAGCATTTGGATAAATACTCCTTTGCTTCAGCTTCAGAATATGTTATACTATCAGATCCACTCACGCCATTACCATTAATTGTGAATGACACGATAAACATAGACAGTTTACCTTCCTTCCATAATTCAAAATTCGATTTCATTTCTCTTCCTCCATTTCATTTTTATATTTTTTGTATCATACCCTATTATTTTTAATTTCCTTTACCAACTCTCCTTGGCTCTCATATCCTAGCCATCTGCAAATGGTATCAAAATCGAACCAAAACATGTCATTGATGGCCGTTTCCGACCATCCTTCATCCGGCTCGATCTCCTCAAGCATCTCCTCTACGAGATCTAGTTGCTTACAGGTTAGCATACTCACGTTTCTCTTGGCCTCACCAACAAAAATGAAGTTTCTTAGTTCGCCTTCTACATAATATTTCATAGCTTATTAATTTTATTCTTAATTACCATCCCAGTTGTTTCGCAATACTTTCCATCTCATTATATGCAATCCGGTGACATCCGGCAGTCAGCATATCGTTTTCATAACGATTGAACGCCCATCTGTGACCGGTTACATCCAATGCCAAATCGTGCTGGAACTGACCGCCATTATGGAAGACCTTAATCAATCTCCAAAGTCTTTCAGCTTCAGTTTGTTCTACTTTGATACCCTTACTGGTTTCGATTTTTCCATTCTTAATACGCAACCATACGTTCGGTTGGTCGTCCTCGAACCAATAATAATACAACTGGGAAATCTCGCCAGACTTCCACATTTGTATCCGTTCTTCCAATGTTTTGTTACGGGGCTCTTCCTCTTTCCTTGCCTTTTCAAGGGCTATAACCTCTCTCTTTTCACAACCTTCTGTCCATCTTTGACGTCTGATCGTATATTTAGCCCATGTTCCTTCACCACAAACCTCATCCACAATCACGTTCACGGTTCCCAAGACTTTCAGCGCTTGATGGTCTAATAAGATCTGGAAAATACGTTTCAATTCACGGACATGTTCACGTTTAATCTTATCTGATTTCCATGATAATTCATGGTTAGTTCCAAGCCATTCGTTTGCACTCTTTTTAAGAAGACGCTGGGGAGTTCCCATATCGAAGAACTCTATGTAACCCATCAGATTTCTAAAAGCTCCCCAAACATTCTGATAAGGCAAAACAGTTCTGGCTTTCTTGTATTTTTCAATAGCATCTTTAATGGATTCCAATTGACTGGTGACAAATGCCATATTACCAGTATTTGACATATTATATCCAACGCTAAATACCTTTGAACCAGTAGGTATTGCACTACGAACATGACATTGATGTTTACAGGTGGAAGAGGAATAATGCTCATCATTTATCAAATACGCCTTTTCTCCACGCTTGTTTCGCACGATTCTTCCAACCTCAAAATGACTTCCATAGGAGTAAATTCTTTCACCTTCAAAATAGAAGTTATTACCATTTGCAAATTCTTTCATTTCGTTTGCCCACAAGTGAGCGACCATAGAATTGTTCATATCAGTTAAGTTTTTTATTATCGAATAATGTTATTGAAGACATCATGGAGTAAATAGTTGTCCACCTAAAATTCGCAACTAACCTCCTGATAAAAAGAAAGCCTGTAAAACCATTGTCTTACTGGCTAATTTTAATGTTATGTAATTATGTATCACATATTGTTCCTGACATTCTTAAATGTAAATACATATTTATCATACATTTTAGCATTAGCTATTTGCTCTAGTTTACCTCCAAGAAATTCTGCAATTCTATAATAGCAACTCATTCCAACACCACCATTAAAATGAGGGTAAAAAGTGTTATATATAGAAACCCCATAAGGTATTTGCTTCTTAGTGCGCTTCTTTCTCCATAGCATGCCAGACAAAACAGCATTACAGCACTCAGCAACGACTGTACTTGCTTTATCGTATCCACATCCGGAAGCTGTTGAAAAGTTATTTTCATAATGCCAACCGTCTTTATCCAGCCATCTCATTGAAGCAACAGGACAGTATCCCCAAGTACGACTATTTTTCCACTCTAATTCAATTTCAAGTATATGCACGTCTGGTTTTTCAGACCGTTGCTTATAGTTATCATTAACACGAACCAGTGAATTAAAAAAACCCTTCTTCGTCTTGTATTTATTATACAATCTTCTATATTTTAATTCGTCTTTTGTTATGAAGGGAAATTCATGAGACAAGTCAGTTACCGATGGTAAAACTAAAGTTTTCATATGCTTTATATTTATAGCTTTATTAATTTACAATGTGAATCTTCAAATACAGGAACCAAACCTTGCCCTCTGAAATATGCAGTTGCTATTTTAAAAGCGTACAAGGCAAGTCTTTTTTGGATATTTTGTAGTGTTTGATAAAAAGCTATCGGTTGACAAACATAGAATTTTTCATTTCCGAGACATCCGAAAATTCTATCCAAAGTACCTTCATTACAATTAGTACCTCCCAATATCAGTAAATCACATCCGGTCTTTCGGGTTCCGAGAATAAATATCTTGTCCTTGTTTTCTGGAAGCATGAATATTTCTTTATCTATATCAAACCAATCACTTTGACAGCTATCTACATCCCGGCGAACAATCTCGTCAATCTCACGGGCATATTCTTCTTGTGTTTTCATGCTATTTCATTTAATGGACCAACATACACATCCCCATTCTCATAATAAAGCTGATCCTCATACTGATTATGATGAAGCTCCTCACGTATCGCATCTTCATTATCAGCCCAATACTCGTACTCCTCATGCCATGACTTGAAGAAGTTATCATAACATTGTCTCATCAGATCCTCTAAAGAAAAATCCTCCGGATAAGTACACCATGCATTGTAATAATCAATTATAGGTTTCAGGAGATAATAATCATAACACATCCCTGTCAATGGGCAATTATCTCCATAGTCAAACATCACCCTACTATACTTGTGCCTGTATTTGTATTTCCCATCAATATATTTACCTGACGTGGAGAAATACTTGCCCTTGATAATATATGGCATAATATTATTGTTGATATATCTGAACAGTAATTTACCGCATAGATTCTCAGGGAATATATCACGATGATAATCTGTAGGGTGTTCATAAATAGGATCCTTGTATTTAAACTCATAACTAAAATCATATCTCTCGTATCCAACTTCCCAATTATAAACCCTAGTATCTGTCATATCCTCAAAGGCTTTCATTGACTTTTTATAGTCTATGCCATAAGCATCCATACATTGCTCCATTACATTCCAGTGCTCACGCTCTATGATCCTTTCTTGTGAGTCTTTTGACAGCTCATCAAACTCATACAGTTTTAATACAATCTTTTTCATAATCCCTCCTTTTTTAATATAATTAGATCCCTAACGTCAATCGAATGACATACGTACCTCCTTATGTTCACGCTTAGGGATGATCGTGGCTATTCTCACGAACCACCACAATCCAGATTCAGATATCATTCATCCTTTATCTTTACGAATGGGTTTTCTACATAAAACTCCACTACATCCTTAGATTTTATAGATGTCACTATACCGGTGGTATCCACAAATCCATCTGTTTCATCCATTGCCAAATCTTCTATTTTATCTCCCGGTAGAAAACAAAGATTATAGTCTTGATCAATATACATAATCATCTTTAACCTAACCATGTCATCAATGATGCCTTTCATTCTCTCCACGACATCCAATTGATCATTACTAAGCATTAATCTACTTTTTGATGATTCCACTAACCTTATGTCTCCATTCCTGTCAACTACAGTTAAGTCATTGAATTTATACACATCTTCACGTGTTCTGTAATATGTTTCCTTACAATAAATTTTTCCTTTATCATCTATTTCAACATCAAAATATTCCAACTTATCCTTGACAGCTCTTCCGTTTTTGTATTTCCACACATCACCTATTGGAATGAACCCATATAATGACTCAAAAACATCATATATTGATAGTCTTGTCTTAGGAATGCTCTCGCCCTTTTTAAAACATTCTTCGGACGAATAAAATAATTTCCCGTCTAATGTCTTCTCAGTCCTACATCCTCCCCATGTTCCTACATATCTAACTACTCCATATGTAAAACTGATCAAGATCTTATCAATCTCAAACCACTTTAATTTTTCTGACATATCGTCAAAAAGATATCCACTCTCTAGGTAAACCAATAAATATTTTCTCATTTCCATAACAATTTATTTTTTTTAAAATTAAACAACATCATTTGTCTTGATCACTATCAGTCTCAATACTCCTCTAAGTATCATGGTTTTCATGATACAACTCCCTTGTGTAAGGACTCCAGATTGTCCCTGACTCTACCGCCGCTGGATCAACAGCCATCAGCCCCGCGCCTATCTCATAATATAGCTCAAGATCCATTGGCTCTAACGCTACTTTCTCCGCTTCTTCCCGGCTTAATCCTGACAACATTAAACACATAACTCTATTTTCATAAGCGATGGGCGTTTCATCCGGACTTAACCTTACTGATATTATTTCAGCATCTTCTATACTATTAAGAATCAACTTTTCTTCCATATTATTATTGTTTATGGTTGTTTCTTCCACTCGTTATATCCTACCTCAAAAGCTATGGGGTCATATCTTTTCAACATAACCCCATAATTATCCCTACCAGTATATCTATCCTTACCGCCTATTATCCATTCTTCCCTAGACAAAGAATTACCAAGATCGTTAAGCATGCTTATATAATCTTTCTTGCTTTTCATATCATAATATTACATTAAACAACTCGTTTAGCCTATCTATCTCATTTAAGTACTCATCTTCTTTATAAAACTTAATTTGAGTCCCATTATCCAAACCAAAGGACAGGGTGAAGGATATAACCCAGCCCGATCCGTCCACGGTCTGCCCCTTGGGAACCCAAGACATCACCGCCTTCTTGGATATCCACCATCTTCCTATCTGAACGAAATCAGGATAGTTGTCCATTAAATACACCATCTGATTAGCCATCTTATTAACATCATCAAAAGGCACTATATGATACTTGTTTCTTATCCTGACCTTCAAGAAGGGGTTATCCATATTATATGCCGCAAATGCTGATATCACGGAACTAGGATATCTAACTCCTTTTATTATCACCCATTTCATATATCACCCCCTCTTTATATAACATAAATTCATTGGATAAAATTTATCCGCGCTCTCTTTCCCGTCTCCTCGAAAGTTAGCCAGCCCGCATGTCAGGATGCTCACAAGGTTATCCACCACCTCCAACTCGCTCGATTTGAACCACGCCAACTGGCTGTAAGTTTCACCTATCCATATTATACTCATTCTCCCGTCCCGACTGACCTCCTTCACCAGCCCTATATGGTTTTTAGTGTCCTTAATCACATTTAATTCGTCAATATTTGTAAGCCGAACAAAATCCATCGGCCGTATCACTTTATTCTCGTCCATGTCTTTATCCTCCTATATTCTTTTTATTCTCTCAATTTACGCTTAACCTCTTTAACATATTTAGTAGAATGTAGTCCCCTATGCAATCTTATAGCCCGATCTATATCCTTTTTAGGATTATGATGAGATTGATATATCTCGAACATCTCCCTAGCCTTGACAGGATTTGTCCTATCATCGTATCTATACCGCTTTTTCTCCCGTTTAAGGCGCAATATCCTATTAACCTCATCTACATACACCTTTTTCATCTGCCACCTCCCTAACGCCCCTGAAGTGGCGTTGTACGCCCGATCGTCATCCCTTGACTCCACGAAAGATAGGGCGGCCGCCAGCTTATCCCATACCCGTGCCTCGACCACTGCCGGCTTCGGGGCGAGGGGCATGCCTCCGTTCCCTTTTGGTGGTGTCAATATTATCATCGTCATCACAAGTAAGTATCTTATCACGTTCCCTTGTTTTTATAAAACTCCTCCCCGAATTTCACATTATCCACATAATCTTCCATACACTCATGAACAATTATATGAATATCCCCCTCCGTGTATGTTACCTCGGACATTAACCTCTCATTGGTCATCCACCAAGAATAACTATCAATATGCCGTATCTCAAATCCATGATCATGCAACGCATACATAACATTATATCTTAAATCCCTGTCCATCATCATACACTCGTACACGATATAGCCATTGATACTTTCATAAGACCTACCGAACGTATAAACGTACCTACCCATCAACTTATACAACTCCCTTGCCATAGGATTCGGGATCGCCTCATCCATATCAAAATCCCCATCTGGATCAATAACCCACTCTACATCCCGCTCATCAATACAAGCCCTAGGCATTCCTATTGTCCGTACATAAAGACGTGATCGGTGATCCTCGCTTAACACCGTCCCGATATACTTTTCCCCTTTGGCATATCCTATATTATGGTTGCCGGTTATATTAAATACAATTTCAGCTCCTATCTTAATTTCATCCATATTCAAGATGTTTGTATCATTTGTTATCTTTTTTATACAAAAAGAGGATATAATGGCATAATATTATGATATCAAGACACGAATGCGTTATCTATCATATTATCATACATATCCTCTATACAACGTCATTTATGGCATTATATCGTATATGATGCCGCAGGCCATAAATACATCTAATTAACCCTTTTTTAAGGGCTTATTGCCATTTAGATAACTAGCTATGCCTAATATTTTCGAAATAAGGGCTTTTTTAGCCTTATACTCATCGTTTATCCCTATTATCGCATATCTGTATACCATCCCATCCTTCGACACCTCCACGCCCACGTATTTAGGCGCAACGGCATCCCTATGTAATACGATAAACGGGCTTTTGCCGTCTAGCTCATTTATCAACTGATTAAACTGTCGCCTTGTCATCTGATAGTGATATTATTTCCATGTTATAAATACGATCTCTCTTTACCTTTATCTTCTCGCATAGCTCATCGAAGCACTTATCTTCTTCTAACTTATCAACATAATATAATACACTTGATTTAGAGCTTCCTTGAAGATATATATTCCCTCTTATATTCTTTGAGAAAAAATTAGGCAAGACCATCTTTTGTCTCTTATCTTTATTATCCATGTAAGATATAACAACAACCCACAACTCTGGCTTCCGTTCTTTTACCGATAACATAAGATCGAGACTCGATTGACTATTGATATTCCTTCTGCCAGTTTCGTTATAACGTAGAATAATATAATCATCTGCGTTATCATTCTCAACCATCACGACTATGGGGCGATCGCCCTTCCCATTATCACATAATACTCTTGCCTCTTTCCCGTTGCGGAGATATACCTTATCGTAATCTCCGTTTTTGTATATCTCAAAATCAAACTCTATCACCATATCATTTCCTCCTATTGATATATTGTTGTGTACGACCTTCCTCTATCTTCTCGAAATAAAATTTATTCCCATATAACCGGGTGAAACAGATATTATATCCGAAATGCTCCGCGCGTCTGATTTGCGCATATCCCCTGCTAATATCCTTATCGTCAGCTAATGTAACAAAACAATGTGATCCTACCTCTGTGTTTAAAACCAGATTTTCCCAATCTTTTACCTCCATATCAAATCTCCTTAAATAATTTTTTGTTATAATTATCTCTATTATACCATTTATCAATATTATCGTACTGCTTTGGATAAACCCCATAGGCCTTACACCACCTAGGTAACGGCTCGTTCAACGCATCTAAAGCCGTCGCAAGGTCGAACGTAGCCTCCTCCTTGATACAACACCCCGATCCACTCCCACGGCTCGGTATATAAGCCCTACTATATGCTACGCTCATCCCATATTCCCCATGACTCAGACGCCCGATGTTAGGCGAATCAGGGAAGGCGTAATACAACGTTGTATAATCACCCTTACTCCAACTTCTATTATAAGCATCATCCTGCCACGCGAAAACCCTGCAACCGGCTTCTTTCAGTTCCGCTGCCGCTCTTTTTAAAACATTGTCCATATTATCTATATTTAATTAAGTTGTGCCAAGGCGCCGGGAACCGACCCCGGACCATATCCGCACACGTACGATCATGATATATCCTTCCGCCCCGCCAAGGTTTGGTTCAACATTAACAAACTTTCATATCCTCACACATCTTAAAAAAGACCTCTCTTATGATCTTCTTGTATAAGATGTATATCTCATCATCATCCTCATCAAACTCCACTCCCCATGAACGTAATAAATATCTAATATCACAATCCGCTATATGAATCCTGAATATAGACGGAACGCTCATTATGTAATCCTCAAAAGCCTTCTTAATTCCATCCCTTTTGATATGTTCTTTATACTCATTCTTGAACACACTAAGCATAAAAGACATATATTCCCTATCGTATTTAAACTGCTTACCATAATTATCTGTATCTATATGATCCAGTATATATATCTCTATAGCGTCTCTATCGTATTTTGACATACTCCTTCCTCCTCCTTTTGATATTTTATAACCTTTTTCTCCCCATACGCTTTCGCTAACTGGATAAGTTGACCGGTAAATACCTTGGTACGGTGTTTTACGATCTTATCCACCAACTCCGGGCATCTGGTTCTCCATCTATAATTAACCTCGCCCTTAGCTTTCTTCTTGTAATACCTGTAGAATGTTACGGCTACTACCACTTCTCCATTCTGCTCGAAAGCAACCAAATCGTAATTGTTGTAAACTATTTCATTCATGTTGTTGTTACCCATTTTATGTATCTAATCACTTCTTTAGGCAAAGACATTATATCCCTCACCCTTCTCCCTAAGTTGTACATACCTCCCTTATGAGGATAATAGTCCCCTACATACATCCCTATTCCTTGCGGATGCGACGGGTTTTCGTTACAAGTGAACATCGGATAAAATAAGATTCCTCTTGAATCTTTATTCCTGTCACTTACGCATACAATAGTATATCTATCAGCGACCTTCTCGCCGAAATCATATACCCTTACCTTTCTTTTTACCCCATCATTGTTCTCTATGATATTATTCATGATGTTATTTATATTAATTAATTTTCTTTCCATCAGCGGTATATGTGCCATACCATCCCCTATCCATATTTACCACCTCAATATGATGTATATGATAACAACCATTAGCTATTCTACCGCAATTGGCTATCACCATAGCTATATTCCTATACCCAGAATCAATGAAAACACGAGCCAACCTACACCCGTTAAATATAGATACCTTGATATCGTCTTTCTCTTTTATAATCCTTCTCATATCATATCCTCCTATCAAACTAATCTATCCTTTTACCATAATTAGTATATGACCCACACCATCCACGAGCCTCATTCGACACCCTAATATGATCAATGGGCTTATCCACGACCATATTATTGGCGTACGATATTACATCCGACATACTTCTGAATCCGGAATCCTTAATGGATTTTATAAGCGTCCTATCATACCCGAATACCAATATCTTCACAATATCTCTTTCTTTCACAGTCCTTCTCGCTCTCATAATATTCTAGCCATAAAATAAACAAACATAAAATCCACCTTATCATAATCCACCCTATGACCGGTTATCTCGAATATAACCCTACGCTTTTCTACAGTCTGTATATTATCTAACTGAATAGCTATGTAAGGATATTTCATAACTTTCTCTCTATTGATATTATTCAAAATAGCGTTGACATCTTGTCTGCGAAAATACATATTTACCCCTATGTATGTGGCAACCAAAAGACATTCGTCTATTATCCCATCAGTATCGAATAACAATAACATATCATCCTTCTCGACAGTATATTCCATATCAAGAATCTTGATACGTTTGATTCCGTCCTTCTTATCAGCTATAAGAATCTCTATTATATCCTTATCGGTCGTAAGGATATAATACGCCTCATCCTTTGTAATATTATCACGAAGGTAAGATAGCGCTTCATCCTGTAATCTTAGTAGTTCTATTTCGTCCATATTTATTTCTATTGTTTCCAAGGGAAAAGGGACGGCGCTGGCGACAAGGCCTGTCCAGCCTCCCCACAGCCGCCCGCATTCCCCTTGGTATCATTAACCACCTCAAATAATCTCATAATCGAATTTCACATTAACACTCTCATCAATGCTCAATTCTTTCTCCATCCCAAATACAATCTCCCTTACCGTATCAAAACCCAATAATTGATCTTCGGGATTATTCACAAACTCTCTCCGGTTATTCTTTCTAGGTTTTCGAGATGTAAGAATATATTCCGAACAACAGCCTCCCTCAAATGTCCTTACCCTAGAATACCATATATCACCAGTTCCGTACTCAACACATATATTCATGTTTATGATAGTATTATTCCACGCTTTTTCCGGGAAATGCTTGAATATCCTGCCAACCCATTCAGTGTCAATACTTATATACGGGGAATCCAGATCCGACGTACCTATGGCATCCGCATATAGGATAATCTCTTTCTTACCCTTAAATATTAAGGCTTTTACATTAATTCCCCTTTCCATTGATAGCCTCTAATTCTATATTATACATGTCAATCAGTTATTAAATGATTACATACTAACTCAGCCTCTATTCTATTGGTATATAATTTATATCCTTCTAAAGTGTCACGATCGCCTTTCAACCAGACACCAACCACATGATAATTTCCGTAGTAGTTATTCCCAGCTATATACCAGTATCTAGTATAGCCACAACACGACATATATCTATCGTATATGTCGTCAAAACGATTCACCTCCCGTTTCAATTTGTCATAATCAGGATTCAATACATCCATCGACATAAGAGCCTGATGCAATGACATCTTTTTATTTAAAAGTTCTTTTTGCAATTTTCTCATATCTTCATTTTTTTAGCTCGTCCCACGAGACAGGACGGCGCATGACCAGCGAAGGTATCGCCACGCAGATCAGCCGCCCGTTCCCCTTGGTATTATTCTGCCACCTCTAATTTCCCGTAATAAGGATAAAAACAACCGTCTCGATAAACCGAATATCTGAGCGTTTTATCCTTTGCTTCATAGATGGAAACACAACCGCTGTTATAAGCGTTGGATAGTTCTTTTGCTACAAATCCGCCTATTTGTTTATAGGTTTTAGGCGTATCCCTCAACGGTCTGCCTACATATATTTTTACTCTTTTGCACTTCTTGTCGCCTACGTATATATCCTTTCCTCTAAGCTCCATTAAATAAATGAATCTCATATCAACCGATTTTAAATCCAACATTCCTCTACCTCTATCTCCATATGATCCTCCCAATCACATCTATCAACATCCTCACCATCCTCGAAATAATAGTAAGCCCATACCTGTACGCCTCCTACCTCTATATATCCATCACTCTTCCATTCTATCAACCCGTCTTGCCTTACCACGTTGGTAGGCTCAGCCCCTAACGACAGCAGATTATTTACTATACTACCGCCAAATACGTTCCTTGCTTCTTCTCTCGTCATATCACTATCAGATTTTTAATATTACACTACCGCCAAAGGAAAACAGGGAACGGGCGACCAGCGGGGCCGACCCCACGCCATCGCCGCCCCTCGTTTCCCTTGGTTCCCTCCGCATCACTCCCACACCAACAGACAATATCTACCACCAATAACACCCTACCCACCATCGCTCGCAACCGCTTTGCGTTTCCACTTAACGGTAAAGTATTACCCCTGTTTAGAAAGGAATCCTATTGATTGAAGATACTCCCATTGATTGGAAGGTATTTCTTTTGTTGATTGAAGGGGTTTTCTTTGTTTCCTTGGTTTCCCTTGGTTTTCCCTTGGTTTCCCTTGTTTGGAGGTGCACCCTCCCGCAAAACAAACCAACCCCACCAACTCCCAGCATAAAACCCGAGACCTTCCTCCCGATTGTTCCACGTGGAACGCCCGTTCAGTCTAGGATATCGAGGTCTTTGTTCTTGATTGCCTTATATATCTGCTTTATGCAATGTATTGATAATAAAGCCAATAAAAGAACTATGATTAAAGGCAGGGCGTCGCCCGTAGCTATAACATACCGCCCCAACTCAAACGCCATGTAACCACAAAACAAGGTAAGTACGAAATATATAAATATACCCATAAAAATATACAATAAGTATCCGTAACTTAGAAACAATACCCAAATAATATAATTAATTGAGTATCAACAATATAATATATATCAAGCCTTAGAGCTACCTCTAAGGAAAGATAAGCCCAGATATAGATAAAAAATATACAATAAGTACCGCCTATTATATACCTTTTAGGATCGATTCACGCACGAAACCATACATAAGGGCACAATATACCCGCCTGCATGGATATAAATATATACAGAATGATACATAATAAAGCATTTTACTTACACATTTACGATTAAGGCTTAAAATTTACCGCCTCAACACTTTTATGTGTAAGTAAAACATATTAATATGCTATCATTTTGTAAAATATAGGCACAAAAAAGCCCTCCCGTCCTATATCACTACAGTACAGAAGGGCACAAACTTTAAAATCAAATAAAAACAAACGATCTATTGTCGCAATTTGTTTGCCATGTAACTAACACGCTTACGTCTGCACTTATCCGACTCCCTACTGCAATCTAATTTATTAGACTTGTGTAGTTCTTTGGTAAGCTCAACGTAAAATTCCATTTGAGCTATTTTAACCGCCTCTAAAGCCTTTTCTTTTCTAAATGCTAGCTTTCTATTCAGATTGTCAAACTTTCTCCTATACATAATTTATTAGTTTTAAATGGCACCAATAAGAAACGGTAAGCCGGGGACAATACGGCCGGCGTTATCGATACTACCAGCCGAACGCCCGCACGCCCCCCCCTATTTTCTTTGGTTTCGTCCCTTTGCCGACAACGAAGCCGGCCAGATATGCACATACGTTACCCGTGATACATACCGACAAGGCGCACTTTGTCCGTCAATTTAACCGCACAAAATACCCTTATAAGGGTTGTTATTTGCTATCCGTACATATGTTAGGTATTTAAGCTGCCCTAACATACGTCGTATTGATATACTGGCACGGAGATAACACCGTAATACACTTGGTATTAGCTACTCACACAACATACCAACATACGCCCTATACATGCGTATATACACCAATATACCCCGTGTTTTTACACGGCCTACTAGGTTGACCTAGCGTATTTACCAGATCGATATAAACCAAAAGATAATAGCACTATCCTGGACTAGGGTAATACTTAAACCACATTGTTAAGCGGCGGCCTATCTACACAGGCTATCGTAACACTACCCACCTGTGTATGTTTATATCAATAAATTAAAGATCCTACCTGTTTAGTCTAGTCCAGTGGCACGACGGGGACGTACAGGCGCTGCCACCATAACGCCCCTATATATAGAGATATAGGGGCAAATGATACTATCTATCATTTTTAGGGTGAGTTAGGTAGTATGTGACGCATTTTGCAATAAGACTAAATGTGTACCGCTTTATTGGCACGGCACATTTCACAATACGTTTGTCAGTGCCATTAAACGTTTCGTAATATATGCCAAAATCGTACTCTATAGGCTCATTATATCCAAAGCGTTTATGAGACGATCCTAGTATTGCTATATCCTCTATTTCACTCATTTTAAGCTTTTTGTTTTTATCCTGTTCGTTTTTATCATAGTATTCACGTTCTACTTCCTTGTATGCACAAAACGTATTATTTACTCGTGGGAGTATTTCTTTGCAAAGTTGTATTACGACTTCCTTGTCTTTAGCTAAAGCAACCAAAGCGGGAACGACTTCCTTTGATACTTTAATATCATTTTCTTTTAGTATGTCGTTTATTTCTTTACCAGATTTAAACAGGTTGCACCAAGCTTTTACTGCACCTGTTAATGTCTTTTCGTTTGATTTTTTAACTTCATTCTGTACTTTGTTAATCTCTTTACTTATCATATACTTTGCCTATACCTTTAGGACTTATAATGGCACCTGGTACGCCTTGTTTGTTAATGCTGTTATCTTACAGAAGCAAATATACTACATGTTTTATTATTCAACAAATATTTTTCAATAAAAATTCGACGATTATATGTAATAAATCTAATCAAATGTAAACATATATTAAAATATTGATTTATATGATTGACAATCAACAAGTTAAACACAAAATAATCATTCTTTTTCGGCTCGCATATCGTTTACCGTTCTTGTTTCCCGTCCTTTGTGGATTGGGGGGGCTGGTCCAAAAACGGCAGCCCGGCCGGGCCGATTTCGGGGAGGTGGTCCGTCCCGCATATCCCCCTCCCATCATACCCCACCTCATCTCTCCAATAATGTCCCGCATACCCCAAACAATACCCTCATCCTTCCAATAACGTCCCGCATATCATCCTCCCCGAATATCCCTCATACTTCCTCACAACCATATCACCTTCCATCTCATTTAATTTGTTATATTTGCGATATAATTAAAACATAATATATTATAAATAAAGAAGTTAAATACATGAGGGGGGGGTATTTATATCCTTCGTAAAAATTTATTCTTATGATAAGGAGGAGATTTTATTCAAGTTATAAATCCCCTGTTGATAATGGCGTTTATGCCGTTAAACAGGATGGTAGATTAATACCTTTGTCAAAGGCGGATTATCAATGTATATCCGTAGCTATTGTACATGATGATCATAAGATCATGATTGAGAAGAATGAAGATTCTAATCAAAGCTACAAAACAGCCACGTCCGGTTTGCCCAATTCTTCTAACAAGACTTACTCTTTTTATTGGGGTGAATATGGTACGGATCAGACCGGCATTACAAATTATGACAAAGTAGACGGGAGCAATGATTTTGGTTTCCTGAAACCTGAGCAAGATTCATACAAAGGTACTCCATATCTTCCGGATGATGTTAGCTCCTGGACGAATGGGGCTTTATCTGATTGGGATGGGAAAGCGAATTCCAATGTATTAAAAGGGGTGACTACCGGTGGCGGTTCTTATACTTCCTATGCGACAGCCGGTCATGTACTTAATACGTTCTTAGCTAGTGCTGACGCTAAAGGATATGATGATTGGTATATCCCATCATGTGGTCAGCTTTCATTGATATATATGTACTTGATTAGCGTCAATAACGCGTTATTGGCTATTGGTGGACAGCCGTTAGATACCAGATATTATTGGTCTAGTTCAGAGCATAGCTCCAACTCCGGATGGATCGTACTATTCAACAATGGGCGCACATTCACCCGATACAAGCGCCTAACCTCTTCTGTTCGATTTGTACGTGACATCGAGTGATCATACACCCTACTGACCCAATAGAACGGGGCTGGCTCCCATCCCTTATAGCCTTCCCGGCGGGTATGACGCCAGCCACCCTTCCTTGGTATCTTCCCTCCCCCATCTAATATAATTTATTATATTTGTACGTAACTTAAATTATTTAATCATGTATCAATATATTACAGATAACTTCGTGGGGGGGGGGTATTTTAACCCTCAGATAAGGAGGGGGTATGTTTAGGCGCAGGACTTCTTCTTCCGGTAAGATCCACTACCGTATTAATATAGACAAGAGCATGTGTCCTAATCCTGTAGATATATATATTGATGGAGATACATATCAATCTGATTTTAACGGATCTTATCTTGATATATATCGCAATAAGAAGATAGAAGTTATAAGAATAGGTGGACAGATAGTTTCAAAGGATCAACAATATGAGTACAACATTTTATTAGGCACGACTGGAGGTGTTTCAAAAGGGACTCTCACGTATCTATATAATTCTGGTGTGCATTGTGATTTAGCTGATACGGAGTTATACGGGAATAGGATAACTGAATTTACTCCTATAACGGAGATAACCGATCCTGAGGAGATCATCAATTTCACTTACATGTCTGAATTTTATAATCAGATTACAAGTAACAATCGTATAACTTGGCAAGGTCATCTTATAACAAGTAATCATTGTATAACAGCCAATGCCTGTGAGGGATGCCAATCTGTTGCCGTTGGAACTGGCATTTACAATAACACCTATAACGTAAATATAATAATTGTAGCACCATCATGATATCTTGTTAGGAGGATGTAGTACCAAAGGGATGGAGGCCTCCCTTCATCCCTCCGAGCCTACCCATCGGGTCTTGCGCCGGCTACTTCCTTTGGCATATCCCTATAATTGATTAGGCATATAATTACCTATCTTTATTATGGTGATAGGATTCCACCTATAATTAGATAGGTAGTGGTACGACCACTACCTTAATATTATAGATCTCGTATCAGTCTAATTCTTTTAGGATTTCTTTTATCCAATACGCCTACTTGACCGTAGCCTGAAACCGCCCAATAATTTCTATCATTACATTCAGAGCTTGTCATATACGCCTCAGTTGAGGCTTGGAACATCTTACCTCCAATAAGATACAATATATCATTTATATCAACCATCCTCATATATACCAATGACATTTGCGGACAAGAGGGGATATACCAGTCATCGAATCCAAGGGCGTCGCTACTATTTATGAATCCATTAAGAAGATTGCCTGAGATAGCATAAGATCCTTGTTCTGTGGCTCCAATCTTTTTTAATACCTCTGAATTAGATTTGCCATTCCAATCAGACATCACTCCGGTCCATTGAGATATGTCATTTGGTATATGTGGCTGACCATTATATACCCCGGAATTACTCATAAGATACGCGTTAGTAAGGCCAGGGTAATCGTAATCAATAGTATCATAATTAGGGATCTCATATTGATCCACCAAATATTCTCCCCATACAAAGTTATCACTGGCCAACATACCTTCTGTTGCCTGTTTATAACTAGGATTTTTACTCTCGTTTTTTTCTATCATAATCCTATGTTCTTTATGTATCAAAGCAACTCCAATACATTCGGCATCCACCTTATTAGGTGGAAGTAACTTTAGATTTTCAGCAACTCCATATACTCCATTGCTGGCGTTAGACGGATGTATTCCTGATGAATGAAATCTTCTTCTAAGCATACTGATAAATTTTTATGGAGGACGAAAAATACCCCCCCCCATTGAGTTAATTTTATTTAATATCATATTATTATGCATTTTGTACATACAAATATATGATTTATTCTCGAATCATGTCGCTGAATCCAAGGGAACGGGCTGGCTCCCATCCTTCCGGGCATCCCCCGCCCTCCCTCCGCCTCCCGTTATTTTTGGCTTCCTTCTGGTTTTATCCTCAAAATTTCATATCTTTGGGACAAAACTATAATTATGTTTAGAGACATACTTCATAAGCTTAAGATCTTCTTCTGCGACGATGACGTTGAGAAGATATATGTAAGGGACAGTACGGTTATCCGCAACAACGAGATCCATAGGATGTATAATGAGATACTGGACGAGTTAGGCGATTTGGCTACGGTCGTTTCAAGGAACTACGTATATGGTAAGATAAAGGACAGGACTGGATTAAGTATCCGTCATATTAGTAGGATAATAAACCATACTAAAGTTGAGGAGATATGATTAAGGACGTAATGGAGAGGGATATGATAAATGAGATATCCACGTTGTTCGTGATGATATTCATGTCCGGGTTGATGTTTGTCATGCCGATGTTAGATATAGAGTGCGATGATATTGCTATCATAATAGGATCAGGAATAATACTATCTTTTATACTAACCATAATACCGATCTTGCTTTCTTATGATATAAGGGATGAGATCATTGAGTTGATTGAGGATCTGGATAACCAGATAGTGGTAGACACATCGGTATATAAAACGGATCTGCCCTAGGAATTACCTAGGGCAGGTGGTATGCTATTTTCTTTTAACATACTTATCTATCAGATCTATTGATAGTTTAGCGCCCAGTTCTTCCTCCAACAGGTTAAGGTAGTTCCGGTGCAGGCATCCGCCCCGCTCCACCTCCCTAAAGCCGGCCCCGTCCCGGATCCTGACCAGCCCTTTCCTTGGATCCATGTCGATCAGATCCCGAAGCTCGTTCATATTCTTAAACCGGCTCTCTATTACCTTAAATACATCGATCTTAGGTTTCTTATCCTTGATCTTTATCTTAACCCTTCCGCTCATGATCACCTCCCCGTGCTTCCGAATCCACCATCGCCTCTATCGGTATATCCGAGGTCATCCAACGACTTCACCTGATCCCATACGATACGTTCCCTCCTACGGATAAGCAATTGAGCTACCTTGTCCCCAACCGAATAAGAAGGATCATCATAACAATCCACACGTCTACATGCTACCATAATCTCGCCTCTATATCCTTCGTCAACGGTTCCCGGGGCGTTTTGGATAACAGACTTTGTTTTGGTGATGCTACTACGAGGGCGTATTTCCATCTCATAATCCTCCGGCAATGCTACATGTACACCGGTATGATATATGGTCCTGCCTCCGTCAAGTTCTACATCCTTGACGAACAGATCCATGCAAGCGTCCTCCTTATGGGCGTACTTAGGCAATATCGCTCCTTCTTCCAGCCATATCTTGACCTTACAAGCATCTATATCTTCAAGTAATGATTCTACCTCATTATAACTCATTGGTTGTTCTGACGCCAATGAAATGGCTCTTGCCAATAAATCTTTAATCTTACTCATCGTATCTTGTTTTTAAATTCCTTTCCTTTCGGACATTGTAATTTACATTCCTCGCCACAAGCGGAACAGTTGGGTCTCATTCCGGGTACCCCTCTTCCCCCGTACGGCCAGTAGGCGTAATCGCAGACGCTCCAGAACGCCTCCATCGCCTTGATCTTGGCATCGACGGTTATCTTCTCCTTCACCTTTTTCATGCTTTTCCTGAACTCATCTTTCATATCCTTCCCTTCTATCTGTCTGGCCTTACGTCTCTCGTTCCACCAATTGTAGTAGAATTTATCTGCCATCTTATAAGCTTCGGGGTCAAATTTATCACGATGCAGGATAGGTGCGTCCTTGATCTTTCTCAAATTCCTGCCACAAACATAAGCAAGCCCGGCGTAAGGAGGTATGTCCTTAGGATCAACCAACCCATCCGGAACGCAGTAGTAGAAGTAATTGGGGCGGCCGTACCTGACCCAGTCACCGGTCTCGTATAGGGCTTGCTTTCGCGCCTCGAACCAGCCTTGCATTACTTGGTGCTTACCCTCCTTCTCGAAATCCTTGTTATAGTCAGCCAACGAGATCTTCACCTCAACCTCATAAGCGTACATGGATCTGGTTATAGCCAGATAATCAGACTCCCAGTTATAGACATACAAGTTGTTTATAATCCATCTAGGAGATACCAAGAACTGTCTGTTAAGGATATCCAATATCCCTCTTTCAGTGTATTCCGTACCTTTATTTGATTGCCGTGTTCCCATCTCCAGTAAGAGGATTATTCCTATATCCTACCGCCATTATAGCGTTACCTATCAACATCCTCAACTTCTCCATATCCTTATCATGGAACGAGAAAGTGGTTAGAATATGACCATTGGTCTTATCATAAGATTTTATCATCAACACAGCCACATACTCACCCATCATCTTACCATTCATGATATCAAGATCAATTATGCCGTGATCTATTAGATCAACCACATCCCATCCTAATGGCAGGTACTTTTTTATTTGATTAATGTCCATCCCAAATAGTTATTATAAATAGGAGGGTCGTGCTACCCTCCTATAGATTACACACGAAAAATAGAACTGAAAGCGATCCCAAGCACGTAGGATTTTATTAATTCCCGTAGGCTGTCTACCGGTTATCATTAACTACCGACCTACGGGAATATGTTTAAGAAAACACCATGTGGGGAGTGGGGGAATCGAACCCTTATCCACGCTACGATTAGGAATCGTAAATTCTATCCGTTAAATTAACTCCCCTTTATTCAAAGATCTATAAATTGTATATAATTACCAAACAATATTTTAGCGAATCCGGCTGGAATCGAACCAGCATCTCCAATATTATGGTAATCATCCAATGATCCTCGGATCCATATGTCCCGATCCTCCCGGACAAGGACATCAAACAAAATCTAAACTCTAAATCTAATGACAAACTCTATTAATCCAACTGTGGACCCGGCCGGGCTTGAACCGACAACCTTCTGGTTATGAGCCAGATGATCCAACCAATTGATCTACGGGTCCTAAATAACCACATCGGCTTTCACAAGAGGATGTGGATCGGAATTTCTCGAAAATTATATAGTAATATCATGAAACTATTGTCCAACATTCTAGCATATAGCACCAATCCTCGAACGGGAACGTCTCCACGCCAGACCTACCCCATCCCGTCCCCCAACTGTTCTGTAGGACGAAGCCGGCCTTGTCCCAGCCGGTGAGGATAACGGCATGACCTCCCAAGTTCTGCCCTTGGCCTTGCCAGAATCGATTACCATAATTATAGCAATACAGACCTATAACCAGAGGCCCATTCAGCATCAAAGCTACCTTAGCCGATACCGGATCTATGATCCTAGCGTAACTGTTTATTTTCTCCCCATCTACGCCTACGTTCTTGATAGACTTGATAGCGTCACGAAGAACCATACCGTCCTGATCCTTATCCTCTCTCAGATCATATATATCGTAGGGAGAGATCTTAGCTGGTCTTTTAATAGCCCTTATACTCTTTCTCCAGTTAAGTATCTCAGCTAAGCTTACCGCAGCGCAAATAGGAGAAGATCCTTGATCCACTACGCTATCAACGTTATTGACCTTATACTCATCAGGGACAGCCTCATGCTGCATGTTCATAATAGCGTCCCTATCATCCGCTGGCGATGGTATGTAACCTAGTCCGTATTCCATTACTTATATTTTTTATGATAATCAATTATCTTGATATTAAACGTATCGGATCTTTGCCTTACCTGTATAGACCCTCTAGCCTTTCCATTGGCGTCGTATAGGGCGGTAAAGCCAAAGTTATCGACCCGGCCGTCGTCCAGCGTAAACCGCCACTCCTTCCATTGGCCCATCACGGTCCCGGAAGACACTATAGAATCCACTACATAAGATATGTCAGTAGTATCATATTCCGTATAATAGGTTCTTGACGTACTGCATCCGACAACCGCTAAGGTAAATAACGTTAACAAGAAAAACAAGATCTTATTCACTTTTCTTAGATTTTTTACGTTTCTTAGATTTCTTCTTATCCTCCGCCTTATTCTCGACATTTACGTCAATACCGGCATCAGCGACCTCAGGGGCGTTATTTTCAGGTATATCAATATGACCTGAGTTAGGATCCATCTTATCCTCATCAACAACAACCTCATCAGGTACATCGCTATCTAAAAGCTCTGCCTCAAGATATTTGATACGATCGGACATAGCCTTATTCTGATCCTCGAGTTCCTTATATCTTCTTCTAGCCTCATCGAGTAATTTAGATGATAACTTATGTTTCTTCTCAATATCCATATAAGCCCGTTTAAGAGTCTCTTTCTCTTTTACCGACTCATTATATAGCTCTCTTGATTTACTAAGCTCATTTCCCATCTTAACTATATGAGAATCCTTTGATTCTATATCTTTATTAATAGAATCAATGAGCGTATTAAGATAACTTACTTTCTCATTCAATTCAAATACCTTCGCAAGAGCATTTTTGTAATCTTCTCTTAATTTATTTGAATAGTTAATAGCCTCATCAAGATCCTGTTTTAGAGTATTTATATAGCTACTCTTTACTATCTTCAATCCGAACATCTTTATTGCTGTTATAAGTTTTACGAATATCGGCTTTTATCTTGCCGACTATAATTAACTCAGCTATATGTTTATCTTTCTCGACTATAGCCATATCTTTACGGACATTAGTGACCCTGATCATGATATTCCCGTTATTAGACGAGACGAACGGTGATCCTACCAAAGTAAGTCCCGTATCTCCGGTAAACGACGGCAGCATCATCAACACCCCTATGGTATTATCCGGAAACGACGCCCATACCCCTGTGTCTATATCAAGGACATCACCCTGTCCTAATGGGAAAGCATTACCCTGCTTGATAGGAATATCCTTACCCAACGAGTTCCATGCTTTCGAGAATCTTACGGAGTTAAGGAAGATCTTCCCCTCTTTCTCCATCATCCCTACCATAGGGTCGCAATTCAATCTAACCTCGTTTTGTTTATCATCCGGCTTCTCCTCAAGCTCATCAAGGTCTCTGGCTGATGTAAACGACTTGCTTTCCAGAAGCTTTTTAATATCCTCAATACTGGCCATTATAATTTGATTATTAAATAAACGATCTTCAATCCTAACTTCAAATCAGATGTCTTCTCGAACATCTCCCTAAGAGGTAAGATAGTAGCGTCAAGATCTGACGCTACCCATTCTCCATCCTTATAATACATATCCTTTTCCTCGGAATACGCTATACAAGATCGATGCCCTAGGTTCTTCATAACCGTATCTACCTTATTTTGGGTAGGCATCGAGACACGATTCACTTTAGTAGATATATTGAAATTACTCTCCATTAACTTTCTGATTTTTAATTAGTTAATTAAAATGGAAGATCACTGTCGTCTCCAAAAGGAGGATATTGAGGAGGTTGTTGTTGACCTCCAAACAAAGAGGCTTGCGCTTGCTGCGGAGCCTGCTGGTATGATGGAGGAGGCGTTTGCGATGGAGCCTGCGTTGCATATGACGGTGGGGGCGTCTGTGCGGTTGGCGTAGCGCCCATGCTTTGGCTTCTATCCTGTTCCGATTTTTCGTTTTCAGCCTTAAACTTTTCAAGATATTGTTTAAATACTTGAAAAGCGAAAGTGTCTTGAGCCGTATAATCGAATTTCTTGTTACCCATTATATCCGTGCTCTCTACCCTATCAGGCCATCCGTTCTGTCCGTTCTTATAATATTGCTGGATAAGCTCGTCCTTTCCATCTGGAGTTTCCCTAGCGTATGAAATGAAAAAATTACCGGGAGCATATTGATCCCCTTTCTTAGCATGAGCAGGATTTATTACCACCTTACGTTTTAGGTCAATATTAGGCAAGTACCTTACCAGTGACTTCACGTAATTATTAATACCTCCTTTTTGAGTCATCAAAGGAACGTTTATGAAATAATTACCATCCTCATCACTTATCTTTATGGACACGTATTTGGCTTTTATCCCATTGAACTCCACTTCTCGCACATTGATATCAGACAAATAACCTTCGATACCGTTCCAGAATACCCTCCAATAAGAAACGGCTCCGGTCTTCTCGTTTATATGCTCCTCGAAACCTTCCTTTGGTTCTCTTGATGACTGATATAATAATCCGCTACCACTTACTTTAAAGTAATGGTTATTACCACCTGATGAATTTTCTCTAACTCCCATTTTATATATTTTTAAATATTAAACAATAACTGATGATGACAAGAAATACTCGTTCTTATTATCCTCCCCATAAATCTTATTGAAATGAGATTTATGATCATGCTCGATAACCACCCTATTACATGAGACGCTTTTTATAATACCAAGATATCTTCCACATAATACGTTACATATAATATCTTCACCATGATAAGACAAAGAAGCAAGTCTCTCCTTACATGATTTACCGGAAGACGGGTTCTCTGACATAATACCGCATCCTTTATCGGTAAATATCAACTTGCAATGATCAAACTCATTTACCTTAAGATTGTTTTGGAGGGCTTGGACGAGTAGATCCTTATCAAAGACATAGGTACTTGTTTTGACAAAATGCTCGTCCACGAACCTCCAATTTGGATAATTACCCTCAAAATGGGTCTCATACATATCCATATCAGGCGTAGAAAAATAAGTCTTAGTATCGTCCACTTTTATAGACAACATATCCGATGACTTATTGATATGCTTATCAAGCAATATCGCGGATTCGTTCGATACCGGGATAAACATCTTATCTACCTTATCCTGATTAGGGACAAAATACCTGTAAATAGTATTTCTATCCGTACTTACTATATTAATATTAATATCATCAATATCAATGACCACATTCTCGATGCATGGATAAAAGTCATCTACCTCCGTATAATCGCTGGCTTTGTTAAGAACCGAAACATAATCGCTCATCTTAACCTTAATTCCTCCATCAAGTATCTTATGTACCTGCGGGAATGTATTGATATCAAAAGCCGGACAACTATACTCACCAGAAGCATAGCGGATCGTTATCTGATCTTTTTTATCTGAAAGCAGTATCGTAATCTCGCAATTCTTCTGTTTTTTCATGAACTTAATAAAAGAGCTTGCCTCTACCAAGAAAGAGAAGTTAGAGTCAGCCTCGACCTCCAATCGCTCTATAACACATACCTTGGCATTTACGGAAGTGATATAAGCCAGATTATTGACAACATCTATCTTAAGATCCTTATAAAGGGAGTTGGAACCGGCGTTCTTAACCACCGTCTCCAGTTTACCCAACTTCTCATTTAATGACTTCGACAAGCACTTTATCAACATAATAAACAACTTTTACATGACATTGCAAATGTAATCATAATTATATTAATACAAATATAATAAATACTTAATAGTATTAAAATAATTTAAACTTACGTCTAATATACTCGGCTATAAGCGTAGCGTCACACATTCCGTCTTGTATCTTAGTAGGTTGTACTCCTTTCCCTGACCATGGCTTCACGAAAGAGACCAAAGGGAAAAGGCGCATGGCGCATCGGATGGAGGTAGCCTTCGTGTCCAGCTTCGCCGCCGTATACACCCGATCGGCTGTCGTATGAAGCTCCTTCTGCCAGGTCTTTGGTTGCACCTCCTCGAACATGAACCTAACATCCGGGTGAGATCCGTATCGCTCCATCATCTCCACCATCATAGCGAATAGGGCGTTCGGTTCCCGGCGTCTCCCGCCAAAGGTGAAGTTGCTGGCGGCCGAGCTGTTGTGGATGCTGTGGACGTCCTCGACGGCGATCGCCAGCGTCCCGCCTCCCTTTTCTTGGATCTTGTCAGCGGCATCGAGGAAGAAGCTTGATATAGCCCTAAGATCTATATCCCCCTTAACCGATATCCTTGGAGTCATAATTACCTTAATATCCCCGTTCTCCGGGATCATGGACAATCCTCCGGTGTCTATACCCGGATCTATGCCTATTGATATATTCATAACTTCAACGTATATAATGAATGGAAATCCTCCGGTCTAAACACCTGTATTGAGTTATCCGGATACATACCTATATAATAACCGTAAAAAGCCCGTAGAATGCCATTTTCTAGGATTATATCCAAAGCCTTTACCTTGTGACCGTCAACCATCACATCAAGCTCCTTGGTTCTTTGGGATATCTTATCAAACCATTCAGGTATAGGATCAATCCCGTACCTGAATGCGTTTACTGTTGATTTTATAGAGATATACGTACCCATGATCAGATAAGATTACAATCATCACGTTTAACAACCTTAAAATCTCCCTCTCTAAATAATAAAACTACGTCAGTTCTATTATACTTACACTTCTTGATATCCACCAAATGGTAAGAAGCCTCCCCTACGGCGGGGCGAACCGGTCTCAATACGGCTACGGCTATATCACCGCCAAGCTCAACCCCACCGGTTACACCTTGTAAGCACATGAATATATATCCCTCAAACTCATGTTTCTTGCCGATAAACTCGCTCATAGGAATACCTACGAATAGATAGGTCTTTACATCCTCTTTTTTTACCTCTATAGCGTTCTCAACACTAGAAGGTATTACGTCTACAAATTTTGCTCCGATAGCCATAACCTCAAATATTTAGTTTAGTTCTTAATTCTTGACACAATTCTTGATTGTCTCTCATAATACTTAACGTATTATCCACTCCATTGCCTACTCGGACCTCTCCGTACCAGTACCATGATCCTTTACGGGTAAAGATACCGGTTTCCTCACATAACTTCAAAAGTTCAAGCTCCTTGTCAAATCCTACGCCATAATACAATGCTGTCTCTGCTATCTGGAAAGGTATAGCTGTCTTGTTCTTCAATACCTTTATCCGAACCTCATGACCGATAGAAGAGCCATCTTCTCCTACAATAACCTTCTTCCTTGACATCTCCATACGGATAGAGGCATAGAACTTAAGAGCGTTACCACCGGTTGTTACCTTCGGATCGCCGTATATTACACCGATCTTCTCCCGATACTGGTTGATGAATACCAGAACACAGTCGCTTTTGTTTACGATTCCTGTAAGAACCCTCATGGCTTTGGACATCAAACGAGCCTGCAATCCCATGTTGCTGTCTTCCATATCGCCCTCTATCTCCTTCTTCGGTACCAGATTGGCTACAGAATCTACGACAATAAATCCGACCTTCCCGGACTCGACTAACTTGGCTGTGATGTCAATAGCCAGCTCCCCGTAGCTTGGTTGGGAGATCAAAAACCGGTTTATATCTAATCCCATTTTCCTAGCGTACTCAATATCGAAAGCGTTCTCCACGTCTATTATAGCTACCAGCTTATCTGGATGTTTTTTCTGGAACTCGATCATACTTAACGTACACATCATGGTCTTGCCACAAGATTCCATCCCGACCAGCTCATGGATCCGGCCTACCGCCCATCCGCCGCCGAGGGCCTTGTCCACCACCAGCGAACCTGTGCTTTCCCTTGGTATGGATATTATAGGCTTATCGTCACCGAAGTTCATTATCGAGCCTTCTCCAAGCTCTTTATTTAAAGATGATACTAACTCATCTACGTCTGAAAAAAGTTCTTTCTTAGCCATTATAATCCGTATTCATCGAAATTAAACAAATCCTGTTGTTTCTTGATCATATCCTTACCGATATCAGATATCTTTTCTGGATTCAAAACACCCTCATTCTCATCCACCTTCTCTATAAAGTCAGATATCTTATCGCTTAGCAGTACCATATCTTCCTTAGGCACTGATTTCAGATAAAGCCCGTCTATAGACCTACATCTTGAAAGAGCGGTATATATCTGTCCTATTTCGAAGGCTCTGCTGATGTCTACGAATATATTATCTAAAGTCATTCCCTGAGATTTATGAACGGTTATAGCGTATCCTAACCTCAATGGATATTGTATTATATAGCCGCAAGAAATGCCTTCAAGGGAATCATCTACCTGCTTATACTTCATCTTCTCCCACTTCTCTTTGGTTATCTCCACCTCAGTATCGTTATCTAGATGAACATATATCGTCTCATCAACAGTATCTATGCTGGTTATGATACCCATCGATCCATTGACATACCCGTTGCCGTTTCTGGTTATTATGACCTTAGCCCCTACCTTTACTATAAGCTCATCCTCGCAAGGCGCTACAGGCTTCTCCCCGAATACAGTAGCATCGAACTTAAATACCTTATTATTGATCTTATCAAGATTAGTCTTATTTATCTCATACGCCTCTTTGTTAGTTGAGCATATAATTATAGTATTATCCATATTATCCGGATACTTGACCCTACTATCCAATATCTGTCTTGACTCGTCGGTAATAACCCCACATCTTATATCCTCAAGTACGGAAAGAAGCTGAGGATCTTTTTGACGGAATACGTTCTCGAAGGTAATGACCGAGAATCCTGACGCTCTTAATGCCTTTGATGAGAAAAAGAACCGGCTCTCATAATATTTGTCGATAAAATCATCCGCCGTCACCACAGGAGGTAGTTGTGATAGATCTCCAAACATAATCAACCTAACTCCACCGAAAGGCTCCTTGCTACGCCTACATTGTCTAAGTATGTCAGCCACCTCATCAAGCAAATCAGGTCTTACCATACTGATCTCGTCAATGACAATAGTATCAAGATTCTTGATCTTCTTCTTCATAAACGGACTTACATCCACTTTATTCGATAACATACCTCTCTCGATAGAAGGAATGTAAGGATCGTTCTTTATAGAGAAGAACGAATGAATGGTCTGTCCACTGGCATTCAACGCCGCTACTCCAGTCGGGGCTACGATAACGCACTTACCCAAGAACTTTACGATACGTCTCATGAACGTACTTTTACCACTACCAGCCCTACCGGTAATGAACAGATTCTCCCTAGTGGTGAAAATCTTCTTCAAGGCACGACCCTGCTCCACGTTTTTATCCACCGTCATAATATGACGAAGGAGGTCGTTTTCATTTCTAAAATCCTCTTTTACCATATCTTTTTAAGTTTATGGTACAAAGATACGAATAGTTATAATTAACTAATTGAAATAAATGTAAATAATATATAAATATTAAATTTTGTATCTGATACTCAAATCATCCAGCCTTACTCATCTCAACCCCTTTTACCCCTAAGAAAACGTCTTTTATAAAATATTCGGCGATAATTATATGCATTATCGTTCCTCTGTATGATAGTCTTAGGTGTCCGATAGTTACGTTTTTCCTGTCTTTGGTATTGACTATTCCATTGTTTTTCTTTACCTCATCATATAAATCGGATATAGTCTTACAGCACATACTAAGAACTTCTTTTATCATCCGATATACCGTTCTTTGGGATATTAGCATCATACCTTCTTTTGATAACTTTATATTCAATCTATCCATAAGATATGACACATTGAATTTGACAGTTCTTTTTTTAGTTACCTTATATATCTTATTTATATTTCTGTTTCTAGCTGAGAATATTATTTTTGATAACATCTTGACTCTATTTAATTTACGACTTTTGTTAGCCATCCTTCTTCTGGTATTCGAATCAAGATTTTTATCAAGGCAGGTATATACAGATTCTCCTTTCTTTACAAACATATCCTTTATCCTTGGGGTCTTACTAGCCTTATGCTTGTATTTTATGATATCCGATAAAGCTATCATAATCTCTCCTTCAGCCCAAGCCTTTAAGCTTATAAGCTGGTAGTTCATATCCTCATGAGAATCCCTTAATACATGTCGGTAGCAGAAATAAGCGCATCCATCCGATAGGATATCAATAAAATCATTGGTGTTAATCTCTATCTGATCTCTGTTTCCATCTTGCATCCTTTTTCTTAGAAACACATGTTTGGATACGTTTATGATAATAAGATATATCATTGCCATCTTACATTCATCGCTGATCTGGATTCCCGATCCATGATACTCCTCATGTTTCAATGAATATTTTATGGCTGTCACTTTCTTGCCTTCCTTATTGGTAACAGGCTTAAAATCAACTGGACATATAAGTGATCCGGCTGGAAGTTTTACACATCCTAGCTCATCTTTCTTGGTCTGAATATTACGTGGAATATATCTTTCGGTAAGAATCTTATCGAAATTTGATTTCATTATATGTAAAAATCTTATCTTTGTTCCCATAGAAGATTTTATTTGCTGCGAATATACGAGTTCCGTAAATACGAAACAAGTTATTCGGATGGATGGGTAGCCTGTGAAGGTCGCCCATTTGTTGTTTATACGAAATTGTCGTAATAAAATGGGGGGGGGTAAATATCTGTGTTTCTGTATGATCATTTTTGACATCATACTTGTTACGCGCGCATTAATAGGTATATTTATTAATTATAATTAACTATATTAATATATCCTATTTCCTAATCCTCCATGTTTTGTGTAGGGTATATCATGAAGTCAAATGTCTATATAGCTAATTAATATTTTTACTGCCAAGGTGTAGTGCCGTCAGGCAGGACACCGCAGGCTTATAATAACAATGCCATATGATGTTACCGGAGTCCGGGACCCGGAAGGGGATCGGGCGGAGCAGAAGCCAAAGAAGAAAAAGTGAAGTCATGTGCAGTCGCTCACGCTCCGGCCGCCCGTATCCTCTACGGCAGGCTCCATCGCCCCAAGACTTCCCATTTCCTTTGGATTTATATCCCATAGCACGGCAGGAAGGCATCCAAAGGGAAAAGGTGTGGTCATGTCCCATGAGGCAGGATAGAGCTGTCCACCGCCGCTCGGAGGCATGTATGGCCGGTGCTCAACTGGCCTCGTTGCCGTGGCTTACGGTGGACTTATCTGGCTTTCCTCCTCCATTTCCACCACCTTTTCCCTTTGGATGTTCGTAAATACATGCTAATCAGCATATATTATGTTGATTATGGCATAATTTCTTGACAACGATATTTTTTTTAAGTAGTTTTGTCGAAAACTAATTTTATATGGCCGAACAGAGGAAAGCTTTCGTATTTGCGTTGCCTTATGACACTAGGCTGGATATGATCCAGCAGTTCTTAAGGATATACAATGGCTATCTGGATTCCAAGGGTAGGAGCTTGATTACTGAAAGGACGATAAACTTACTTTCTTTCTACATCAACTACGGATACTCGGATGATACCAGGGCTAAGTACATGGATTGTTATGGACAGAAGGAATCTTATATCGCTGTCCTTAACAATGAGCTAAAGCGTGGCGGTTTTTTAGTAGATAAAAAGAACGGAAATTTCCGTACCCGTGAGCTGTCTATTGAGATGAGAAGCCTACGTAATTATTTTGTTCTTGACGGGGAGGGTGATGACACCCGTGTAATGGGATTCGTATTCAAGAGAAATAAGTTGAATATCGATGGATAGGAGTCTTATTTCGTTCGACAGGGATATTGTCGATGAGGTGGTGAGAAGATCTGGAGGGAAGTTTACCAAGCAACAGGTCGAGTGGTGCATGAAAGCATCCGTATCTTATATCCATCATCTCGCCAGATATACCGATAATATATCTATCAGGATCCCGTTTATCGGATACGTTATCTGCAATCTTCGTGAGATGCGTGTAAGACGTGATAAGATACGTCGTATATATGTCAAGGAGGGTAATCGTTATCCAGACGAAAGGATGCCTATTGAGCTTGATTGCCTGGATAAGAAGATAAAGGTGATAGAAGATATGGAGGGATTGAAGAACGGAGATCCCCTTATACGTGACAACCATGAGGCTATGTACCAATGTCGGTATGGCATGACATGGGAACAGTTACAGGATTTTCAACAACAACAATTTAAAAAATAATTATCGTGCAAACAATTGGTAAAGCCCAAGTAATAGCCCAAGCTTGGGAAGATAGTTTATTGGGCAGGATTCCTAAGGATGAGAAGGATTATCCGGAGTGGTACAAGAATCGTCTTGATTTATGCAAGAAATGTCCTAAGAACTCTTCTAATATAGCTTTCTTTAAGTTACCAGCTAAGGTATTGCTGCAAAGATTGATGGGAAGACAGGCATGTTCGTTGTGTGGTTGTTTTATCAAGGAGAAGGCTTGGATGAAGACCGAGGTATGCCCGTTGAAGTTCGTGGAAGGAGAGAAAGCCAAATGGAATGCTATGGAGGTGATAACAGCCGATCATAACGATTTTAATATCGAGTGTCCTAACGATTCCTTTGATATAGGACTTACGGATGACGAGAGCGAGTTTTATCTAAATATTTTTGATCAGAAAATAGGTGATAAGATAGAAATCGTGTTATTTATCACCCATAAAGATGGTTTCCATGTCAAGGATCATCATCTTTCATGTGGATGTATAGGAAACGTGTCATATAACAAACATCCTGACAATGAGAATAGAACTATATTTAGGATGACGTTAGATACCTCAAAATATACGGAAGGTCATTTTGAGAAACACCTATCTCTTACCGGTTATACGAAGGACGATCCTGAACGTAATTTCAAACATTTCCCGCTACGTATTATAGGGGAAGCTTATAAATAATGCCGTGAGAAATCTCGTAAGAAGCAAGATAGATGACCGTATCCATGCCCTTATTGTCATGGAAGTCGGATGCCGTGAGTTGCCTGAATATTCGTTGGGTGATATACTTTACTCCGCTTTAAGGAGGATAGCTAGGGCTAATGGTGGTAATGTCCGCTTCTTGCGGGATGTTAGTACCAGAGATTTATTGAGGTCTATAGACCAAAGCATCAGTGATGAGATTGAGTTAAACAACAATGATTATAATGCGTAATATGGAAGATAAAGATATAAAAACAGAGATTAGAGATTATCTTAAAGAAGAGGCGGATACCCATATAAGGCATTGGATAGCCATAAAACGTGAGAGCAAGCGTCTGTATAGCGATATTGAGGATAGGACTAAGAAGATAGCCCTTAAATCATCTTCATTAATAAAAGAGGAGGATTTTGTCGTTCTTCATGAGATGACCCATAAGATACAGATGTTGAATATAGAGGCTGTAAAAGTCAATTCTAGGTTGATGTTCATAATCCAGTTGGCTACCAGCTTCGGTATGGATCTGGATTTAGATACGACATATGCGTCCACCGCCAAGAGTATTATAGAAGACAGAACGTCTGGATTCGTGTTTTATGATGACAAGGAACGTCTTAGATATGCTGACAAGGAGCTTGAGGATATGTTCCATGACATGAGCGTGACGGAAGTAAGTAAGATCGGGGTTGTTCAATCTTATGAGCTTCTTATGAAACAGTATAACGAGTTTAAGGATATGAAAGCCAATGCCACAGGGAAGACGAAAGCCGACGAGTAAGGACGTCGATCGGGTAAACGATAATCTTGAGGTCATATCCAAGGCCGTGGATGACGCCAAGACGTATATCGCCAAGCATCCATGGGATAAGGAGAAGCCTGAGGATATGGCTAGGGCGTTCGATTTCATATCCAAGCTGATCGATAAGATCAACGTATGGAATGACTCGTATATGGAGAAGAGTGGAATCATGGATGTATACAGGAGTGTCAGCAATGTCCAGAAGAAGGAACGTAAGGGACAGGTTTCCGGTGGTATAGAATCCGTATTAAAAAATATGCGATCATGAGTTTAAGCACGAGTCCAGAATTTTATGTAAACATGAAGAATCCCCCTATATGGAACGATCTGTTCGGATGGGAGGATCAGGATGATGATGTTAAGCAGTTCTTCACGGAGGAGGCTTATAAGGTCAAGAACGGGGTGACTATCAACGGTACGTTCATCCCGCCATGGCTTTATTGGCATGTTAATTTCTTTCCCGTATTTCAAGACCTTCCAAATGGAGAGCGTGTTCCGGCTATCAGCCGGTTACGTGATAATGAATGGTTTTTCGCCGAGATGTACCAACGTGCCCGTCAGGAGAAGAAAGGGCTGGGGATGTTCGGTACCCGTCGTTTTGGGAAGGCCCTTCTGGACTCGGAGCTGATATATACTCCTTATGGACCTAAGAAGATAGGGTTCGCTGATATCGGTGATATCATATATGGCGATGATGGTAAGCTTACGACTATAGTAGGCGTATATCCTCAAGGGTTCGTTGATATGTATAAGGTTACGTTTGAGGACGGGCGCAGTATAGTATGTTGCGGTCAACATCAGTGGAAGGTTAAATATCATGGTGATTATAAAGTCATGAGCACTATGGGTATCATCCACTCTGACTTCCAGAAGATGACTATAGACATAGGGGAGGCCGTGGATTTCCCCGAGCGGCGGTGGCTGATGTCGCCCCAGCTCCTTGGGTCTCTGACCGCCTCTTTCCTTTGTGGATCTACCGACAGGATCTTCGAGTTAAGCAATAAGGAGATGGATGATATTATTTATTCATCCAAAAAACAGAAAGAGTTGTTTATAAGCTCATTCATGAAGATAGCTTGCGGCATAAGTACTGGTGACGATCGTTTTAAGGTCGTTTACAAAAGTGAGTATATTATATCCTTCGTAAGGAAAATATTTTGGTCTATGGGATATTATTGCGTTATGGATGGTGATGATATGTATATATCCAAGACCCATAACAGGCTTAGGATATCCGATATAGATTATTACGGGAAGTATAAAGCTACTTGTATTGAGGTCGATAATAAGTCTCACCAGTTCCTTACCACTAATTTTGTCGTATCCCATAATACGACTATCATGTCATCCCTTCTTCAGATGAACGCTACCATGACGATCGGGCTTAGTCATTCCGTGGTAGGTTTCAGCGATAGCGATTTGTCTAATATAGGTGAGTATTGTGAGTATGGGCTTGATCATGTGCATCCTTTTTTCAGAATTAACAGGACCAAGACCGATTGGAGTTCTGGTGTCACCTTAGGCAAGCGTATGTCCAACGGGGTTCGTGATGTTCATGCCATAATATCCATAGCCAATATCAACATGGGTAGGAAGACATCCACGCAGAAGACTGCCGGTCTGACCCCAGCCACGGCTATTTTCGACGAGGTAGGTAAGGGACCTATCAAGAAGCCGTACACTGCCGCCATGCCGTCCTACGACACTCCTTATGGCTGGCGTCTCAGTCCTATCTTGGCTGGTACCGGTGGTGAGGTGGAACTATCCAAGGACGCTCAGGAGATGTTCTCTGATCCTGATACATACAATCTCCTGGTCATGGACTGGGATATTTTAAATCGGAGAGCCATGAAAGGAAAAACATGGAAAGAACGGAAATGGGCGATGTTCGTTCCCGGTCAGATGGCTAACTCCGGTGTTAAGAGAACTATAGGATTGGGCGATTATCTTGGTAAGCCTGATGACAAGAAGCTTAATAAGATCAAGATCGACGCTACTGATTTCGAGGCTAGTACCAATAAACTTAATGAGGAACGGAAGAAACTATCTACAAAAGATAGGGTTGCGTACACTTCTCATACCATGTTCTATCCATTTACGATCGATGACTGTTTTTTAAGCTCATCCCAGAACCTATTTCCGGTCGAGTACGCTATCAAGCATAAGAATGATCTCCTTGAGTCGGGGCAATATAGCGGTATGCTGTGTGATGTCTTTCTTGAGTCAGGTAATAAACTGGGGACTACTAAATCGAATAAGCAACTGGCTGGATTCCCGTTTAGCGGCGGTGTTATTGACGCTCCTGTCCAGATATTCGAGATGCCTCAATCCAATAGGTTTGATGATTTTATTTATGTGGCGGGCCAAGATCCGTATAAGCAGGCCAAGTCTGATACTCCTTCATTGGGATCCTTTTATATATTCAAAAGGCGTGTTGGTATCCGAGATCCTTATGCCTATAGAATAGTTGCCTCTTACGTATCCCGCCCATCATCTATAGACCAATTCTGCCGTACGTGCGAGGTGCTTCAGAAGGGATATGGTGCTATATGTCTTATGGAGAACGCTGACCAGATGTATGAGCAATACCTTAACCGGAAGAGCGGCATGCCTGCGTCCTTCTTCTTGTTCGCTGGCGAGGCTATAGCCAATAAGTACGTGAAGGCCGGCTCCCGGCAGAACAGCAAGCTAGGGTTGTACCCTACCCCCGGCAACCAGAACCTGCTCTTCTCCTGCGTGGTGGATTATTGCTGGCAGGATTTCGTTATCGGTTATGATGATCAGACTGGTCTTGATATAACTGTCAAGGGTATTGAGCTGATCGATGATATAGCCCTATTGGATGAGATAATACAATATAAGCCCGGATTAAACGTCGATAGGATAATAGCCTTCGGGCATGCGTTGGTTCTCGCTAGGTATTTTGATGATAACAATTACATGCCTAAATCGAAGATCGAGGAGATGAATAACGCCCGTAAGGAAGACGCTTATAAACACCATGAGGTATATGCCTCTGCTTTTGGATCGGTATCTATAGGAGCTTTTAGGTAAATGAATGTCAATTAAACGCCTATCTTTGTTGTAAATAAAATTGAATAATCATGGAAGTGTTTAATAGAGATCATTCGTTTCCAGCAAAAGGAGCGTTATTAGGATTACCTCCTCAGGCTATTTCCACGAAGAAAAAGAACAGGAAATGGAAGGAGGATTGTATGGACGCTCTTGAGACGATAGGATTGAAACAGTATGATCATAACCAGATGTACCGTGACTATTATCTGATGGCGGATGGTAAGTTATCTTTTATGGAGATGGCGGATGTTATCCCTCAGTTAAGGAACGTACAGAAGCTAAGGAGCGATATAAGGATACCTTCTTTCTTGAAGCATTATGATATCATAGGTGGTATCGTAAATGCCTTTGAGGGATGGCTGACAAACCTACAGGATAAGTATACGGTTAATGAGGTAGGGGATATGGCTATAAGTGAGTATGAGGATACGATGTCAAACTTACTTCATCGTCATATACAAGAACAGTGGGATATTATCGTTAATCAGCGTCTTGTGGAGGCCGGTCTTGATCCTACGTACAATGAGTTTAATTCCGAGGAGGAGCGTCAGGCTTATATTCAGCAAATACAACAGGCCAAGGCGTCTATGACCCCTGATGATATCCAGAGGTTCATGAGTACAAGATGGAAGACGCAGGCGGCGGTATGGGGGGATCATACGATCGAGGCCGACCGTAGCCGGTTTTATATGGATGAGCTTGACAGGGAGAATTTCCGGGATCGTCTTCTTAGCGGAAAGATGTTCCGTAATCATTTCGTTGGCTTCGACTACTATCGTCCGGAGGTATGGAGCCCGATGGAGGTATTCCATCCTGACGTGAAATACCCACAATACGGATCTTATGTGGGCCGTATTCATTATTACGAGGGTGTTGAGCTGATATCAAGATACGGCCATAAGATGACGGCCAAGGACAAGCGTCGTATTATGGGCGGTGATGATGATTATGAGGGATGGGTATCTAATGACGGTACTAGGTATGACTGGAAGAAAAAGAAGCCGTCTATTACCGGTATGTACGAGAATGAGGTTGTCCCATGGAAGGGATACCATGACTATGAATCTATAGTCGCCGCTGAGGATTACTACGGCGTTCCGATGGGTGAGTACCACACCTTCGGGCCGGACGGGGAGGAGCACACCCAGCCCCGCTTCTTGCCCCGATTCCATCCCTTTGGATATTTCAACTCCGGAATGGCCGATGGCAAGAGATATGAGATAGACTCTCGCCTTTTTAGGGTCATGGAGGGATATTGGGTATCCATGAAACCGGTATTCTTAATAACTTACATGACGGAGACTGGGATGGTGGATCAGGAGCTTGTGACAGATGAGCTTCTCCCGGAGTTCTTGGAGAAGAACGGTATCAAGAAAGTGAAGAGGGTTATGGCCGAAGCCGTCAGTGATCCTGAGGTGAACACCTACATCTTGGAGTATGTTCCTGAGGTTAGGTTTGGCGTTAAGATCACCGGAGGTAATTTAATGGATAAGCCTATATATATCGGTGGGGATCCAATACCTCATCAGATACATGGTGACAGCAGTCTGTATGATTATGTCATTCCGGTTTCGGGATTTATAGGGGCTAGTCTCGCTGATCGCATACAGCCGTTCCAGATGATGTATAACCTTGCTATGAATCAGCTATACAATAACGCCGAGAAGGAGATCGGTAAGTTCTTCTTAGGCGACCTTGGATTCTTGCCTACTGAATATAAGGATATGATGGACAAGAAGGGTGCTTTAGCTACTTTCATGCAGATCGTGAAGTCCGTCTCGTTTATGGGCGTAGGTGGCAATGATACGAATAATCCTTACCAGAATCCGCAGATGAGTAGCATATATAATCAGTTTGGTGTATATGATCTTACTAATACGGATCAGATAAGATCCCGTATGGAAATGGCGTCTTACGCCTATATGATGGCTTATAGGATGATAGGAATATCCGAGCAGGCAATGGGTCAGTCAACTAGATACGAGAGTTCTACGGGCGTAAAACAGGGGGTTAACGCTACTATGCTACAGACCCAGACTTACTTTAATGATTTCGATGACTTCAAGAAACGGACATTGGATATTCATCTAGCCGTGGCTCAAGTATGTCAGAAGGAAGGATACGATTGGACCGTGATGTACAGGAATAGCGATCTTTCCTTGGCTTACATCAGTCTTACGGATAATAGCTTGTCGTTACGTCATCTTAATGTTATGGCTGTTTCTAATTCCAAGAAACGTCTGGAGTTGGAGAATTTGAAACAATATATATTACAGACAAATACGTTAGGTAATGACTTACTTGATATCACTAGGATGATGAGCGCCAACTCAACGGCTGAGATGAATCAGATCGGAAGGGATGCTAGATCTTACGCCGATCGTGTAAGGCAGGAAGAATACCAGAATCAACAGCGACTTGTCCAGCAGCAAGCTGAGGCCGATCAACAGGCTCGTAATGATGAGCATGAGAAGGATAAGGAACTGGCTTATATCAAGGGCAACTTCGACTTACGAGGTAAGAGCATAATGGCCGCCGGTCAAGCGGCTAGGACCGAGAACAACTCGGAAGGCATGGATTATGTCGAGGCTATGGCTGATAGGGCTTTAAGGGAAAGAGATCTTGATATCAAGGAAGAGGATATGAGAACCAGACAGGCTAACGCCGAGGCTGAGCGAAGATCTCGTGAGGAGATAGAGAAAAGGAAGTTGGAATTAAAAGAAAAGGAGATAGACGCTAGAAACAAACGTTCTGATACAGATAGGTTTACGTCGATAATAAACAAGAATTGATTACAAGTTTTGTAAATATTTTTACAAAATCTGTAATCATTTTGGCGTAAAATTCTGTCATATACTATAATGGGTTTGATTTAATTGGTAATTGGATTAATAATACTTTTGTAAAAAGCAAAAAAGGAAATTGTATGAATGACATGGGTGATTTCGCTAAGGGTTTTAAGACCATGAGTGTCGAGGAGCTTTTTTACCGTGGTGACGGTGATGGCGATAAGAATAATATCGAGGGTAAATATGATAAGGATGGTAATCCTATAGGTGATACCAAGGAAGAGCCTGCCGACGGCGGAGCGGCTGACGGTGGCGGGGATAAGGGCGGCGACGCTACCAACCCAGACCCGGATTCCTTTGGCGAAGGCGGTACTGATAATAATAACGTGGTATCAGTGTTTAACGGGAAATCTTTCTTGGAGAAGATGGCCGCTAGAGGTATCATCGACAGTATCGATAACCTTGATATTATGGTAGATGACAAGCCAGTCGATCTTTCTACTATCACAAAAGAAGATGATTTACTTGATATAGTGGAGGGGTTGATCAAGGATAAGGCCGATGAGTTGTTGAAGGATAAGGTTGATACCGGTTCTATGTCTGACTTTATGAAGAAGATGATAGAGGTGGATAAGGCTGGAGGTAACGTAGGTCAGCTTTTAAACCAATATCAGAACATTCAGGCGCCGTTGGACAACCTTGATATGAGCAACAAGAATGATCAGCTTGCGGTCATCCAGCATTATTATAAGATGTTGGGTATGCCGGAAGACGAGATAAAGGATAATATGGAGATGATGATTGGTAAGGGCGATGAGTTCATTGAGTCCAAGGCCAATAAGTTCCATGATATCCTGAAAAAGGAGATGGATAACCTTATCGAGGAGGAGAAGAAAAAATCCGAGAAAAGGAAACAGGAGTTGATTGAGCAGATGAAGATCTATAAGAAAGGTCTTAAGACGTCTATAAGCTCAGGGTTCCAGTTGACTGACACGATGATAGGTAAGGCTGTCGATTTCGTTACCAAGCCGATAGACAATCAAGGTCATACGGCTATAGATAAAGCTTATTCGGAGGCTATCAAGAATCCGGACATGGCCGCTGATCTGGCTTTGTTCTTGATGAATAAGGACGAGTTCCTTAAACAGAAGACTAACAAGGCTAAGATGGAGGTCAATAAGAAGACCATCACTCTTCTTTCTGGCAATAAGGGAGGAAAGCAAAATAAGAATAATATCGATAATGATACTATAGAGGCTAACTTCCTTGATCTAAGTGGATCAAAGAGTGTATAACATTAAAAGATAGATAATTATGAACCCTTTTTTGACAAAAAGTTTTCCGGCTACCGTGAATGGCGATAACGTTATTGCCTTCACCGATGCCAAGAACTATAAGACTTCGCTCGTAGAGCATAACTTAGGCTCATTGGCGAGCTGGTATTATGAGGATCCGGACAAGAATCATTTGGGTCTGTTGAACTTGTTCTCTAATATCGCTAACTATCCTGTCCCGATGTATATGGGTATGATCAATAACGGCGCTACGATCTCCGTAAACGGTATCGGGGCTTCTTTCCGTTATGATTTACCTGTTACAAAGACGTTCGCCGTCGTTACGGCTGAGGATACTTCAGGTCATCATCTAAAACCGGGTATTGACGGTAGTTTGTTTGATATCGTTTTGAATACCTCTGAGTTTACGGCTTATGATGTCATTACCTATGACGCAGCTAATGGCTGTAATATCCTTATCTCAGGTGAGATCCCGTCTAAGACAGAAGGAGACTTGACACGTTATTGGGGTCGTGTTATTGGCGGTAAGGCTAAATACTTCCCTAAAGAGAAATTGCGTCCGGGTATCCGTTACTGGAAGATCGGTCATGCTCTTGGTGAGTACAGTACCCAGTTCTCTAAGGTATCTGGAGCTGACAAGGCCGGTTCTATGACTTGTGAGTTCCGTTTAGGAAACCACCGTGGTGTTGAGGGTGAGACAACTATGTATGCTGGTATGAAGTCCATGCAGGCCGCCCAGAATAGCACTTCAGAGTTCGTGGAGACTGCCCTTCGTCGTATGAATGCCATGAGAAGCGAGTATGAGGGTAATATTCCTGATTTGGCTATTATCGGCAAGACTGTTAATGGTAGACTTGATTTACGTACGGCTAAGGTAGCGTCCACGCTGGAGGTATTCTGTATGGCTGAGTTGGTTAAGCTGGAAGCTAGACAGTTGATGTGGCAAGAAGGTGGTATTATTATGGATCAAAATGGTCCTATCCATTTGAATGAGGGTATCTACCGTCAGCTTCGCCGTGGTTATACTATCTACTATAGTCGCCCGATGGGTATTACTAAGGATACTCTTATGGCTGCTGCCGCTTATATTTTCCGTGGTCGTCAAGATCTTCCTATTACGGAGCGTAAGATTAAGTTCAAGGTAGGAGCTATGGCTATGGTCAACTTAGAGAAGTTGATTAGAGAGGCTTTCTTTACTACGTTGAGTAATTTGAGCTGGGGTATGGGTAGTGACCGTATGTTGCCTTCTAATCCTATCTCTGGTACTAATGATGCTATGATCTTAGGTCCGGTACAGGTTAAGGGAGCTTTCCTTCCCGGCATCGGAAATGTAGAGTTCGAGCACGATCCTTCTTTGGATTACGCTGACATGACAGATCGTAGCGAGTTAGTGAATGGCATGTATCCTAGATCCTCTTATTCTTGTATTATTGAGAATATCACTGACGCTGGATCGACTAACGCGTATTCCGCTATTCCTAATACGGCTAACGCTAAGTTGGGTAATATGAATAACAACGTATTCTATATCAAGCCAGAAGGCGTAAGCATGTGGTGGGGTTATGAGTACGGTCGTTGGGCGCACAAAGCCAACGGAAATGAGATCGTATCATCCTTGCCGGGCATGAAAGAGCAATTCTGGTGTCACTCAGCTTCCGCGGCTTGGGTTATGGATAACAGCAAGTTCTTGATCATCGAGCTTCAACCGAACTACTTCGGCTAAGTTTTTTTTCATATGTAATTTGGTTTTTAGAGGGGAGGATATTCCTCTCCTCTTTTTTTAGGAAAGTAACGCAAAAATAAGGAAATGAAAGAGATTTTAAAATCAAAGAAGGTATTGGTCGAGGTAAACGGCTTCAATATCATGTCAGATACCTTGTATGAGGTAGTAGGTAAGCACGACGGAAGCGCTCCGCAGGCCTTCCAAGACGCCAATATAGCCAAGGCTCCGTTCCCGGAGAACGCTACTCACGTATGTTGCCCGTGGGATGATTTCTCAGAGGTTTACAATACCGGTTTTTATCCAAGATCAAGATGTTATAATGGCATGGATAAGGATCAGGTTGATAAGTTGGTTGATCAACGTGTCAATAATATAATGAAGCCTTTTGAGAATATCTCCCAGAAGGATCTTTCCCAGAACAATTTCGAGTTTTGGGATGACGCTAAAGACAAGATCTATATGGGTAAGGTTTATAACACGGCTAATACCGTTGAGTTATTTTATTTATATCTGGCTGTATTTTCTGGCATGTTGACCCCTCAGGAAATGGATGGTGATCCTATTTTCATGAACTCCATGTTCTGTTTCATCGAGAAAGACAACGCCAAGGATTTCGTTCAGCAGCGTGAGATCAATAAGATGAATATCAGCTATAAGTTCATCAACGCCCTTAAGAAAGGTGACAATGAACGTCAGGCTGTCATCGACCTTCTTCTGTATATCGGCATCGTGACTCGTCCTGATTTCACGGAGGATGATTATTACACCGGATCGTTATCGAACTGGATGAACGAGAAGAAGACCAACATCGATTATCTGCTTGATATCTGGGATCGGTCATTGGAGGGTGATTTCAAGGAAGTTCTTGAGTTCTATCGTATCATAAACGTCCTTCAACGTAACGGTCGTATTAACATGACTCCATCCGGCTTGCAATATAATGGTCAGATCATAGGTCCTGACACCCGTACGTCCGCCGAGTTCTTGGCTACCAAGAAAGATCTTATCAGTGTAAAGGCTAATGTCTTGGATGAGTACGAGGAACTTATGTCTATTTCTAATATAGACGATAAGACCAAGATCAAGAAGGTTAAGGATGTCAAGAAGAAGGAAGAAGTAGAGGAAGGTGATAAGGTTGATAAGGAGGAATAACGATGACGATCCAAGAAGCGTATCTAAGGTCTTTGCAGAAGAACGAGCAGAATCTCGCCAATGGCGGGATTAAGCTTGATCCGGGAAGGTTTGTGCTGCTGTTCAATGAGGCTCAGGACAGGTTGATAAGATACTATCTTAATAGGAAGGATGATGAGACCATCCGATCTATACAAACTCTTCTGGTATACTGGAAATCGCTTAATAAGATCAATCATATTGATGACCCCGAATCGACATCATTCGGTCTTCCTGATGATTATTTATGGTTCTCAAATATAAAAGGAGCGTTTTCTTATAACGGATGTGAGGTTGGAGATTTTGTCATGTGGGAGGCTAAGAACGAGAATGTTCATGAGCTTCTTGGGGATGATAACAATAGACCTTCTTTTGACTATCGGGAAACGTTCTACACCATAGGAGACGGGAAGGTCGTGGTGTATGAGGACGGCTTTTGTACAGACGAGGTCAGGATGACCTACTACCGGAATCCGGTACGGGTGGATCTGGCCGGGTACATCAACGCCGCCGGTGAGCGGTCCACGGACATCGACCCTGAGCTGCCCGATCCTTTGGTGGAGGAGATTTTGGATATGGTCGCCAAGCAATTCAACCTTAATGAGAATGAATTGTATAGATATAGAATGGATAAGGATAATGTGGCTTCCTTTAAATAAACAACGTTAGTTTTGATTGATAAGCCTGCCCAGAAATGGGTAGGCTTATTTTTTATCATCCTATGTATATTTTCTGGAATCGGAGATTTCTCCGACTCCAGAAATCGTAAGTATGATTTTTGTGTTTTACAAAATATTCAATATAATGATTTTATATTGGAATATTTTTTATCTATATATTTTTACGGTAAAACTTTTATTTATATATTTGCATCGTATTAAATAATTAAATATATATAATATGAAAACTAATGTTGTTATGATCTCCAAGGATAGGGATCTTTTTGGTGTTACTATCAAGCAAGACACTAAAACGTCTTTCATGTCGTTGACTGATTTACAGGAAGCCTATACCAGGAAAAGGATTCAGGAAGGATGGAATGATAAGAGGATAGAGAATATACTTTCTAACAAGGAAAGTGCTGAGCGAATATACTATATTCTTGAAAAACAAGGATATATGATAGAAACAGGATTTCCTGTTTTTATGGAAATGGTTGAAAAAGAGTCTCTTATAAAAGTAATGAAAAAGTTTGGCGCTTATAAGACTGTTGGTAGGGGCGAGAACAGGAGAACTATGTGTAATCCTTATATATGGGTTCTTGTAGCTATGGAATTGAACCCTATGTTGTATGCCGAGGTTGTTACGTGGTTAACTGATAAGCTTATTCTTAATCGAATAGAGGCTGGTGATAGGTATAATGCTTTGTCTAGGGCGGCTTCTAGATTTAAGGATGTAGATTATGTTAAGATCGCCAAGGGTCTTAATTATATTGTTTTTAATATCCATGAAAGTATGATCAGGAATAAGGCCACGGAAGCTGAGCTGAAGGAATTGGAGCAAACACAAGGCAATCTTATATGGGCTATAGATATGGGTTATATAAAAAGTTTCGATGAACTTGTTGATATGATGAGGAAGATGTATAAGAAAAAGTGGCTTAAATAATGTTTTTACAAAAAATGTAATTTATTTATATGCCTATACACTCGTGATTGTGTTTTATTGTCGTGAACTTGTTTATTATTATGTTTGCGTTAGGTAAATATCCGAAATAACATTAAAACAATATGATTTAATCAAAGTTTTAATGTACCCGAAAGGATCCGGTTATTAGCCTAAGCCTTGAGACAGAGGCTACGTTATTTGAGAATATATAGTTACCAAGGAATGTTTGCCCAAGTTCCTTGCTCTAAGGCAAGTGATTAAATAGGAGTAGTGTATTTGCGAAACAGTGTTGCTTGCGAAAAACCTCAAAATAACATTGGCGATGGGTACTAACAGGGTTTTACCCTGACTTATGTTGAATAAACATTGAATTAGTTTGTAAAATGGTGTATGTACAAGACATAGATGGTAAACCGATGATGCCTACGACAAGGCATGGGAAGGTTAGACGACTGCTAAAAGATAACAAAGCGGTCGTTGTAAACACATGTCCTTTTACCATCAAATTAACGTACAAGACATCCGATTACAAACAGGAAATTGTGTTAGGCGTCGATGCCGGAACCAAGCATGTTGGTTTATCCGCTACGACGAAAAGCAAGGAGCTTTACAGCGGTGAGGTTATTCTTAGAAATGATGTTGTAGAACTTTTGTCTACAAGAAGAGAGTCGAGAAGAGCGAGACGAAATAGGTTGAGATATAGGAAGCCTCGTTTTGAAAACAGGGTGAAAAGCAAACGTCTAGGATGGGTAGCACCTTCGGTGAGACACAAAGTTGATGCTCATATCCGTGTTATCGACAACATCTGTTCTACCCTGCCGATATCCCGTATCATCGTCGAGATTGCCCAATTTGATACACAAAAGATCAAGAATCCTGACATCTCCGGTAACGAATATCAGGAAGGAGATCAACTTGGTTTTTGGAATGTCAGGGAATATGTCCTGGCAAGGGATGGGCATAAATGTCAACATTGTAAAGGAAAGTCGAAAGACCCGATCCTGAATGTTCATCACATCGAATCTCGTAAAACAGGAGGTGATTCACCATCCAATCTCATTACCTTGTGTGAAACTTGTCATAAGGAATATCATAAAGGGAATATCGATTTGAAGGTGAAACGAGGCAAGTCACTTCGTGATGCTGCGGTTATGGGAATCATGAAATGGAAGTTGTACGAGGAGTTGAAATCGAGATATCCAAACGTTTCAATGACTTTCGGTTACATCACGAAATACAATCGGATTAAATACGGAATAGAAAAATCCCATACATCCGATGCGTTTGTCATTTCTAGGAACTTCAATGCGAAACGAATTGAACGTCAATACTTGAAGCGTTTAATTCGTAGACATAACAGGCAAATACATAAAATGAAAATTTTAAAAGGAGGAAAGAAGAAAAACAATCAAGCTCCTTTTGAGGTTTTCGGATTTAGATTGTTTGATAAAGTATTGTATAACAATGAAATATGTTTTATTTATGGAAGAAGAAAATCGGGATGTTTTGACATTAGGGATTTCGATGGTAAGAACTCTAAAAATGTTACATATAAGAAGCTAAAACTCATTAGAGGAAAGAGATACCCAATTATATTAAAGTAAATGAACTGATTTAATAATTTTAATAAAAAAACGAATTATGTTGCACAGACCGCAAGACCGGGTACTTTTCGTACCCCCGCACGCTAAGATGGTGGATGTTGATTCCATCTTCTTGAAGGAAGGTCAGCTTGGTATTTATGATACTAAGGAGACTTCCGAGAACGGTTGTAAGGCCGTGATTGATTTTACCGGTAAGCCTCGTAATGACAAGCGTTATGAGATCCGTATCGGTCGTAATGAACAAGCGGCTTCCCGTTCTATATATGACAAGGATTTTTCCACGCCTCTGTTCTCGTTGAATGAGATCACCGAGATTTACGCTTCTTGGCCGAAGAAGGATCACGCTTATGTCGATGACGTTATCTTAGGATACAATGGTGTCTCTGACGACACGGCTTTCTCCGTTTCCAAGGGCGACCGTATCGTTATCCGCTTGATTCTCGCCGGCAGGGCTTTCGAGCTTCTTGGCTACGAGGAAGGTCGTGTTGAGATCAATGACGCTATCCTTTTGGATGATTGTGACAATACCCCTAATCAATGCGAGGAATGCGATCCTTGCGAGGAGGTTGATTTGTTACCCGCCGTATTGAAGTGTATCGAGCGGATGAAGAACCAACCTATTGCCGGTGGTGGTAAATTATCCGATTATATTGATATCATTCCGGTTACAAGATGTACTAATGAGGCTACTGAGCCTGAGACGGAGGATGTCAATTTCTATTGCATGGAGGTATGCGATACTGGTGATGATCTGGCATTAGCTGAGGTTCGCGCTCAATATCCAGGATTGAAGATCGTACGTGAGACTATCGAGGGTAGCATGTCACGCTATAAGGTGATGAAGAAAGGCGCTAAACCGGCTGATTATACTCAACGTCTGATCTCTATCATGAAAGGATGTACGGATTGTCCTCCTAACTATACCGAGGTTAAGGGTGGCTATCTGTATTCTATTTCCTTGGAGGATGACGGTGTTGATATGTCTACTACGGTGGAGTCATTGCCTAACGTTGTAGCCGATACGGTTAATAAGATGAGTCAGATCAAGGGATCAGGTTTGTATATTGCCGCTACTTCCAAGAAATTGACGGATGAGGAGATCTCTACTTTCGTGGAGGCCAATCCTACGGCTATTATCTACTATGTGGCTAAGACATCCGATATGTGCGAGAACCCTACGGTTCGTACCGCTTCTTGGTCAGCTTGTGGTTCTTGCAAGGTATCCACCGAGAAGTATTATATCACGATCCCGGATGATGAGTGTGGAAACAGTGCTTTGGAGGAAATCAAACAGGCTTTCCCGGAACTGGAGATCACCGACTACGGTACTCCGGCGGCTTGCCAGCATAGCTTCCAGACAACGGTATATACTAACATGTTGTGTGATGAGTGCGACAAGGTGTTCGAGGGATTCTTCACCAGCAAGGCTCCGGCGTCCTACCGCAACCGTATGTGGAAGAAATTGGAGTCGGCTCAGGAACTTGGCACTAACTGCAAGTGCGGTATCCGTTTCCGTGGCAAGGAAATGTTGTTATCTCCATCAGAGTGCTTGATGGATAAAATGACTTATATCGAGGATAGTGTTGAGATCGTTGGTGCTAGCGGCGGTTATCCTGATTCTCTTGACGAGGGGTCTCCTATCTGGTGGGATCAACTTCATTTCGAGAGACTGTCCAGCAAAGCGCCACGTACTCATGTCGGCGGTAATATGATGGATGACGAGTTGAAGGGCTACGCTCATTTCAATGGATTCCCGAAACATCAGGATTTCATGGGGCGGACGTTCATGAACGAATATAGTCGTGTAGAGCAAACGGCTCAGTACGTTGACTTCCAGATTACGCTCAATCCTCATAGATACGCTCAGGGATTCGGAAAGGTTATCGCTGATGATCCTATCAACTTGATCTTACGTGTACGTTACGGCGCTCATGAGGGCGTTCAGGAGATGATTAACATGATCGGTGCTGCTGCTGGTCTTGGTCCGGCCATCGTAACTGAGCCGAAATAAAGAACCTTTTTTGCGTTCATATATTTCCTAAAGGGGAGAGATTCAATTCTTTCCCCTTTTTTATTACCTTTGAAGCATAAGAATTAAAATGTTGTAATATGTCAGCTATTAATGAGTATCTAAAGAGACTTGCTTCCATATTTGGTAGCATGGGTTTCTCTGTTCCGCCAGATGACTTCTCCGGTGTTGTTATAGACGGAAAGACGTATCCGGTCATGATGAGGAATGACGGGTGTTACGTATACTTCGATGATAAAGGAGTAAAGAGACTTGTAAGCGAGGTTCCTAAAAAGGACTATCAGTTCATTAACATCAAGGACGCCCGTGTGTCGATCGTCAACCAATGTTATCGTACTCCGGGAGGTCAGGTAGAGGCTCGTATCCATACCTATATGAATAATAAGGGTGAGATATTGGCCGAGAAGATATTTATCATCAACTCTTCAGATGTTGATACGCCTATTGGTACGGAATTGGATAAGATTCCTGCCGAGTGGGTAGCTATAGATTGTAGCATAGCGGAGATGACCGATCGGGAGTTGATATTCGTAAGTAAATGTTACGCCACGGAAGGGGGCAAGGTCCAGATCGAGGGCGTTGAGTCAGTAGACCCCCGCCTGAACCCGGAGGTATCCCATTATGAGGTGGTGAATACGACTGACGATAGCAATCCTATCGGTACGGAGTATGATAAGATACCCGATACATGGAGTCGTATAGTATGTGATTTCCCGGATATGACCCAAAGGGAGATAATACCGGTGCTTAAATGCTTTGATACCGGAACCGGAAGGGTGCAGATAGAGGGATATAAGATATTTGATTACGAGATGGGTACCAGAAAGGAATGGTATCGCGTCAAGCAAAGTACCGATCCTGAGAATCCGGTAGGTAAGTTTATCACCAGCATAAGCGATGACTGGGTTGAGGTCGTTTGTGACTTCACGGATATGGAGGACCGGGATATTGAGGTAACTGTAGAATGTTATAAGACACCGGCCGGTAAGGTGAAGCTGGAGGTTCTCACGTCATGGGACGGGAATATAGGAGTTAGGGATAAGAGCTATAAAGTCCTGGAGACTACCGATCCGTCACAACCTGAGGGCGCCAGCTTCAGTTCCTTGCCAGATACGTGGGTAAGGACTGTCTGTGATTTCGACGATATGGAGGAGCGTGACATCCGGTCTTATGTCGAGTGTTATGACGGAGGCAATGGCAATGTCAAGCTTCGTAGGCTGGTTTCTTATGACTCCAAGATAAAGGCAAGATACGTCCGCTTCGAGGTGCTTGAATCGGATGACGCCGGCTTCGTCCCGGGGACCGAACTGGCTACCCTCCCGGACGGATTCTCTTTGGTGTCTTGTGATTTTACGGATATGGAAGATAGGATGCCTATTGATATCGAGGAGTGTTACAAGACATCAGCCGGAAGCGTGCGTATGAGACATGTGGTGTCTTATGACGGTGATCTTGGGAAAAGAAACCAGTTCTGGGAGATTGTGGACTCGTCTGATAATAAGTATGGGCTAGGAAATAGGATAAATAATATCCCTGCGGATTTTATCCGTGAAAGGTGTGCTCTAGAAAGGTTGGATGATCGTATTACCAGAAATGCGATAGAATGTTACTCGACACCGGGAGGATCGGTAAGGATTAAATCCACTTACGTTATCAACCCTTTAAATCATGTTAGGTCGTATAATCATCATGTATTGAGTTCTACAGACAATGATATCCATGTTGGTACTCAATATACCTCTTTGCCATCTAATTTCACTCGTATCGAATGCGAGGAGCCGGATTATATGGATCGACTTATAGATACCACTGAGACTTGTTATGATACCGGAAAGGGTACGGTGAAGATCAGGAGACAGGAGTCGTTGAACGGAAATCTGGATGTAAAGACTTTCGACTATAAGATCGTTGAGTCTACCGACCCCGATCATCCTATCAATACTACCCCTACGCAGACGATTATTAACGGCTGGACGGTTATCAGTTGTGATCTTAATATCATGGACGTGGATGATTGTTATGAGATCGGTGGTCATAAGATACATTTGAAGGGATTCAGGACAGTCAATCCGGCATTGCAGGATATTAAGTCTATATTGTATGTCGTGTACTCTGATCATCCTGATTACAATGTAGGTGATGAGCTTACGTCTATACCGGATGGGGCTAAGGTGACGATCTGTGATTACGCTGATAAGAGCCAAAGGCATATGATCCCGGTGCGGGAATGCTATGAGGTGGCCGATGGCCGGTTCTATGTGGAGGGAAGTCGGTTGATTGATAACAATATGGTCGTAGAGCGGATGTCGTTGATGGTGCTTGAGTCATCCTCTCCTACCTACCCTGTAGGGACTACGCTGACCTCCATCCCCGATGGCGCTACTATCGTGGCTTGTTTATGTCAAACCTGTTAATATCAAGGTCATGGTTAAGGTATGTAATGATTATTATATGATTGACGCCCTAGCCGGCGGTGAGGTCATAAGGAAAAGGAAATATCGTCGTGAGAATACGATGATCGGATATAAGTGGTATGATTATAATGGGGTCGAGGTAACTGACCCCATTGAGATATCACGTCTTGACGGATTGGCTACTAAGCATCAACGTGTTGATGAGGCTTATGATGATCATGCCATTTTCATGTCGTCAACAAACTACGTTAACAGCGTTTCCGGTATACCTATGGATAAGCATATGGTTGTCGTTGAATGGAGGCCGGATAGCGAGCAGGGCTTTGTAACCATGGCTCATAATGAGGGTCTTGACGGGGACAGCTATTATATAGTTGTTATCAATGCCGGAGATAAGCAGGCTACGATCTACACCCCCGTGGATCCTGAGGATCCAAAGGATGGGACTTCCCGCGCGGTTGATGGCGATAACGTTTCTGTTGGCGGATCATATGTCTCTATATCCCCCAAGCAAGTAGAGAGGATAAGGGCTACTTTCCGTGATGGTAAATGGTATTATGAGTTAGTCACAAAAACATATCCTAGTAATACTGGAGGCATTAAGATCGGGGATGTTGATTTTGTGACGTTCAGATATTTATGGGAATCAAGTTCCGGAAGGGACTTGGACACGATGACGGAAGCCCTTAATTCTAATGTTCCCACCATAGATAATCTTGCTGTAGGTTGGTCTGGCCCCGGAAATGGAGATAGCTCTGTTAGAGAAGTTCTTAAATGGGGTGGTGATAATACCGGTTCTGGTAAGGAATGTGTTTGGATGTCGGTGAAGGATTTAAGGGCTAAATATTATGATATCCTACCTGAAGAGACGTATTTCATGGCCTACGCTACATGGTTTGGATCTAAAGGTACGGGTAAATGTTCTTTTGAACTTGTTGGATACAAGGGAGGTACGATGAGCCAAGACGGATATAATTTCATCAATACCGGTGGATCTGTGGTGTATCAAAATACGTATGATTTTGTTTGTCATACCAGTAAGGGTTCATCTACGTATAAGACATCCTACGAGAAGGTGGCTCGTGTTACCTACAATAAGCTCACTAACGAGGTTTATATGTCCATCGGTGACGCTATAGATCAGGAGGATAATTATGATAAGTTAGAGCGAGAGATCAATAATATAAAGGAAAGACTTAGCGATGTCGAGAGCGAGTTGGCTGTCGTAAGACGTATAGCTGAGGGCAAGAACACGGCGTATATCTTTGATACGGTCGATGCCATGAATGAGTGGCTGGCGGTTCCGGAGAACACGGCTAAGCTCCGTGTGGGGGACAGTTTCTGGATCAGGGAGCAGGAGGTACCTGATTATTGGTGGGATGGAACTCAGGCTTTAGAGCAGGAAGGTCCGAAGGTTGATTTATCTCCTTATTATACGAAAGACGAGATTAATAATATTGTCAATGATATCAATCAGAAGATAGAGGATAAGAGTACGTCTATTATCTTCGATACTTATATCCAGATGAAGTCTTTCGTGGATGATCCAACTAACGCCGATAAGCTTAAGGAAGGTACCATCCTGTTGATACGAGAGAAAAACGTGTCTGATTATTACGATGGAGCTGGTATAGTTAAGATAGAGGCTGACGTACAGCAATGTCTTTATGTTACTTTAGCTAACAAGCCTACGGAAAGCACTATAAGTTATACTCAAGATCGGGAGGTGACTAATTTCGCCCCGGGTGCTATAGCTAGATGGGTTGACGCTGATGGTAATAACGTTTTTTATAAGCTTGTTGAGATAGTAGGTGGTAAGGCTAAGTGGATTACCCTTATCGATACTAAATACGGTAATGTGACGATACAGAGCACTTATGACAAGAACTATGAGATCGTGAATATCGTATCTGGATCACGTTTACAAGCTATAAATAGCGATAAGGATGAGATCAAGTTCGTTAATAGCGCTACCGGTAATGTTACTGTCGTGTTTAACGCCACGGTATCAGGAGGAGCCAAGAAACTTACGAGCCTGTTGGCCGTGAACGAGGTGGTTCTTACACCGGGGGCGGCGGCATCCTTTACCCGTACCGGCGAGAACTTCACCCTTTCCGATCTTTTTGGCGTTACGATCTTCCCCGATCTGGCGGATGCCAATCGTGAGGGTGAGTGGGTCATGAGTGTAGGCATAACCGGTAAACCGATCCTTATGGAGGTAAAGGAGATGCGTAAGTGGGATGAGAGTATAACTAAGGAGCTTACAATAGATGAGCTTAACGAGAAGTTCCCTAACGTGGATATTGGGTTCGCTGTCGTATGCAAGACCATCAACAAGGTATATGAGATGGTTAACGGATACAAGGAATGGGTGTCTTATGATATAACCTCAATTAGTTGATATGGGATTTTTAGTAGGATATGATACGACCCTGTCCTCGGTGACGTTTTATGTTAACGAGGATAGGTTCCCTTGTTATAATGGGAGGAATGCTGATTATGTGCCTGATCCGATAGTAGATTTAGGTAATTTTAATCGTAATCTCAGGTTCTCGGCAAACAATCCAGGATTCGTGGACGTCGATTGGGGTGATGGGACAAAGGATCAATACCCTTTGGTCAAGATATCTGACGGTAGTTATAGGATAGTATTCAGGTCTTTAGATATTGAGTACAAAAAGAATCCTGACGATGCTACATGGTGGTTCAGGAAGGAGGATGGATCTCAGTATATACCGGTTCCTCCACATAAGTATAGAGATATCAGGCGTAGGGAGGTTACGATGAGGTTCTCTAACGTAATCGATGGGGAGTTCAATATGGATGGTATTGTCCTCCATGAGTTTCCTGTAGTTAATCTACCTGATATAACTTATTTGGCTATGGTCAGATCCGTTCTTAAAAATGGCGATATCCCATATGACAGGATAAGTAAGAGCGTTAATCTTCGTAATATACAGATGGGGTCTTTTTCTCATCCTGGTGTATGGAGTAATTGGCCGGAGGGGTTTTTAAAAATGAAAAGATTGAAGTATTTTGGGTGTAATTTCGTTTTTAATTTCGCTGATAATCCTGATTCTAATTGGAGAAGATTCTCTGAATGGAAGAATCTTACTGAATTTAACTTCAACTGGTGTAACATCCCTTCTTATGATCCGGCTTTTAATTCTATTCCAGCAAAAGGTATAAACATTATAAGCAATTGGAATAATATACCTGTATTTGATGAGGTGGATAAGGTTGGAGATGATAAGACAGGCGTTACTTTTATGGGTAGTGGTAGCTCATGGAAACAAGATCTAGTAGAAGGTAAGTTGAATAAGATTCAGGGCACGTATTGTAATTCAGGCACGGTACCGGTAGACGATCTCCCAGATTGGTTGTATGAGGTAAGGGAATTTAGGATATGGACTTTGCGTGATGGTGGTACATTTATAAATACGCAGGAGAGGGCTGATACATTCGTAAATACATTTTATGATAAGATAATGTCGTGGAGTTATATAACGATGTCACAGACGGCTTCTGACGGTAATAGGAATCAGTTTTATAAACTCACCTTAGATTTATATACTTCCGCAGCTCCTACCAACAAGAGACCATCTGGCGTTTATCAAGCCCCTGAGGGGTTTGATAAGGGTGTTAGCAACGGTAATCCTACGACGCCTATGGAGAAGGTGTATGTGCTTACCAATAACTACGGGCAGACATGGGTCTTGGCCCCTGCCCCGGCTTCTAAGGCCGCCCTTACGAGGGCAAGGCGGGCTGGGAAGGCTAGGATTACCCCGTTCGTCCTTGGCGTAAAGGACGGTCATGTATCCGTGTTCGGCGGAGATGTATTGGATGATAATATGAGTAAGTATAATTTCGCTGACAAATACGAGGCTATAGATATTTGTAACGATCTGGGATTGGACAGTTCACCGGTTGTCGAGTATTTCAGGAGAATAGAGGAGGGAGAGGTATGAAATTAATATGTAAGGATACGAATAAAGGCTCTATAACATTTTTTACTAAGGGTAAATACGCTTTTAGGGGCGTTAACAGGAATGATACTACTGATGATGTCCCAGATCCTATATTGGATGGTAATAATTATAATGAGCATATAGAATTTTATTCCAAGACTCCTGGTATGTGCGAGGTTGATTGGGGGGACGGGAATAAAGATCAGTTCCCTTTCGTGAAGGCCAGAGGTGAATCTATATATGGGCAATATAGGTTAATATTCAGGAGGAGGGATATAAGCTACAAGAAGAATCCAGATAGTCATCCATGGTGGTTTTATAAGGATGACGGGGGTGAGTATATCCCTGTGCCTAATCATGCTTATGCTGATGGACTGGATAAAGAGCGGGTCGTGGCCATGACTTTTACGAATGATATTACATTTGTACAAACAGCAAGGATAATGATGACAGGATTCCCTATACTTGATATGTCTAGCCTTGTCAATCTGATTATAAGTATCCCTGGTAATCGTACCATAACAGATATCCCAAAGGATAGGATAAAGAGATCGGTAAATATAGAGCGTATAAGTTTAAGAGAATTTGGCGTGGGGACATTGACATCCATACCGGAAGATTGGAATAGATTAACTAAATTGAAGAACTTGATTTTTGACATGTCTATAGATTTTAGCGATACCGAAGCTTCCAATATAAGGAAATTTTCTTCCATGTGGCCTAATTTGGAGATATTGTCATTGTCCGGCGGAAGAGTGAGGGTGTATCCTAAGGAATGGCTGTCTTTTAGCAAGCTAAGAGAATTATATATATCCCCGGGAGTGGCTATGCCATCGTTTGACCCTAATACATGCCCGGCTATGGATGAGGTGGATAAGATAAATCCTAGCTTAAGGACCTTCGATCATATAAACAGATGGTATGGGTCTGTCGTGAGTTGGCATCCGTATATGAGCGGTAAGGGACTGGAAAACATCAATAGTCTCAACGCTTCATATAGTCATAGTAAAATAGATGTAAGTAATCTCCCTGACTATATATATGAGATGAGGTCTATGAATAGCTTTTATATGTATCTCAACTTGTTAACCCAAGAGCGATGTGATACGTTTATATCGACATTATATGAGAAGGTGATGGGATTCGATTATCTCACTATGTCTTCCTCTGCTTCCGATGGCAAAAGAAATCAGTTTTATGGATTGTATTTAAGTATGTATTTGGCTTCCACCCCTTCTGATAAAAGGCCTAGTGGCGTATTACAGGCACCTTCTGGTTTTATAAAGGGTCAGTCTAATGGCTCTCCGTCTACTCCTATGGAGATGGTTTATGTGCTTATGAATAATTATGGATGGAGGTTTAGTATGGCACCAGAGGCTTCGGTGTTAAGGTCAATACGATCTTCTGATATTGACACGAGGTTGTATAAGCCATATAAGCTTATCGTATTTGACGATGGGCGTACCTTTGTAGGCAATGGAGATGTTTTAGCTCATGATACGGATAAGGTATTATCGTTTGGGGGTCAACCAGAAGGGGAGTATTTATGTGATTCTATGGGATTGGACAGGAATGTTATTGTAGAATATTTTAACAAGATAGGTAATGGCTAAGACATTATATAAATACGAGGCATCATCCAACAAGTTCGTGT
>ERZ832317.38-NODE-38-length-158652-cov-14.984092_pt1 | contig 158652 bp, 176 predicted proteins | sample MGYA00519695_ERZ832317 | MGnify/ENA primary metagenome ERZ832317 (study PRJEB31850, sample SAMEA3708726) | human gut metagenome | biome: human gut; feature: human-associated habitat; material: faeces | place: China | collected 2014 ...
CGGCACAGCCACCCATGCCATTCCCATTACAGCCAGCGTTACTGCTGCTGCCAGCTGTTTTTTATTACTTGTTTTCAAATACACCAAAATCAACTCCTTAAAATTTGTTGAACAATATATTTCTTCGGCTGACGCCGCAGGAACCAAAGCTTTTGCCTGACTTCAATACGCTGTTTTTAAATCAATATTTTAAAACAAAAGTCATATTTAACTTGTTTTATATTGTATTTTTTAACTATTTTATATAATTCTTTAGTTATTTTATCACAGATGTCCCCCCCGACAAGACACGAAAAGGCTCTTTTTAAAATTTTTTTCTGCGCCGCGTTATTACGCTCCGCGGCACTTGCGCTGCAGCGCAAGTACGTGTACGTACTTCACCAGCAGCCCGGCGAAAACATCGAAAAAAAAATAGCCTGCCAAAGCAGACTAAATTTTGATCATTATAGACACTTCAAATTCCAGCACCTGCTGCAACCGTGTCAGTACGGCCACAGTTGTGCTGACCTCGCCGCGTTCGATACAGCCATAGTGCTTGGCCGATAAGCCTACTGCTTCAGCGATCTGTTCCTGGGTCAGCTTTTTATTTAGCCGCGCTGTTTTCAGCTGCCGGCCTATATATTTTTGCATGCTATCCCTCCCGCCATTATTTTAAGCAGTAAAGGCATAAAATTAACACCTGATTGTATAGGGTGTTAATTTTCGTCGAAAAAGTTTAGACTGTTTGTTGTTGCGCGCGACGTTTTACAGTATAGCCGGGTATCATAAAATTATAGAGAGAACTGATCGTTATAAAAAATTTACCTGAACAGGCAGAGAGATTGAAAGCATTGATAACCACCGCCCAGGCTGGTGATAAAGCAGCACTGCTGCAGTTATGCGCGGATTTTAAGCCGCTTTTAAAAAGCGAGGCCCGCCGTGAGATGTTTTACAGGTCGCTGGGAAAAGACGCAGAAGGTATCGCCGTTCTGGCCTTTATCGAGCTGGTTTTGCAGTATAAGGGCGCTGATTTTGAAAACTGGCCCGGACTGGCACGCTGTAAGGTGCATTTTGCTGTTTTTGACGCGATGCAGAAGCAGGGCAGAATTTGGGAAAACGAAGCCCAGACAGATACGGACAGCGAAGCCGGAATCGCCCTGCTGGAGACAGGCTGTGCAGCAGGTGAGCGTCTGGACGAGCTGGCACGTTTTTTACTTTCACTGGAACTGCAGGAAGCGCTGCGGCAGTTAAGTGCAGAACAGAGGAAAATACTGACGCTGCTGTTTTTAGATGACCTGAAGCCGACCGAGGTGGCAGGACGTCTGGGCTGCACTGTACGCAATGTCACTAAGCACCGGCTAAAAGCACTTGATAAAATGCGGCAGCTTTTGGCGCATTAAGGATCAGGCAAATAAAAAACAGACATTCACGAAACGTGAATGTCTGTTTTTTTATTTAGACAACTGCAAATTGCTCAATTATTAAGGCAATGCTATTGATATTTCAGCCGCTACTTTTCAATAACTATTAAGTAAGATGCGCATTTTTACTTACCTATATGGTAATGCTGTTTTTATCCATTATGGTAGAATTTATCTTGATTAAAATACAAAAAGACCCTTTCAGCTGAACTGAAAGGGTCTCTTGATTTACGATCTGTAATTGGATACCGATTATCTGCGTTCGCGAATACGAGCAGCTTTACCGGTAAGGCTGCGCAGATAGTAGAGTTTTGCTCTGCGAACGATACCACGACGGGAAACTTCGATTTTCTCCAAACGTGGGCTGTGGATCGGGAATGTTCTTTCAACGCCTACGCCGTAAGAAATACGACGAACGGTGAACATTTCACGAACGCCGGCGCCGCTGCGTGCAATTACTACACCTTCGTACATCTGTACGCGTTCACGAGTACCTTCGACTACTTTTACATAAACTTTTACGGTGTCGCCTGCACGGAAGTCAGGGATGTCGGAACGAAGCTGTTCTTGTTCCAATACTTCAATAATATTCATAATTTCCTCCTCGAATCATAGACGTTCATGTGCGAACACACCACAGCGGACCGTCCGTTTTACACAAATGACATTATATCATACTGTTCAATTAGTTGCAATTATTTTTTGAGCATTTTGACAGTTATTTTTCCCACCAGGCCTCACCGGCCAGCCGGTCTAAAATAATCGCAGCCGCAGAGCGCACACACAGGTGATTATAGTCGCAGGGACCATAAACAGGTTCAAGTACATAATCAAAACTGTTCATTGTTTCCTGTTCCATACCAAAGCCGGTGCCAAAAAGCAGCAGCAGAGGTTTATCACCGCTGTGCAGCAACTTTCGTACAAAGCCATAGGTCACTGTATTAGGATAGGTGCGGGCATCGGTAGTAATCGTAACCGGCGCCTGCCCCTCTATTTCAGTAACCGCGGCAATAGCCGACTCAATGCTGGACGTATAGGTTACACGTTCCAGCGCGTTGCTGCGGTCAGGATTATAGGTTTTGCCGTAACCATGCTGCCAATAGTCAGTTATCCTTTTGATGATTTCAGCCTGTACCTCCAGCGGATGGATCAAAAAATATTTTTTGACATCATAGGTGCGAGCGGTACGCGAAATATCGTGGATATCGAAGTTAGTGACGGCAGTAGCAATGACCTGCATATTTTTATTGTAAATAGGATAATGCACCAGCCCCAGATAAAGGTTAGCCATTATTATCACCTGCGAGTTCCTGTTTGATTTCGTTAAGCAGCAACACATCCTCTTTGCCAAGCTCTGCAAGCAGATCAGGCCTGTGCAGATAAGTCGCTTTAAGGGCTTCTTTACGGCGCCAGCGATTGATCAGAGCGTGATTGCCGTTACGCAGCACTTCCGGTACTTCCAGTCCTTCAAATTCCACCGGCCGGGTGTACTGAGGATATTCCAGCAGTCCCGTACTGAAAGAGTCTTCAACGGCACTGGCCATTTTTCCAAGCACGCCCGGTATAAAGCGCGCTACAGCGTCCATAACTATCAGTGCCGGCAGTTCGCCGCCGGTAAGTACATAGTCGCCAATGGAAAGTTTTTCATCGACCCAGTTGAAGATCCGTTCATCGAAGCCTTCATAATGACCGCAGACCAGAATGAGATCCTGGCCGCTGCGGGCATATTCTTCAACGATATCCTGCTTTAATGTGCGCCCGCCCGGGCACATGGCAATAACCCGCGCTGCAGGCAGCTGCTGTTTGGCCATGCGGATAGCCGCTACCATCGGCTCTGGCTTCAAAACCATGCCGGCACCGCCGCCAAAGGGCGTATCGTCCACTGTACGGTGCCTGTCAGTTGCAAAATCGCGCGGATTGATGCAGCTGACTTCTACAAGTCCCGCATCGATGGCGCGTTTGATAATGCTGTGACCGGCAGCTTGTTCAATTTGTTCAGGAAATAAGGTAATAAAGAGAAATCTCACGGTGCATCTGTCCATTCAGGTAATTCGACCACGATCTTACGGTCTGTAATATTGATTTCCTTAACGTGCTTTTTGAGGGCCGGGACGAGGATATCCTTGCCTTCCGGTACAGCAATAACGTAAACGTCGTTGCTGCCGGTGCTGAGCACGTCTTTCAATGTGCCGAGCTGTGTTCCTGCCGTATCGAATACGGGCAGTCCGAGCAGGTCGGCTACATAATATTCGCCTTCTCCAAGCTGAGGCAGATCTTCACTGTTGATTAAAACCTTTTTGCCGCGCAGCAGTTCGGCATCGTTCATTGTTTCCACACCCCTGCATTTCATCAGTACCATACGTTTATGGAACCGGGCAGAGGTGATCTGAAGCGAACGGCCGTCTTCGAGCAGCAAAGAGGAAAGCTCTAAAAATTGTTCAGGATGATCTGTCTGCGGCAGAATACGAATATCGCCCCGCACACCGTGCGGAGCGATAATAGTGCCAATAACTACTTGTTTTTCCATATCATTCGCGGAAAGCAATGATCTTGCCATCCTCAGTGAGGATCTCGGCGCCCATCAGAGCGTCGATATCAGTGCCTATGGTGATCTCGACAGTACGTTCAAGTGTACCGTGACCGATCTCCGCACCGATCTCCAAAGCTTCAGCGCGTTTAAGTTTATCTTCGGCTTCTGCTTTAGCGGCATTGATCTTGTTTCTTTCCATTTCAATCTGCTCACGCAGTGAAGGAAGTACGCTCAGGTCGCTGGCGGCCTGAGAAAGAGCTTTTTTGGCTTGGAATTCGAAGTGCTCGATATCCAGATTAATCGTTTTTATGGTGTTTTGGACATCTCCAATAATTTTCAACTTGAGATCTTCTGTTACTTTTGCTTTTATTGCAACCGGAACACGTACAAACATTTTATCCATATCGTTTACCATCCTTATACGTCTTAGACAATCTCTACGACAACTTTTACATTCTCACGGGTTGCAACAGCTTTCATGACAGTTCTGATTGCTTTAGCAATGCGGCCCTGTTTTCCAATAACTTTACCCATATCTTCAGGAGCAACATGGAGGCGAAGCACCGTTGATGTTCCGGTGGTTTCCTCCTCCACGACTACTGCAGACGGATTACTCACTAGAGACTTGGCCATGACTTCTACCAATTCTTTCATGCAAATCACGCCTCATTTCTTATTTTGCTTTAGATTCAGCATATTTTTTCATGATGCCGTCTTTGCTGAAAAGGTTTTTAACGGTATCAGTAGGTTGTGCACCTTTAGCCATCCAGGAAAGAGCTTTCTCTTCGTCGATCTTTACGGTAGCGGGTTGTACAGTGGAATCATAGAAACCGATGCTTTCGATGATGCGGCCGTCACGCGGAGAGCGGGAGTCAGCAACAACGATACGGTAAAAAGGAGCTTTTTTAGAGCCCATACGTTTTAAACGGATTTTAACTGCCATGTCTATTTCACCTCCTTAAACCAGATGTTGATTTAAATTTATTTGTTCATAAAAGGCATTTTGAAACCGCCTTTTGAAGCAAACTTAGCCATACCCTGCATCTTTTTCATCATCTTTTTGCTTTCTTCAAAGTTTTTGAGAAGCTTGTTGACATCCTGCACGCGCATACCGCAGCCTGCTGCGATACGTTTACGGCGGCTGCCGTTAATGATATCGGGATGACGGCGTTCTTTCGGGGTCATGGAACGGATGATGGCTTCAACGCGGTCGAATTCTTTTTCGTCAACGTTGGCTTCTTTCAGCTTTTGGCTGATGCCGCTCATACCGGGGATAAGCCCCAAAATAGTTTCCAGCGAGCCCATTTTTTTGACCTGCTGCATTTGTTCCAGGAACTGCTCGAGCGTGAATTCGTCTTTGCGCAGTTTCTTTTCCATTTCCAAAGCTTTGGCAAGGTCGGTCGTGGACTGGATCTTTTCGATCAGAGACAGGATATCGCCCATGCCCAGAATACGGGATGCCATACGGTCGGGATGGAAAGGTTCCAAAGCGTCAAGCTTTTCACCCATACCGACAAATTTGACCGGGCGTCCGGTAACTGCTTTTACTGACAATACAGCACCGCCTCTGGCGTCGCCGTCGAGCTTGGTAACGATAAGTCCGTCTATGCCCAGCTCGCCGTTGAAGCTTTCGGCTACAGTGACTGCGTCCTGGCCTGTCATCGCATCGACAACCAGCAATATTTCATGCGGATTGACGGCAGCTTTGATATTACGCAGTTCGTCCATCAGTTCTTCGTTGATATGTAAGCGGCCCGCGGTATCGATGATTACCGTGTCGCAAGCCAGTGAGAATGCTTTATCCATTGCCTTGCGCGCTATCTCGACCGGAGATACCTGATCGCCAAGAGCAAAGACAGGCAGTGAGAGCTGTTCGCCCAGAACCTGTAATTGTTTGATAGCCGCAGGACGGTAAACGTCGCCCGCTACAAGCAACGGCTTTTTGCCTTTTTTCCGCAGCAGGCTGCCAAGCTTGCCGGCGGTAGTAGTTTTACCAGCGCCCTGCAGACCTACCAGCATAATGACTGTAGGCGGTTTGTCCGCTACGGTGAGCTTACTTTGTGTGCCGCCCAAAAGCTGGGTCAGTTCGTCGTTGACGATCTTGATGATCTGCTGACCGGGAGTCAGGCTTTGCTGAACTGTTTCGCCCAGCGCGCGTTCTTTGATATTGGCAACAAAATCTTTAACGACTTTAAAGTTGACGTCGGCTTCAAGCAGAGCCATCCGCACTTCGCGCAGAGGCGCTTTAAGATCGTCTTCTGTTATTTTGCCGCTGCCGCGGAACATTTTTATCGCATTTTGCAGTCTTTCAGATAAATTTTCAAAAGCCATTTTTACCTACTTTCGCCGCTCAATTCGTCTAAAATGCGGCGTACTTGTTGAAGTTCTGCCGAGCCACCGCTTTGGGCAAGGTGGTCAGCCAGCAGCCGGCTCATTTCTTCCAGCAGCTTTTTATCGTGATCATCGCGGGCCAGCAGCGCCAGTTTGCTTTCATAGCGTTCCAGAGTATGCTCTACCCGTTTGATAAGGTCATGTATCGCTTGTCTTGATACTTCAAGTTCATCGGCTATCTCAGCCAGCGAAAGGTCGTCGCAGAAATACAGCTCCAGACATTTTTGCTGTTTTTCGGTGAGCAGGCAGCCGTAGGCATCGAACAAACGTCCTAACCGTACTCTTTGCTCCAAACTGTTTTCCTGCATTTCAATCACCAAAATCTTTACATATTTTATCCGACTTTGGTATTATATCGAAAATCGCAGAGGCTGTCAAGCATTTTTACTTGTCACCATCAAACAAGGCGTCGACAAATTTATCGGCTTCAAAGGGCCGGAAATCCATAATGCCTTCGCCGACACCGATCCACTTAACAGGCAAGCCAAGTTCTTCTTTGATAGCAATAACGACACCGCCTTTAGCCGTACCGTCGAGCTTGGTCAGCACAACACCGGTGACGTTGGCGGTTTCCATAAAGACTTTGGCCTGATTGATAGCGTTCTGCCCTGTCGTTGCATCCAGCACGAGAAAGGTTTCATGCGGAGCTTCTGGTATCTCGCGTTTGATGATGCGGTGTACTTTCTCCAGTTCGTTCATCAGATTGGTTTTATTATGCAGCCGTCCGGCAGTGTCAATAAAAAGTACGTCGACATTGCGGGCAATAGCGGCTTTGACAGCGTCAAAAACCACGGCAGCCGGGTCAGCGCCTTCTTCGTGACGGATAACTTCGCAGCCGGCACGCTCGCCCCAAATCTGCAGCTGTTCGGCAGCGGCGGCACGGAAGGTATCGCCGGCAGCCAGCATGACTTTGTATTTGAACAGATGAAAATAGTTGGCCAGCTTGCCGATAGTAGTGGTTTTACCAACACCATTGACGCCCACGACAAGAATAACCGTAGGTTTGGCACCGATACGGGTACGCTGTCCTTCGTCCTGCAGCATTTCGGCAATATATTTTTTGAGGAACGGCATAACCTGCTCCGTCCCCTCGATTTCCTTCTTTTTAGCAGCCTGACGAACAGCATCGATAAGCTTTTCTGTGGTTTTGACACCAACATCACCACTCAGAAGGATCATTTCCAGTTCTTCCAGAAAGTCTTCATCGACTTTAGCCGACATACCTACAAGTTCTTCGATGCGGTCAGTAAAGTTGCGGCGGGTCTTGCTGAGTCCGTCTTTCAGTCGTTCTAAAAATCCCATGTTCTCACTCCTTTTCGCTCAATTTGACAGATAGTAATTTAGAAACACCGGATTCTTCCATGGTAACGCCGTGCAGAACATGCGCGGCTTCCATAGTGCCTTTGCGGTGTGTGATAACAATAAACTGCGTGCTTTCGGCATAGGCTGCCAGGAATTTCGCAAAGCGGTCAACGTTAGCTTCGTCAAGCGCCGCATCTATTTCGTCAAGGATACAGAAGGGCGAAGGCTGATAGCTGAGCAGAGCGAACAGCAGGGCGATAACCGTCAGGGCCCGCTCGCCGCCTGATAGCAGGAAGAGGCTCTGCAGTTTTTTACCGGGAGGCTGCACTTCGATATCGATGCCGCTGCCTAAAACATCATTAGGGTCAGTAAGTTTTAAAGCAGCAGTACCGCCGCCGAATAAACGCACATAACAGTCGGAAAAATATTCGTTTATTTTTCCGAAGGCCTCTTTGAAGCGTTTGGCCATACCGGAGTTGATTTCGCTGATAACTGCTTCCAGATTGGCTTTGGCCTCTGAAAGATCGCTGTATTGACGCTGTAAAAATTCATAGCGCTCGCTGACAGCTTCATATTGTTCGATTGCCGCAGGATTTACCGGGCCTAAGGTTTCAATTTCACGCTCCAGACGCAGTTCACGCCGACGTAAAGCCGCATCGCTTTCATCCAGCAGATCACCGCTGGCACGTGCTTCGTCCAGAGTAATACGGTATTCAGTCGCCAGCTGTTCCAGAGCATGGTCATAGTCGCTGTTTTGACGTACCATTTCCATCGCTGCCTGATTGCGCCTGGTTTCAGCAACAGTCAGTTCTTTTTTCAAAGAATCCAGCCTCTCGCCTGCCACTGCCTGCTTTTCAGTAATGGCAATACGTTTGGCCCCGAATTCATCTTTACCGCCGACAACGGTCTGTAATTCGGCCAGTAATGCGGTACTGCTGGCAGCCAGCTGTTCAGTGCTGATTTTGCTGGCCGTTATCACGTCAAGCAAATGCTTTTGCTCGTCTTCATTAGCAGCGAGTTCCTGCTGCATACGCCCCATATCGGCATCAAGCTGCTGCATCCGCTCGGCCATCATCGTAGTCCGTGCGGCAGTCGATTCCAGTTCGACCCTGGCATCCTGCAGACGATTGCGGATAGATGCCAGCGCGCTGTGGTCTGCGGCCGTTTGTTTCTGCAGATCATCCAGCAGCTGTTTGCCCTGTGCGTCTTCGGCTTCCAGCGCCGTTAGCTGCGGGCGCAGGTCGGTAAGCTGCTGGCGAGCTGCCATATATTCCTGAGAAACCTGATTACGGTCATCCAGCAGAAGCTCCAGCCGTTCCGCAGCCTGACGCTGCTCTGCGCTTAAACGCTCCAGAGCTACGCCCAGCTCAGCTTTGCGGATTTCCTTCTGCTGCAGGTCCTGACGCAGTTCCACCAGTTTGTTGTTATAAACTTTTAAGGTGCCTTCGTGTTCTTCAAGCAGCTCCTGATATCCCAACAGCTCACGGCGCAAGACACCCGCCTTTTGTTCCTGTTCGTCGATCTCTTTGCCGCGCGACAGAAAGCCGGCTTCCTTCTGCTGCCTGCTGCCGCCGGTCAGCGAACCGCCGGCATTGACGACATCTCCCGCCAAAGTAACGACTCTGGTACGAAAGCTGCTTTTTTTGGCGGCTGCCAAAGCGGCATCCATATTGTCCGCTACCAGCACCCGACCCAGCAAAAATTTAAAGATCGGCGCCAGTTTTATATCATAGCCGATCAGATCGGCAGCAAATCCCCGAATACCCGGCAGTTTTGCCAGTGCCTCTTCTTCACTGCGGCGTTCATAATATTTGATAGTATCAAGCGGCAGGAAGGTCGCCCGGCCGGCCTGACGCTGTTTAAGATAGGAGATAGCCTTTTTGGCGGCTTCCGAACTGCCCATAACAATGTTCTGCGCCGCTCCTCCTAATGCAGTTTCTATTGCAACTACATATTCAGGCTGCACTTCGATCAGTTCGGCGGCAACACCGATAACGTCACTGCGCCAGGGTTCCTGCGACTGCAGCACTGTTTTGATCCCATAGCCAAAGCCTTCATAGCTTTTCTGCATATTCTGCAGCAGGTTCAAACGGCTTTCCAGCGCTGTGATCCTGTTTTGACAGTCTTTATGCTGCGACAGAACTTTATTCAGCGCTTCGGTTTCTTCGGCAGCTTTAGTGCTCACTTCCCTGCCATCGCGTTTAATAAGCTCCAAAGAGTTTTCTACATTGCTCTGCTCATCGTTCATATTACGGTAACGGGTCTGCAGTTCTTCGCCTGCGGTTTCTGCTTCGGCGATGCTCTTTTTAAGGGCGTCACGCTTACGCATCCGCTGTTCCTGCTCCTGCTCCAGTCCACGGATCTCATTCCGCAGATTGACCATTGTACGCATATTATCGAAAGCAGCTGTTTTCATATCTTCCATTGCCGCTTCAGCTTCGCTGATACGTGTTTCTTTTTCTGCCTGTTCTCCGGTCAGCCTGCTTACCAAAAGCTGTGCGGCAGCCTGCTGCGCTTCTAAACGGTCATAATCCACGACCATCGTTTTGAGCTGAGTATCCAAAGCTGCGATCTGTTCCTGCAGCTTTTTGCCCTGCTCTTCCAAACGCAGTCCTGATTTTTCGCTTTGCCGAACACGCTCTGCCAACACAGCTTCCTGACCACGCAGTTTTTCCAGAGCTGTTTCTTTTTCTTTGATATCGTCCTGAATACGGTTATAGGCTTCACTGAGCTTATCCAGCTCCATTTGTAAGGCACTGCATTCAGCTTCCTGTGTGCTGACGGCAGTAGCGCGTTCCAGTACTTTATTTTCAAGTTCGGCATCCTGTGTGTTCAGCTTCTGCCGAATATTTTCAATATTTTCTATCTTGTGCACAAATTGGGTCAGTTTGCAGGCACGCAGTTCTTTATCCAGCAGATTGAATTTGCGTGTTTGTTCTGCAGCAAGACGCAGAGGCTCGACCTGACCTTCGACTTCGGCTTTGATGTCGTTGATGCGGGTCAGGTTGGCAGCGGTATCGTCCAGACGCCGCATAGCTTCTTTTTTACGCATCCTGAACTTGGCAATACCAGCGGCTTCTTCAAATAAAGCGCGGCGTTCTTCAGGACGGCTGTTCAGTATTTCATCGATCTTATTCTGACCGATAATGGACATAGAACCACGTCCCAGACCAGTATCTGCCAAAAGGTCAAGAATGTCTTTTAAACGGCAGTTCTTTTTATTGATGGAGTATTCGCTGTCACCGCTGCGAAAAACGCGGCGGGTAATGCTTACTTCATCAAAATCAAGGCTGAGGCGATGGTCGCTGTTGTCAAAAACCAGCGTCACTTCGGCAACACCCAAAGGCCTGCGCTTGCCGCTGCCGGAAAAAATAACATCTTCCATTTTGCTGCCGCGCAGATATTTGGCGCTTTGCTCGCCCAGTACCCAGCGGATCGCATCAGAAATGTTGCTCTTGCCGCTGCCGTTTGGTCCAACGATTGCCGTAATGCCCGAACCGAAGCTTAATTCAATTTTATCTGCAAAGGATTTGAATCCATAAGTCGAAAATGACTTTAAATGCACAAAATCACCCAATCTGCAATATTCTATCAGTATATTTTACCATAGATGAAGGTTTCATACAATTATATGACTCAACGCACTTTTTTAATCAAATGCTGCCGTTATGCTTGAGAAGTAAAAAGTATTTTTTGAAACACTTTTGCTGTATTTCAGGCCGTTTTGTAAAATATTTTTACATTTTTTTATCCTGATGCTAAAAATAACGATTTAATTATGATATAATATGAACACTTGGCAAGACAGCAGAAATGCTGCCAAGTGCCATAATAACCCCGGGTCCTGGCGCCCGGACAAAATTTATCAGCAGTGAGGGGATTTTACATGAAACTTTCAGCACGTATCCAAAGTTTGACTTCTTCACCTATCAGAAAGCTGTCGCCGTATGCAGATGCAGCTAAAGCGAAGGGTAAAAAAATCTACCATCTGAATATCGGACAGCCCGATATCAAAACTCCTGACCAGTTTATGGAAAGCATCCGCACTTATGACGAGCAGGTAATTGCTTATGGCAATTCCAAAGGCGAAGGTTTTCTGATCGAAGCGATACGCAAATACTATGCCGAAAAAGGTATGGATTTTGCTGCCGATGATATTTTTATTACCAACGGCGGCAGCGAAGCTTTGATTTTTGCTGTCATGGCCTTATGTGATCCAGGAGACGAGATCATGGTATTCGAGCCGTTTTATGCTAACTATACTACTTTTGCCAGAGAGTTTGGCGCTAAAATCAACGCTGTACAGACAAATGTGACTGACGGTTACCATCTGCCTGACGCTGCTGCTATCGAAGCGCAGATCACGCCCAGAACAAAAGCTGTTTTACTGACTAATCCCGGTAATCCGACCGGTGTTGTTTATACACAGGAAGAAATGGATATGATTTCAGCAATCGTCCGCAAATATGACCTGGCTTTGATCGCTGACGAGGTATACCGTGAATTTGTTTATGACGGCGCTTACCGAAGCTTTGGCACAATGCCCGAGCTTGCCGACAACCTGATCATCATTGATTCGGTTTCTAAACGCTACAGTGCCTGCGGCGCCCGTATCGGCTGCATAATAAGCAAAAACAAAGAGCTTGCCAAGCAGATTATCAAATGCTGCCAGGGCCGTCTGTGCAGCCCGATTCTGGAACAGGTCGGCGCAGCCGCTTTATATACTACTCCCGTCAGCTATCTGGAGGAAGTGAATCAAGAGTACAAAAAACGCCGCGATACGATCGTTGCCGCCCTTAAAGAGCTGCCTGGCGTAGTTGCTTCCGATCCGAAGGGAGCCTTTTATATTATGGTGCAGCTGCCCGTAGATGATGCTGAAAAGTTTGCTATCTGGACTTTGGAAAATTTTGCTATTGATAACGAAACTGTTATGTTCGCTCCCGGCAACGGTTTCTACAGCGACCCTGAGTTGGGGGTTAATGAGGCTAGGCTGGCCTATGTTCTCAATTGTGATGATTTGAAAAAGGCAATTTATATCCTTGGTGAAGCACTGAAGGCATATCCAGGAAAAACTAACTGATAACTAAAGTAAAAGCCTTGAATACAAAAAGTATTCAAGGCTTTTTTATTTTTTAACGGTCGGTATTGATAACCTGCCACGCTTCCAAAAGCTTAGTCAGGCTCCAGCGGGCATTGGCCGGGCTGGTAGAAGGCAGGAAATGCACAGTAATCCTCTGCAGATCGAGCTGTCTGGTATATTTTTTAAAGGCGGCGGCAGCTTTGCCTCCATTACAGCAGATAGTATGTATCTGCGGATGATTCTGCAAAAATCCGGCCAGATCGTTAGGCTGCTCGCAGGTAATATCCGAATCAAGACTGCCTTCACGTTCGCAGTAACCCAGTACGTCCCAAAGAGCTATACGGTTATCTAAAAGCATCTGCTTTTTATCCGCATAATCCAAAGGAACCTCAGCATAGCCTAAAAGCATCGTCACCAACGGCCAAAAACGATTCTGCGGATGGCCGTAATACTGCTGCATCTGCAAGGAACGAACACCGGGCATGGAACCGAGAATGAGCAGCCTGCTGTCTGTGTCAGCGACCGGGTCAAAGCTCTGACATTCACTCATCGTCCAACCTCCAGCTTATCATAATACGTTCTGCATCAGGCCCGGCCTTGATATTTACAGGAACCGGTCCTGCAAGCTGCTGCCAGCGCCGCAGATTATTGTTTTTCAGCCCGCGCAGCTTTGATTCCAGCTTGCTCGGGCAGGTTATTACTATGTTTCCCGCGCCTTGGCAAAGCAGCCGCTGCAGCTGCGGAGTCAGTTCGGCATAGAGCAAAAAGCTTTGCACAAGTTCACCAAAAGATGGGTGGAACGGTCCAGCAACAATATTACCTTCACCGCACAACTCTTCATCGGCCTGCAAGCCAACACGAATGACTTTGATCCCCGCCAGGGTTAATTTGCTGTATACATAAGCACTTTGCTCAACTGCTGCTTCCAGTGTCAGAGGCTCAAATTCACCACGTTCGTAAATATGCTCAAGCGGCGTGCCTTTTATTACCAGCAAGGGATAAATACGGGCAAAAGAAGGACCGAGCCTGAGCACCTGCTCAACCGTAGCTTTGACGCTGTCAAAGCTTTGACCAGGCATACCTACCATTAACTGCAGACCGATCTCAAAGCCATACTGTTTCAGCAAAGAAACAGCCTTATAAACATCGGTGGCCTGATGCCCCCGCTCTGCCGCTGCCAGAACATTATCGTCCAGCGACTGCACACCCAGTTCTACCGTTTTTACGCCGTGTGCCTGCAGCAGCTCTAACCGGGCGGCATCAATATAATCTGGTCGGGTAGATAAGCGAACACTGCCAATAACGCCTTCCGCCAAAAGTTTATCTACAGGTCGGAAAAGTTCTGTCTGCAAGTCGGCCGGCAAACCTGTAAACGAGCCGCCGTAAAAAGCCGCTTCGTTGGAAGGGCCCGGTTTGATCCATTGCAGATAGCGTTCGAGCTGCTGCTCTACGTCTCTCGACGACGCAGTCTGCTGACCGCTGATAGTTTTTTGATTACAGAACACGCACTGGTGCGGACAGCCCGCATGCGGTATAAACACAGGTATGATTGCCACTGCCCTGCCTCCTTGCATTAAACGTTTATTATAATGCGGCTTATTAGTGCGCCTGCATTTTTATCAACATGCTTGATAATTGCATTATACCCGTATCACCGCTCCCGGTCAATGCCCGCCATCCGCCCTGGTGTCATTCACAAAATTTTACTTGCCTTTTTTAGAAAATGTTGTTATAATTCAATTAGTCCGATTTCGGACTTTATTAAAAAAGGAGGGCGCTTATGCATAAAGAGCTGCAACGGATACGCCACGGCTACTACGACCTTTGGTTCGGCACAAACGCCGTCTATGAACGCTGGGCCAAATCACACGGACTCAATAACAATTTACTGCTGACCCTGTATTTGCTGAAGGAATTTCCAAATGACTGTACCCAGCATCTGATCTGCGAAAAACTGATGCTGCCCAAACAGACGGTCAACAGTATTCTGTCCGGATTGGAAGACAAAGGCTTCGTCGAAAAAATAATCAGCCCTACTGATAAACGCGTCAAGCTGTTGGTTTTTACCAGTCAGGGTGCTGCTTATGCCGACGGGCTTTTACAAAAAATGGATGATTTTGAAGAACGGGCGCTGCGTAATATGACTGACGCCCAGCGCAACGCACTGCTGGAAGGCGGCTTTGCCTGGATGAAGGCTTTACGTGACGCCATAGATGATTAGGAGGATATCATGGGATTTGTATATTTAGGTTTAGCTATTGTTTTGGAATTACTGGGCACAACATTTTTGAAATACACACTGGGCTTTACTAAGCTGTCACCTTCGCTGGTAGTAGTTGCAGCTTACACAGGCGCTTTTTATTTTCTGTCCCGTTCACTGCAGTTTATTGATTTGAACATTGCGTATGCAACCTGGGCAGGCATCGGTGTCGTTGCCGCAGCCATCATTTCAATGCTGGTCTTTCACGAAAGCATCAACGCCATCGGCGCCGTCGGTATGGCTTTGGTCGTCAGCGGCGTAGTTCTGCTGAACCTGTATGGACCTTCACACTGAGCTGAACAGCAGACAAAGAAAACCCTTGCCGGTAAACCGGCAAGGGTTTATTTTATTTAGGAAAGCCTGTCAAAGGCGCGCCCATTTTTTCAAGAGCGCTTTTAGCAGCCTGCTGTTCCGCTTCCTTTTTCGTCCTGCCTTCGCCTGAACCGATATGTTTGCCGTTAACGGAAACAATGGTGGCAAAATGTTTGTTGTGTTCAGGACCTTTGGAACCGATCAGCTCATAGACGATATCAACATCGCCATCCTGCTGCGCAACTTCCTGCAGCCTTGTTTTAAAATCACTGCAAATGCCGTGCGTACAGATAAAATCCAGCTCGGCTTTCATTAACCCCAGTAAAAATACACGGGCTGCTTCCATACCCTGGTCTAAATAATAAGCCCCAAGTACAGATTCAAAAGCGTCGGCCAGGATAGAAGCGCGTTCGCGTCCTCCCGACAAACCTTCTCCCTTTCCTAAAAGCAGGTAATCACCAAGATTTATTTTACGGGCATATTCAGCCAGCGATGCTTCGCAGACGATATGGGCCCTGAGCTTGGTAAGTTCTCCTTCGTTAAGGTTGGGGAAAGTGCAGTACATATATGTACTGACGATAACGCTGAGCACGGAGTCGCCTAAAAATTCTACGCGTTCGTTATGTTCCGGACGCGGTAATTCTTTAGATTCGTGAGCGTATGATGTATGCGTCAGAGCGCTGTTTAGAAGTTCCAGCTTGTGCATTTCGATGCCAAGGCTTTGACAGAACTTCAGCAGCTGCTCTTTGCGCGTGTCTTGCATTTAAATCACTCTATTCTCAATTAAGCTTGATATTTTTTGAAGAGAATGGTGGCATTATGGCCGCCAAAGCCGAAGTTATTGGACAGAGCCGCTCTTACTTCTGCTTTACGGGCTACGTTAGGAACATAGTCGAGGTCCAGACCTTCTTCTAAATCAGGGTCTTCATAGTTGATCGTCGGAGGGATAATACCATTCTCAATGGTCATGACGGTAGCAATTGCTTCTACGCCGCCTGCAGCGCCCAGCAAATGTCCTGTCATGGATTTGTTGGAGCTGATAGTCATTTTATAAGCATGATCGCCAAAAACCTTTTTAGCAGCTAAAGTCTCATTCAAATCATTACGATGGGTAGAAGTACCATGAGCGTTGATGTAATCAACGTCTTCCGGTTTCATACCAGCATCGTCGATAGCCTGCTGCATGCACAGGGCAGGCATTTCACCGCTCGGATCAGGAGCAGTGATGTGATAAGCGTCGGCATTCATGCCAAAGCCTACTACTTCAGCATAGATATGAGCTCCACGTGCCAAAGCATGTTCCAGCTCTTCCATAACTACTACGCCGGCACCTTCACCCATAACAAAACCGTCGCGTTTTTTATCGAACGGACAGGAAGCCTTTTCAGGATGTTCGTTGTTGGTGGAAAGAGCTTTCATGTTACCGAAGCCTGCTATAGCAACAGGAGAAACAGCAGCTTCTGTGCCGCCTGCGATCATAATATCGGCATCGCCATATTGAATAGTGCGCAGAGCGTCGCCGATACAGTTAGTGCCGGTAGCACAAGCTGTGATGATAGCGGTATTAGGGCCTTTAAAGCCTAAAGCAATAGAAATCTGGCCGGCAGGCATATTCGGGATCTCCATCGGAATGAAGAACGGACTGATTTTGCCTGGACCTTTTTCGCCATATTTTAAAGACTGCTCGAGGAAGGTATGGATGCCGCCAATGCCGCTGCCAACGCAAACGCCGGCACGAACGGGATCAATTTTTTCCAGATCGAGTTCAGCATCTTCCACTGCCAGTTTAGCAGCCGCTACAGCAAACTGGGTCACACGATCCATACGTTTGCCTTCTTTTTTATCGCCATAGTTAGCGAAATCAAAATCTTTAACTTCGCCTGCAATTTTAGTGGTGAAGCCAGGATCAGAAGCATCAAACTGGGTAATGAGACCGATACCGGATTTACCAGCGATCAGATTGCCCCAAAATTCATCTTTGCCGATGCCGATTGGAGTAATCGGGCCAACACCGGTAATAACGACTCGTCTTTTCAAAATAAATCACCTCAAATTAAATTTTTGCTATTTCTTCTTTCAGTCTTCTGAAAATTTCTTTCACGGGTAAAATTTCTTTGATCTTCCACATATTGGCACCTGTAAAAACAAGGCCGGTTTCAACATCGCCCTGCTGAGCTCTGGTGAGCGCGCGGATGATGCAGAAGCTGCGGGAGCATTGTTTAAGGCAGTTATCACAGGTGCGGGGACGCGGCTGCGTACCTTCCAGAACCTGTTTGGCAAAAGGATTAAGGATCGCCCTGCCTTTATAGCCAACGGGACTGTCGATCTGTACAACGTCCTCTTTGGTCATTTTGAGATATAATTCTTTCAGCGCCGGAGCACCGTTGGATTCTTCGCTGGCGGCAAAACGACTGCCCATCTGCACACCGCTGGCCCCTAATTTAAGAAGCTCCGCTACAGCTGCGCCGTCAGTAGCTCCGCCGGCGGCGATAACCGGAATATTGACCGCCTTGACAATGTCAGGCAGAATATCTTTGATGGACTGTTGAGTCCCAAGATGTCCTCCCGCCTCTGTTCCTTCCACTACAATAGCGGCTGCACCGAGCTTTTCAGATATTTTAGCTAGTTTGACAGAGGAAACGATGGGCACTACGGCTACGTTATGTTCACGCCCCACGGCGAAAATATCTCTTGAAAAACCGGCACCGGCAACGATCAGGTCAATTTTTTCTTCGGCAGCAGTGGTAATTAGCCCAAGAAATTCGCGGGCCGCAACCATGGCATTAATGCCGATGATGCCTTTCCCGCCGGTAAGCTTTCTGGCCAGCCGGATCTCTTTACGCAGCTCGTCAAACGCCATGCCGGACGCTGCGATGAGTCCTATTCCGCCTTCCTGCGCAACGGCTGCCGCCAAACGCGCGGTAGACAGTCTGATAGCCATTCCGCCTTGTATGATCGGTACTTCGGCTGTCAAATCACCTATTTTAAGTACTGGTAGTTTCAACAAATATCCCCCATTTCAGGACTACTGCAACTGTCAGGGAAAGCTCCTAAGAGCTTTCCCTTGAGCTGCTAAAAGATTATTTTTCTTCATCCAACATTTTGACTGCATCAGCCACGGTGCGGATTTTTTCAGCTTTTTCGTCAGGGATTTCAACTTCAAATTCCTCTTCGAAAGCCATGATTAATTCAACGATGTCGAGGGAGTCAGCGCCCAGATCATCGATGAAGGATGATTCCATCTTTACTTCATCAGCGTCAACGCTCAATTGCTCGACAGTAATGTCTCTTACTTTTTCGAAAGTGCTCATTTACGATTCACCTCCTTCCAAAGGTCTTTTTTTAAGAATTGCATAATTACATTACCATACCACCGTCAACATGTAAAGTCTGACCGGTTATGTAAGCAGCATCGTCACTTACAAGGAACAATACTGCCTTGGCAATATCTTCAGGTTCGCCAAGACGCGCCAGCGGGATGCCGGCTTCCATATCGGCTACTACTTTTTCTGGTAAAACGCTGGTCATATCAGTTTTGATAAAACCAGGTGCCACACCGTTAACAGTGATGCCACGGGCAGCAACTTCTTTAGCTACAGATTTGGTGAAACCGATGCAGCCTGCTTTTGCTGCAGCATAGTTGGCCTGACCGGCATTGCCCATTACACCTACGACAGAGGTGATGTTGACGATACGGCCCGCTCTTTGTTTCATCATGTATTTGACAGCTGCTTTAGTGCAGTTGAAAACACCTTTGAGGTTAGTGTTCAGCACTGCGTCCCAATCTTCTTCCTTCATACGCATCAGTAGATTGTCACGAGTGATGCCTGCATTATTGACTAAAATGTCGATACGGCCGAATTCTTTGATAACGGCATCGATCATTTCAGTGCAGACTTCAAGCTGGGCAACGTCACCCTGCATCAGCAGAACTTTGCGTCCCATAGCTTCGATTTCAGCAGCCACTGCTTCAGCAGCAGCTTTGTTACCGGCATAATTGACAGCGACATCAGCTCCTGCAGCAGCCAGCGCCACTGCGATAGCTTTACCGATACCGCGGGAAGCACCTGTAACCAGTGCGATTTTACCTTCTAACTGCATTTTAACGAACCTCCTTAAAATAAGCAAGTGTTTTTTCAAGGCTTGCTTCATCTTCGACGTTCAAAGCAGCCATACCCTTGGCAATTTTTTTAGTAAAACCGGACAGAACCTTGCCTGGGCCGACTTCGACAAAAGTATCGACGCCGCCTGCGATCATATGGTTGACAGAGGTTTCCCAAAGTACAGGCATAGCAGCCTGACGGATCAGAGATTCTTTGATTTCTTCTCCTTTGGTAACTTCAGTTGCAGTTACATTAGCGACGACAGGAATCTTAGCGTCGTGGAAGGTAATAGTTTCAAAAACTTCAGCCAGACGTTTGGAAGCCGGCTGCATAAGAGTGCTGTGGAAAGGTGCGCTTACGGGAAGAAGAACAGCGCGTTTGGCGCCGGCTTCTTTCAACGCCGCCAAAGCTTTATCCACTGCGCCTACAGAGCCTGCAATAACGACCTGGCCAGGGCAGTTGAAGTTTACTGCCTGTACAGCTTCACCGCATTCAGCTTCAACAGTACGGCAGATATCAATGATTTTATCGCTTTCAAGACCTAAGACAGCGGCCATGCTGCCTTCGCCAACAGGAACAGCTTCCTGCATGAACTGGCCACGTTTACGAACGATACGGACAGCATCAGCAAAGTCCAAAGCACCTGCCAAAACCAAAGCAGAATATTCACCCAGGCTATGGCCAGCAGCAACTTCGCAGCTCAGTCCGTTTTCTTTCAGCACCTCAGCACAGGCTACGCTGGCAGTCAGGATAGCCGGTTGAGTATTAAAGGTCAGACGCAGCTGATCTTCCGGACCATTAAAACACATATCGCTGATGGAGAAACCCAAAGCTTCGTCAGCAGCTTCAAAAACCTTGCGAGCGCAAGTATAGTTATCATAAAGATCTTTACACATACCTACAGTTTGGGAACCTTGTCCCGGGAATACAAATGCAATTTTGCTCATTGGGAAAACCTCTCTTTCGTCTTTTACTCAATTGTTCTTGCAGGTTTATTTACTCCATTTAAGCACAATGGAAGACCATGTGAGGCCAGCACCGAAACCAACCAACAGTACTGTACCGCCTTTTTTAAGTACGCCCTGCTCCTGTGCCTCGCACAGGGCAATGGGAATGGAAGCAGCGGAAGTATTGCCGTATTTATCGACATTTACCCAAACTTTTTCCATTGGCATTTTCAAACGTTTAGCAGCACTGTTAATAATGCGGATATTAGCCTGATGCGGAACCAGAAGATCGACATCAGCCGGTTCAAGACCTGCTTTAGCTAAAGCTCGTTTAGCCGTTTTGCCCATGATCTGGATTGCAAATTTAAATACTTCATTGCCGTTCATATGGATAAAATGCTCTCTTGCATCTACTGTTTCGTGAGAAGCCGGTCTGCGGCTGCCTCCAGCCGGCTGGAACAGATATTTACCGCCGCTGCCGTCGCTGCCGAGATCGATACCCAAAACACCAAGACCATCCTCGACTTCACCAATGACCGCCGCTCCTGCACCGTCACCAAAAAGAACGCAGGTATTGCGGTCTTCCCAGTTCATAATGCGGCTTAAAGTTTCAGCACCGATGATGAGCGCTTTTTTGTACAAACCGGATTTTACCATCTGGCTTGCTACGCCCAGACTGTAAACAAAGCCGGAGCAGCCTGCGGACAGATCGAATGCGGCTGCTTTTTTAGCGCCGATACGGTCCTGTACCAGACAAGCGGTAGAGGGAAAAGCATGGTCAGCAGAAGCAGTTGCCACGATGACCAGTTCGATTTCTTCAGGGCTTACGCCTGCGTCAGCCAAAGCACGTTCTGCCGCAATAACGGACATATCGGATGTAGCTTCGCCTTCAGCGGCAATATGCCTGTTTTTAATGCCTGTACGTTCAACGATCCACTCGTCGCTGGTTTCTACTATTTTTTCAAGATCATGGTTGGTCAGCACCTTTTCAGGCACATAGCAGCCCAGACCTAAAATACCAACTGCTTTTTCCATTTATATTTCCTCGTTTCCTTTTCTTGATTTCACGATATTGCCGGCAATATGTTCAACTACATCACGCTCAGCAAAATCTATAGCCACGCCGATTGCATTTTTGATAGCCTTTGCTTTACTGCTGCCATGGCAGATAATAAAAGGTGCCTTGACACCCAAAAGCAGCGCACCGCCGTATTCAGCCGGATCAAGCCGCTTGGCAAGCCCCTTCATAGCCGGTTTGATCAAAAGTCCGCCCAGCTTGGCCAGAAAACCGCCATTCAAAATAGCTTCTTTCATTAACTTCATTATAGCACTTGCAAGACCTTCTGCAAACTTCAGGACTACATTGCCGACAAACCCGTCGCAGACGACTACGTCAACAGTGCCTTTGTTAATGTCACGGCCTTCTACATTACCGACAAAGTTGATATGTTCTTCAGCCTTGAGCAGAGGATAAGTAGCAAGAGCCTGCTCGTTACCTTTTGTTTCTTCTTCACCGATATTCAAAAGCCCGACGCGCGGATTTTTTATTTTCAGCATCAACTCAGCATAAACGCTGCCCATGATAGCACTTTGCACCATATGTTCGGGTTTGGCGTCGACTTTAGCACCGCTGTCTAAAACTACTGTCGTCCCGGTAAGACTTGGGATAGGAGTCGCGATAGCCGGACGTTCGATGCCCCTGATGCGTCCCAGTCCAAACAATGCTGCGGCGACTGCCGCCCCTGTGCTTCCGGACGATACCAGCGCATCACACTCTTTATCACGCAGCAGCTTCGTAGCAACGACGATAGACGCATCTTTTTTAGTTTTTACTGCTATACCTGGATGTTCATCCATATTAATAACTTCGCTGGAATGATGTACTGTGATTTTTCGTTCATCAGCAGCATTATATTCCTCCAGCAGTTTTTTTATAATTTCGGAGTCGCCTACGAGAACGACTTCGCAGTCATACGCTCTGACAGCCTGGACAGCTCCCAAAACCAGTTCTTGAGGTCCATAGTCAGTTCCCATCACATCAACCGCAATTTTCACTATTTCTCGATCCTTTCGTTGGGCAGTGATACAATAATGAATTTAGCACGAAACACTTCTTCGTTATTGTTGCGAACTTTGACCCAGATAACATATTTATCATGCTCACGGCGGATCACCTCCGCCTTAGCAACTAAGGTTGCACCGGCATAGACCGGTACTTTATACTTAACATTACCCACCCCTGTCAAGGCCGCATCTGCATCGACTACAGCCAGAGCCAGGGTATTGGCCATCGCAAACATATAGTAACCGCGTGCGACGCCTGTTTTTTCCAGCACCATTTCCGGCGTTATTTTCAGCATCGAAATACCGATCTTATTCAATTCCAGATCAATAAGATCGCCGACAATATCTTTTTTGTCGATGGCTTTCAATTTTGTCTGCGCATTTTCGGCCATCTGACGTGTACGTTCACGTACTTCCGGAATATTCATCCGCAGGCGATCCAAACGGATTGTCTGGATACTGACTTCAAGTGCTTTAGCAAGCTGCTCGTCTGTCAAAAATGGATTGCGTTCCAACATCTTGGACAGATTTTCCTGCCGTATTATTTTTTTGGAAGAATTCATTTTATCACCCGACTTTAGTACCAACTATTAATATCTAGAGGTATTATAAAAGCTCACAATAAAAAAAGCAAGTAAAAATTTTAATTCCATGCTTAATTTTCCTAATAATTCACAAGTTAGTCACAATCAAATGCCCGACGGTTTTCAAACAGCTTTTTTTACTCTGCCTGTATCACTTTAGTACCAACCAATAAAAAGCAAAAATCCCCGTACCGTTAAGGTACGGGGATTTAAAGCTGCAAGATTATTGTTCTTTAACGATAACTTGTTTGCCGTTGTAATAACCACATTCGGGACAAACGCGATGCGGCATTTTCATCTCATGACATTGCGGACATTCGACTAAGCCAGGAACTGTAAGTTTCCAGTTCGCACGACGGGAATCGCGGCGAGCTTTGGACATTTTTCTCTTTGGTACTGCCATCTTTGATACACCTCCTCAAGCTAATGAATGTGAATTTAATTTTTGATGAATTGCTTTAATGCCGCCAACCTGGGATCGACTGTGGTAGTATCACAGCCGCAGTCGCCTTTATTTCTATCGGCGCCGCAGACCGGACACAAGCCCTGACAATCGATCCTGCACAAAGCTTGAAGGGGCTCTGCCAGCAGGAGACTTTCACGAATCGGTTCCGTCAGATCGACGATATCAGATTCATAAATAAAAGCATCATTTTCGATATTCTCAGCACTTGCCGGATAGAATTTTTCCAATACTTCAGCCGTACTCTTACCTGTAAAGGCTTTAAGGCAGCGTCCGCAGGTCCTGTTGACCATGGCTTCAACCATAGCTTCCAAAAGCAAAACATCACCGGCATTAGATATCGTGCCTTTTACGGTCACCGTTCCTGTCAGCGGAAGATCCGCTTCGGTAATGTTCAATTCTGCTGGTTTCAGTTCATAGGAAAAGTCTTTTTTACCGACCAGTCTTTTCTTGATTTCTGCGACATTTATCTTTATCATATTTCACCAATCGTATCAATTATAGCTATGCTCTAAATCTTTGTCAAGAAAAAAGCGTAACTTTTATTATAATTTAATGATGCGGCGGCAGATATTCAGTGTATCACGGGCAATGACCAGTTCTTCATTCGTGGGAATCACAAAGATCTTGACCCGCGCCCTTTTGATACTGATTTCCATCTGTTTACCGCGCAGCTTGTTAAGTTCCGGATCAATACGCGTACCAAGATATTCCAGACCATTACAGATCTTATCACGCATAAACGGAGAGTTTTCACCCAGACCTGCTGTAAAGATGATGGCATCAACGCCACCCATGGCAGCAACATAACCGCCAATATATTTTTTGACCTTATAAGCAAAAATGTCTATAGCAAGCTGACTGCGTTCATCACCGCGGTTAGCGGCACTTTCCAGATCACGGAAATCACTGGATAGCCCTGAGATACCTAAAATACCGCTGCGACGATTCAGATAATCGTCGATCTGCTGTGCATTCATATTTTCTTTTTCCATCAAAAAAGGAATGATAGCAGGGTCGATCTCGCCGGAACGTGTACCCATGACAAGTCCTTCCAACGGTGTGTACCCCATGCTGGTATCAATGGATTTACCATATTTGATCGCAGCAATGCTGGCGCCATTACCCAAATGACAGGTAATAAAACGCAGGTCGCTCATATGCTCGCCCATCATTTCGGCCGCCTGCTGGGCTACATATTTATGGGAAGTTCCATGGAAGCCATAGCGGCGCAGTCCGTATTTGACATACATTTCGTAAGGCAGGCCATACAAATAGGCAACCTTTGGCATAGTCTGATGGAACGCCGTATCAAAAACAGCTACCTGAGGAGTATTATACATCAGGCGCATACAGGCTTTGATACCATACAGGTTCGGCGGATTGTGCAGCGGCGCAATCTCAGCGCAGGCCTCGATCCCGTTCAAAACATCATCGCTGATCAGTACCGAATCGGTAAAGCGTTCGCCGCCGTGCACTACACGGTGGCCAACAGCATCGATTTCATCCATACTGTCAATAACGCCATATTCTTCATTAGTCAGAGCATCCAGCGCCATCTGGATGCCAACGGAATGGTCAGGTATCTCGGCGCTGATATCTACTGTGTATTTGCCCGTAGGCGTGTGTTTGAGAACAGAACCTTCCATACCGATCCGTTCGATCAGACCTTTGGCCAGCACCTGCTCGCCGTTCATATTAAGAAGCTGATATTTAATTGAGGAGCTACCGCAGTTGACAACGAAAATAATCACAGTTTTCCTCCATTTGTGCAAAATTTAGCTTGCGCTCATAGCACGTTTTATTATATCATAAAGTGCTATTTAATGAAACAATTACAGCCAATTCCAGAAGAATGTAGTTATTATGCCATTTATGACATATTAACGTCACAATTAAAATACAGGTTTTAACCCCTTTCGGCAACTTATTTTTGACGAATTTTTGACGAATTTTTGACGAATGCAAAATAACCTCCTCATAATTGGGGAGGTTATTTTATGCAATCTTTATTTATGATGATGATGCTTCCCAGCTCTCCACAGATAAAATACCTTACCTGTACCAGCATCAGGATCATTGATGTACGCTTTAGCAAATTTAACATACTGAGCAACATCTTCTCCCCATAGGTGAGAATAATCGCTATGTAACATATTCAATAAGTAATACCAATCATACTTATTGGCTTTAATACCATTTTGATCCATGACACGGGTTGTTTCTTCTAACGTCCAATGCTCGCCAGCAGTGCCGTCAACATTTTTCATTTCCGAAACGGCTTTTTTAGCAAGATGCTCATCGAAGTGCGGCCCATGAGCTACGCAATGAATTTTCGTCATTACAGCTTCATAATCATCTTCATCGTGTGCTTTAAGTTTTTCCAAAGCTCCACAGACGATACAATCGATTTCATCTTCTTTCATTTCATCGCCGTCCACGATATCAATATAATCTTCGTACTTATGCATCCTTGCTCACCGCCTTAGTGTTTTTTACGGTCTGAACTTCAGTGTTATCCTCTGCAGGTTCTGCTGTTGCTACAGGCAGTCCGATTACAGTACCACAGTTGCAGGCAGCAATATAGCCGCATTCAAGAACAAAGGTTGCGCTATCAGCAGCTACCAGCAAAGAATAATTACGTCGCGTTCTTACCTGATTGGCATATAAATGATGTCCGCATTTACGATTTACATTATACAAAGTAGCACCAGTACCGATTTTAATAACTACTGGCATAAGATTTGTAGCAGTAGAAGGAATATCCTGCGCTATCCTAATACAATATCTAACGCAGTTTTCATAAGTGCCGGCAGGAATGGTCAACACCAAGTTACTGCCGCTTACTGCTACAGCCGTGGTCAATATAGTTCTGCAATTACAAGTTGCCATTTATAATTCATCTCCTTAAATTAAAACAGGGAAGCGTGACAGCTCCCCTGTTTCTTAGTCACGCATTCAGCGGATATTAGCAGTTACCACAGCCGTTGCAGCCATAGCCATTCATAGCCGTATAAGGGCTACAAGTGATATAAGCCGGTTGCGGGAACGGGCGTACTGCGTTGATAATATTGGTAGTTTGAGCAACGTTACCAAGTTGCAGTTGAGCAGCTTGCAGCTGATCGCGCAATTCCTGCATTACGTTAGCAGTAATCAAAGCACGAGTTGCTTCACCTTCTGCATGAATTGCAGTCGTGATCTCACAAGTGTTCTTGTAATTTTCTGCACGAACCGCATCAATGTTACGATTGGTTTCGCAGCAGCATTGCTGAGCGGCAAAACGGCTTTCAGCAATAGCAGATTGTACACCGCTAAAACCTTGACACAAGTCTTTTTGAATGCCAAAGCTCTGGTTTGCTACTTGAGTAAAACCTTGATTTAAAGTATTATTCAGATTGGTATAGAGAAATTCATTAGTCAAAGTATTTACAGCACCATTAGCGCCGCCTCCGAACCCACCGAATCCACCGCCGCCCCAGGCAAGCAGAAAGAATAACATTACTACCCACATCCAGCCGCCGCCAAAACCTGCGCCGTCTGCTGCTGCGGTACGGTTATTCAAATCGTATACAGGCATTACGCCAGTACCTTCCATAGTCATATAGAACATCTCCTTTAGATTTATTGTTTAAAATCCTTTGGTGGCCACCGGTCAGATTTTAATACCAAATTGCGATAAAAGCTGTTGAGCCTGTTGAGGATCAATACCACGTTGCTGGGCGAGATTCATAACAGTTTCTTTTAACTGTTCTGGAGACTTACCTTGCGCCATTTCCATTGCGCGCCCAAACAGGGGATTGTTCCCCAGCATTTTCTGCATTGCTTCCATCGGGTTTGGGTTGCTGCGAAGCTGATTGAATATTTGCATCATTGTGAACGGATTCATTTGCATTTATATTCTCCCCTTTCATATTCATATAACGCTCTAATGAGCTTACTTTTTGCTGCAGGGCCTCTACTACTTCTGCATCGGCATAACGTTTAGGTACAGCCTCTTTTTCAAACGAAAGTTTATAAGTTTGGATAACCGGCATACCATTCATATCAATAGCTTTTGCGTAAATACAATTATCGGCCGGACAAGGGAAATATGTCAGGCTTCCATCTAAATCAATTTGGGCAGCCTTTACTTCGTCTAAACTTGCAACTGTACGCCCTTTCATCATCAGGGGCATAGGCGGTTGTGGAACAAACTGCTGTTGCTGATATGCCGGTATCTGCGGCATTTGAGCTTGATAATTATTTAAACGTTGCTGAGTTACTCCCATCATTGCTGGATTAACAGGAGCATAAGGATTTACATACATTGTTATCGCCTCCGTTTCTTACTTATATTGTCGCCTAAATCAGCTCTTATAATCCGTAAACATTCCCTCATAATTCCCTAATATGGGCATAAAAAATAAGGCAGCCACAACTATTATGTGACTGCCTTTAATGCTCTCTTAACTGAATTATACGCCTGCTGCAGATCTCTTTCGACCGTTTGCACTGACGTATCTATTTTCATCGCTATTTGATAGTTTTTAAGATCGTGAATAAACTTGAGTTCTATAATTTCTATTTGCCGCGGCGTTAGTTTGGCTTCTGAAATGATTGCTTCAAATTCCTTTCGAGTGGACTGCGAAAGCCAATCTCTTGCCTGCAAACGGCAAGTATCCATATAATCACCTGCTCGCTGCTATCGCTCCTACTAATACCCCTCCTGCAAATCCCCAAAAGGCCTTCTGCCTCTGCTTTAATTCACTTCTGGACTTTTCTTGTTTTATTTGAAAGCTCAACGTCTGCAAGGATTTGTTTTGCTCTGCTATTGTTTTTTTGGAGTTCGACAATGATTCCTGCGCAAGCATTAGCTCGCTCCTTATCTTCTGATAAGATAAACGCTGCTCTTCGATTAGCTTCTTCAGCTCGTTCGAGTTCATCTGCTGCAGTTCCAACGTGTTCGATAGCCCTATCAACAGATTTTCCTGTCTGTTTATTATCGTCTGCAATTCGTTGAACTGTTCCCTGGACATCGTTATTGTTTCGGAAACTTCCTCCGCAAAACAATTTAAAGAAAATGATAAGCACAGCAATAAGGGCAAAACTAATAACAAGATACTTGCTATACCTGATTTGTTTTTCTTCATTCACTTTCTGCCCTTCTTTCAAATTAAATTTTATTTTATTATCATTAAGATAGTTCTATTTTCAATATAATCAACCTGTGCGCCGTTTTCTATACTCCCACTTATATTTCCTAGTATTTTAGAGATAAAACAACGCACAGGCTAATTCTGTGGCTGGGTTTTATCTTACAGATTGTAATAAGTAATGCACCCTACCAGAATCGCAAGAGCAATACCAGCCCAAATCAAAATACGCTGTTTTTCCATATTAGTCACCTCCTTATACAATCTTTACCAATTATGATGCCACCAGATCGCCTTACCACGAATAACATCACCGCCTGGTTTCAGTTCTCCGTCGCATGGCACATCTGGCAATTTCCACAAGTCCCAGCGTTCAAAAGTAGTTGCCGGGCCGTAGTCGTCTAAGTCTGCTGCTTCTGCATGTGTCATTACGGTATCGGCATTAATGTCCAATCCAAGTTCCTCACACAGTACAGCTACAACTTTCGCCATACTATCTATCTGTAACTCTGTCGGTGGCACGTTGCCAAAGTCGATATTCCCATCAGCATAGGCTACAGCATCTACACAGCACGATAAAGCAATCCCAATAGCTCTAGAATTGCGCCGCCATGTATGAGCCTTATATTCAGTTAAATCATCTGTTGTCGCCATAACAGCGCCGTCGCTGTCAATGTTTAGGTGATAGTCACTAAAAAACTGGTGATAATTACCAGCTGACCAATGTAGATAGATCTTATCAATATTACCTCTAGCCCTTGCTGCTAACTGCCGTAGCTCATCTAAAGTGATTCTTTTTGTTACTGCCCCCATTATTCTCTGCCTCCTGTTCATTTTCATCCTCGTCGGCAATGCCATTACCGTCATTATCCACAGTACCCTTACGCAACAAACTGAGTGCTGTTATAAACGGTGCACCGACTAATATCACAATAATCTCCCTTAACTCTGCCAAGCCGGCCTTGTAAAGCCAAAAAGTAAAATATACCCAAGTCCCGATATACATTAAAATAGTCCCCAGCAATAACCCTATCGCCGCATATGTCAGCCATAAATTACCGCCTGTCCTTTTTAGCTTTGGTAATTTATCAAGCCCTGACTGTATCAGTTTTTTGATTTTTTCAAGCATACACATCACCTGTCCTTACACGTACAGCTATTACATTTGTTTTCTACCAGTAATAGCCGTTCACCAACTTCATCAATCCTGTTATGTGCAGATTTTGCCCTCTGATCAATCTCAGCAAATTTTATTTTTAAATCTGTTGTACGTTCTTGTTCCCTATTAATAGTCTTCGCTAAAGCGTCAACAGTCTTTTGGAGGTTCTCTATCGCTGTAGACAAAGGATTTATTATCCAAATCTTAAATACAAAACCTACTATGCCAAATAAAAAGCTAAAGATTGTTATTGAGGCCATTGCCATTTCAACCATCTTTGCACCGCCTAATCTAATATAATAGCATCCAAATCCTCTTTGCTTAACGCTGCCTCTACCTGTGCCTGTTTAATCCATCCTTGCTGCTTGCAAGCACCTATATGAGACGATAAATCAGCACACCAGGTATATACCTGAGCAGCGTTAAGATACTGTATTGTTTTTTCAGTTTCCCCTTCTTTATAGCCCCGGGCTGGACATCCCAAAGGATATTCGTTTGCAAAACGTTCTGTGCTGACATTCAGTGCAATTCCCTGCATCGTAAGCTGAGTATCCTTATCGCTATCATACCTCACAGGGTTACCGGTGCATTGAGAAATAAAACCGCCAGTAATTTTATCTGCTGTCCAATTATCTACTTCTGTAAGTTTCCTAGCTTTTAGTTCGTCAATAGCATGCTCAGGGACTACTTGTTTTTGTACAACAAGGTCACCCTCTGCGTTGTACACCATTTCTGCCCCTGTAAGTCTTTTGTAAAAAGCCGCTATTTCGTCATAATCATACGCTCCCATTGGGTCGTTAGGTATAACATGATAATCACTAACATAATGTCCTTTAAGCAAATGCGCTATATAGTAATTATTGTTACTATCTTTTTTTACAGGATAATTTTGCCATGTTTTCATTTTTTCACCGCCTTAACTAATTCTCCAACAAAATGTATGTCTCCAAGAACCGCTACTTACAGTTGTCCCACCTGCCGCAATACCTGCATAATGGGCATTACCATTTACACCACCACCACTATCTGTATAAAATCCAAAATACGCCCACATTCCGCCATTTGGTAACGTTGTGCTTACAACCGTCCATTTACCAACGCCATCAGTATTTGTTGGTAATGGTGCTGCAGACGGAAAATCTATATTAGATATTTCCTCATCGACATATTTCTTATTGCAAACATCAACAGCATTCAGCGGAGTATTATTTGTTTTAAAATTAGTCGCTGTTAAGATACCCTCTATCTCGGTATCACCAACCTTAGGTACATAATCCATTTCAGGCAGTTGATTTGTTGGTACTTTTCCATCTACAAGGTCTGCTTTGTTTTGTAATGTTTCCTGCATTATTTCTGGAACCTGTGCTGCAACAGCCTCTTTCGTCTTTAATGGCGTCATTGCTTTGTTATCAACTACACCAGCGATAGCTTCATCTGTTGTCGCTATACCAGTAATGCCAGCTAAACCTTCTAAGCTGTCAGCAATACCCTGCGCTCTATCTGCCTGTCTTGTAGCTGTAGTTGCTGAAGATGCTGCTGATTCAGCACTGCTTTCTGCACTTGTCTTACTCGCAGAAGCTGAATTTGCTGATGCTGCAGCTAACGTTTTAGATTCTAATGCAGATTCAGCACTACTAGAAGCCGCACTAGCGGAATCTGAAGCACTTTTTTTACTATTTTCTGCAGCAGTTTCAGCAGCCTTAGCATTTTCTTCACTTTTTGCAGATTTGGTTTCACTAGCTTTCGCATTATTCTCACTTGTTAATGCTGCATTAGCACTGCTAGAAGCTGATTCTGCCAAAGCCTGGGCTGTTTCTGCACTGGCAGCAGCAGACGACTGTGATGCAGCCGCAGCATTTTTACTTGCTAATGCTGATTCAGCAGAAGAAACAGCTACACTTTTTGCGTTTTCTGCGGCAGCCACTTTTTCATCAAGTAACGTTTGAACGTTATTAACAGCATCTTCTGCCGCAGTAGCCGCAGCTCCAACAGCGGTATTTTTAGCAGCAACAGCTTCGTCCTTTATTTCCGTAGTCTCATTTACTGCAGCATCTTTTATAGCGGTCAGCTCTTCGATTGCAGTATTTTTAATATTTGTTGTTTCGTTAACAGCACTCTCTTTGACCTGTTTCGTTTGCGCTAATACATCTTTAGCTAAAGGTAACACCCTAGCCGGGTCCTCCGTCAGCACAAGCCCATCACCAGCATCATTGATTCTAAAGCTCATTCCAGCCTTTACAGGAAAAGTATTATTAAAATTACTTATATCAATACCAGCAGATAATGTCCTATTCAATTTTTCATTTAATTGCTGACATATAAAAGTTAGATCGTCAAAAGACAATTCAATATTCTCTGCAAAAAACGGACCTTGATTAACCAGGTTCATTAGCTGATACAATGGCAGCTCACGATAAATAGTTATTTTATGACCATCAGGCAGCGGATCGCCATTAGCTGGATAAGTAACTGTTTTAGCTCCAAGATCAACAGAAAAATTCTCCGTTTCTACGGCAACGCTATCATCACCTGTAATATATACTTTTATATATTCAGGATGATCCGTCATCTGAAATGTTATTGGGAATTTCGTTGTCGCTCCATTACCAACATAAATATCTTTAACTGTCGTATTCTGTACAGTCATATTCTCACCACCCTTAAACCTTTACTGCGGCCGGAGCATCTTTAACCACAGTGGCATTTAGCATACTGGCTATGGTTGATGCTATCTTTAACTTCTCGTCCAAAGATTCAGCCTTCTTCTGCTCCTCCAACAGTAAATTTATTTGGTCTTGTATGATAGCCTCTTTATCCATAATTTCACTCCTGTTCTATGTACCGGTGTTCATCAAACCAACGAACTTTTACGCCGGTTGCCTGCAAATCCAAGATATGTTTTCAACGGCTTTAATTACATCAGAATGACGTTTCCCAAAATGCTCCGCCACCTGCCGACTAGAAACAACTACCTGCCTATCAATGATTTGCACTAAATTTTCCATAAATCGTCTCTCCTTCCAAATAAAAAAGCGCCTACCGAAGTAAGCGCTTTCTATTAAGTTCTAACTAACTTTATGATACTATTTTAACTCATTTTTATAGTGGTTTTGTCGGATACATTTTTAATTTTTTTACATCGCCTCTGCTCTCATATCCAATAACCTTACATTACTATTTTAACTCTTGTTAAAGGGCATTTTGTCGGAAACTTTTTAAAATTTATTTCCTAACATCAGACCAAGCTTATACCCCTGATCATAACAACGCCGGCTGGACTTATCCATAAACCGAACTACCTTCGACGACGATTCACGTTCTTTCTTTATCTCATATGCTATGGCTGCTACTTCTTCAAGCTGCGCCGGAGACAATTTGTTCAACAGCTCCCTAAATGATTTCCGCACTTTATTCATTATTTACACCGCCTTTGATTTGTTCTTTTACTTCTTTTCTATCAGCGGTGGAGATCTCGCTTTTTGTCTCTGTCATTTTATCACTATCTTCATTTATATATTTTCTTGCAAATTCTTCTTGAGATGTGCTTCTTACAACTTCGACAAATTTCTCCAATGCCCTTTTTTCTTCGTCAGGACACGACGACCTGTTTCCGTTCATGGTATATCCTCCTTGATATACCAGCCGAAAACTGCTATACTATTGTTATCAGCTTCGGCTGGTGGTTGAAACACTCGCTAACTTTTCCACGAGCAGGCGGGTGTTTCTTATTTTATATTACGCTCCTACTTTTTTATTATCAATAATACTTTGGATTACTGGAATTACCTTCCTATAATATCTAAATGTTTCTACCTGTTTTTGACAATGACGTGATTTGTCATAAAAATATTTGCCATATTCGGCAGTTTTTAAATTATGCTGGTTAGCAATCCTGCCAACCATATTACCACTGATTCCAAGTTCTCTGCCGACCTCATCAGCAGATAAAGTATTTTCGTTTATAGATTGCATCGGTAATAATGGCACGCCGCTCAAAACCTCTGCTGCTTTCTGCTGGCAGATATGCTTATATTCTAGCAGATCAGTCATTTGAGCAACTTTAAGAAAAGTCGATGCAACTCTTGCACGACTGTTATTTAATCGAGCTTCTACTTCTTTGGCCTTCATATCCTGATTTACAGAATACGATCCAGTTTTACGAATAGAAGGAATTACCTCAGCAACTACCCACTCCTGAAAAGCTTCAGCAGCTGGCAATTTTGAACGAAGGACTAATGAATAAAGCCCCGCTTCATCAATAATTGTATGGCTACGTTTTTGGCTGCCGTCGTAAATTGCGACGTCAGCTTTATGCATTACTTTTATGTGTTTAGCTAAAGCATCACGAGTATTACGATATCCAAGTACCTCCGCTACGTCCTTTCCTACAAACCACGGTTCATTATTTTTTTCAATTACTCTAACTTTACCAAAAGCTTCATTTTCAAAAATCTTCAGTTCGTTTTTCATAAAAATATGCCTCCCAAAATAAATATCTTGAAAGGCATACGTAAAAATGCTATACTATTTTAAGAAATAGTACGTTTTCCGTACGCCTTTCTGCTTTGAAACTGTCACGGTAACTTTGGTCGGTTAGCGTGTGACAGTTTCTTTTTTTGTTTCATCAAGTAAGTTAGGATACTTACTATCGAGTAATCATATTTCCCAAACGGAAGCCAATTTCATAATTATCATATGAAGTTAATTTTACATCGCTAATTGCACGAATATTACTGAATATCTGTAACCCCAGCTCATTAAGAGTATTCGCAAAACAACGAGATTTTTCAGAAGTATTACAACGGTTATATAAATTTAATACCTCATGCAAAGCAATCAACTTACCTTCTAAATCCTTTATCTTCTTCTGTAGCTCTATATTCATAGGCGCATTAACAAGCATAGGTCTTTGTGGCTCACACGACGATTTCACCGGGAACAATTCAGCAGGTGTAAATTTTCGATTTCTCGCTTCGTATATCTTTCTAACTCCACTTTCGGTAAGTACTATTAAGGCAGCGATTGTAGACTTGATTTTATTCTCTCTGCGGTACTCAAACAAGTCATGTCCACGCAAGAAGTAAAAATCTACATTCTCTGTCATAAACCACGGTCTACGAATATAATTTTGAATCGACGACGCATCAACATTTAAAATCATAGCTACGTCTAACTTAGTTAACACCGGTACGCCTTTCCAGTATTTTACCGTAGGCTTATAAGGTTCCTCAATAAGTGTTTGCTGCAAAGGCTTCTTGCTTAGCTGCGCTTCCATTTCGTGAAAACGGTTGATATAAGACGCGGTAAATATTGCACCTTTTTCTCCAGTCTGCTTATGAGCTAAAAACTCACAACCATTTTTAGAAATTTTATAGGTTTTATAAAATCTGCCACTACCTGCTTTATATGATGTTTCTTTGAAAAAATCATCAGAACTCAATTTTGAGTTTTGCCTCAAATACCCTATGTACGTTTCAATATCTCTTAATAAATTACTATGCCTCTTTTCAAGCATTTTAGCAACTTCACGACTGTCTAAACTTAGTGTTTGCAAATTGTTCATTTTTTAACTCCTTTCAATTTGAAAGAAGTCAGCTTCTATGATACAATATTTCGTAGAAGCTGATGCTTCTGGTTATAAGACTGGTTTTTGCTTTCGACGGCGGCCAGTCTTATTTTTTTATATCGTCCTTTAATTTTCTAATACCGATTCTTATACCTTCCGTTCGAGGAATAACCTCCTGTTTACAATAACAATCAAGAACAAATAAGGTATCTTCATCTAAACGGACATGAATGGGGTTTGTTTTGGGATTATTTGTCGGACGACCTCTTTTTTTAGCTACCATTTTTTCGCCTCCTTTTTTGTAGCCCTTAATTAAATTATATTTTCGTAGCCCCAAAAAGTCAAGTATTATATTTTAAACTCGTATTGAATAAGATAAACGGGCTAAGTTCAACTTAGCCCGTCAAGGGAACACAAATGTAGTTAACATAGGTTATATAATCTTATACTTGCAAATGAGAAACGATTTAAAAACATCCAGCCTAAAACAAAAAGTTGATGCAGATGAACGGGCTATGTTGAATACAGGTCGTCATGGAAATACAGAGGATACCCTATCCCCTACAAAATGCTTGTCAAGCGTGATTAAATATATTAGCAAAATATACAATACTCAAAATTATTCCTTGTTTTTGCCAGTAAAGAAAAAATATACTTTTCCTAAAATTACTAATGGCAACATAACTAATATCCCAATAGGGAAAATCAGAGATTTGAAAATAATCATAATTATTTCATCTTCGTCTTTTGAAAAAAATTTAAGATATATAAAACAAACAACAAACATTATGCACAAATATGGCTCCAACCACGGCCAAGATTTAAAAAGGCTCATGCTTCCATAACCAGAAAAAGGATCTCTTACACTCATGTTCATCGCTCCCATAAAAATTATCTTCAAAGTATATATTGAATTTAATCAACATACTACGAATATATTATATCACATAAATTATAAATGTGATATAATTGTGAAAAGCAGGCAATAATATTATTTTAGAAAGAAGTGTTCTATATGAAAAAATTAACTGCTCTATTTTTAGTTTTAGTTTTTACATTAGCTTTGGCTGCTACTGCTTTTGCACATCCCGGCCGCACTGATTCTAACGGTGGACATTGGGATAGAAGTACAGGAACTTACCACAGGCATTAATTTATTTATTGCCTGCTTTTATATATTTCATAAATATTATAATAATAAAGAGGATATTTTATGAAAGTCTTAACATTAATCATTACATTGTGTCTATTCGTACAAATAGGATACGCTCAAGTCTATAATGTTACAGGTACAGATATAAAGATCAACGTCCCTAATGGTTATTATTTCGTGACTAGAAATGCCATTGATCCACAAGCATTAAAAGTCTTTAACCAATCAAAAGAAATTCTTTTAAATAATATGAAAGAAAACAACATATACTTTGAAGCTTTTAATCCTGAAACAAATATTGAATTTTCAATAACAGTTATCGAAAACGAAATAACAAAAAAAATTTTTGATTTTAGAAAAGACCCTGATATTATAAACACACCAGAATACAAAAAAGAATTCAAGGAAAATCAGAAAAAAATTTTTGATATAACTATAGACTTCTTTAGCAATTATTTAAACCAATCCGCATTATATAGTGTTTCTAGTGGTTTTCAACACATAAATAATCAAAAATTCTATATACAAAGATATTCTACTGTTCGTCAAGGAAAGCTTATTAGCGTAAATTTATTTGGTACATATGACAATAAAGCAAATATTGAGAGAGAAGCTTTGCTTATCACAAACAATTTAATATACACTAATTCCAATCCTTCACCTAGTAAAACCTCTTTTTTAGATAGGGCTCTATACAAAGGAATAGTCAACGGATCATCAGTATTATTAATACTATGTTTTGCTTTTATAGGTAAATATATTTGGAATAAATTTAAAAAATAAAATGGCAGCCAAAAATTGGCTACCATTTTTTATTTTACTCATCCCGTTCTTTCTTAGGCCTGCGTCTGTAAATATCTCCCCACTGAGGTTCCATATCATTTACAACAATATCATAAGCATTAAAAAATAACTTGTTGAACTGTGCGGGTACACCAGCAATAAGTCCTCCAAGATTAGCTAAAGGTTCGACAGCTTCTTCTGGTTCGGCCTTTCCTTGAATCACTTTGCCTAATTTTGCACCAGTACGTTCTAACTGTTCAAAAGCACCTTGTACAGCAGTCATCCTATAACCGTATGTTCGCATTCCTACCATATTGCTAACAAGAGTATTAGCAACTTGTCCAACAGGTCCTAACAAACTCATAGGATATTGCAAAAGTTCTTTACCATATTTTACCCATCCGTCATCATCTTCCTCAAAAGGAGGCTCTAATGCGAGAGCTAAATTCAGCAGGCAAAACATAAAATACTTAGCTGCAGCAAAAGCAACTATTCGCTTAGATGCTTCAGCTTTTCTGCCAGCACTCCACTCACGACCAAAAATTCCAAACTCTCTTTGCCACTGATTGAACTGCGTATTAAAAAAGCCCTGGAATGTTGTAAATAATTTCATAAGTGCGCTGCCACGCTGAATAGGAGCAACGTCTGTAATACGGCTACTGCCAAGCGTACGCCTAATAACAGTCTCCGCAAACAACACGGCTTCCTGTTCGCTGGCGCCTGCATTGATTTTCTTTTGATATGCTTGAGCCCAAATTGGTATAGCAGAAATATTATCTGTTGCAACCAAAACATTGGTACCAAATTCAACTGCAATTCTTTCAACTGGATTTAGCTTTCTACCTTCATCTTTGATATCACGCATTGAAATATCTGGAACTATAGAGCGTTCTTTCATAAAAGGTGATTTAGAATAGACAAGATCTCTAGTAGCTTTCCAGCCTTGTCCATTTTGCATATTCAAAAACAAATTTCCATAAGCAGCCATTACGTCCTTATAACCAAAGCCTTCAACAACATTACCATATAACAATGGATTGCCTAAGTTTTGAACAGCAGTTTTGAAGTTAAACATTATTGCTACATTGACTATCTTTTGGCGAATCCAACTTAAACAATCACCCGCATCTCTTTCGCTTATAGAACTATAGCCTCCACTACCATAAGGTTGAGCCGTTTTCTTTAAGAATTCTTCAAATGCTTCAAAATTAGCAATACCTAATTTTTCTTTCAGCAAAGAGTACATTTCAGGATCGTTCATTATTTTACGAAAGCTTGTCGTCAACTCTCTATAACAGAGATCGTGTATATTATCCATAACCGCAGAATATTCGGCGCCTTTTCTTAAATCCAACGGATATACACTTTTATCGCGAGTTTTAGTTCCGCCAGTATTAGTATGCAAAGTTCTAATACTGTTTACCGAACGTTTATCGTTTGTTGCCGGTACAGCATCCAATGCCGCAGGATGACTGCCGCTATCAGAATATCTGACCAAAGGAACATATCCACCACGAAAAACAACTTTGGCACCATTGCGTAAGGTAAGTTCCGCAGGTAATGCATCAACACGTTCCGGAGAAAATCCGGTCATTCGTTTTACCATATCAGACGTTTCGTCCCAATGAGCATTGCAGGCATCAACAACCTTTTGCGCATAATTGATATCCGCTTCTGTTAAAACATTACCTAAAAATTCAAGCAAATTGCTTCTAGTTAGTTCAACATCACCTTCAACCCATAAATCAGAACCTCTAAAGAATTCTGTATATGTGCTTTTTTCTCTTACAGAACATAATTTATATGAGCTACTTTCTGTGCCCAAATACAAAAGCATTTTTATAAGATTATGTTTTGATACATTAGCGTTAAGTGCTTCATAATAAATTTCTTTATCTGCTGCTTCCACAGCTTTTTTATCAGGCAGCCATTTTTTAGTAGCATCAGCAATACGTTCCTCAAATTCCATTGTATATAAAGCTTTTTTATTAGCTGCAATTTGTACGCTTTCACCAAAATGCTTACTGAAAAATCCATATTTCCAGCCGTCCATACGTTCAAAGAAATTATCAGTATTAGTAAAACTTCGTAAAAGCCTTTGCTGTGGTTTGACATTTTCTTTAGAATTAATACCAGACTGCCATTTAGTTTTCAATTTTAACAGATTTTCAATCGCCTGATCTTTGAACTCTTTATAATCTAATGCCTTTCCATACCAGGTTATATATTTTTCCTGTTTAGAAATTGCTTTAATATTTTTTAATGCATTTATTACATCTTCAAAGCGGTCAAAAGTCAACGTTTGCATCGGAGAAATAAAAGTTCTATTTTCATCAAGCAACCAATCAGCAATGGAAACATTATCATATTCATTCTGCATTGCTGCAGCATATTCAGCTAATGATTGTGTTCTAAATTCCGGATTATACTCTTTATGATTCAACCCCATCCGTTCCATAAGTGCCGCAGCTTGCACAAAATGTTTTTCATCTACCCATGTATCCTTTTTAGCTTTCATCTGCCGTTTAAGATATTTTTTGTATTGTTCGATTTTTGCACGCATATTAAGGCTTTCCTGAACCATAGCGTGATTAAGTGCTTGTAATCTTTTATATTTTAGCGCTGAATCATAATCATTCTTTTTGGCGGCATCAATCGCTTTAGCAGCAGCACGACGTTCTGCTGATATATACTTACTGGTACGAACAGCATCAGCAACTACCATATTACTCAGCTCAGTTTTAGCAGCTAATTTTGCCTGCTGACGACGTGCTCTAGCCAGTGCTAATGCTTGTTCTGCACTACGCTGTTGAGCCAGAATCCCAGCTGCAGCATCCTCTATAATTTGCTGTTCCACACCAATTACCAGCCCGCTATCATCAGTATAAAATGCTTCTCGTGCAGCTTGTTCTGCTAATCTGCGTTCTTTATAAATATCCGGGAATTTAGCCTGTACCATCTCATCCGCATATAAAGTAATAGCCTGTTGTAATGCCGGCTCACTTAATAATTTTGATGAAAGTTCATCTCCAGAAGTAAACCCACTAGCTTCAGATATCATATCAAATTTAACAATATCCAATTCTTCTTTTTCACTGAGCGGTTTTGATTCTATATCCATAGCTCTAGATAAAAGTTTTCTATAATATTCTGCAACAGCTTTACCTGTTTTATATTTTGGGAAATCTTCTAATAACATATTTTCTGCTGCATAAATTGGCTGTTGTTCCAACTCTTGACGTATCGCAGGTAATATTTCTGCTCGATATTCTTCAATTTGCATCTTACGTTGATCAGTAAAATTTTCAAGGCTCTGCTTTGTCAGAAGGTTTACTGCTTTTTCATGCGCTTTAACTATAACATTCTGCAGTCTGCGTTTTGAAGCGTCCGAAAGGTTATCTGTAATTACCGAAGGCAGCTTAGCAAAATATCCGTCAACACGCTCCATAATATTAATATCTTCTTGGCTGGCAAGCATCCTATCAAATACTTCTTGCACTTCCTGTGTTATAGGCACAGCATATTCATTTGTAGAAATAAAGTCTTTAATTGTTTTATAGGTTTCAAGTAACCACTTTTGAAACCTAGATAAAGGCCCCTGCATTTCTTTAGATGGAGATTTTCCAAGCATAATATATTGCTCTGCAGCAGTTGCCCAGCGCTCATGAGCAGCAGTTTTACGTTTCTGTTGTTCTTCCGTTAATTCTTCAAACGGTTTATTTAACTGATTCCATTCCAATTCAGTCAATTCAGCATAATCAAGCATAGTCTTACGGTCTTTTTTCATCTGCTCTGTAGCATTAGGGAGTGCCCCTTCACGCATGAGGTTCTCAATAAAGTAATGGCCGACAGCTTCATGAATAACAGTACTCATATCAGCACCTTCAAACAGGCTGATAATTGCTTTGCCTTCTTCGTCCCAGGTGATAGCGCCTTTAGTTTTCCCTTCGGCCTGGTAGTATCCCTGCATTTCTTCTCGTCTCTTGCGGAGTGCATTTTCATCTGGTATACTATTATTAAGAAAACCGTCAAGGTCGGTGCCTTTGATAGCGGAATCGCTGCTATCAGACTGTAACCACTTGGCGGTTTTTTCTTTATTTACATATGCAACTCTGCCTTTTTTGATATTATGCTCAATAAACCAATTATAATTTGTGCCATTAGCACCGCCTTTACCATAAGCGCTGTTAATGGCATTTACTTTATAACGGTCACGGCTTACATCAAGATCAAGTGGAACAATGATAGTAGAGCCTTGCGCATCTTTCAAATCCAGCACTACCACCTTCCGCCCTGAATAAGAATCTAATACCATTATAGGATCAGCAAATGCCCGTGGTAATTGTTTCAAAATGTCCGGTGTCATACCATCAAAGTGTTTTTCAAAAATATGGTTGATCCTGCCACCGTCAATAGTTACAGGCAAAATTTTACCGCCTGCAAGGTTTATCGCAAGCGGCGTAGTCATTACCTTATATGGTTTCGTTTCGTTCAACGTACCGGCTTTATATTCATCTACGATACCAGAAAAGTTATTTTCATCCTCAAGCAATTTTTCGTTAGCAGTTTTAGTTTGCATATACCGGCCATTAGGAGTGCTGACAACACGCTTGAAGCTTACAGGTTTATCCCTGAAATACTGCATAGGGTCATCAGGATTAGCAATATTAGCACGACTGCTTAATAAAGCTACCGTATCTAATGCTTCCTGTTTAGTTGCTCCTGCACTTAATAATTCTTGAATACGCGTATCTTTCCATACTCTAAATTCTTCATCATTAATATCTAAACGCTGATATTCTTTTTGCAATTCTTTTTGCATTTTTTCCTTACTTATAGAATATCCATTATCTTCAAAAATAATGCTATCTTTAACAGCAGAATAAAAATCGGGCTTCTGTGCAGCCATTACTTCAAAATTTCCCTGCATAATGTCGATATCAAGGCCTTCTTGAGCAGCACGTTCGATATTATTAGCTTCAACGCCCAAAGATGCCGCTATTTCATCAATATTCTGAGTTTGAGCGTACTGGTATAAGGCTTCGGCATCTATAGATATTTTACTTCCCTGCAAATTAGAATTGATAACACTAGCAGCATAAGCAGATTCCGCTCCGCTTTTTTTTACATTATCTATTCTTTCTTCAAGTGTATTAAGCTGTTCTTTATGAACATTACGATCTAGTGCTACTCTAATAGTAGACGCGCCGCCACCTAAAATACCACCAATTAATCCAGCATACAAAGCATTTTTCGTATATGTCCCAACATTCTTATCAAATTCTGCGGCTAATTCCTGAATACTTTTACCTTCATTTTTAGCGATCATATTCGTAATTTCTTCCGGATACTGTTGAATACCTTCAGTAAAAGCTTCCGTTAATGCGCTTTCACCTATTTGTTTTAATTTTTTACCTAATGTGCTTCCCGCCGGAACTCTTTTTAGCAGTTTCCCCAAAGATAATCTTTCTAAAGGAGTTTGTATTATTGCATTTGCAATACTTGCCTGAGCCGCTCTCTTAGTGTCGACATCTTCTTCTTTTAGATCCAAGTATTGATTTCCTGCAATCTGAGCGCCTATTAACGCTGTACTCGCAGCGCCACCTGTAAAAACCGTTGCAAGCACATTGGTAGCAAGTTGCCCGGCTCCCTGTACTAAGTCTAATCTAAATTGTTCTGCAACAGTATCTCCTTTTACATTAAATGGCTGCAGATGTTCAGACTTTAAGGCTTCGTCAATAATTGCTACTCCCTCTGTCATTGGCTGATAATTAGGTTCTCGTTCTCTTCTTGTGGCAATATTATAATCTCTGGCCATTGCTAAAGTTCCTAAAACACTGCGTTCTAATAAATTGATAGACCCATTGTAAAAAGATTTTACATCTTTCCATTCTCTATCTTTCACATACTGTTGGTCAAGAAAGTCAAAATGCCTCTGTTCTATAGAGAGTTTTTTAGGTTCGTGAATAGCATTATAAGTCAAAGGATTATATCTTGATTCAAACTCAGACTGTAACATTCTCATTTTTTCAGAATCCATATTTATCACCTCGTTATTGTATATAACCTTGCTGCATTCATAATTTCTGTTGTACCATTAGACAATCTTACAGAATATAAATCTTCACCAATTTCTGTGACACTTTCTATTCCACTACGTTTATAATCAGCCAAACTTAATTCAACCGTTTCATTCCTATTTAAAAAAGTCCCCCTAGTTTCCATATATCCTACTGGCTGCTTAGTTATAAATTCTTTGCCTTTTTCAATTACTTGATATAATGGCGGAGTAACTCCTGTTTTTTGTTCCTCACTTATAATCCACTCTTGCAATAAAGCTTTCGCACCTATCCAAGCTGCTTCTTTTGCAGGATTTTCCTCAATATCGCCAACAATTTGATATTTTATATCATTGTTCCAATCATAAGCAAACTCCCCTTTTCCTTCTTTATATTTATCATATGTTTTGTTAGCCTCATAAATTTGATCAGCATTTAATCCTTGTTCTTTTGCAAATTCAAGATACTCCTCACGTGTAGCAAATGCACCATCACCTAGCATATCATTTACTCTTTTTACTGTTGTAGATGATGCTTTATTGCTACCTTTTTTACCATTAGCACCGTAAAAATAATCTGCTGCAGATATCATTTTCTTGCCAGTTTCAATATCTAAACCAGCAGTAGATTTAATCCAATCAATTGCCGCTTCATAAGAGACCCCTTGTTGCTGCATCCCATAAATATCACCAACAATCTTTCTATATAAAAGATCATTATACTTCTTCTGACGTTCCTCTTGATCTTTAATTATATTTTTATATATTTTGGAAACTGTTTGACCCTCTTCAAAACTCATTTTAGGGCTTTCTGTACCCATTCTGCCTAATATACTATCTGCATATTCATTAATGGATGGTTCATCACCATTGCCTTGTTTCCTATTCAAAGCCTCCTCGCTGTAGCTTAAAGCACCTTCTCCAGCATACCAAGCAATAGCAGCACCTCTCGGCCCATATTTATCCCAATACTGCTTTAATTTAAATCTAGCTACCTTCTCTTGATTTTCAGGCGTCATTTTAGCATTATCTTGCAATCCCGCCTCTTTACTCCAAGCAGGCCAATTTTCAGGCATTATTTGATATTTACCACTTGCACCTGTACGTGCATTTACAGCATCATAATTCCCGCCACTTTCTTGACCGGATATAGCATTCACAAAACTATCAAAACTAGATGTTCCGTTCTTCATACTTTCTAGCGCAGACATAGCAGCATCGCTATCATTTCCATATTGTTGATAAAGTTGCTGAGCTATTTTATAACTATTTTCGAGTTGCTCTTTCTGATTAATTATATAATTGAAAGAATTACGCTGATCAGGTGTCAAAACATCATTAAAATATCGCACAAGTCTTTTGCTTTCTGTGTAGTCCTGGTTAACTATAGCCTGTTTAATTACTGCTGTACCCAGTCTACCAAGCGCTTTGTTAGTCTCCAATTCAACACGTTCTTCACCATATGTTCCAAATATATCTTCAACACTAAAGATTGTTTTGTTAACAGCATCTTTCAACGCTTGAGGATCATTTGGATTTTGCATTAGCGTTGTCGTAATCTGATTTTGATTGTTTTCATAAGTAGTATTCTGCCAGGCTTCAAACTGCTGCGCTCTGTATTGCCCCAAAACCCTGCGATTAGCATTATCAGTTTGCTGGGTGCTGTAATCAAATAACATAGCACCTTTGCCGTACTTTACGCTTTGAGGACTTTGAGCCATAAGTTCGCTGCGTATCTTTCTTTCGCCAGCTTCATACTCACCGACAATGTCAAGAGCACCTTTTTCTTTTTTCTGCATCAACTGCATTCTTAGATCGTTAGTACGTTTTACATACTCATTATTAGCCTGCAGAACGTCGGTTCTTATGATCTGCTCTCTTACCTGTTCAACACCGGCCTGAATAATTCTACCGGTCTGAGATGATTCTCTTGCAACAGCCTGCTGACCGCTGTTATCATAGCGGACATTAGATACTTTACTTGCCGGCGCTCCTAACTGTGCACCTACTTGAAAAATGTCGATTGCCATATTCTAGCCTCCTTTTAGGTATAGAAAAAGCGCTTTAACAAATTGTTAAGCGCTTAAAGGTGTGTTATAATGTTGTCCGAGATAGTTTAACTATGTTGGCTTATCAGTCCGTAACTGATTGGTGGTGATCCTATGAGCATATATCAAGCATTATCCCTAATGATAGCGTTTGGTATTCTCGTGGCTACCATTATTCTTGCCGTAAAATAGCAAGAAAATAAGCCCAACGTAAGGTCGCGGGCTCGTTTTCAATCACATTCTTGTTACGAGATGAGCTAACGCTACCACACGTTAAACTATCTCTTTTCAAGTTTTAACTTATTCAGGAGAGAGCTGACACGCCAATATCAAGCTATCTCTTTTTGTTTATTATATAATACATTTCGTACTAATGCAAGTACAGTCCGTATTACTTAACTATGCTCTCTTCATCAACTCACTTTAGAAGTAAGTTTTCGGCTTCATCGGGAAATAACTGTAATTGCCTTGCCTATAGCCAGTTCCACTACTGTTGAATTGATATGTAGCACCTGTTGTTACACTAGGAGTTGAAGAACTGGAGGAAGCACCTTGCTTTCCTGCGCTCTTAGGACTGTATAAACTACCTGCAAGGGATAACCCACTCATAAGCATATTATTCATAAGTGCACGCTTACCGGCTTTACGGTAATTGCGTGCATTTTGATTATAGATATCACGTTGATTAACAAGGTCAGTAGACTGCTGAAAAATATTCTCAACGCCTTGCCTTGAGTTATAGCGTTCGATAGCAAGCTCTGTTTCCATATTATACGCACTGTCAGCTAAAGCGTTTGCCGCACTGCCTGAAGCTGTCATACCGGAAGCACCTATATTAGCCCTCTGCTGGCTTAACATAGCGTTCATACGCCGGCGTTTGTTTTCTTCGTTGATAGTATTTGACTTAGACTGTTCTTCAGCCTGTGCCTGCAGTTTATCTGCGTTCTGATTCGCTATCTGAGCATTTACCTCTGCCTGTTGAGCGGCAGCGTTATATTGCTGCTGCTGCGCTCTGCCCGAAATAAAGCCACCCAAAAGAGTGGCGCCTATTGTTGCCGCTACGCCCATTATTCATCATCCTTTCTAAACTCAAAAAAGTGATGCGGCAGATTATAAACTCCATGTGGCGCTGGTTCATGTATTTCTGCGCCAAGCCATTTAAGCCAACGCATTATATTATCATTTCCAACATTGACCCAGTTATATAACCTGTCGTATCTCTTTAAAAGCCCTCTTACAGCCTTTTTAGTCTGCCTTCCGACAAATACCTTATGGTTCTCCGTTTCCTTCGTCATAAGCAGCCATACGCGACCCTCGTCGCTCATTATCGAAGCTTTTCTCACTCCATATACAGCAGCGGGTACGCCGTTGATATGCAGGCAGCCGATTTCATCACTGTGCTTCAATCCATCTAAAATATCATTAAGAGCGTTAGGGCCAATAGCAGAAAATAGTTCACTGTAATTATCTAGTTTAAGATTAGCCGCTATATACTCAGCGTCTGCCCTTGTGGGCTTTACAAATTCATACTTTACCATAATACACCTTACCCTTCTATTTCCGGAATCAAAGATAATACAGTCATCGGCAGCGGGTCAGGCTGTTTAATTATTATCTGCTGAGTTTCATCATAAGTAGCAGACTTGATCGTTACTTTAAATTTACCTGTTTGTAAACCAATCGGTTCCCCATAGGCTTCATTACTGCGCCATTTAAATTCATTTAACTCATTCTCCTTCATTCCAAATAATCCACCACGGCTATCTTTAAGTAATAATGTAACTGCAGCAATTCGTTTCTTCCGACTTAAATATGTGCCATCTTGAGCTGTAAAATCTATAGGCAGTGTTTTTATTTCCGCATCTATAGGCAGCCCTACATGGACCTTCTTATATTTATTTCCAAGAAGAACTTTGCCGTTTTCTACAGTTTGCTGAGGAAGTACGTTTCCATCTGCCAATATAGCCACAGTATACCCTTCTAAATGCTCAAGACCTGATATTTCATCGGTTGGCTCTCCTTCATAGGTTATACCACTGTCTACGAAAAACTGATCCTCTACATTAGTACTTTTATCACGGCTTTCCATTATTTCCACATAATACTGCCCGCCGCGCTCAATTACTGCATATAACTTATCTTCTGTTGCTCCTCCAATATTACATACACTAACAAACTTCCCGCCTGCCGTGGTATGCTGGTGCCATGCGTAGATATCCTGTTCCTTTATGTAGGTAAGCCCTAACAGCAAACCATCATCACGCACACACCAAACAATACTGTTAGGTATCTGCTGATAGGTCATAGATATTATTTTATGCCCTTCAAACAAGTGCGAAGCCAATAAATTTAAATCATCACCGGTATATTTATCAACATCATAGCTGTAAGCAAGGTCACGTATGATATTGCCCTGGTGCTGCACATAAATAATCCTGCTGCCGATAGTGACAGGATTAACATCTGACACACCCCTATATTCCTGCGGTTGACTTAAAACATTACTTCCTGTAATGGCTTTGCCGCCGCCACTTACTTTAAATTCTCCACCGGCTGTTAACAGCAGCATTTCACCAAAAGCTATAATTGCCTTAATGCCATTCATTTGTCCACCGTTTAAAGTGGCCGTAATTCCATCATCATCGGCAGATGGAATGCTTGTTCCAAAGTTATAATAGTCTCCTGTTTTACTTGTCCAGAATGTCTGCGGAAATCCTTTACTTCCCGCAAAGACTAACCGGTCTTCATAAAAGCCTGTTGCAGAAGGATACCCTTTTTCACCATTCCAAGCAGCAAAAGCAAAATCGCGGGTTTCGTCTGTAGAAGCCAACTGTTTTTTTACAGTCCCTTTCACTACTGTAGGACTGACATATTCGGTGATCAATACATGGCCCGTATAATCTCCCCCTATGCTTTGAATGGTTATATAGCCTCTCTGCTTCTCATTTTCACCGCTCCAAACGCCTGTATTAAATTCAGTAGAAGTAACTCTGTAACTGGCAATACTTTCAGACGTGTTCTCCTCAGTCAAGCTATAATTCTGGCTTCTGTTACCACTCTGTGTTCTTACATTTACCCATTGCAAAGAAACAGGATCATATTTTTCCAAACTAAAATTACCATCCCAAAAACCAAAACTTTCTACATAGACATTGGATTTCGGTAATACGCTAACCTGCAGATTTCCGCCTGTACTACTTGGTGTCCCTTTTTTATAATCTGTTTCTAAAAAGTGAGTTAGAGCAAAAAGGCTTCCTTCATCACTTTTAGCAAAAATATCATCAGAAGCCGTCAAGGTTATATCACCATATACATCAGATGCTTTTACTGTTGTGTTATCACCAATAGACGCACTATATAAAATTTCTACCCAACCATTACCACCGCTGCCTGCTGTTCCGCCCCCCCAGTTAGTACCATTACCACCTGCACCGCCTGCACCATAGGAAGTACCATTGGCACCATCACTACCGCCAATCCATTCTCCTTCACTACTCGAGTAAGATGGTGTAGTAGCTCTGTATCCGCCGCCTCCACCTCTGGCAGAAATATTACCAAATGAAGAATTGCCTCCTGATTTTCCGCTAGTCTGACTGTCACTATATTTTACACCAACACCGCCTGCACCACCGGCGCCAACTATCACTTGATAGTCACTATTGCTGGTTACAGTCATTTTCCCTGTGAGCAGTTCGCCACTACCACCATTACCACCATATAAATATGGTCCATGGCTCATATGATTTCCTCCGCCACCGCCACCGCCTGCACCAGCAATTTTATATTCTATAGAATCTATTCCTGCTGGAATATGAACAGTGTATGTTCCCGGAGTAGTCCATTGCTGCGTTTTTGTAACGATATAAGCACTATTAAAATTAGAAGCATCAAACGGTCCACCTGTAATATCCATTGCCTCAAAGCGCCAATCTAAACTTCCATATCTTGTAAGTGTCATTGGTGCATGTGCAGGATGAACAATGAAAAGCACGTCAGCACTCTGTGTATATTTTATTTTTGCAGCATCTTCTAAATCTTTATCAGTAAAAAAGTTTTCTATGCTATATGGTGTGCCATCTTCTTTAACAACAATACCACCATCCGTATAAAACTGGCATCTGCCAGCAGTAATTTCAACAATATAATTTTGATCTGTGCTGTACATAAATGGTATTAGCACAGCCTTTTTATTATTATAAGTCTGCGCTATGAACTTAAAGCCTGGTCTATTAGCAGCGCCACCATAACGCAGAACGAAAAAATTTCTTAAAACAGCAGCCCCGCTGTCATATTTAGCAATATCAGTACGTCCATACATAGACGGTGACAATTCACCGCCGGCAAAACTTGATTTTAATTGATAGAGCGCCATAATTATGCCCCCGTAAATCTTGCTGCCGCTAATCTGTCAATGTGCGGATCCAGCAAATGTTCTTCATCAGCGTCAGTAGAACTGGCTTCTGCAAAATAAGCGTTATAAGCTTGAATACACATCTGCGTTAAATCCAATTTGCCAGTCAACGCATAAGCAATTTCTGCAGCGAGCTTCCATCCAAATGCCTCTACAAATTGAGCATCATATAAATCTGCGTCGGTAACATCTACAGTGTATTCAATCCAGGCATTGCCGATATTAGTATAAATAGCTTTCCCCTGTTTATCCGAAACGATTTTATATTGGTTATCCCTCGGCAAGCCACAAAAATGTTCATTATACATCATTCTCAGGCATACTGCATCAGCAGGATAACGATATGCATACTTCCAGTTAGGAGGCACATCTTGAAGAGCAGCTAACTGTACACTTCTTGTAGCAAATGTCCAGGGGAATTTCCTTAACACGGCCTGTCTAACATAGTCATAGCAGCGACGGCATACTCGTGCCGGCTCGCTGGCTTCGTCAAGTCGTTCTATTGTAGCTACGCCTATATGATTAAGTGCAATATTACAAATCTCAACCTTATCCATAATTTCACCTCTGTTATAAAGAAAGCCGGGGACATATGCCCCCGGCTGATTTAATCTTGCGCCAGTGCCACTAATTCATTAATAATAGCTTCCCTGGATTTCTGACTTGTTTTTATTCCCTGTTCTTTGGCCAATTCTTTTAAATCATTAAAGTTCATTGCTTCATATTGGAGATAACGCGGATCGTCATTACCGGAAGATACTGCTGCTGGTCTATTAAGTTTCACAAAATGTTCAGGAACCTTAATATTATCTGCAAGCGTTACAATATCATCACGCCTATACATACGACCCAAAGTAAAACAATTACGCTTTACTTTGTAAGTAGCCATTATAAAGTTACCTGAATGCCGTCAGTCATATAAGCAAAGACCTTGCCGCCCACAGCCTCACTAGCTGTGTAAACCAATCTAATATAACGATTACCATATTTGATTGGAGAAAAGAATTGTGCCACAGTACAAGCCCTCGTTTGAATCAGAGAATCAGGTACACTTACCTCAACTTCATCAGCAGGACTATCAAATCCCTCAGTTGCAGCAGATTGTACTTTAACCTTAGTAATCTTGCCGGAAGTCATTGGTGTGGTCAGTTTTACGTCAAAGTACAGCGGATGCATAAACCCGCCTGTACTTCCTAAATCAATAACACTGCTGTTTGCGTCTGTGCCGGTAACGGCCTGATTCTCAGACAGCAATAATTGAGCATCAATACGTGCCATTTTATACTCCTCCTTTTTAAACAAGCTGAGATTCAGTATTCAGAATAGCTGCGCAACGCTGGAACGGAACGCCCCAGAAATTAACAACAGGTTTTCCTTCAACTGTATCAATAGACAGCATAGTATTTTTGTCATTACGTGCAGCCTTAGCCATAAAAGCCTCAAACTGCTTATTGCAGAAGATCTGCAAATTGACATTATCAGGATTTTCAATCTGATAATAACCCTCGATCAATTTGTCGAAGATTGTAGTAGTAGCAGGATCTTTTAAATCAACATTGGCCAAACGCACAACATAACGAGGATCTTTAACTGCAAGGCCCATGGACCAATTATATTTATTGGTATGAGCAAAGAATACCTCACCTTTATCATTTGTTACTTTTTGTTTACCCAAATATTCATGAGTAAAGCCTGCGGTGTCGCCTTCTGGGAACAAGCCGTATACCTGCTGCTCTCCAAAGCCTACAAACCATACAGAAGTCAGATTATCACCTGTGCCGCCGCAATCAATGATTTGGTCTGCCCAAATATCTTCCTGATTGGTCTTACTGTAAAAATAAGCGCCTAAACCAGTGAATCCTGCAGGGTTGATCTTCTCATCGCCATAGAAAAGCGTAGTCGCCATTTCTTGGTTCATTGCTTCAAGAAAAGCAGCATTCTCACTCATCATCCAAGAAGCCTGCATATTATTCTTTCGTGCAAGCTTTTCGTCGATTTCAGCCAGCGCTTCCATCTCGCCGCAAGTAAAAGATACTTGCTTAGTTTTAGACTTGCTCGGCTTAGTCCCGCGGTTAATCATTCTCCACGCTACTTCCGGCAAAGAATAACGCAATGTAGCTTCCTCATAGTCCTTAGAGTTACACATTTTGAACGGCAGAATTTTTAAAATCTTATTTGTTTTGGTTTGCAGTTCAATAATTCTTTGATACTTTTTGTCGAACCCTTGACGAGACGCAAAGTCTTGAAGGGTTGCGAAACCTGTCAAATCTGGCATTATTTACCACTCCTTAATATTTTTATTTGAACCCGCCGCCGGGGAAAAACAACTCGGCGTCGCCCAGTTCCTTAGATTTAGGTGCTTGCCCATCAGGCGGTTGGTCTTCCATAAGCAAGCCTCCAATGTTTTGCAGCATTTTTTGTATTGCCGGATGATTGGCCACACCTGTATTTACAAGTACCTGCATAGCCTCACCACCGCCAAAAGTATTAACAGCTAATTTAGCAGCAGCAATGTTCTCACGAGAAATAAGCCCCTGCTTTTGACATTCAGCAGTCCAACCGTCTACAATTTCCTCCTGCTTATGCATAACGTCTAAAACTACTTTGCTATGCAAATCAATCAGCTTAGTGGCCTGCTCCTGAGTAAGCTTTGCGTCTTTAGCAATCGCTGTAAAATCAGCTTCCAGTTCAGGCGAAAGTTCCAGCCCTTCCTGTAGGTTGAATTCATATTTATCAGGAACAACAGGCTCTTGCACAGGATCATCAAATACATTTTTAGGTGTAGTTACAGGATCACCGTCACCTGCAGGAGTTGCCTCTCCACTCGGCTCAACTTCCGGAGCAGGTTCTGTTACAAACGGGTCACCAGAAGGAGCAGGGTCACCGCCTCCACCAGCACCATCTGCTTCAAAAAACATTTGTGTAAACTTATTCATGTCTTACCTCCGCTATGTCGTTATCTACTTTAAAAAGGTCATCATCTTCTAAATCAGGAGGGTGTCTAGCGCTCTCTGCTTCATTACGCATCAGCATCTCTAAAGAATGTCCATCGTTCAGCATCCGGATATTCTTTAACAAATCAACGCCTACAGCACGTTTACCTGATAAGAAAGCATTGAAGTATGGCTCAGCTGAAAAAACCGCTGTTTCGACCTCTGTGCTTTCCAAAATGGCATAAATAAAACGCCGTCCGTTCTCGGTCCGCATAATAACGTCCAAGTCGTCCAGCGCTTGTTGTGCAAGCATATTCATTTTTTTATTTTTCATTAAATCCCGCCTCCCAGCAATTGATCTAATGCATTGCCACCATTAGCAGGTGTTTCACTCATCAACCTGGCCGCATCAGCATAATCCCTAACAGCAGGCGCAGCAGCAGCCATCTGTTCAGCTTGCATTTGTTCCTGCTGTGCCTGAGCACGTTGTTTGCGAAGTTCAGCTACTTCGTTTTCATCACGCACTATCTTTTCTTTGACACCGGTAGATTCTGCGAAACCTCGTACAGCTGCATCAAGATTGATGATATCAAGCACTTCAGGCTGAGCAGCAGCAAGATTACCAACAAATCCAACTGTACGCTCAATAGCAGGTATTTCAACCATTTTCTGGGCTTGGGCCAAGATAGAAATAAAGGATACTTTTAATTCGCTTTTGTCAATTTCCTCCGGCATAGGCGGAAACAACCCATGTCTCAAACAAATATCAAAAGTGCGGAGCGTCATAGGTTCTAAAACCTCATTGTGCATTTGCTCAAGTACTGGTGACAACATCAGGAGCTTTTCTTCATGCCGCTCTGCAATCTCACGCGCAGTCATTTGAGGTCCATCCTGAGAGGTAATCATCATAAACAAATCATTATAGAACGTTTCAGCTATCGACCGCCGTTTCTCCTCAGACAATGCTCCTATGCCTTCATAAGCCTTTGCTCTTGGGTCTACAAGTGGATAAGCCTGCTGTACAGTTCCGTCAGGATAAAAATTTAGTCCTCCTGGCATTCTGTCAAGCTTCTTCATTGAAGCAGGAAATGCCATCGCCGGATCTGCAGCATTATCAATAGCCCTAAGTTTATTCTTCTCAATCTTCTGTAGTTGCATACAATCGCCCAAAGCATTATGTCCAGGTCCAGCGCCATATACACCATTTGCAATCAAGGTCCAGCGTGGCATGAGGAACGGGCATTCCCTAAAACCTGATATCTTCAGGAATTTGTCATTAGCACCTTTTTCATAGTGATATGAGCGCCAGGGGAAATTGCCTAAAGCCAATTTGTTAGGATCATAATCATCATTACGCTCTATAAGCATTTCAATATCAAAGTATGTTGTGATATTTCCGTTCTTATAAGCAGATTTCACGCTTTCCGATACGTTATCAATACCATATTCTTTAACGATTTGGTCTGCGCTTAACCTGAAGCGTCTAGCGAACGTATAAACTCTTCCCCTTGCATCTACACCACCAGCATATTCACCGCAGGTGTACGGCCTCATCCATATGCCATAATTGTAGTCTTCCAGCATCAGAGAAGCCCCTGTACCAAATTGAGCCATTTCAGCCTCAATCTGCTGCAGCATATTATAAGCATTGCTCTTAGAATAAATGCTGCTCATAATCTCCTGGCAATCATCTAACCACATCCTTACAGCGTGGTAATTAGCTTTTTCTTCATCTTGCAGACCAAGTTCAAACCAAGGCCTTGACGGCGATGTCAACCCACTGTGGATACCAGCTGCACATTTACCAACTGCTTTTTGGGGATGTGGGTCTATAAGGTATTCGTCACGTCTATGCCCTTCTGTGCTTTGGATATCTTCCTCAAACCTGCCCCTTGTCGGATTTATATACCGGCTAAGCATCCTCCACGTTGGCTCATATTGGCTGCGCAATGTATAAAGCTGGGAGATAGTATGTTGTTTTCGTGTTAATTTATCGCTGTCACGCAGCATATCTTTGATATCCATAATCATTCTCCCAACAACATTTTCTTGACACTATCAGAGGTAAGCTGCCCACCAGTCTTATTGGTATAGCTTCTTCCACGAGCTTTAGAGAGTTTTTGAAGCAGGCTTTGTCTCTCTCCCTCTGTCGCACTATCAATAGTTGCCGCTGCTGTACTGCCAGGTGCGCTTTGTTTTATAGGCTCAACACTGCCGCCACCGCCGCCACCGTGTAACTGCATCATAATCTTATGCATAGTCTCACCTCCCTTCACATACCGGCAAACGGATCATACGACTGCTGCCTATTATTCCCCAAATAACATTCTTTTTTAATTACAGGGTAGGCAAAAGTTAAGGCCAATGCATCCGCTCTATTAGGAGATGGTTGACCTCTTTTCTTCATATCATCCTTAGATTCAAGCTGTATTTGTCCTTTTAAATTAACACCAGCTTCAGGGCCTATCAAATCATTAGTTAAAATTTCATCATCCTCAATTACACCACCATTAATTAACCACTCTTTCATATTTCCCCACATCTCAGCCCGTTTATTAGCATAACCCAAATCAGAAGATTTTCCACCAAATGCAATAAGATTCCAAGATCTGCCCATTGTTTCGCCCGCACTCCATATACCTGTTCCATATCCTTGGTCTATGAATACAGCATCAGCATTATATTCGTCCTCAAATCTAGCAATAATACCTGCTGTAACAATATCGTTATCATTCTTTAAACAAGTATATAATCGTTTACTATAGAGGCCTTGCCTCAAGTAAACTACCAACTCATCAGGTCCAGTCCATGCTGGATCGCACCCAATAATAGTAGGCGCAAAGTTAAACTGTTCTTTCCTAATATTTCTGTTCTTAGCTTCTTCAACAATTTTTAAGCTAATAAATTGTAAATCACTTGCATTAGGAAATTCACCAAGAACACGAACTCGATATACATCACTGTCTCGTCCATATTCATTTGCGATGCTTTCTATATACTGTTTTGAAACCCTTGGACTTTCTTCGCCATTAAATGTAAGTTTTTCCCAAAAGTGACGATTTATATTGTGGCTATTGTAAAAATAACCAGTTACTCTTGTAGGATTACTCGCCATTGCTACTCTTGCATTTTCTGCCGACAAAGCACTTCCTGCTGTTACAAACACCTCTTCAAACACGCCCGACGCCTCATCTACCAAAAACAAAATATTATCAGCGTGTATGCCTTGCAATGCCTCTGGTCTGTCCTTGCTTGCTGTTCTTGCCATAGCAAAGCTCCCGGTCTCACAAGTAAAATGGTCATTAGTCCATTCAAATAAATCATGCAGTTGCACTGGCATAGCATTCCACCACATTTTTAGCTCTGCCCATAAAGCATCTTTAAGTTGTGCACTTGTGGGAGCTGTAACAGGAATCTTAGCTTTTGCGAAGCACGTTAAAAACCAAGGAATAATCCAAGCAAAACAAGTAGTCTTTCCTGTACCATGTCCAGACTTAACACTAACCTTAGCTCCCGGCTTAGCTATTGCCTGCAGAAATTCCTTTTGTTGATCTGTTGGCTCAACTCTCCATACTTCTTTTACAAAACGAGCAGGATCTTTTCGCCATTGTGGGATTTTCTTTTTCAAAAATTCGGCGTCTTGTTGACTAAGCATCATCTATTTCCTCAATAATTGCCGCAAGGCTTTTCTTTATTTCGACCTCATGCTTTTGTATGTATAGACCATCCATTTTATTTAAAGTATCTATTGCCCTTATCCTTGCATTTGGATCAGGTTCTTCTGTGGCGATCTTTGTTAGTAATTCCTGTCGCTGATTTATATCCATTATGTTTTTTTTGTCTTTCCTTGCTGCAAGTTCTTTTAGTCGAGCTTTAATATTAGCCTTTCTTAGCTTTCTTGATGCTGTTACTCCTGCAGAATTCTTGCTATATCCAGCTTCTATAGCTGCTGCAGTTGCATTCGCTGTTTTGGCAAAAGAAAGACAAAATCTTTCTTCCTTCTCTGTTAATGTTCTTTCTTTTGTCATATACTCACCACCTTTGCAAATAAAAAAGCACCTAACCGAAGTTAAGTGCCTTTATATTAAGTTTTATGCTAAATTTTGATATATATTACCGTGTTTTATCGACTTTTTAACGCCGAATTATTCATGTAGACTAACGTATATTCTTATTCCAATCTGTAGACAGTTCCACAGCTATAGTTCCTTCAAATGGATACGTTTCCACTTTATCTACAGGAACAAGTTCACAATCATAATCATACATCACTAGTGCATCTTGAGGCATTTCCTTGAGCTTTTCTATTAGTTCTTTTACTAGCATTTAATCACACTCCAATAAATAAGCCGCTGTATTACCCCAACGGCAGGGTAATGTCCAAGCGCTAAGCTTGAACGTTTCACCAAGCTTGTTGTAAGCCTACTAACTTACAATACTATTTTAACTCATTAAAACAGGTAATTTGTCGGATACATTTTTAATTCTCAATAATTTTTTTTCGAGTGCTAAAACGACAGCATCGTTTAAAAACTCTTCGCGACGCTCGTAGTAAGTATCTCTATTCATCCCTTTTAGTCCAGCAATTACTCCTGGCGACTTATTATATTCATAACGCTGGAACATAGTATCTCCTGTTGCTTGTTTCTCATGAACCTTATATGTCTCCGCTATTACTTCAAGCCATGCTTCAGGATTTATTACTATAGTTTGATAAGGGCCTTGTCCCCACGAAATCATCTTGATCTGTTCAATATTCTTTAGTGCAGATGTTTCTGTTGGATTACTGATAAAAGCATGACCTCCACCCCCAGTATGCCCTTTCTTTGCAGTACGCTGCTCTCTTTCATCATCAACAGCTTTCTGAATATATTTCCTATTCAAAAAATACCACTCTGTATGCTTTCGTAACAGTTCTATTAGCATATCAGTCTCCTTCTAGCTTTTCTTTATAAAGTTCGATAGATTTATTGTAAAAATACTAAACCTTCTTAAAACTAATATAAACAAAAACGTTAATATCCAATGTTCATATACAAATTCAAATATCCATTTTATTAGATCAGGATAATTCATGTCTTCACTCCTTAATCATCACATATAGCTTGGCCGCAGTATTTGCAATAATGAGCATCATCATCTACCTCACCTCCGCATACAGGACATGCCCAGCCTTTAGGTATTTGTTGTGGAAAAGACAGTTTGGTATAAAATGCTCTTCGACTACCAAATTTACTTCTTGCGGTATCTGCTTTTGAGCAGCTGTCAATAAAGTTATATAAGCCTCTCTTTTCTTATTCATAGGCATTTTCCAAATGATTGGTTTTAATAAAGCTATTGATCTTTCTAACTTTAGTATGTTCATTCGGGTTCACCGTCCATAATAGCCCCGCAATTATAACAATAATGCTGTTCAGTAATATCCAACCCGCCGCCAAATACATCTGTTGCGGCATATGAGTTGCAATTAGAACAGTAGTAAGCACCGCCCCCTTCCCAATGCCCGTGTTTGCATTCTTCTACAGTAGGAAAGGTCATTATAACGCTAACGACTTTCATTAAACCTGCTTTCTGTCCTATAAAATATTCGTCATTGCCTGCATATATTTCATTTCCCATTCCCTCTAAATATTTCACCAAAGCATTTTTATCTATCAATTCCATATTATTCACCTTCCATTTTTGCGCCGCAGTTCGGGCAGTATTTTTTGACGTCGCAAATAAACTCTAAAACATGATGGCACTCGGAACACTCCACATGCCATACTTTTTTAGTAAGCCAATGCCCTTGCTTGCGTTCTTCTACTGTAGGGGCTTCGTCTATTAAAAATTGAATAGTAGTGATTGCTGCCATTAAGCCGAAGCGCAACTCTTTCCGCCGACGCAGGGCGTCTGCATCTATTAATCTCATTATCTATTCACCGTCCTCTCAAATATCCATCGGGTCACAATTCTCACAGTCAGGTTCAATGTCTCCATACTGCCAACGACAATATATACAGCAGTATTTACTGTCCCAGTAATCACAGGTAGCGTCACAATCATCACAAGGGCATTGTTCTTCTTCCATTTTTATTCACCGCTCCTTTAGTAGCTCAAATCATCATAGATATTGCCGATAACTTTTGCACAAGGGTTCCCACCATGGTTTAAATAATAAATGTCACCATAATATTTAACTGGTTTGTCAATTTCCGCTAAGTAAAAAGCTCCCTGTGCATAAGCTACCTGCATACATGGGGGTATCCAGTCGTCCATACAGACGATATCGCCCTCAAATATTTTCTTGCCATTTTTATCGACAAAGCCTGTATACTGCCCTGCGGTATTAGCGTCAATTTCATACATCGCCACTCCATCCGGTGTTATGTAAGGGTATCCCTGCTGTTCTGTATAAAAGCCGTAGCGCCATTCTTTATCATTTATTCCTTTACCTCTAAATAATATTAGACGCATTGTCCAGCACCTCGCTTTCAAGCCATTTCTGAACCTCTGAATAATCACACCAATGTACTTTCGCATCTCCGTAAAAAGGGTAATCCATACATTTTTCGTAACACCCTTGATTACATTCAGTAGCGCGAAAACATTCTTCTGCTATAGTACTTATGAATGAAGCCAGAATACCAGTATCTTTTGTTATGCAATCATAATTAGTCATATTTCTTCACCTTTCTCAATTTCTTACAATGCAAATTTCATTCTTATATTTGTTAAAAATTACGTCATTCGCCCGAAAAATCAACAAGTCTCCTGAAAATCTTCCCAAACAAGAGATAATTGCGTCGTCCGGGTATTTTTCTATCAGCTCTATCAATTCTTTCTTTGTCATTTTTCTTCATGCTCCTTTATTTCAATTAATGGACAATGCAACGGTCATACGGCGATATTTTTTCGTTCATCGGTTCTAGCCTCACTTTCTAACCACTTCTTAACTGCTTCTTGGCAACTACAGTCACCAGTGCAATACATATAAGCAGGGCAATCCTCACATTTTTTAAAAATTTCACGGCTAAAAAAATCGGCCAATTCTTCTATACTCCTAGACTTAATGCGTTCGGCATTTGTCAATATCCTTGAACCTATCATTTCGCTATTAAGCCATTTGTTGACTCTATCATCATCTGCTTTAAATAAGATCATTAGTCTTACAAAATCTTTTTCGGTGTAGCCAACTGGTAAGCAATATTCGTTTATAAAATCTTTTACTGATATGTTCATTATGTAGTCACGATTAGTCATTTTACTCCAGCCCCTTTCAAACTTCTCGAAAATCGATATCAGGGTACTTATAAAGCAGCATCTTCTTTTTGATCATATACACCTGCGTCCGCATCCCTTTCGTATCGACGTAATATATATGCCCGTCAGCTTCTGTTACCTTGAAATCTGCCTTGTAAATAATCGGCCTTATCTTTTTACCTGCAACCTCATAAGCAGGCTGTAAAACAAATTCAGGCTGTAATTCAATGCTTTTTACTGCACCGGTACGCTGCTGCCAAAGTAGGTCCTCATAGTATTTTGCTTCTTTCCTGCTATCAAAGCGAATCCCGTCAACCTCAGTTATTGCATTGCCATACTTCAGCGCAGGTACAGCCCCGGGTAAATTCGCCGGCGCCGTTACGCTGTCCGAACGTATTTTACTTACAAGGTGTGCCGGCAGTTCATTCCACGTCGTCATTGGTACATCGCCAAGGCATCTTCAAGCTCTTCCTTTTCTCTCCGATACCGAGCAGCCTTAGCACTAATCTGGCTATTCTTCCAGCGCAGATGTCTAAGTTCCGTCAGTATCTGCATAAGCACTGGTTTCAATACTGGTACATACTGATCGCCTGGTTCTTTTTCGATTAACGCCATCATAATTTTTATATTTATTGGTTTCACTATTTCCAACTCCTTATATTTAAAAGGCCGCCCCCTACGGGCTAATCACCTCCGCAGGGGTATACTTCCCTTTATGCTTGTATATAGTTAGTATGCGCGGCCGTTTTAACTTATCGCCAGATCTGCCACTCTACAGTAACCTCTGCCAACGCACAGCCGAGCTGCCATAAAAATCCAGCGGCAAAGATAAATAATAATGTGTATACTGCTTCACGCTTCATTTTCTACCTCCACAATTGCCGCGAACACAAGATATACCTGCTGCGGCACACAACCATTACCTAACGCCTTTAGTCGTTTCGCCCTGTTTTTCTGCCCAACTATTACTCTTGGCGGTTCATATGCGTATTGCTCTACATTTATTGCAGCAGGCCAGCCCTGCCAACTTTCAATATCCTCTTTTGCTACATTGATGTCAGTCCAGCCTATAGGCAATCCCATTAAAAGCTCTACCCAATCAGCGTTTAGATTACCTGGTTTTTCTTCTTTTTTTATAACAACACCATCCAGATAATTTCTATCTGCATTACGTTCAATACTCGCACAGCCATATGATCCGCTGTTTCCTTCTCTTGCTCTTGGTGTCGGCCAATTTACCGCCTGACTTAAATTAACGCTGTGCATCTTCTTAACTGCTGTATCTAATCCATCACCTGATGTAGCACTCGCACCTTTACGATTGTAATTACCACATACACTCGCGGTAGGCCACAATGAAAACTCGCTCTCGTTTGTGTGGCGCTCCAACATCGGCAGCTCCATAGCATGACCATCCAACACGATACCCCATTTCGGCCAGGTCTCGCAAAACAGTTCCGAATCCTCCCCCCCGAATCCCGGTAGCAGAGACTGAGAGTAGCCCGCGCACGTTTTCTGCCACGATCCATCTTGGCTTAAGCTCGCGAATAAGCCGGGCATACTCTCCCCAAAGACCGGAGCGGGTAACGTTCCCTTCACTATCAACGAAACCAGTTCTTTTACCTGCTGTACTAACATCTTGGCAGGGGAATCCTCCGCTGATAATATCGATCTTGGATATTCCATCAGTTTTAAGTTTTTCTGCCGTGAGTTCTCTGACATCTCTGTAAATTGGGACACCCGGAAACCTCCTTTGCAATATTTTTTGCGGGTATTCTTCGATTTCGCACAAAGCCACTGTTTCTATTCCCCCCCAGCTAGCAGCAAGGTCAATCATACCTACCCCGCTAAATAGCGATAACATTTTCATTGTCCTCACTCCTGCTCGCTACTTATGCTAACGCATTCCTTGTCCTGCAATCTTTTGAAGTTATTAAATATCTCCCGTGCTGTAACAGCCCGCGGATCATCTGACCACATCAAGCAGCTCGGGCAAATATGCACCTCAAAATATCGACCTCTGGTTACATGACTACCCGCCGTTGTATCCTTATGGCATATATCGCAATTCATAATCTCACCTCAAAACGGTTCTGACTTATTAGTGTTCAGCTTGTCAATATCTTCTGGTGTAGAGTAGTACCCTCTTACAAGATTTTTTCTTATAACCTCTTCTTTGGCATCGGCATAAATCACAGGCGCTCCAAAGTTATCATTCGTAAGTTGATAAATCAACGTATTACAGCAAGCCTTAACGTCTATAACCTCTATCAGCAAAGCAAGTAATGCTCTTTCTGTCGGCATTTTTTTAAACTCTGTGTAAGCAGCTTCTACTTCAGACAGTTCTTCTTTGATTTTTGCAATCTGTTCTTCCGGTATTACGTCCCTGAATTTATAACATGGTGTTGTTGCTTTAATTTTCATAGTTATCACTGCTCCTATAATCAAACTTTAAGTAAATCACCTTGACGACGTGCTGACCGTTTTGGTACTACATCAGGCACTAACGGATGATATTTATAACACCGCTCACGATCAGCAACCACATAAGTAAATCCACTTTCTTTGTCTACTCTCAAAAACGGTTGATGTCCGCTGTATGGGCAGTCAACAGTGTTAATACATTCAGCGCATTTTCGTTCGACGTCTGCGATAAAGCTGATATCGCTATAATTACGATTTATAAAGCTATCGTCGGCGTCAGGAAAAATCCTCTTTGCTGCAGCTCTAACTTTCTCGCTTATTGGCTGCCGTAGTTCGCTAAATGTTTTTCCGGCAGCAAGATCAGCAAATAGCTTCTTTACAAACTCATTTGCCGCTTTAGAATTACGCTCAATAGCCTTCTTCTCTGCACCGATTTTATTCTGCCGGACTATAGACAGCGCTGTATTGATGTCGAACCACGTTGCCCAGCGCGTATTGTTATTAGCCACCCACTCAACAGCTTCAGCCCAATCATTGACCTGTGTATACTTGTATTGTTCCAACGTTTTAGCCATAAAGTTTTCCCGCTGCACATCATTCATCGGTGGTGGAGTTAAGCCAGCTGCTCGCCATACCACAAACGCAGCCTCTATATCGCCTATATCAAGCATTCAAATCACCTCACCATGCCCATTCTTTTTTCTGCTCTGTAACACGTATCTCATCTTCCCAACGCCTGTCCTGCAAGAAGGTTTCAGGGTATGGAATATAAGCCCCGTTGTTATCTTTCCAACGGCTTGTCTGTTTATACCGCTCAACAGCAGCTATGATTTTTTCGTACAGCTCCACACAAGGATCAACCAGCTTGTTCCACTCGATTTTAGCTACAGGCTTTTTTACCTTCACTGGATATGCTTCCCAAAATCGGGCAAAATATTCTTCCCGCTCACAATCAGGCGCTTCTTGTTTCTTTTCGTTTTGTTTATTATTAATAATATTATTTATATATACTTTCTTCTCCGCGCGAGATTGTGTTACAGGTTGTGTATCAGTTTGTGTTACAAGTTGTGTTACAAGTTGTGTTCGGTATACGATACACAAATCAAATATCTGATAAAAACCTGATCGACTACCTTTGCCGCCCTGGTATGAAATCAGCCCCATCTGAATTAGAGTATTCCTATGCCTACTTAATTCAGTCCGAGAAATTCCACACACCGATTGCAGCATCGTGCTGGACACGGTAAACTCTTTTTGCCAGCCGCCTAAATTGTTAAAGTGCAATAATGCCATATACAAATCAGCAGCTCGGCTATTAAGTTGGTTGAGTAACCGCCAGCTCCAAAACGCATTCATCTGTGCAACGTAGTTCATAATAATCCTTTCAGTCGTCTAAATAATTTCTTCCGATAATCTTCATAAATTCTTCTCTGCTGTGAGTTTCTTCAAACTTACGTTGACATTCTCTTTTCAGCAGTAAATCTGTTTTCCTATCCTGATGCGGACCGTTCTTCCCCTTATGATATTCAGGGGTAAGCCAAACTTTAAAGCCATATCTTTCACTGATTTTTCGTAACGGACCAAAGAAACAATGATGCTCCTCAAGTGGCACATTTTGCGCTCCAGATAGGTAACAATATTTTTCTTTCTGTATGATACTCTTAGCCATCTTTAACGCCCCACTCCCTGATTAGGTCATCTAATTCTTCCTGCGGCCTAGTTTCTACGCCAATCTCTTTTGCCGTCGATACCAAACAATCTATAAAACGGCTCATCTCTTTCGTGTCATAAGCACTGCTACCGTAATATACCCTTACATTGCTATAGCCTTTAATGTTCTGACATTCACCAAGCAATTCAGCTATCCAGCCAACACCATTGCTTTGCCAAATTTCAATAGTTCTGTTTACAGCGTCAGTTGGCACTGGCCATATTCTGCCGTAACCACATTCCCTGATCGCCTTCCTGTAAACATCTTCCTTGCTGTGAAAGCTCTCTTCTGACAGCTTTTCTGCTATCTTTTGACACAATACCCAAGCGTATTTATTAGCGTCGTTAGAACGCCTTTTGCGCCATTGCTTGACCTCTACGACATACTGCTTTTCAGAATCGATTTTATTGATTTCTTCTTCCTCTGATAAAGGGACAGGTACTACTAAATTTATGTATCCCATCCCTTTTAACGTCTGTAACCCTTTAACTGTTAGCTTCATTTTGCGCCCACTTACTTTGCGTTAATCTTCATCTTCGGCATTTTCGCCATATTCTTTTTTTAATTCCTCGAAATATTGATTTTTAAATTTTTCCAGCTGGCGCTTTGCCTCGTACGTTGCCGAGTTCGCCCTGTCGATATCATATTTTTTTGTAGCCACTTCCTGCACCAATTTTCGATATTCGCTTAATGTAATTGTTACAGTGACTTCATTTTCAGCGATATAATTATCAGTACTGTCATGATAACTTTCAACTTTTTTCCCATATACTTGTTCCATTTTTAATTCCTCTTTTCAAAATTTATTTAACTGATGAATCCCTAAACCTTCCAACTTCATTTTGCTACTGCCTTTTGACAGTTCATACAAAGAGGCCTGCCAAATTTCTGCACGCTGTAATCGTGAACTCTTTGACTGATTTCAACTGTACATTTTTGACACATCAAAAATTGTGGTCCAGTATTTTCGTCAGGAAACGCAGGCTTAGTTTGGTTTATAGGTGTAGGCAGTTCTGCTTTATTTGATGTTTTAGTGGTTGATGGTTCAACAGATTGCCGTTCTTCTCGAACGCTATATTTACCATCGCAAAACCCCCTGTACACATCTGCTGCAACGCCAATGTTTTTCATAGCGTTACCAAGTGCGTCAGTAAGACACATCTTAAAGGCTTCATCATTTGCTGTAAGTCCAGTTTTATATTTTTGAACAATGAAGTCGCCTCCACAACCAATGATAGGCTCGCTCCAACTATCACCGTTTTTGATAAACAAAGCTACCGTCATATACAGTAATATTTGCTTATCCTCTAATGGATATATAGTCTTATCTAAAATTTCAAATTTCCATCCAATACCACACAATCCAAACTGAGCAGTAATAGCTTCAATCTTCCATTGTGGGTTTATATCACTTTTTCCCCTTAGATTACCTGCTTGGATTGTTTTCAAAGCATCTGTAGGCGGGGTTGCTAAGTTTGTATATATATCAATCATGTCCTCCACCTCACTTTATCTGCACATTCTGATGCTCTACTACCTGTGCCCCATCAATCTTACTGCCAGCTTTGATCGCAGCCTTGATAGCCGCTTTGTCAGGTGATGTTGATGTAACAACTCTCAAAAATTCTGTCGGCAGCTTCTCCTTATCGGTAATTTCCACTGTCTCACTTTTTTTGTAGCTGACTGCGCCTTTGGGAGTCTCAAATTTTTCACCCTTTAAAGCGTAGGCTACATAACCTTTTAACCACTCCGCCTTATTTTTTAAGGTAGCTTTTCTTTCCGTCAGCCTTTTAATTTCTTCTTCAATGGCTGCTGTTTCTGCCATTTTGTTTTTGTAAACCACAAGGCAGCCTTCAATCTTTTCTACTCTATCAATCTTCAACTGATCTATATCCTCGGCAGTCAATATTTCACCTGTTTCAGTATCTACCATTCTTTCAGTATCAAGTTCTAGCAACCGCTCTAATTGTTGATTAATTTCATAAAGTTTCATATTTACACGCCCCAATCTTCAATTTTATTTTCAATCGTATTTGCACTGTTTTTAATCCATTTCAGCAAAACATTTACTTTAGCTTCGCTTCCGTCCAAATCATCTGTGTTATTCAGATTTTCCTGCATTGCATCTAATTCATATCTAATCGAATATACTAAATCATCAAAATTATCCATGCTTGCAATCCTCCAATTCTTTTGCTAAAATAAAGGTGGAGGATAAACCTAGTAAAATTTACATGTCCACCCTGAGCTATCGAAGCTGCTACTTCGGTAGCTCTTTTCTTTTGCAATACAAATAATCTTCAGTAGGAACGTATTTAGACAAGACGATAACCGGGTCTTCGTTTTTATCACAAATATGATCACCTTCGCCAATAGGCAGACAATGATCACAATATTCACATTCTAACTTCTCATCTTCGCAGCTCATCTCAACACCCCTACAGTCACTACAGCAGCCATAATAGCAATGTATGTTCCGACAAATATTGCAGTAGTTGCTACGGTAAAATCTCTAATCATAAGCCTGCCACCTGTCCCATAGCGTAACCTATGTCATATATCAGCTTAACTACTGTTGCTATAGCCAAAGCAGTTAAAGACCATACACAAGGCTGTTCCTTAATACTCTCTTTCATTACTACTGCTGTTCCTGCTACTTTTATTAATGCTTTCATCTGCTCTGCCTCATTTCTACTATTTCAGTTTCTTTTTTCATCTGCTTAACTATCTTTTGAACAGCGTCAGCTGTTACTCCGGACACTTTCAACAGACATTCTTGCAGTTCTGCTATTTCAGCGTTAGCGTTATCTAAAGCTTTTTGTAGCTGCATTACCTCTAATCGCTCTCGATTAGAAAGTTTCGGCTTACCGTACTGATCGGCATATCTCGTAACATCTGATATACGATACCGACCACGTACTACTGTTTTAATACCTGCACTAGCAAGCCATTCTTTTACTGTCCTAGCACTAACTCCCCACGCTTCAGACAGATCTCTTATTCCAACGTGTGGACATTCTACAATCATTTAACAGCGCTCCTTTTGTTAAGTTTTCTTAATTTTTGTGGTAAAAAAATATTTACCAACTTGAGATTGTGGAATTTTCAATAATGAACAAGCCTTAGCGATTTGTGGTTGAGTAAAGTAATGTTTGTTATTCATTTTCAACGACAGATTCGATGTCGATACCCCAAAAGCCTCACAAAATGCAGTTCTTGTAAGAAATGTTCTAATTATTTTTTCATTAAGCTTTGAATAATCAAATTCCGGATTCATAACGTTCCTCCTTTCTTTTCTGTTTCTAAGACGATTATACTACTTAAGCTTTCTTAAGTCAACACTAAATTTTAGTTTTCTTATTTTATCCTTTACTTTTCTTAATATCGGTGCTATTATAGTTGAAGGAAGGATGATTGCAATGAAAAAAACTGATTTTGCCACTAGGCTACAAGAAGCGTTAGATGTCACAGGCATAAAGCCAGTTGAACTGTCCGAAAAAACTGGATTAAGCCAACCTCTTATTAGCCAATATTTAAAAGGCAAATTTAAGGCAAAACAGAATAATCTCTACAAGATAGCCGTTGCATTAAATGTAAACGAAGGCTGGCTTATGGGATTCGATGTAGAAATGGAACGCCCCACTCCTATTTATATCGATCAGGAAGATAACTATGTATTATCTGATCAGGAAAAAATTCTTATAGATAAGTTCCGCAAAATTGAAGATAATGATAGATATATTGTTATTGGCTTTATTGATGGACTGCTAACTGCAGAAACATCAAAAAATAAAAATGCAGTTTAGGAGCGTGATACTTTGTTATCCAGAACAATCAAGCTTATCGAATGCAACATGAAAGATTTTTCGCCTGGTGAGCTAAATCAAGTGATTGGTTATGTTTTAGGAATCAAGGAGCATCACATTATTACCCAGTGTCCCCGAAGAAAGGGGACGGACAAGATAATTCTATAAGGATCTTATCTTTCCCCGAGGCTAAATGAAATAAAAAAAGACCGCTACCAAACGCCCGGTAGCAGCCATAACAAAAATAAAATATTTACAACGGCAATGTTAGTATAATATAATCTAATTTCTTAAACAATATATTTATTTTAATACTTAACACTTTAAAAACTTAAAATATAGGAGGTGAAAAAATGGAGTATAATTTCACTTTTAGAGAAAAAGATAAAGGATTTCAAGTAATATTATCCTATAAAGATAATCGTGGTTGTTGGAAGCAAAAATCAAAACAAGGATTTAAAACCAAAAGAGAAGCAAAAATTGCAGGCGATAAGTTACTAGAAGAAGTTAAAGCAAATGCGCCAATATATATGGACAATAGCACTACAAGAATAACCTTTGGTGAATTTTCCGCAATGTATCTTAATGATATAAGAAGGAGCATAGCATACAACACTCTACTCGGATACCAGCACGCTATCAAAGCCTTTTCAGAACTAAAAGATATGCGTCTGGTAGACATAACGCATAGCGACATACAATCAATATTTAACTCTTTACCAGTGAAAGCAAACACCGCCAATTTGTATCTCGTAAAACTAAAAACTATTTTTAAAAGAGCGGTATCTCCATACGAACTTATAACTAAAGATCCTACGATAGGGATACATCCGTTAAAAATAAAAGGCCAAAGAAAAATAAACGCCCTTTCCAAAGAACGTTTAGAAGCTGTTCTAGCACGTTTAAAATCCAAGAACTATACTTTATATACAGCGTGTTGTATCGCCGCTTTCGCGGGGCTTAGGGTTGGCGAGATAACAGGTTTGAAATGGTCTGATATTGATTTTAATGCAGGCACATTAAAAGTAGAGCGACAAATGGTTGCTACAAATAGAAATATTATGACCCTACAAGAATTAAAAAGCAATAACTCTTATCGAACTGTACCTATACCTATGCGATTACAAACGGTTTTAATTGAATACAAGAATAAATATCCTCGTCACATCAGCGATATGGTATTTTGGAATGTGACATATCACTCTATAAAAAGAGTTTCTCTTTACACAAAAGATAACACAAGTATTCATGACTTCAGGCATACTTATGCTACAACATTACTTAGCAGTGGCTTTGATATTAAAACGGTCGCAGCATTGTTGGGAGATACAGTTGAAACAGTTTTAAAGGCATATGTACACTACACTGATGAAATGAGAGAAAATGCACAGAAGCGTCTCTCAAATTTTTTTTAGAAAATTTTTGACGAATTTTTGACGAATTTGTATAAATCCCGCTTTACAAGTCGTTCTTTGGCAATTATAATATTATATCATATAGTATACACTATTTAAATGATAATCGCTAGTATAAACATTATAAATGAGGGAGAATATGAATGAGCAAAGCAATAGGAATCGTAGCAGAATATAATCCTTTCCACAACGGCCACGCCCATCATCTGCGCGAAGCAAAGCGGATAGCCGGCAACAGGCCTGTCATTGCCGCTATGAGCGGCAGCCTTGTACAGCGCGGCTTGCCTGCCCTGACTGACAAATGGACCCGTGCCAGAATGGCCGTTTTAGGCGGCGTTGACCTTGTTTTAGAGCTGCCGACAGTTTTCACCTGCCGCAGTGCGGAATTTTTTGCTGCAGGAGCTGTAAAATTACTAGCTGCTACCGGGATGGTATCGCATCTTGCTTTTGGTGCGGAAGCAGCCAATTCGCAGCAGCTGATGCTGACCGCAGAATTTTTGAACGAACCTGTTTTTCAGGATGCACTGCATCATTATCTGGATGAAGGGCACAGTTATGCCAAGTCTTTAGAGCTTACGCTGGCGGAAGACCCTTCCATGCTGACGATTGCTGAACATCCTAACAATATCCTGGCTTTAGAATATTGCCGCCAGCTTCTGCACGGCGGTTACGAGATCGAACCTGTCGTCGTTAAACGCCGCGGCAGCGGCTATAAAGATAAAACCATCAACGGGCCTATTGCCGGCGCAACAGCCATTCGTGAGCATTATCGCGGCTATGGCATCGATGAAGCGCTGCTCAGCACAGTTCCGGCAACTACAGCCCAGCTGCTGCGTGAGGCAGATCTTCAGCACCGAATGGATATCAGTGATAAAATTCTGAACCATCTGCTTTTATACAAGCTGCGTTCTTTGACACCGGCCCAAATAGCCGCAGCCTGCCAATGCAGCGAAGGATTGGAAAACCGTCTGGCAGAAGCTGCTTCCTGCACTACATTCCAAGACGTAGTCAGCGCCACAGTTACCAAACGTTATCCCGCTTCACGTGTCAGAAGACTGCTGATGCAGCTTTTACTGCAGCAGTATCGCGCTATGTTCGATAATGCCAAAGACCCAGCTTACATCCGTGTTCTGGCCTTTAACGACCGCGGCCGCGAACTGTTGAAAGAAATGCAGGATTCTGCTCAGCTGCCTGTAATTATCAAACTGGGCCGCAACGTCTTGGAAAAATACGGAGAGAAAGTCGAGCAGCAGCTTTCCGTTGATATTGCGGCAACTAATCTGCTGACACTTTTGCAAAAGAACCACCAACCACAATACAACAACGATTATACTGTCTCTCCGATCTATATTCAAAAATAATAAAGCAACAAAACAAAAAGCCTTCCGCTTGAGCGGAAGGCTTACTTTTTTTCAAAAGCTTATTCTTCGTCTTCTTCCTCTTCCATCGCCAGAAGTTCCATATCACGCTGAGGGCGTGAAGACATAACGCTTTCACGTTCAGCATTAACGGAAGCGCGGTTATCGTTTACAGCCTGCAAAGCGGACTGCAGACTACCGCTCAAATAGCCAAGCATATCATCGGCATATTGCAGCACATCGTGTTTTACACGCTCAACATAAGCATCAGCTTCGTCTTTCATTTCCTGCTGATTACGCAAAGCAGTACTCTTTACATCTTCAGCAAAGGCTTCTGCCTGTTTGGAAATTTCCTCCTGACGCATTAGTCTTTCAGATTCGGATTTTGCCAATTCTAAAATACGGTCAGCTTCGGTTTTAGCCTGCAAAACAATATTGTCAGCTTCTTCATGAGCTTTGGTGACGATTGCTTTTTGTTCTTCAAGCAGTCTGGTAGCGCTTTTGACTTCTTTGGGAATCGCTTCCTTCAAATCATCCAGGATACCCGCCAAATCGCTCTCTTCGATAATGATCTTATCAGTAAGAGGTATACGGTTAGCCTCAGAAATAAGGTTATACATTTCATCAAAAATTCTGTCCAAAGTCGCACTTGTACTTCTATCAATCATCATCAAACTCAACCTCTTTCTAATATTATTCTTTGCTTATAACAAGGCTTTTGATCCGATCTTCCACACATTCAGGAACAAGACCATGGATACAACCGCCAAAGGTTGCCAATTCTCTTATTCCAGAGGAACTTAGGAAAGAGTAATTAGCATTAGTCATAATAAAGACTGTTTCTAAGTTATTGTCTATTTTTTTTATGAGCAGAGCGCGCTGAAATTCATATTCAAAATCAGAAAACGCACGTAAGCCCCTTACAATAAAAGGAGCTTTTTCCTGCCTGCAGAATTCATTTAAAAGACCGGAAAAACAGGTTACTCTGGCATTAGGGATATGTTTTGTCGCATCCCTGAGCATTTCTACCCTTTCCTCCATGGTGAACATTGCTTTATCTTTACCCGGATTATGAAAAACGCTGATAATGATCTCGTCAAACATTTGGCTCGCCCGTTCAAAAATATCGAGGTGGCCATTAGTAACCGGGTCAAAACTACCCGGACAGATCGCTCTACGCACTGTTTAACCTCCTAGAAGCTGCAACGCAGTCTGGTCATAAATTCAATTATCTTGTTCCTTATTCGACGTACGTTTCTGTATTCCTGCTATTTTTTTACAAATTTATTTTATTATTTTACAACATTTTATTATACTTTGGCAAATCTTATAAACGAAAGTAAAGTTTCACCATAGGGTTCCTGACGCACAAGCTCAAAGCACACTGCCAGCACGCCTATTTCATCGTGCTTCGAATGTTCGATGATCAGATAGCCTCCGTCTTCAAGTACTTGAAAGTGTTCCATTTTCTGCAGAACTTTCTGAACCCAGCCTTTATTATAGGGAGGATCGCAGAATGCAAAATCAAATTTTAATCCCTGATGATGCAGATGTTCGATAATATTTACCGCGCTGCCTTTGAGAACCTGAACATCAGCCTCCGCCCGGCATTTAACGATGTTGCTTTGTACCAGGCGCAGCGATTCCCGGCTTTCATCGACAAAAGTAACCGCAGCAGCGCCGCGGCTCCACGACTCCAACCCCAGATTACCTGTTCCGGCAAACATATCCAACACACGTGCGCCAATAATTTTAGTGCCAATAATATTAAACAGAGATTCTTTGACCCTGTCAGCCGTGGGACGCACGTCCATATTCTTTGGCACAGTCAATTTCAGCCCCCGTGCCTTTCCCGTAATTATCCGCATTCAAAAAACTCCGTATCTGTAATATAATAAATATAACAAGAACGGCAAAGGAGACAGCCTATGAACAAGAAAAAATTTATTCTGCTCGCATTACTGCTGCTCTGCGCCTATTTTTATGAATTATTCGGCGGTATGCCTGCAACTGTCCCATTTGCGCCTCAGCCTGTAAAAGCCAATACTTCGCTGCTGCTGGCTCCGTTAGACAGCCGCCCTCCCTGCAGCGCTATGGTCAGAAAACTGGGAGCACTGGCTTCTATCAACGTGATTACACCGCCGCAAGAACTTCTTGACAATTATAACACACCTGCTGATAAAGAAAAACTGTTTGTCTGGCTGAAAAATGAAATGCCGCAGCATCCAGCTGCAATTTTATCAGCTGATCTTTTAGTACACGGCAGTCTGCTGGGCTCACGCGTACCTTTGGGAACAATTAACGATGAAGAAAAGTTTTTGACTTTCGTAAACAAACAGCATGCTCTCAATCCACAAATCGATATGGCGTTTTTTTCCGTCATTCCAAGATTGCTGGTCAGCGATCAGCTTATACCGGACAGCTGGTATCAATGGCATCTGATGCGTTATGCAACATTAAAGGATATGGCAGAAACATTCGGCGATCCTTACTTTACCAGGCAGCTGCTGGCGATCGATGCACGCATACCGGATGATATTAAAACGAAGTACAGCAGTCTGTATGCCGATAACGACAGTTTTAACAAAAAACTGGTCCAGCTGGCACGCGCAGACGGTCTGACTTTGGCTATAGGGCAGGACGACGCCCAGCCATTCGGGCTTCCTAATCGTAATGCTAATCATGCGCTGGCATATATGAAACATGCAGATTTAGGTTCCAGCGGGCTTATTACAAGTGGAGCTGATGAAATATCAGTTTTACTGCTGACCAGATATTATAATAAACTGTATAATTACAAGCCACGCATTTTTGTAGAGTATTCCTCGCCTAAAGTCGCAGCTAAAATCATGCCCTATATGCCCTGTTCTGTTGACGCAAGCATCCGGGACAAAATAAATTTTATCGGCGGTCAGCTTACAGATGATGCTGCTGTCGCCGACTTTATTTTATTCGTACACTGCGGCGACGATGACAATCAGCCTAATAAAGCTATGCTGCAAAAACTTAAACCCCTGCTTATATCAGACCGCCACATTGCGCTGGTTGATCTTACGGCCAACTATACTGAAAACGAACTTTTAATACCTAAGCTTTTGGAGGCTAAAGTACCGCTCAGCAGGCTGGCAGCTTTTTCAGGCTGGAATACTTTAAGTAATTCACTGGGAACCGCGCTTAGTCAAGCAACATTATTTACCGGCCAGCTGCACCGATTACCGCAATCAGAACATCCGTCACTGTATGCCCAAAATCTGAACTTCACAGTTGAACGTTTACTTGATGATTATGCCTATCAGAAATTAATGCATGCACAGTTAACTACATTACTGAAACTGAAAGGCTATAAGCCAACTGATTTGGGAGACAACAAGTTTTTTGCAGAAACACTTATTCGTGGCTTTTTACAGCGTCAAAAGATTCAGCTTCTATATGGAGACCTTGGCCGTACACCTTTTTATCGCAATAACGACAGCAATTATTATTTAACAGGTATCGACATCAATGTAAACCTGCCCTGGGCACGTATTTTCGAAATCAATCTTGATACAAACTGTAGTTTTGGGGAAAACCACAGACAGTGAAACAGCTTTGCCAACATTTAGTAAATAAATAAAAGCAGAATGTCGGCTTTTTTCTTTGACAAGAGCATGATATCATAATTGATAAACAAGAAGTCACCATTAATAGCTACAACAATATAGCTTAACTTTTGAAATAAAGAAGGGTTTATTTTATGATTTCTCTTTCAAGACTGATCATTTATGTTTTTATATTATGGTTTTGCTATATGGCGTATCTGGTAAAATTCAGATAGCTATTTGAAAAGAAACACTATGGGAAATTTTTTTCACTGCTCCAGCAAAAATCACTTTAAATACTTCCTTTAAAACAAAATAAAAAAGCCGCAGATACGCTCTGCGGCTAACTTTTTAAGTGGTCGGGGCGGCGAGATTCGAACTCACGGCCTCTTGTACCCGAAACAAGCGCGCTACCAAACTGCGCCACGCCCCGACTTAAGTTACATCACTTACTGCAACGTGAACATTATATAAAATAACAAATAGTTTGTCAATGATATTTTTTATATTTTTAAAATAAAAAGCTTCCCTGCTGCCAGAGAAGCTTTTCAGACATCAGCCTTGTGTAACTACACGAATATTAGTAACGTTGAATGCTTCTGCGATAGCAGGCAGACATTCGCGTTCGATATTAGTACGGTGCAGCTCATTATCGGCGACCAGCATGATTCTCGGTCCGCTCAAATTGATATTATGCACATTACTGATCAAGCGTTTGAAACTGTCTTCTCCCAAGATCTCTTTCAATTTGGCAAGGCCTTCCATCAGATACGGCTTTTCTTTAGCCATACGCTGTTCCAGCGGAGTAAACGGCACTGTAACTACACGCGCATCTTTAGCCAGTACAAAATTTTCCTCATGCTCGCCTGGTACTACTAAGTCATCTCTCATGGTTTTCCCTCCTTCACTGCCTAATTGTTACAGAATTATTATAAATTATTGACGATTTGCAGTCAAGCCGGCAGGATTATTATAACTTAAAGCGAATATATATAAAATATTTTGAATTTATGATGGGAGTTGTTAATATGTCTTTTTTTGAAGAGTTTAAAAAATTTGCTATGCGCGGAAATGTTATCGATCTGGCAGTCGGCGTTGTTATCGGCGGCGCCTTCGGCAAAATAACATCGTCTTTAGTAGATAATATTATTATGCCCCCTTTGAGTCTCTTATTTGGCAAAGTAGATTTTTCCGGACTATTCATCAGCCTGAACGGACAGCATTACGATACTTTAAAGGCTGCTCAGGATGCACATGCCCCTATTTTAGCCTACGGTCTTTTTATAAATACTATCGTTAATTTCCTGATCATTGCTTTTGCTATTTTTGTACTGATCAAACAAATCAACAGGCTTACGCCTCCGCCGGCTCCGGCTCCAGAACCGCGTTTATGCCCCTTCTGCAAAACTGCAATCGCTGACGATGCGACCCGTTGCCCGCACTGTACTTCGCAATTATAAAAACAATTCATTTTTGTGCATCAAAGGCGCTTCTTTCAGGAAGCGTCTTTTCTTATTTGCGAAACCAGCCCATTCGTTGTATAATGTTTAGAAGATTTGCTTCTTCACTTTATCACGAGGAAGTTTTCAGTAATATTAGGAGGTTATTTCATGTCCGTTTATGACGTATTAAAGGAACGTGGTTTTTTAAAGCAACTCTCCCACGAAGATGAGATCAAAGAGCTGCTGGAAAAGGAAAAAATCACTTTTTATATTGGTTTCGACCCCACAGCCGACAGCCTGCATGTAGGTCATTTTATTGCTTTGATGGTTATGAGCCATATGCAGCGTGCCGGACATCGTCCAATCTGTCTTTTAGGAGGCGGGACCGGTATGGTTGGCGACCCCAGCGGCAAAGACGATATGCGTAAAATGCTGACTCCTGAATTTATCTCTCATAACATAGCCTGCTTTAAAAAACAGATGGCACGCTTTATCGATTTTTCTGAAGGCCAGGCTATTATGGTCAACAACGCCGACTGGCTGCTTGAACTAAATTATATCGAACTGCTGCGCGATGTCGGTGTACATTTCTCAGTAAACCGTATGCTGACAGCGGAATGCTTTAAAAAACGTTTGGAAAAAGGCCTGTCTTTCTTCGAATTCAACTATATGATCATGCAGTCTTATGACTTCCTGCAGCTGTTTAAAAAACACGGCTGTATCATGCAGCTCGGCGGTGATGACCAATGGTCCAATATGCTGGCCGGCGTTGAACTGATTCGCCGCAAAGAACAGAAACCAGCATACTGCATGACCTGTAAATTACTTACTACCAGCGATGGACGCAAAATGGGCAAAACAGAAAAAGGAGCCCTGTGGCTCGATCCAGAAAAGACTTCACCATATGATTTCTACCAATACTGGCGTAATATCGACGACAGCGACGTTGAAAACTGCCTGTCACTCCTTACCTTCCTGCCTATGGAAGAAGTACGCCGCTTAAGCTCCCTGCAGGATGCTGAGATCAACGAAGCAAAAAAAGTTCTGGCTTATGAGGTAACAAAGCTGGTACACGGAGAAGCTGAAGCTGAAAAAGCACAACAGGCTGCTGAAGCACTGTTTGGAGGAGGCGGCGCACTTACCGATGTCCCGACTATTGAAATCACTGCTGCTGATGCAGAAGGTAAAATAATTGATGTTTTAACCGCAGGTAAAATATTCAGCAGTAAACGTGAAGCCCGGCAAATGATCCAGCAAGGCGGACTTTATATTGGCGAAAATACAGTGTCCGATCCTGAGGCAAGCTTTGCGCCTTCAATGTTTGATGCAGAAAAAAGCCTGCTTATCCGTAAGGGTAAAAAGAAGTATTTCCGCCTCATCATCCAGTAATTTAAAGGCTGCCTGAGGGCAGCCTTTACTTAATAGTAGAATTATCAGAATTTTATATCTATTCACGATGGGAGACTTTTTATGAAACAGAACCTGACGTTTTGGGAAATCTTACCAGTAGGGTTGATGCTCTTTTCGTCCTTTTTCGGTGCCGGCAATCTAATCTTTCCACCGGCATTAGGCCAAGCCGCAGGCGACCATTTCTGGTCAGCTGCGATTGGCTTCTGCGTTACCGGCGTAGGTATGCCGCTTTTGGGTATTATTGCTATGGCACTAACTAAAAACGATAACCCCAATGCCCTGGCAGATCCTGTTCATCCGAACTTTGCCAAAATCATAGTTATGCTGGCAGTACTGACGATCGGCCCGTTGTTTGCGATTCCTCGTACAGGTGCGGTGTCTTATGACGTCGGTATCAGACCTTTTGTCCCTGAAGACTACTATACCGCAGGTTTGGCTATTTATTCGCTTTTCTTTTTCATCGTAACCTATGTCTTATCTATAAATCCATCTAAACTGGTAGACTGGCTTGGAAAAGTTTTAACGCCAATGCTGCTATTAAGTCTGGCTGTACTTATCATCAACGTTCTGCTTGCTCCAATGGGTCCTATGCAGCCGGCAACAGGCAGTTATATAAACCTTCCTTTTCTCAGCGGCTTTCAGGATGGTTATAACACAATGGATCTTCTGGCGACGCTTCTCTTCGGCGCAACCGTCATCAATGCCATTAAACTCAAGGGTATCACCGATGACCGTCTGCTGACAAAAATCTGTGTCTACTCCGGTTTGATCGCAGCATTTTTCCTAGCTCTTATTTATGTAGCATTGGCTTATACCGGCGCTACCAGCGTCAGCATTCTTGGAATTTCTCCTAACGGCGGTGTAGCTTTAGCTGATATCGCCAACTATTATCTTGGTGCGGCCGGCAATGTTGTTTTATGTCTAATGATCTTTTTTGCCTGTCTGACCACAAGTATTGGCCTGACAGCTTCTGCAGCCTCTTATTTTACCAAAGTAACACACGAACAGGTCCAATACCAGAGGTTTGTAGTGGCGATCTGTGTTTTCAGCTTTGCTGTTTCCAACGTTGGTCTGACTAATATCATCTCTTTTTCGATACCTATTCTCTGCGCCCTTTATCCGATTATTATTGCTTTAGTTCTGCTGGGAGTAACCTCTAAGCTTTTCCATGGCGATAAGCGAGTTTATCGCTGCTGCCTGTTCTTTACAACTATTTTTGCCCTGCTGGATGGACTAAAGGCAGCAGGTATCAAACTTTCAGCCTTAGAAACCATACTTGGCAACACAATCCCCCTTTATGCCGACGGCTTCGGCTGGATCGTACCTTCAGTCTGTGGCGCTTTATTAGGATTGCTTTGGAAACTTCTGGTTCCAGCACAAACTAAATAATCCATTTTCAAATTTATGCGCAGTTTTTTTAACTGCGCATTTTTATTTCACAAATAAAACAGCATCTATCAAGCAGGAAAAGAGTTATAATAAAGAAAAGGAGTGTGATATTATGACACAGACGAACGGCTTTTTTACTACCTCAGACCAGGCGCATCTTTATTATGAAGTTCATGGTAAAGGCCAGCCACTTTTTCTTGTACATGGCTGGCAGTGTTCTTCCAGATTTTGGCAGCACAATATTCCAGAACTTTCCAAGCACTTTCAGGTAATAGTTATGGATAACCGCGGGCACGGCAAATCCTCCAAAGGTCTGCAGGGCCAAATCGTTGCCCGTTACGCACAGGATATCCGCGAACTTTCTGAATTTCTGGGTCTGAAAAATTTTATCCTCATGGGCTGGTCTTTAGGCGGACCTACAGTGCTTTCCTATTGGCAGCAATATAAAACCGACAGCAATCTGATCGGTCTGGGGCTGATAGATATGACGCCATTCCCTTTCAGTCCTGAAGAATGGAACAGTCAGGGTTTGCGCAACTACAATATGGAAGGGTTCAATGCACAGGTCAACCGATTGGTCAACGAACGGGAAGAATATTTTGAATTTTTTGCAAACGCAATTTTTAAAGACGGCAAACGACCAGCCGGCACAGACTGGGTAATTGAAGAATTCCGCAAGCTGCCGCCCTGGCTCTCAGCAGCCATCTACAGCGACTATATTGCAACAGATTTCACTAACGTTCTGCCAACAATAACTGTTCCCACGCTGGTCGTCAACGCCGACGGACCTGTTTTTGCCTGGGGAATCAAGCAGGGCACTTACCTGACGTCTCTAATCCCCAATGGTAAATTTGTAGCTTTTACAGAAAGCGGTCATATGCTCTTTTATGAAGAAGCAGAAAAATTCAATCAAACAGTCAGTGATTTTATCAAAGACTGTCTGCCCCAGAATGTTTAACTAAAAAAACAAAAGGCTCCCGAAAATTCGGGAGCCTTTAACTTTTTAAAATCGGCGCAAGTGCTTCAGCAATGCTGCGCATCCCGCTTTGATCTCCGCATACGTAATTTCAAAATCACCAGTATACCAGGGATCAGCAATGTCACGCGGCAACTCGGTAAAATCCAGCAGACGATGCACCTTTTCCTGCGAGTCACTGCCTATGATCCGCAGAATATTACTGATATTGGCACGATCCATACCCAAAATAAGATCATATTTTTCATAATCTTCTTTGGTAAGCTGCACAGCATATTTACCCGCCGCACTGATATGATCCTGCGCCAGTTTTTTACGTGTTCCCTGATGCACAGGATTACCTATTTCTTCCCTGCTTGTACCTGCCGATGCAATCACAAACCTGTCCGCAAGCCCTTCTTTTTTGATCATGTCCTTCAGCAAAAATTCTGCCATTGGCGAACGACAGATATTACCGTGACAAACAAACATGATACGATGAGTTCGTTCCATAAAACCTCCTCAAGTTCTGCAAAACAATGTAATAAGAACAATATTTTAATGCTGTCATATCAGTAGTTTTTGATATGCAAAATGAATGATTATATGCTTAGTAATCTGACTGCTTTTATTATACTAAAGGCTGATAAAATTAGAAAGAAAAAACTTTATGTTTTATTTATTCTCTCCCCCATGCTCCGTCCCAAACGATACGACGATAATTTTCTTTATCAGTATCGCCTTCGGTATTGAAGCACAACACCACCGAATTTTCGTCCAGCTGCAAGGCCTGTTTCAGATCACTTAAGCGCTCGTCACGCATGGCTTCTGCCACCAGTCCCACGGTCGCCGCACCGCTTTCACCTGCACTGACTTTCGTATCACCCGCCAGCGGATTTCCCAAAATACGCATTCCCTGAGCAGCGGTATAGTCAGGACAGCTGATAAAACCATCGCTCAAATTTCCAAGTATTTCCCAAGCAATACTGTTTGGCTCTCCACAGGCCAGTCCAGCCATAATCGTCTCAAGACGGCCTGTTACACTATGCAAGCTGCCGTCATTTGCCGCGGCTGTCTGATAAAGGCAATCGGCCCCTTTGGGTTCAACTATAAAAGTCAGCGGGCAGGAACTGCCATAAATATCAGCAAAAAATCCCTGTACAGAACCTGCCAAAGAGCCGACCCCGGCCTGCAAAAAGATATGCGTAGGCTTGACCGGCAGCTGCTCATACGCTTCCAAAGCCATTGTCATATAGCCCTGCATGATCCACAGAGGTATCCTTGTATACCCATCCCAAGCTGTATCCTGTACAATGATCCAGCCGTTTTTCTGTGCCAGCTCACTGGTATATCGTACTGTATCGTCATAGTTCATATCTGTGATTTCGGCCTGCGCACCTTCGGCACGAATATTGGCCAGACGTTCTGCCGCAGAGCCCTGAGGCATATAAACTATAGCCTGCTGCTTCAATCTGTTGGCTGTCCAGGCAACACCACGCCCATGATTACCGTCAGTAGTTGTAATAAATGTTTTGCTCCCCAACAAACTGCGCACCTCATCTGAGACCAGACGCATATAAGGTAAATCATCTATATCTTCACCTAATTCATTAGCGATATAACTACCAATAGCAAAACTGCCGCCCAGAACTTTAAAAGCATTGAGTCCAAAGCGATAGGATTCATCTTTGACAAAAAGGTTTTTGATACCAAAATGCTGCGCCAGACTGGTAAGTTCTATCAGCGGTGTTGGACTATACTCTTTGAAACTGCTGTGAAAACTCCGCACTCGACGTGCCTGCTGCTCAGTAAAAGCTTCCGTTTTCGCTGCAATTTTCCGGTTGCGCTCACGCAGCACCCACTTAAACTTTGCTTTTTCCATAGTTTCCTCCCTGCACATCAGTTAATATTATAAAAAATGCCGCGACAGAAGTTACCATCACGACATTCTCATCATTTAACCAATATCAAATTCTGCCGCTCCGGCAGCCTATAATATGCAAACACAAATAGCGGTATTTATTCACCGAGAAGCCTTTATAATTATGTCGACTTCCTCCGTAAAATTCTGCATTCCTGTTCACCGCAGCACCTTCAGCTTACAGCAAACGATACCTGATCTAGAACATTATGTCGCCGGGTTCATAATCAACGGTCGTTTTGACAAAGGCCAATTCGTTGCAATACGGATATTGCGGACAATATACACATTCTTTCCAAACCTTCTGCGGGAGCTTTTCTTTCGCCGTTTCGATATAATCACATTTTGCAAAAAATCCCGGCTGATAAGTAAGGGTAAAGAACATCTTCACTCCGCGTTCAATGCCTTCAGCTTCCAGCAGTTCAACCATTTTTCGTCCAATTCCCTGTGTTTTACGTTCAGGATCAACAGCTAAAGAACGAATCTCAGCCAGACGATCCCAAACAAAGTGCAGTGCGCCGCAGCCAATCACATGATTGTTCTCAACGGCCACCACGTAATCGCGCAGATTTTCATAGATGGAATTACGCGAACGCGGCAGCATCAGGCCTTCGGCAGCATAATCATTGAGCAGTTTATGAAGCTTCTCTACATCATCAAAAGTAGCAGAGCGATAAATAACCATGGGCGCACTCCTTTCATTTTGTATTTTCTCAATATTACCATTATTGAGCCGTAAACACAATATATTTTTATAAGCGTTTTTTTAGCAAGTCGGCAGCCGCTGTCAAAGCAATAAGCATAGCCGACGGTCTTGGCGGACAGCCTGGCACAGCTATGTCTACCGGCAATACTTCATCCAATGCACCGACAATAGCATAGGTAGACCCATACGTTCCTCCGCTGGCAGCACAGGCACCACAGGCCATTACCAGCTTCGGTTCTTCCATTGCTTCATAAGTCATTTGCACTGCCTGCGCCAAATTACGTGTTACCACGCCTGTAACCATTATCATATCAGCATGTCGCGGTGAAGCCACAAAAGCAATACCAAAACGATGCAGATCATACAGCGGATTACTCAAAGCACCCATTTCAAAATCGCAGGCATTACAGCTGCCGGCATCCAAATGCCGTACATGCAGTGAACGCCCCAGCTTGGCCCTGATCTCTCGTTCTATTGTCATCTGTACATCTGTCAATATCTCCGGCAAAGTATCAATATCAGTATGCAGCAGCGCACCTGCAGCACACGCTTCTACACATTTACCACAAAAAAGGCAGCGTTTATAATCCAATACTGGTTTACCATCACACAGCGCAACAGCACCAGTCGGGCAAACAGCCGCACATTTTGCACAGCCATTACAGTCAGTTCCACAAGTCAGTTGTCCCCGCATTCTTGGAGCACCGCTGGTCGTTACATCTTCTGTTGTTATCTTATTGGCCAAAATCCCCTGTAACAATTTAAGCATTATTGTTCCTCCCTAACGATCCAGACAGGCATAGCATAATTCAAAGCTTTTATTGATCAGCGGAAAATCCGGAATAATATCTCCCTGCACAGCTATGGTAAGCGCCGGCCAGTTAGGATAGGAAGCTGAACGGATAAACAATCTTTCGATACATCCGTCTGCATCCAGCATCAGCCAATGCAGATTACTGCCACGTGCTGATTCGCTGATCCCCCAGCTGCCAGTCAGAGTTTTATACGCCAGTTCGCCGCAATGCAGCTGCGAATCGTCTTTCTGCAACAGCTTCAATGCTTTTCTAATCAAAGTGATCGATTCGGCAACCTCACCCATCCGTACCTGCAGCCTGGCATAGACATCGCCGTCGGTTTTCGTAATTACATTAAAAGGCAATTCGGCATATAAACCATATGGCAGATCCCTGCGGCAATCACAGTCCACACCCGAAGCTCTGGCTCCAACTCCGACCAGCGCCAGGTCAAGCGCTACATTTTTACTGATAATACCAGTAGTTTTAGCACGATTCAAAAATCCGTCCTGCTCGGCAATGATCTGCACAATATCGTTGTATTCATTTTCAACTTTAGTTAAAGCAACTGTTAGTTCAGTGCATAAAGACTCAGTTAAATCATATTTTACACCGCCCGGAACTATCAGGCCACGCAGAAAACGATTGCCGGCTATCGCCTCATTACAGCGCAGCAGTATTTCCTTCAAGCGGCTGCCCATACTGATAACAGGCGCAAATCCGACTCCGGCACACATATTACCTGTATCGCCGATGTGATTATAAAGACGTTCCAACTCTGCAGCTATTGTACGGATAAGCCAGGCTCGTCTGGGTACATTCTGACCGGACAGCTTTTCCAGTGCCTGACAATACGACAAGGTATTGGCCACAGAACAGGCACCGCAAATCCGTTCTACAATCAGCAGTGCTTCCTCTGGAGTTTTACCTTCTACTGCTTTTTCGATTCCCCGATGAGTAAAAAACAACTTGGCATCTAACTGCAGAATAGCTTCACCGGCCTGGCTGAATCGAAAATGCCCCGGTTCAATGATACCTGCATGAATAGGACCGACAGGTACTTCGAACAGCCCCTCTCCGTGCGAAACAGCCATTTCATACTTTCGCTCTCCACGCACATCGGCATCAATATCAACACATTTGCGCAGCGGATGAAAATCTTCAGGATAAGTTTCATGCAAAACCAACGGCCGCAGATCCGGATGATCATCCGGTATAAACCCGAACATATCATGCAGTTCACGTTCATACCAGGCAGCAGCCGGTAAAACAGGTGTTAATGCTGGATAATGAAGATCACTGCCTGCATCAAATTCAGCCTTTAAGATATCTATATCATGCTTTTCTTTATTTTCAAACAGACAGTAAACAGCATACCCGCCGCCGAAGCTGGTTTCATCGGCCCCGAACATTGCTGTCAGCGGATGCCTGCCACCGCGTGAACAAATATTAGCAGCCCCCCGCAGGCCTTCTGGTTTAACCTTCATCAAAATTGACCGCCTCCTACTATCCGTACCGCCTGAGCCAGCAGTTTTTCCAAATAAGGTATTTCACCGATTCCGGCACCTATAATGACGCTGCCTAAAAGCAGCGCTGCCAGAAACGGCGTATCCGCATGCTCAAGCAAGTCTCCGACAGGCTTTCGTTTAGCTTTATCACACAGCATTCGTAAGGCATGGTACAAAATACCGATCAGTATCCCGGCAAGCAGAACAATGATCACTATACCCAACAGATAGTGCCCGCTTAAAAACAAACTGTATAAAATATAAAATTTACTAAAAAACAAACCCAACGGCGGCATACCTAAAATTCCAATAATACCCAGAAGCCAAAACGTCGCAGTATGAGGTACATCACCGATCATTCCATGAATACGCATCATATTTTTAGTCTGATATTCCTGCACTATAGTACCAGCTATATAGAACAATACAAATTTGATCAGTGCATGATTAAACATATGCACTAAGGTCGCGCCAATAGAAAGCTGGCTGAAAACACCGATACCCGCTATCATCAGACCTATATTTTCCATTGAGGAATAAGCCAGCATACGCTTGATGTCGCGCTGCACTACTACAAACGGTACAGCTACAGCAATGGTCAGTGCCGCAAATGCCAGGCACAGCGTACTGATAAATTCTACACCTACAGTCGGTATCACAACTACTATGTTACGCAGCAATACATAAATAGCGCAGGTACATAAAGCTCCGGATAAAAGGCCGCTGGTCAGAGACGGAGCTTCTGAATAAGCATCAGGCAGCCATGTATGCATCGGAGCCATACCGATTTTAGTACCATAACCAATAAAAATAAATAAAAAAGCCAGCTTTGTCAGCGACGGGTTAAGAAGTTCTGCATGTTCGGTCAGCCACAGCCAGCTCAAAGCCTTTTCAGCCCCAAGTGCCGAAATCTGCGCATAATACAGGATCATTGTTCCCAAAAGTGCCAGACAAATACCAACAGTACAAACCATCACATATTTCCAGGTCGCTTCCAGAGCACTGCGGGTAAATTTAAATGATACCAGAAAAGCAGACACCAACGTTGTCGCCTCGATAGCGACCCACATCAATCCCAGATTTTTTACCATCAGTACCAGAAACATAGTCCAAACAAACATCTGGAACAAAGCATAATAACGGCCAATCAAACCAGGCGTACGGCTAAGATAGCCACGGCTGTGCTCGCGCAGCAGATATGACTTGGAAACCCATGCTGCCGCTACATATAAAGCTGTAATGATCAGTATTACCCAGACATTAAGCGCGTCCAGATAAACATATTCACTGTTAAAAGGCTGTGTTGGCGTAAAACTCTGTGCTAAAAGAATAACTGCAACGCCTACAGCAGCAGCAGTCAATCGATTAAGCCAGTGCAGCAAACTGCCGCTGCCTAAAACGCCGCTGATAGCTAAAGCCGCACAAACCACCGGCAAAGCAAAAATTATATAAATCAGCTCCAGCATCCCGTCACCCCTTCAGCTTTCTCAACACATTGGTATCTGTCGTCATAAACGACAAACGCAGACGGTTAGTCAGTATTACCAGTACCATGACAGCAATCAGCACGTCCAAAAAGATACCCATTTCTATAACCAGAGGCAGACCTTCCGTCATCGCCATCCCTAAAAGGTAAATGCCATTTTCCATTGTTATCAAGCCTACCATCTGCATAATAGCTCGGCTGCGCATAACGATCAACGTCAGACCAGTCAAAATCATTACGATGGAAAGCGCCAGAATATCGCGACCTTCCACTCCGGGCAGCATTTTATCAACAATAAGATAACTCAGAACCAGAAAAACTGCACTTGCGGCAGTTGAATAATTAACATTGATCTCTGAAATGAGCTCACGCTCATCAGCCAGCTTACTGACAAGCCGCAGCATTGCATAAGGCACTAAAAGGACTTTTACGATAATTGTCAACAGTCCCGGAGCATAAATATGAATCCCCTCGCCATGCGCAATACCGGAAATAAAGCAGGCAAGAGCAATAACAGCCGATTGAACACTAAGGCAGATTATTGCCCGGCGCAGGTCCATAATACGGGTCTGCAAAAAGACAACGAACAATAAGACGATTACCAAAAAATTCATCATACCCCTCCTTACTGCGCTACAATTGCCAGCAGCAGTAAAATACCGGCTGCGGCCAGATATACGCGAACTTTGAACAGACGCATTTTATTCTTCAGAGTTTCCATAACACTTACCGCTGTCGCTGCCAAGAGCACTTTCACTGCCAGCGGCAGTGAAAGCGGCAGATACAACAACGAAAACAAGACCAAAAATACTAATGTTTTCAGCATGCTTGCCCAATGGATCACTGCCAGCAACCGTCCGGAATATTCAAGGAGCATACACTCGTGAATCATTGTCAGTTCCAAATGCGTATCAGGATTATCGACAGGAATTCTTCCATTCTCAGCCAGCAGCAGGCAAAAGAAAGCAATACATGTCAGCACGCTGGCTACGCTTAAATAAACCGCCTGAAAATCAAGCGCCATTCCCGCTAAAGTTGTGCTGCCACTGCGCAGCGCATTCACCAGTACAGCCAGCAAAATTACAGGTTCTGCTAAAACAGAAATATAAATTTCACGGGATCCGCCCATGCCGCCAAACGCCGTAGCCGTATCCAGAGACGATAAAGTCATAAAAAAGCGCCCCAGCGTTAGAACACCAATAAAAACAAAGACATCTCCAAAACTGAATTGAGTTCCAAAAAAGTTAGGCAGCATCGCCGCTGCCACTACTACACTGGCAAAATATACCAGCGGCGCAATAATAAAAACCAGACTGGTATAAGGCGTAAGTATTGTAGGCTTCTGCCACCATTTATAAAGATCGAAATATTCCTGGAAAATACTGGAACCGATACGATTCTGCAGCAAGGCTTTCACTTTTTTTATGATACCGGCAACTAAAGGAGCGCTGCACAAAAGCAGCAACACTTGTGCCAGCATCCAGCCCAAATCATAAATATGCATAGCCATTTACATCGCCCCCCAAATCAAAACCAAAAGCATAGCCACCATTACATAACTGATATACAGACGTACGCTGCCCTGCTGAATACGACGCAGAAAAGAAGCAGACCAGACCATATAGTGCTGAATCGGTACATATAGCTTTTCTGTAAACTGATCCGGGATCGATAATTTATATTCCATCTGCCGCCCAAAATACGGATTACCCTTTTTCAGATAGGTTGCCGTTCGCTTTGGCTTCAGCAAAAAATCAAAAGCCCGGCGGAGCGGCTTGGAAAAACCAGTAGCTGAATATTGCTGGCGCGCTGTAGGATAAGTACCGCAGTTCCAAGTAACTTCACGATGAACAAAGCTTTTATCGCCGCAGGTCATAAGGGCCACAGCCAGTAAAACAACCGACAATACTGTCAATAGCAGTAACGGTGCATGAACTGCATAACTTCCGCTGCCAAACCACCAAACCTTCTGCATATCTGCAAAACTGCGCCAAAGAGTTTGCTGGTTCTGCACTGCCGTTTGCAGTACAGCGACTACCGGCCCCGGGACAATACCAAGCAGCAATACCAATATTGCCGCCAACCCCATTCCCAAACGCATCGACCAATCGCTTTCGTGAGCACGTTCTACGAGCCTGCTTCTATTCCGGCCCAAAAAAACTACTCCATAAAGACGCACAAAGCAACCAACTGCTAAAGCACTTGCTAAACCGAACAGAACAAAAGCCAGTGCTCCTAAAAGCCGCAGCCCCTGTCCTTCACTGCTGCCGGCCAAAGTAACAAAACTCTGCAGTGCGAGCCACTCCCCCACAAAACCACCTGTCAGAGGCAGGGCAGACAAGCCCATCGAACCTACCAGTGTAAAAACCGCAGTCCATGGCATCAATTTACCCAAGCCACCCATTTTTTCAATATCCTTACTATCGGTAGCATGCATTACAGCCCCTGCCGACATAAACAACAGTGATTTCATCACCGAGTGGTTCAAGGAATGTACAACAGCGGCCAAAAAACCAATTAATGCATAGTCATGCCGTGGCGTTGTCATAAGTACCATCCCACAACCAAAAGCTCCGAAAATAATCCCCATATTTTCTACAGATGAATATGCTAAGATCCTTTTGATGTCTTTTTCCATCTGTGCATATAAAGCACCCAAAACTGCTGATAGCAGACCTACCACCAGCACAAAAGCCCCCCACCAGAATTCTGTCGGGCCAAGAAACTGAAAAATAAAACGTCCGAAACCATATAAGGCTATTTTCAGCATAACGCCGCTCATCAGCGCCGAAACATGACTTGGTGCAGCAGGATGCGCATTAGGCAGCCACACATGCAGCGGCAATAACCCCGCTTTTAATGCAAAACCGGCAAAAGCAGTGATAAACGCCGCATTACGAACATTATCACTCAACACTCCCTGACCGAGCACAGCAAAATCTAAAGACCCTGCCTGACTGCCTATCATCAAAAAAGCAATCATGATTGCCGCTGTTCCGATATGGGTCATAACCAAATATTGATACGCTGCATTATGTGCAGCTTTTTCTTCAGCTTCGTGGTTGACCAGCAGAAAGCTTACTACGGCCATCAGCTCCCAAGCCAGTAAAAAACTGAAAACATCAGCAGCCAGTAAAACCAGCACCATAGAAAGCAAAAATGCATTCCAGAGTCCTCCCAAAAGTCTCAGCCTTTTACCCAGATAGCTTTTCGCATAACCCCAAGCATAAATGCTCGTCACTGTTCCTGCCAAGCCCGTAATCAATAAAAAAACTGCGCTCCACCGATCAGCATTGAAAGTAAAAAATGCCCAGCTGCCGCTCAGCAGGCTCCCACTTCCCTGCATCAGATAAGCCGCAGACTGATACAGTAGAGCTCCGCTGCCAAATACTGCTGCCAAAACCGCACAGTAATGTGCCGCCATCTCCATTTTTTTAGGAAACAGTGCCGTAGCGGCACCCATACCATACACAGTAAGAGTTATATATATAAGTTCCATTCCCATCTACCTCACATTCAAAACTCAAAAAAGCTCATAAAAAAACGTATATATTATACCACATTCTTCATAATTTAGCACTCATAAATATTAACAAACCCTTGTAAAATCTACGTTAATACAAAAATCCTATTTGCATACGCAAATAGGATTTTTGTAGATTTTATAAAATTTTCTGTATACGACTATAAACCCGCAAAGCATTGCTGTAAAAAAATGCTTCCTGATGTTCTTCCGGGATCAGTTGACGCATTATCGCTATATAATCAGGAATATTGATTAACGGCCAATCACTGCCATACATCAATTTGTCCCAGCGGTTCATATAACGCAGCCACATACCCAAATAATCAAAATAACCCTGATTCTGCCTATAAAAATGCGGCCCCGGTATTCCTTCCAGTAAACCGGACAGATCTACAGCTACATTATCATTTTTCGTAGCCACCTCAGTTGCGTCAAGCAGCCATGGATTTCCGCAGTGACAGATAACAAACTGCACGTCCGGGAAATCAGCAGCTACCTCATCCACTGTCAACGGGTGGGCATAACGCAGTTTAGCAGCAGGCGTTGCTGTATCGCCTGTATGCACTGCCACAGGCACATTATAATGCCGGGCCAATTCAAACAGCGGATAATGACGTTCATCATAAATAAATACAGGCCGGTAACCTGGATAAAACTTTATGCCCAGACAATGAGGATCACTCAGATAGTGCTCAAATTCCTGAGCTGTTTTTTCAGCATTTGCCAGTGTAATATCTTCACTTTTGACGCCTAAACAATACCCCATTGAAAGAGGCTGGTTATAATTTTTCTCATCAAAAGGACCACTTAGATTAATCAGTCTCGGTGTACTGCCGCCGTAACGACTGGGCGCATCTTCAGAATTACCCATCGCCACAGCAAAAACAATATTATTCTCTTGGCATATCTGCTGCCAACAAGCCGCAGTATTTTCATGTCCTGCATTTTCTGCGACCTCATAAAACTTGTCTATATCATAATAATGCATATGCGCGTCAATGATTTTCATAAAATGCACCTTCTTTCATACAATTCCATTATAACACCTTTGACGATAGCCGATGCAGTTTTATTATTTACGAAAAACAGCCCTTATTTATAAAGGGCTGTTAAAAAATCATTTATCAGGCTCTTAATTTAGCTTTATATTCTTCTCCTACTTTATCAACTACATTTTTAATTACCGTATCTATCTCCGTATCAGTCAAGGTACGATCACCGGCCTGGAAAGTAAGATTAAAGGCCATGGATTTACAGCCGTCTGCTACCTGCTTACCGGTATACACATCAAACACCTTTACATCAGTCAAAAGCTCGCCTGCATTAGCGCGAATCACGCCTTCAAGCTCGCGCATACTTACTTCCAACGGTACAACGACAGCTATATCACGCGAAGTACCGGGGAATTTAGGCAGATGTTTATATTTAGGCACCTTAACAGCAGCAGCGACCAAAGGTTCGATTGCCAGCTCCAGAACATAGGTTTCACTGCTCAGTTCAAAGTTAGCAGCAACCGTGGGATGCACTTCACCGAAATAACCAATCAGCTCTCCCTGATATTCGATTGCGCAGCTCTTTCCCGGATGCAGATATGGCTGTGTTGCCAGTATCAGCTTGTAATCAGTGACCTGTAATTTGCTCAAAAGCCCTTCTACGACACCTTTCATATCATAAAAGTCTACATTATCTTTTCCCTCAGTCCAGTTTAACACATTACGTTTACCGCTCATTGCAGCGCACAATACACGCTTTTCAACCGGGAACTCTGTCAAAGGCAGCGCTTTCGGCAGATAAGTGCGCCCGACTTCAAAAATTTTGACACTTTCACTTTGACGTGCCAAATTATAAGCAACTGTACTTAAAATACTTGGTACTAAAGTAGTGCGCATAACTTTGAATTCATCGCTGATCGGATTCATTACTTCAATAAACCGACGGCGTTCATCATCTGCAGGTAATTCCAGCTTGTCAAAAGAACATGGATGGATAAAACTGTAAGTCATAACCTCACTCAGTCCGACCGAAGCCAAATAATCCTCCACACTGTCGCGTACGTCCTCAATCACATCCTGACGCCCCTGTACCAAAGGCAGAGCAGGCATATGTGAGGCAATCTTGTCATACGAATGCATACGCGCGATCTCTTCACTGATATCAGCATCACAGGTCACATCATAACGCCAGCTGGGCGCTGTAACGATCAGATATTCTCCTTCCTCATGTACTTCGAACTGAAGCTTCTGCAGAATAGAAATCATTTCCCCTGTCTCTATCTCTACACCAATGCGGGTATTGATAGCAGACGGATTAACTTTAACAACAGCCGGCTGCGCCTCAGTCGGATAAGCTTCTACGATACCGCAGACAGTCTCGCAGGCACCCATCTGTTCCAGCAAATGTGCTGCACGATTAAGCGCATTATGAGTCAGCACGGTATCAACACCGCGCTCGAAGCGCCCTGACGCTTCGCTGCGTAATCCCAATGCTTTCGAAGTACGGCGAATCGAAGGTCCGTTAAAAGTAGCGGCTTCTAACATAACATTTACGGTATCGGCAGTAACTTCTGTTTCCAAACCACCCATAACACCGCCCAGGCCTACCGCATGTTCAGTATCAGCAATAGTGATCATGCTGGAATCAAGACTCCGCTCCTGATTATCCAGCGTCACCAGCTTCTCACCTTCAGCAGCACGCCGAACGATCAGCGTATGTCCACTGACCCTGTCATAATCATAGGCATGCATCGGCTGCCCTAATTCAAGCATTACATAGTTAGTCACGTCGACAACATTACTGATGGGGCGCATACCGCAGGCACGCAGATGTTTCTGCATCCACTCCGGCGACTGACCGATTTTAATATTTTTCAATATCCGCACAGCAAAACGACTGCACAGATCTGCCGCCTGCACATCTACTTTCGCCATTTCGGCAGCATTGCCGCCGGCAGTTTCCTGTACGCTCATATCTGGCATTCTGAATTCCGTACCCAAAACAGCAGCAGCTTCACGTGCCAGACCAATGATATTTGTACAATCACCGCGGTTGGCTGTCAGGTCAATATCCAACACCACGTCATCCAGTCCCAAAATCTTTTTTATATCCACGCCAATCGGTGTATCCGGCGGCAGGATGAAAATACCATTGCGCTGTTCCGGCAGCAAAAGCTTAGCATCAATGCCCAGCTCTTCAGCGCTGCACAACATTCCAAAAGAATCAAGTCCGCGCATTTTTGCTTTTTTAAGCTTCATCCCACTGGGAAGCTGCGACCCAACAACTGCAACCGGTACGATATCGTTTTGATGGACATTTTGCGCACCAGTCAGAATCTGTACGATCTCACCGCTGCCGTAATCCATCATACAAATCCACAAATGATCAGAATTAGGATGACGCTCAATCTGTGTTACTTTACCGGTAACAACGCCTTCCAACCCCGCTCCCAGATAGTTCACACTTTCAACTTCCAAACCTACGCGTGTCAGTTTTTCAGCCAACTCTTCAGGAGTGACATTAATATCAACATATTTTTTTAACCAGTCAATAGATGCTAACATAATCTTCCTCCTTATTTGAACTGGCGGATAAACCGCAAATCATTTTCAAAGAATAAGCGCAGATCGTCAATGCCGTATTTAAGCATAGCGATGCGTTCAACACCCATTCCAAAAGCATAACCATTAATTTTATCCGGATCGTAACCGCTCATCCGCAGCACATTGGGATGAACCATACCTGAACCCAAAATCTCGAGCCAGCCTGAATTCTTGCAGACGCGGCAGCCTTTGCCGCCACAGATAACGCAGGAAATATCTACTTCGGCACTTGGTTCCGTAAAGGGGAAATAACTGGGACGCAGGCGTATCTCCACACTGCCGCCGAACATCTCTTTACAAAAGGTTTCCAGCGTCCCCTTTAAATCAGCAAGGCTGATATTTTCACCAAGTACCAAACCTTCTACCTGATGAAACATCGGAGAATGAGTAGCATCATAATCGTTGCGGTAAACTGTTCCAGGGGCGATCATCCTGATCGGTGTGTCAGGCTCACAGGCCTGCATTGTACGAGCCTGCACCGGTGAAGTCTGGGTACGCAGCAAAAATTTTTCAGTAATATAAAATGTATCCTGCATATCCCGTGCCGGATGATCCTGCGGCAGGTTCAAAGCTTCAAAGTTATAATAATCGCTTTCTATCTCAGGGCCTTCCATAACATCAAACCCCATCCGCATAAAAATCTTTTTGATCTCGCGCAGTGTCAGTGTCACCGGATGCAGATGCCCGCAGTTTTGTGTGCGTCCAGGCAAAGTAATGTCCACTTTTTCATTTGCCAGCCTTGCTTTTAAGGACTCTGCTTCTAAAACCTCGGTTTTGGCATTGATAGCCGTTTCCAAGGCGCTTTTTACTTCGTTGACGATTTGTCCGATTTTCGGTCTTTCTTCTGCCGGCAGTGCGCCCATACCGCGTAGAATTTCTGTCATCGGGCCTTTTTTACCCAAATATTTGATGCGCAAATCTTTGAGTTCGTCTGGAGTCGTTACTGCTCCCAGCTCTGCCAGCGCTTGTTCCTTAAGTGCCTGCAATTCTTCTCTCATATTCTTCCTCCTATAAAAAAATAAAACTCCCGCCCCTGGTAAGGGGCGAAAGTTATGCTTCCGCGGTACCACCCTAATTTGTACTCTGCTGTCTTAACGCGACTGACGTTGCGCCTACAAACCAAAGCCTTCAGCGCAAACACTCACGAGTGAACTTCCGCTTTAGTGTATCGCAAGGCTTGCAGCCGTGGCCTCGCTCTCTGTGTCGCACGTCTGGCGTACTCTCTCGGTCATAGTGTCGAAAAAATGGGGCGTATTCAATTAACGTTACTTATTTTATCACAACTTGCCTTTACCTGCAAGCCGTTGCCGCAGACATTCAAACATAACGATTCCAGCTGCCACAGCAGCATTCAACGATTCGGCCTGCCCTTCCATCGGGATAAAAACTTTTTTTACGGCTGCTTCCAGCAAGCCGTCTGAAACACCCTCTGCTTCGCTGCCGACAACAACTGCTACCGGGCCCTGTAAATCTGTTTGATATAAACTGTCTGCATTTTCCAGGCAAGTTACCGCTATTTCATAACCGTTCTTACGTGCCCAGCTGATAAAGTCTGCTTCGCATATACCTTCAGCTACCGGTATATGCAGCAGTGATCCCATTGTAGAACGTACTGCTTTCGGTGCAAAAATATCAGTACAGCCAGCCAGTAGTACTACGCCGCTGATACCTGCCGCATCAGCAGTACGAATCATCGTTCCCAGATTACCAGGATCGCCGATGCGGTCTAATACGAGCACAATACCACCGGCTGCAGCCAGTTCCTCTAAGGCCGCACTTTGTTTGGCAACAACGGCAGTCAGAGCCTGCGGCGTTTCTGTGTCGGCAATTTTTTTCATTACAGGTTCGGTAACCTCATACAATTCAACTCCTTCTGCCGCAGCCGCTGCTATAATAGCGGCCTGCCTTGCCGAAGCAGTTTTAGTTCCTTTAAGCACAAAAAGCTGTTTCACTATACCACAGTTTACAGCTTCCTCCACCGATCGCATTCCCTCCACTAAAAAAGCCTGCTGTTCTGTCCGATATTTTTTTTGTTTCAGCTCTGCGGCAGCTTTAACGATCGGATTACTTACGCTGCTCAGTTCTTTCATCAGACCACTTCCTCCAGTGCTTTAATATTACTATGCTCACCGATAATGATCATTTCATCGCCGAGGTTAAGTACCATTTTGGGATCGGGATTGACCAGAGTTTCACTGCCGTGCTTAATCGCCACGATATTGACATTATAGCGGCTGCGCAGATTGGATTCGATCAGGTTTTTCCCTGCCAGACTTGGCGGCACAGTGATACTCATCAAGCTGATGGTATCAGACAGTTCGATATAATCGACGATACTGTTGGAAATAAGGTTATGCGCTACACGCTGTCCCATATCACGTTCCGAATAAACGATCTTATCAGCGCCGATTTTTTTGAGCATTTTTCCATGAACCTGATTGATAGCTTTAACGACAACCACAGGAACACCAATTTCCTTAAGCAGTAAGGTCGTCAGCATATTCGCTTCCAAATCCCCGATCGCCACGACTGCCACATCAAAATTCTGAGCGCCCAAAGAACGCAGCGTACGTTCATCAGAAGAATCTGCCGTTACAACATGAGTCAGCTCATGTGCCAGACGCTGAACATTATCTTCATCAGTATCAACACCCATGACCTGATAACCAAGTTCGTTAAGTGTCAATGCTACACTCGTACCAAAACGCCCTAACCCGAAAACAGCATATTGTTTTTCACGTTGTTTTTTAATCATTATCGTTACCGCCTTTAACCAATCATAATATTTTCCGAAGGATATCTGATCTTATCATCTTTAGAATGAAGGAAGGATAAAACAAAGGTCAGCACGCCGATACGTCCGGCATACATAGTCAAAACCAGAATCAGTTTGCCCCAGTCGTTCCAGTCTGGCGTAATCCCAACTCCCAGACCAACAGTCGCAAATGCAGAAACCACTTCAAATAAAACGTAATCCGCCCGATGCAGCCCACCATCGCAGATCAGGAGCAGAAAATACGCTCCAAGCATCCACAACAGGCAAACTGTAAAAACATTATAAGCTTTATCGACTGTTTCCGAAGCTATCCTCCTGTCAAACAGCACCGTATCACGCTTGCCATGCAGAAGTCCCCACGTCGATACCAGCAGAACGAGCACAGTTGTCGTTTTCATACCACCGCCAGTAGACGTCGGCGAAGCACCGATCCCCATTAAAAGAACCATAAAAAACAGAGAACTGGCCCGCATATCAGTCAAATCGATCGTATTAAACCCGGCAGTGCGGCAGGTAACCGCCTGAAAAGCAGCCGCCATCCATTTGTCCAATTCGTTGGGCATGCCGCCAAGAGTAGCCGGATTCGTATATTCCAAAGCCAAGATCACCAGCGTACCGCCAAAAGTCAGGATCGCGCTGGCCGTCAGCACTATTTTACTGTGCAAACGCAGCTTCTTCCATTTCCGGTTACGACGCAGATCATCCAAAACCGTAAAACCAATACCACCGATGGTTATCAGCGCCATAATACACAAATTCAGAGTTATATCGTTATAATGCCCTGTCAGACTGGCATAATCTCCAAACAAGTCAAACCCGGCATTGCAAAAAGCCGATATAGCATGCCAGTAACCCCAGGCAATACCTGTAAGCCCCATGTCCAAAGCAGAATAAAAATGCCAGGCCAGAATAGTCCCAAAAATAAATTCGATCGTCAAAGCGTATTTAACAACATTTAACGACAACCGTACTACCCCGGAAGGTTCATTCAGATTAAGCGATTCCTGAATAAACAGCCTTTCTCTCAGATTGATCCTTTTACCAACCGCCACGCTCAGTAAGGTGGTCAGAGTCATAATGCCCAACCCACCGATCTGGATGAGAACGATCATCACTAATTTTCCAAACCAGGAAAAATAATGCCCTGTATCTACAACAACAAGTCCTGTTACGCATGAAGTAGAGGTCGCTGTAAACAAAGCGTCGATAAAACGCATACTGCTGCCGTCAGCACTGGCCATTGGCAGCATCAACAGCAGTGAACCGCATAAGATAAGCATGGCAAAAGTAAACGCCACCATCTGGCTGCCATTCAAACTGCGATTAAGCAGCTTTAACCATTTGTGCAATAAATTGATCAAAAACAACAAATTTTTCACCATCCCGACAAAAGCCGCTAAATATTACTTATTGAATATAAATCAAGTTTACTCTCATTACTTTATGCTTGTCAATTTTACTTGCTTACTAAAAGACCGCTTTATTTAATTACAAATCAAATGTGCAGAAATATAAAAAACAGCGTCATCAAAATAATACTGAGCACAATAGTTATGGAATTAGCAAAACCGGCCAGTTCCACATTACCGCCCATTCTGGCAATAAAGATCGGGCCGATAGCCGTAGAAGGCGCCAAAAAAACCAGCGTCAGTACTTCCTTGACCTCTGCACTCAGCGGCACATGATAAAAACACAGCCATGCCAGGGCAATTCCAAAAACATAACGGTACAGCACTACCTCTCGCACTTGCTTCAGCTTATCTAAATCCAACGTCATTTCAAACATCATTCCGATCATCAGCATCGATAAAAAAGTATTGGCACCGCCGATAAGACCAGTAAGAGTATAAACAGGCTGAGGTAAATGCAGCTGTAGTACCGCACAGACCAACATCAGCATATAAACAACAAAAGGCACAGATCCCAGCAGTTTAGCAGCTATACTGCGCAGATTCACAGGCTCGTATTTTTCACCCGTATGCACCAGCCCACTGGTCAGAGCATAAGTTCCGCCAGTACACATAATCGAATTACCCACATCAAACATACAAGTAGCTACTACAGCGAAAGGGCCCAAAAAGCTTTGTGCAAACGGTAAAGTAAAACAGCCGATATTATAACCGGCCAGATTAAATACGTAAAAAATCTTTGCCGCATTCGTCTGATAACGCGTCAATATAAATCCCCAGGCAATCATCAGCAAATTTCCACAAAAACCAATCAGAGTCAATATAAACAGCGTATAATCCATTTTAAAAGCTGCAAAGCTGGTAATAACGGCACATGGCAGTGTAATATTTAAGACTATTTTGGCAATAACTTCATAGTCATGCGGTTTAAAAAAGCCGCGCTTCTTTAAGAAATAACCTAAGGCAATAACGGCTACAAACGCCAGTGCCTTAGTTAAAACCTGTTCCATATGGTTCCCTCATTTTCATCAAAAGAGATCTTGTCTTTATCTACTGCTTCATAAAAAACTCACCTTAAATTATACTGCTGACGTAAAAATTAAGCAAAATTCTTTTTATCTTAAAAATATTCCTTAAACAAAACTTTGCTTTTACCATTTTGTTTGCTATAATAGTTCACAGAATATACACAAAGGGGGATATCAATGTTTAAAAAATCTAAAATAATAGTAGGTGCGGCTCTTTTAGCCGTATCAGTACTGAGCTTTACTCTGCCACAGCAGGCTGAAGCCATCAACCTTGGCAGTATTGCCGGCAAAGCCGTAGGCGCCGCCAAGGAACAGCAGGAAATCAACAGGGCACTGAATTATTATGATAACGAAGGCCGCCATGAGCTGTTCGAAGCCCTGAAACAGGAAGACGGCGTCAACAGCGATTATAATGCCAATGCCATGCTTGGCCGCATTATGCAGCGTATGACCCCGGCCATCGCCAAAAGCGACGCAACCATCAATAGTAAACCATATAATTATTTCGTTAATAATCAGGAATTTTTCAATGCTTACTGTGCATTAGGGCACAATATGTCCGTAAATATCGGCGCTTTCTGGTTCCTGGACTACAATGAAGATAAACTGGCGGCCGTTATCGCCCATGAGCTTGTACACGGTCAGAAAGAACATCCAATCAAAGGCGCAAAGAAAAAGATGTCCGTTGACTTCGTGATGAAAACTGTAGGCTCTGAAATCGGCGGTGCTAACGGTCTGGCAGCACAAGTAGTAGCAGTCCATGCCAAAAACACCGGCGTTACCAAACCCAACGAATGGGAAGCTGACAATATCGCCTTCACTTATATGGCTGATGCCGGTTATAATGTAGGCGCTCCTGCAGCTGTTTGGCAGGCAGTTATCGAAAGCTCCAGCGACAGCTCTAAAAAAGATGTTCTCAGCGACATACTCAACCCGTCTACTCATCCGAAAGACAGCGACCGCCGCAATAATTATTCCAAAAAGCTTACCGAATACAGTAACGGCAAAGTTACTGTTGACGCTAACAGCGGCGAAGTGAAAATTAACGGAAAGACCTTTATGACACCGGCTGCTGCAGGCAATATGAGCGGTATGCAGCGTTCTTACTTCGTAGCAGGCAATCTTGCAGCGATCTATCATGCAGGTCAGAATACTCAAAATGCCTATGCTGAGGGCGGCACTGTAAAAATCGCAGGCAAAGGTATTATTACTCCTGTTGCCGGTGATATCAGCGCTGGTGAATTAGTTACTATCCTTAATAACATTAAATAACAACTTAAAATAAAACAGTGTAAGTCCTAAGACTTACACTGTTTTTTATTGCCGCAGCAGCAGCAATTCAATTCATTTGTACTGTAAGCAGTAATTCTTACAGAGCAGCTTTAGCAGCTTCTACCAGTTTGGTGAAAGCAGCTGCATCATAAATAGCCATATCAGCCAAAACTTTACGGTTCATTTCGATACCAGCTTTAGCTAGACCATTCATGAAACGGCTGTAGCTCATGCCGTTAGCACGGGTAGCAGCGTTGATACGAGCGATCCACAAACGACGGAATTCGCGTTTTTTAGCACGACGGTCACGACGAGCATAGCTCAAAGCTTTCATAACAGTTTCATTAGCTTTTTTGAACAGCAAATGTTTAGAACCGCGATAGCCTTTAGCCAGTTTTAAGATTTTTTTATGACGACGATGAGCAGTAACGCCCACTTTAATTCTTGCCATTATAGTCAGCCTCCCTTATCTATTATGCGTACGGCAGCATTTTTGCTACGCGTTCATGATCAGTTTTGTGAACAAGTGCAGCCTTACGCAAGTTTCTCTTGCGGGAAGGAGATTTATGTTCAAGAATATGGCTTTTAAAAGCTTTAGCACGTTTGAATTCACCGGTACCAGTCTTTTTAAAACGTTTAGCAGCAGCTCTGCGGGTTTTCATTTTAGGCATTGTTAAGTCCTCCTTATTTGGTAGCTTTAGGCGCAACAATCATAATCATGTTTCTGCCTTCTAATTTAGGTGCACGCTCAATGACAGCCATGTCTTTGAGCTGTTCAGCCATTTTTTTGAGCAACACTTCGCCAAGCTCAGGATGCGATAATTCGCGGCCACGGAACATGATGGTGACTTTTACTTTGTCGCCGTCTTCCAGGAATCGCACTGCATTTTTGAATTTGACGCCGAAGTCATGATCCTCAATACCGGGGCGCAATTTGACTTCTTTGATATCAAAGGTCTTTTGCTTTTTACGAGCTTCTTTATCTCGTTTTTGCTGCTCGTAACGATACTTGCCGTAATCCATAATCCGGCACACCGGAGGTTTCGCTGTAGGAGCGATCTCCACTAAATCAAGATGTCTTTCCTGCGCCAGCTGCAAAGCATCACGACCGGACATAATACCCAGCTGTTCGCCTTCACCGGCAATAACGCGCACTTCCCGTGCCCGAATTTCTTCATTGATACGCAAGCTTTCTTTGCTAATAACCGTTCACCTCCAAAATTAAATAAAAAACGCGAGCAGATAATACTGCCCGCGCTGAAAATCATATCCGACCCTGTCGAGCTTTTGCTGCAAGGTGAGAAGCGAGCGGCTTCTGCTTTGTTACTTGGATATAATATCATAATGTTAACTTTGTGTCAACATATTTATTAATCTTTTCTTGCTCCCAGCTGTCCGTCAAGATAAAACAATCCGGAAATATTATCGCCGATCATTTCCAGCTTTTCAACAATCTCAGAAGCATTGGCTTCTTCTTCTACCTGCTCATCGATAAACCATTTAAGACAACTTTGAGCCGCGTAATCTTTTTCTTTCAAAGCTACTTCATACATATCATAAATACGGGAAGTAACATATTTTTCATGCTCTAAAACTTTTTTGAACAAATTCAGAGGGGTACCGTAATCAGCCGCCGGCATATCAATCTGCAGAAGCTGAGGCTGCACACCGCAGTCCTGCATAAATTTTACGAAGCGCAAAGCGTGTTCACGTTCTTCTTCATATTGCAGATAAAGCCATTTAGCCATACCTTTATAATTTTTAGCTTCCATATCCAGGCTCATCGCAAGATACATATATGCAGAATACAATTCAGCCTGGACTTGTTCATTAAAAACCTTATAAACTTTTTTATTCATGATAACATCCTCCTTAACAGCTTAAAATGCCGTTTTTACTGGGTATATTATAACACTTTTCATTCGTTTTTTCAATAATTATTATCTATTTCCGTTACCACTTATCTAGCACGACATTCATATCTAATTATTTTTTATCGGCAATTTCTTCTTGCAGCATGGCAATAAAATCTTCCTGCTTCATAGCTCCGATATCTCCTTCGCCGCGGCGGCGCACAGCAACTGTACCGTCTTCAACTTCTTTATCACCGATAACAAGCATATACGGAACTTTCTGCAGCTGTGCTTCACGAATCTTATAACCGATTTTTTCGTTACGATCGTCAAGATAAACACGCAGCCCCAATTTAAACATTTCATCACTCAATTTTTTAGCATACTCATAATGCTTGTCGGTAATCGGCATTACACGCACCTGGCAGGGAGCAAGCCAGGCAGGAAAAGCACCGGCATAGTTCTCAATCAGGATACCGATAAAACGCTCTATAGAACCATAAACCACACGATGGATCATAACCGGACGATGCTTCAAACCATCTTCGCCGGTATAGGTCAAATCAAATTTTTCTGGCAGCAGCATATCCAGCTGAATAGTGCCGCACTGCCATGTACGACCGATAGAATCTGTCAGATGAAAGTCGATCTTAGGGCCATAGAAAGCTCCGTCGCCTTCATTGATAACATAATCAAGTCCAAAATCTTCCATTGCGCTCTTCAAAGCATTAGTTGTAGTTTCCCAGGTTTCAGCATCACCCATTGAATCTTCCGGGCGGGTCGAAAGCTCGGCATGATATTTCAGCCCAAAGGTTGCATAAACCTCGTCAAATAAACGAATAACATTTTGGATCTCGTCTTTGATCTGGCTCGGCATCATAAAAATATGAGCATCATCCTGCGTAAAGCAGCGCACACGGAACAAGCCATGCAAAGCACCGGACAATTCATGACGATGTACCAGTCCAAGCTCGCCGGCACGGATCGGTAATTCCCTGTAGCTATGCGGATGAGTTTTATAGACCAGCATACCACCGGGGCAATTCATGGGTTTGATAGCGTAATCTTCGTTGTCGATCTCAGTAACATACATATTTTCACGGTAATGGTCCCAGTGTCCAGAAGTCTCCCATAACTTACGGGACAAGATCATCGGAGTTTTGATTTCCTGATAACCATAACGTCTGTGCACTTCACGCCAATAATTGATCAGCTCGTTGCGGATTACCATGCCATTGGGATGGAAAAACGGGAACCCAGGACCTTCTTCCATGATACTGAACAGATCCAGCTCTTTGCCAAGTTTTCGATGATCACGTCTGGCAGCTTCTTCAAGCATATGCAGATAAGCGTCCAGTTCTTCCTTACTAGGAAAAGCGGTGCCGTAGATACGCTGCAGCATTTTATTTTTTTCATCACCACGCCAGTAAGCGCCGGCAATACTTTGCAGTTTAAAAGCTTTTACCCTGCCGGTCGACGGACAATGCGGCCCTGCGCATAAGTCTGTGAAATCCCCCTGCGTATAAGTGCTGATAACTGCATCTTCAGGCAGATCATTGATCAGTTCGACCTTATATTTTTCATCTTTGTCTGCAAACATTTTCAACGCTTCACTGCGCGGCAATTCACTGCGTACAAGCGGAAGATTGGCTTTAACGATCTTAGCCATTTCTTTTTCAATAGCAATCAGATCTTCCGGGACAAAAACATGCTCGCTGTCTAAATCATAATAAAAACCATTAGAAATAGCAGGTCCGATAGCAAATTTAGTATCGGGGAACAAGTGCTGAATTGCCTGGGCCATGATATGTGCCGCTGTATGGCGAATCGCATGCAGTCCTTCAGAGCTTTCAGGAACAACAAATTCAACTGATGCATCATGCTCCAATTTATCTGTCAAATCTTTATTCACACCGTCTACCACAGCCAAAAGCGCCTGTTTGCCAAGTTTCTGCGACAAACCTTTTGCTACTTCCAGCAATGTCGTTCCGGCAGCAACTTCTTTTACACTGCCATCTTTTAAGGTTACTTTAACATTTGCCATTTTACTAGCCTCCTAAAAATAAATAAACTCCGTTCCCTGGAAAGGGACGGAGTTGACCGCGGTTCCACCCTAATTGACCTGCCGCTGGCAAGTCCACTCGGTACCGTTAACGCCGGCATACGACACTGCATACTAACTGCCAGAGCAGAGGTTCCGCAATGTGGTTTGAAGGTGGTAAGGTCTATCATTTTTCCAAAGCGCTTACAGCCAGGGCGCCTCTCTCTGCAGGAAAGATATGTTAGCCTCTTCCTTCGCATAACCGATTGATTATGTGACTATGTTTAATTATAAACTTAACAATAATTATTGTCAATAATTTTGATTTGTAAAATTCTTGTAGCCAAATTTATATCGTTACCTTATAATTATATTAAGATTAGTAATAGTTTTAGGAGATGCCCCGATGAAGATCTGGAATAATCCATTCAGAAAAATACTGCTGTTTTCCCTGCTGCTTCTATCTTTTAGTTCGGCTCAGGCAGAAGAAAACAAAAAAGAAACTCTGTTGTTTTTACCTTTGGATAACCGTCCTGTCTGTTCCTCTTATGTTGCCAAAACAATGGAAGCAGCGGGCTACAAAGTGCTGCTTCCACCTGATAAATATCTGGCTTCATATAATCGAAACGGCAGTCCTGATGAATTATGGAAATGGCTCGTCAGCCGTGCGCCTCAGGCAGACGCTGCCGTCATTTCCACAGACAGTCTGATCTACGGCGGTCTGGTTGCATCACGTACTCATCACGAACCGCAGGCAGTTTTAGAGCAGCGTCTGCAGCGACTCGAAACACTGCGTGATCAGTTCCCAGTACGGCTTTATGCTTTCTCTACCTTGATGAGAACTCCGCGCGCCAGTTTTGGCGCTGTTGAGCCTCCATATTATTCGAAAATCGGTCCGGCTATTTTTCGTTATTCCGAGCTTTGTGACTCCGAAGATTTGATTGGACTCAGCCTCAAAGATGCTTTAACGAAAAAAACTTTGTCTACCAACCTGCCTAAAGCAGATTTGCAGGACTGGCTGGAACGACGCCAAAAAAATCTCAATATCAACAGCAAGCTGACGGAAATGACCCGCAGCAACCGTTTTCACTTTCTCGCAATCGGCAAGGACGATAATGCTCCGTTATCGCATACCCATATGGAAGCACGCAAGCTCACTCAGGAAACCTATGATCTTACGCAGCGAACTTTTCAGATAATCCCCGGTGTCGACCAGCTCGGGCTGCTGCTGCTGACCAGAGCCGGAAACGAACTGAAGCGTTATCAGCCACGTGTTTACGCCTATTATGCAGATGGCTGGGGACCGCGAACGCTGCCGCAATATTCTGATATGACCTTGGGTCAATCAGTGCCACAGCAGATTTTAGCAGTAGACGGACGTACTGCTACCAGTGCCGCTAACGCAGACGTTGTTTTGGCACTAAACACGCCCTTTGATGGCATAATGATGGATTCTACCGCTCCTTCCAATCAGTTTTTCTCTTCACCGCAAAACCGTGCCTATATCAAACAGCTCAAGCAGCTTATGGATAACGGCTACCGGGTATCTTTGGCCGACGTAGCTTATTCTAACGGAGCTGATAATGGCTTTATGAACGAACTGGCCAAACAGGGGCAATTGGAACGGCTGACAGCCTATAATGGCTGGAATACTGCGGACAATACCGTTGGATTTGCCATTTGTCAGGGTATACTGACTCCGCAGATGTCAAAACCGGATGCTGAAAAACTGATGCGTATCAGAGTTATAGACGACTGGTATTATCAGGCCAATGCCCGACGCAGTGCTACTGCATTTTTGGAAAGCAAAAATCAAAAAAATGCAGTTTACCTTCTCGGCCCTTATCAGAAACCAGTTCACGATCTGGCTTTAGGCGTTTGCCGAGATTTATCAGGACGTTATAAATTTACAGAAAAAAGTAATTTTGATATTTCTTTCCCCTGGAACAGACTTTTTGAAATTGATGTAGAACTGAAAAAAGATAAAAAGAAATAACTGTCTTAAAATACCGTTGAACAACTTAGTCCAACGGTATTTTTTTATATTATCTGCCTATTTACTTAAATATTTATCGTTTTTCAATAAATTATTTACTTTTAATAAAGAATTGCTATATTATTTACTTAAGGAGGTTTTTATGGACAATATTGATACTGCAATTCTAGACTGTTTAAAGGAAAATGGGCGCGTCACCGCTTCTGAGATAAGTAAAAAAGTAAAACTGTCAATTCCTGCTGTTGCCGAAAGAATACGTAAACTCGAACAAAATTCGATTATTCAAAAGTATACAATCAAGCTCGACCGCCGGCAGACCGGGCAAAAACTTTTAGCTTTTATTTTTGTAAATATTGATAAAACCGAGCATATCAATGCTTTCCGCAGTCAGATAACCGTTCTTCCGGATGTACTTGAATGTCATCATCTTGCCGGAGCTTACGACTATTTGCTTAAAGTAAGCGTCAGCGATACCGATGCTCTGGAAAGCTTTCTTACTAATAAGCTAAAAAAAATCACCGGCGTCAGCAGTTCTAATACCTTTATTACTCTGGCAACGCTAAAGGAAGAGTTAAATTGCTGAACTCTTTTATACGCGGTCTGCGCCTTGGTATAATTTTACAGCTGTCAATCGGTCCGGTTTGTCTTTTTATTCTGCAAACAGCTATTGCCCGGGGAATAACCGAAGCGTTGAAAGCCGTACTGGCAGTAGTTTTGGTTGACGCTTTCTATATCCTGCTGGCATTATATGGTTTAGGAACTTGCCTGAAAAATTATCCGGGCATACAAAAAAAACTACGTTATTGCGGTGCTGCCGTGCTTCTCTACTTTGCAGTTACTGCTTTAGCTGATGTTTTTCATCCACAGATTTCAACTGCCACTATTATGCTGCCACAAATCAGCAGTTTTTACGCTGCAGGACTGCTTACGCTCAGCAATCCCCTGACGATTATTTTCTGGTTAGGTATGCTTTCAGCACAAGTTTCCCAGTACCGGCTCAACAGACAGCAGCTTCTTTCTTTCACCTGTGGCTGTATAAGTGCAACGTTCTTATTTCTCTGTCTGCTTGCTTTTTTAGGTAACAGCAGCGCACCTCTATTGTCACCTTCACTACAGCAATTAATCAACATCTGCATCGGATGTCTTCTGATTTTTTTTGCATACCGATCAGCAACTTGTAGATAAACATTTAATAAATTTAATCTAAACATCTCTCTTTCTTTAACTTTGAGCTGAACACCAGAATTCCACAATACAGAAAAGCCATCTGCAAATACACAGATGGCTTTTGCTGTTTTCCTGAAGCATTAAAAACTGTAGTTTATACCAATTTGATAGTTACGCCCAAGTTCGGCATACCACTCATCAAATCCAAGAAATCCGCTGCTCTCATTGTCCCAATTGGAATAAAACTGATTAAAAATATTATTGACCTTCACATAAAGCCTGGTATTTTTCTGCAGTTTATAGTTCAATGAAGCATTCCATACCCAGTAATTATTATTGGCAAAACGATTTTCACCACGGCCGTTAGCCTGATCAAAAACTCCGCGCCCCTGCAGCAGCACACTATACTTATCATATTCGTACATCAAATCAAGCAACAGTTCACCGTGAGGTATCATCGTACTTACAGGGCTTGAGTTTTTACGTTCCGTATCCACTTTCGTCTGTGTATAAGCCACCAGAGAACGCCACTTTTCTGAAAACAGTTTCGATGCGGAAACAGTAAATCCTGTTGCTTTCTCATGCGCAATATTGGCATATCGACGAAGATATTTGGGCAAACTTATATCTACTGCAATGACATCAGCTGCATCACGATGAAAAACATTAATTTTTAATGACGAAGACTCATCCGGTACATAAGTTAATCCCGCTTCATAAACCCTACCTTCTTCTGGCTTCAGCGCCTCGTCACCATAATCAGGAGAAAATATCTGCAGCTGCTTGGGCGGCGCAAAATATTCTGTATAGGCCAAAGTATATAATACCTTTTCAGAGGGCTGATATTCCAACGACAAAGCAGGAGAAAGCTTGCTCCCTGCATAAGAATTCCAATCCTGACGCAGACTGCCGACAGCTTTGACGCTGTCAGCCAGCTGCCAGACATCCTGCAGATAAACAGCTTTACTGATCACAGTTCCGTCACTATATTTTGCTGCCAGATCCTGATAATCAAGGACCTGATCCTTGTAATATTCCACACCGCCGGTCAAAGTATGTTTGGGGTGCCACTGTTTACTGTAACGGTCAAAAAAACCTTCCGTCCGTAAATCAAGCAGCCATGGTCGTTCAACATTTAAACTTCTATCATAGGCGGCATTGCTGCTGCGTCTGTAAATACCCACAATATTATTTTCTGTATCCGAAAATTTACGCTCATATTCCAGAGTTAGATTATCTTCTGTCTTGCGGGCATCGGTCATAAAAATATTTCTAACTAACTTTGGCGGCTTAGTTTCATCAGGTTCCGTATTCTTATAATTGAAGATCTTTGATTTATACCTGCCGCTGAAAACCCTGTAGCTTAAAGTCAGATCAGCAGTTTCACCCCAGGCTTTGGTCAATTTGATACCAGCATTTTCAACATTTTCGTACGAAGGTATACTCTGCCTTGCACTACTGTAATCGCCCATAATACTTTTTCGGGCATAAACCGACCAGCTCCATTCACCGCTTTTGCCTAAATGTAAAATATTCTCTTGCTCACGTCCATAACTGCCCGTTTCCAGATTGATACTGGTTTTAACACCTTCAACAGCTTTTTTTGTAGTTATCCTGATCACACCGCCTTTAGCAGCATTACCGTAAACGCTTCCGGCTGCTGACGACAAAACCTCTACACTTTCCAGCATTCCCGCCGGCAGTACGCTGAAATCAAAATCATTATAACTGCTGCCGTTCCAGTTAGAACGCACACCGTCAATAATTACCAAATAACGGTCAGAACCATTCAGCAAAATCTTACTATAGGCATTCATACCACCGCTGGCGCCCCTTGCCATCAAAGTAACGCCCGGCAGTTGCTTAATCACATCCAAAGCATTATCATAATTGCCGTTTTCCAGCTTCTTTTCATCAACTTTATAGTAACCTGGTTTACCTGCACTGTTGTCATAACGCGCAGCCGTAACTATCATCGGCTCTAAATAAAATTCCGCTTCACCCGCTGCAGCCGCGGTTTTCATTGAGAAAAGCACCAGGTAAAATATAGCCAAGAAACACAATTTTTTTTGCTGCAAAGCAACCTCTCCTTGATAAAAGTTTCTTTTGTTATGACTTCAGCAAATACTATCAGCTAATGCAGAAACTTTTCAATACTTTTATACAATTGTTCCACATCGAACGGCTTGGGAATAAAAGCATTCATTCCCGCAGCCAGCGCTTTCTCACGATCTTCCTGCAGCGTATTGGCCGTCATAGCGATAACTGGTATTTCCTGTGCGTCGTCCCTGCTCAAAGACCTGATCTCTGCAGCAGCTTCAAGCCCGCCCTTTACCGGCATCTGCAGATCCATTAAAATCAGGTCATAAGTGCCTGGTAAAGTTTCCTGAAACCTGTCTACAGCCTGCTGTCCGTTTACAACGCGTTCAACATGTACCCCCTGCATTTCCAACATCGTTACGGCAATCTCGGCATTAAGATCATTATCTTCTGCCAACAAAATATTTTTACCCGCTAAATAACTATGTATTCTGACTTCGTTATTATTCTCCAGGATTTCATCAAACTGTTTTTCGTAAACAGGCAGCTTGATAGTAAAGAAAAATTCAGAACCTTTTTCAACCTCACTGCGTACACTTAAAATACCGCCCATCAATTCTACCAAATTGAGGCTGATAGCCAGCCCCAACCCAGTTCCCTGCTGATTGCTGCGGCTTTTTCGGAAGACCTGCTCAAACGATCCAAAAATACGTTCCAGATCTGTTTCAGGAATACCAATGCCTGTATCACAAACACTGAAACGCAGCTCAGAAACCCCTTCTTCAGCAGCACTTTCCAGAACCGTTACCGTTATCTCGCCATTGTTTTCTGTAAATTTATGGGCATTGGAGAGCAAATTAATAAGAACCTGCTTTAAACGCAGCTCATCTCCAACAAAATTTTTATGTGTAAAACAGCATTTAAACTGTAATTTGATTTTCCTCTCTTCTGCCATCACCAGAAAAATATTGCTCAGCTGCCGCAGCAGATTATCCATAGAAAAAGGTCTGCTTTCGATCTGGATCTTGCCGCTTTCTATTTTTGACATATCAAGGATATCATTGACGATCGATAATAAAAATTTAGCAGAAGAATCAATTTTGGAAATATTTTTCTGCGTCACAGGATCCCCTTCACCGGAAAGCCGCATCAGATTAGCCAATCCGATGATTGCATTCAAAGGAGTTCTTATTTCATGTGACATCCTGGAAAGGAACTCTGAACGCACCTTGCTGATGTTTTCTACTTTTTTCATTTTAAAATAAATGACCTGATTTTTCATTTTAAACCAAAAATACATAAAAACAATCGTTACCACAAGTAAAATAAACCCAATTATGATCAGAGAAAATATGACCGGATTAGAATAAACCAAAGCCTTGAAAGACATTTCTTTCTTGCCAGACATCAAGGTATTATTGGATAAAACCTGCGCAGTCTGCTCATTGGTCAGGTTGACCAGACTTTTATTCAAAATAGAATACAGCTGTATATCATTACTGCTGCTGACCCCCAAAGACAAATATATCTCAGGACTCTCTATAACAGGAATGATATTAGTATAATAATCACTCATATACAGATCTTCCAAAACAACGACAGGTATTCTGCTATAAGAAGCTTCTCCCGAATCTACTGCATTCAGACATTCTTCATATGTATCAAAATGCGCAACGTCTGTATGTTTGATATTACGCGATGCACAGCTGCCGTTTATGACTGCAGCAATATTTTTATCATTTGGGAAAGGTGTATACTTATTACGCATGATTATAGAATTAAGCATCATATAATTTTTGGTGATATTTAAACCATCAGGATTAAAGGCGTCATTTTCATTGATATAATAACCAAGGATATCTGCCTGACCGCTTTTGACCAATTCCAAAGTCTGCCCATAGGAAGCAGCCGTTATATACTCAAACTCCGCTCCGATCTGAGCAGCAATCAATGCAAAAATTTCAGGAACGATACCTTTAGGTTCACCATCCTTAATATAATAAAAAGGATAATTGTTTTTTACTACAGCTACCTTAAATGGGCCATTTTTATGTATAAACGTACTTTCCTGTTCTGAGAATACAGCAGTGTTACTGTAATTGACAGGAAAATATTTTTGAAACAGGGCTTCGCCAAAATTCGGATTGACTGCATAAATCTTTTTTATAGCTTCATTCAGCTGCGCACTTGTTTCCGGATCGTCCTTCCTGGCAACGATATAACAAGGTTCAGAATTAAAACGCAATGCGACATTATAATCAGCCAGCTTGTTAAAAAGATCGCTTACTAAAAGCAGATCCACTTCACCATTATCCAAAGAACTTTCAAATTCATCAGAAGTACCGTAATATTTGATATCGCTTTTTATATCATTGAATTCTAAAACATTATTTAAGCGCTTTATTTTATCAGTAGCCTTGGCAAAAACACCAATCGTTTTCCCTTCCAGACTTTTGATATCAAATCCCTTGATATTCTGGTCATTTTTGTTATAAATCAGCAAACTGTAGCTATAACCCATCAGATGTTCAGGATAATACAGGTTTTCACCAAATCCAGGTGACTTTAACACAGCACCCATAAGATCATATTTATTATGTTCCATATTTTTTATTGACTGGCTAATGGAATCTCCAATAAACTCATATTCCCAACCTGTATATTTAGCGATTTCAACTAACCATTCATAGACAACACCGCCACGTGTGCCATCTGCGTATGTCTCACATATACCGCGTGTTTCAGGGAATGCCACCTTTAAAACTTTTTTAGCCTGTGTTTCTGCAGCATTTGCAGTCACACAGGCACAAATAGATATTATTATCGCTAACCAAACAAAAGTACTTTTAAGAAGCTTCATATGAAAATTGCTACCTTATCTTTCCTGTCAATCAAGCTTGTTTATTATGTTTTTTAATATTTATATTCATTTTAACAAATTTATATCTTTTGAGCAATTAAATATAAGTTTTATTATTAATTTTACAATAAAAACAAAACACCCTCCATCAAATAATTATTGGTGGAGGGTGTTTAAATTATTTCCGCGGCAAAAAGATTTTTATAGTAGTCCCTTTGTCCAGTTCACTTTCCAGCTCAATGCGACCTTTATGGAACATCACCCCATGCTTGACTATGGAAAGTCCCAAACCTGTGCCGCCGGTTTCTTTAAAGTGACTTTTATCAACCCTGTAAAAGCGTTCAAAAACCCGCTCTTTATCAGCACTGCCGATACCGCAGCCGGTATCCTTAAATGTCAGTACTGCTTCACCGGGAATTACGGCTACTGTAATCTCAACGCTGCCGTTTTCACGATTATACTTGATCCCGTTGTCAATAAGGTTATAAATAACCTCGCTCAAAACTGCAGGTACTCCTTCTACCTCAGCTTCACAGCCACTGACGCTTATTGCGACATTTTTTCCGGCAGCCTGTTCCTGCAGACGCTGAACTGTACCTTCAGCCAGCTTTTTCAATTCGATAATTTCCAGGTTGTTCATATTATTCGCCGACTCGTCTAAACGCGACAGTTTCATAATATTATCGATAAGCACAATCAGATGCCCGGCCTCACTGTAGATTTTTTCCAGAAAGCGCTGCTTATCTCCTTCCTGAACTAACCCGTTTTTCATAATCTCAGCATAACCCAAAATCGACTGCAGCGGTGTTTTCAGTTCATGCGAAACATTTGCAGAAAACTCACGCCGCAGTGTTTCTGCTGCACGCTTTTCAGTAACATCAAAAATCAGCAATACGCTGCCTTTACCGCCAACACTGCTGCCGCATAGCTGATAAAAGCGCCCGTCCTTCTGATACAGACTTTCACCGCTGCCGCCCACAGCTACCTTCTGCAGCAGCTCCTGCACTTCCTGGCCTCGCTCCAAAGTCAGAATATTTTTACCAACTACTTCATGATCCTGCAAACCAAATAATTTGGCGGCACTGTCGTTGATCGATAAAATATTCTGCCGGTCATTCAAAAGGATCAGACCCTCATTCATACTCTGAGTAATAGCCGCCAGTTCATTCTGCTTCTGCCGCAGCTGCTTTAAGCCTTCTGAAACCTGCCTCTGCTGCTGGGCGATCCGTGTTAAAAACGGTGCCAGTTCATCATAAGTATCATTTTCCAGTGGATTTTCCAGGTCCACCTGATCCAGCGGTAAAACCATTTTATCAGTAATCCGCCGTGCCAGAAGCATAGCCACCAAAGCCACCACCAGCACTACCGCGATCATATAGGGAATACTGCCGGCCACCGTCGCAAAAACAGAGTCTGTCGTTCTTGCAACACGCAGTATATCACCATTATCCAGCCGCAGCGCAAAATAAAAAGTTTTTTCTGACAGAGTATCGCTCATACGCTCGGCCAAACCAATTCCACTTGCTAACGCTTCCTGTACTTCCTCACGATCTTTATGATTGAGCATTTTTTCGGCTGCCACATGATTGTCATAGATGACCCTGCCGTCAGGAGCAATCAAAGTAACACGAGTCAGCTTACCGCTTTCCATGGTCAATGCCTGCAGATAGCTTTTCCCGCTCTGTTCCAGACCAATTTTTATAAAAGTTGCTTCCTGTCTCAAATCACGCTGCATTGTGGTCATCGACCCCTGGTACATAATAACCGCAATCAGCACGGAAGCAATGATAACAGCCGCCGTTGACAAAAACAGCAGACCGCTGAAAATTTTATTTCTCATAGCCAGCTCCTATACGATAACCGACGCCGCGTACAGTTTCTACCAATGCTCCTGCTTCGCCCAGTTTCAGCCGCAGCGTACGCACATGAACATCGACAGTACGTGTCTCGCCGGCAAAATCATAACCCCAGATATCAGTTAAAAGCTGTTCGCGCGTAAAAACCTGTCCCGGCCGCTCTAACAGCTTATGTAAAAGCTCAAATTCCTTAAATGTCAGAACTACCTCCTGACCACCGGCCATCACGCGGTGTTTATCGATCTCCATTACCAACTCGCCGGCAGTAAGCCTGCTCTGCTTATCCTCCTGCTTATAACGCCGCAGTACTGCTTTGACCCGCGACACCATTTCCATCATGCCGAAAGGTTTGGCTATATAATCATCAGCCCCATTATCAAGACCATGAACTTTGTCGAATTCTGAGCCTTTGGCTGTTGCCATGATCACCGGCACCTGTGCGGTCCGTTTATCGCTGCGCAGCCGCTTCAGCAGACTAAGGCCATCTTCACCCGGGAGCATGATGTCCAGCAGAATCAGAGTCGGCTTGCCGCATTCCAGCGCTTTGAACAACTCATCACCGCTGCCTACGCCCAGAGCTTTAAAACCAACTGACTGCAATGTATAAACTTCTAATTCACGAATATTAGGATCGTCCTCCACGCAAAAGATCATGCACAGTATCCTCCTCATGTGCTCCTGTAATCATAAACAGCACCCATTGGGAAATGTTTACCGCATGGTCGCCGATTTTTTCAAAATACTTGGCGATCATCAGGTAATCAATAGCCTGCTCTCCGCTATCCTGCGTGCTGCGTATGACCTGGATCAATTCTTTTTTTGCCCTGCTGAACAATTCGTCAACGACATCATCGTCACGCTCTACCTGCTGAGCCAGGCGCAGATCGCCCTTCACAAAAGCGTCCAGACTGGTACTGACCATCTTTTTCGCCGCTGTCGCCATTTGCTGCAAAAGCGTTGTATCGTAATCCCTGCCAAATTCAGCCTTGCCTAAAATCTCAGCAATATTGCCCGCCTGTTCGCCGATACGGCTCAAATCCGTAATCATTTTCAGCGCCGCTGAAATCTGGCGCAAATCAGAAGCGACAGGCTGCTGCTTCAAAAGCAGATTTATACAAATATTCTCTACTTCCCGCTCTTTTTCCTCTGTGCGTTTGCCTAAAATAATAATTTCTCTGTTCAAAGCATCATTATCTTCCTGCAAAGCCTGCATCACATGCTCCAAAGCATTCTCGCACAAAGTGCCCATTACGATCAGTTCTGTGTTCAAAAGCTCCATCTGAGCCGCAAATCTGCTCCTTACCATCAGCCAAACCTCCCTGTAATATAATCTTCAGTCTTTTTCTCCTGCGGGTTCGAGAACAAACTATCAGTATCGTTGAACTCTACCACTTCACCCAAAAGAAAAAAGGCTGTTTTATCAGAAATACGCACCGCCTGCTGCATATTATGCGTTACAATCACGATAGTATAATTTTGCTTCAATTCCAATGCCAAATCTTCTATTTTCAGGGTCGAAATCGGGTCCAGTGCCGAAGTAGGCTCGTCCATTAACAAAACCTCCGGCTGTACCGCCAGCGCGCGGGCAATGCAGAGCCGCTGCTGCTGACCACCCGAAAAACTTAAAGCGCTTTTATCAAGCCTGTCCTTGACTTCATCCCAGATTGCCGCCTTACGCAAAGCCTCCTCCACCATATCATCCAGCTTAGCTTTGCCTTTGACGCCATGTGTTCGAGGTCCGAAAGCAATATTATCATACACACTCATCGGAAAAGGATTCGGCTTTTGAAAAACCATGCCCACACGTTTACGCAGCAAATTAACATCGTCATTGGCATAAATGTCATCATTGTCCAGCAAAACCCTGCCTGTAATACGGCAGCCTTCGATAAGATCGTTCATTCTATTCAAAGATTTCAGCAGTGTTGATTTGCCACAGCCAGAAGGACCTATAAATGCAGTAATCTCTTTTTCCGGTATCCGCATATTGATATTTTTTAGCGCATGGAATTCACTGTAATATAAATCCAAAGTTTCAATAGCTATTTTCGTATCCATATTATTTTCCCTTCATCAATTGTTTTGCCAGTCTGCTCGACAGAGCGTTGATAGCAACAACGATCACAACTAAAATTACAGCCGTCGCATAAGCCTGTTTCATGTACAAACCCTCGCTGGCCAGCACATACATATGTACTGCCAGAGTTCGTCCTGACGACAGCACCCCGTCAGGAAGTGCCGCCACCGTACCGGCTGTATAAATAAGCGCTGCCGTTTCGCCTACGATTCTGCCAATGGAAAGAATAACGCCCGCCAGAATACCGGGAACCGCTGAAGGCAGAACTACGGCAAAAACGGTCCGCAGCTTGCCTGCCCCTAAGCCATAACTGCCTTCACGGTAGCTGTCAGGGATAGCTTTTAATGCTTCTTCTGTCGTGCGCATGATAAGAGGTAAAATCATGATCGCAACAGTACAGGCGCCGGCAAGTAAGGAATAGCCCCATTTCAAATAAGTAACGAAGAACAGCATACCAAACAAACCATATACAATCGAAGGGATACCGGCAAGAGTATCAGCAGTTACACGTACCAAGCTTACCAGCCTGTTGCCGCGGCTGGCATATTCGACCAGATAGACCGCCGCAAATATACCAAGCGGAGTCGCAATAGCCAGCGCCATTATTACCATCAGCACTGTATCAACCAAAGCAGGAAACAGAGAAACATTTTCTGAATTATACTGCAAAGCAAACAAACCTGTTTCTATATTTGGCAGCCCCTGCCACAAAATATACCCCAGTAAAAAACTCAACACCATGAAAGTAATCAGCGCTGCAGCAATCACACAGCCCAGTAAAAACAACGACAGCGGATCGCGTCCGCATTCATGCAGCTTACGGTTAAGCTGCGCTTTTAAACCCGTCATTGCTGCACCACCTTACCTTTCAGGTACGAAAAAGTCAAATTAATAATCAGGATAAATACAAACAGAACGACAGCCGTTGCAATCAACGCATCACGGTGCAAATCCGCAGCATATCCCATTTCAATGACAATATTTGTTGTCATCGTGCGCACGCCTTCTAAAATACCTATAGGCATTCTAGCCTGATTGCCTGCGACCATAATTACAGCCATCGTCTCGCCGACGGCCCGTCCCATTCCCAGAATGATCGCCGCCATAATCCCCGACTTGGCAGCCGGCACGACTGTAAAAAACACACTGCGGACATGCCCTGCTCCTAAAGCCAGAGCCCCTTCATAATAACTGTCAGGCACCGCACGCAGCGCGGCTTCAGCGACGCTGATCAGTGTCGGCAAAATCATCATGCCTAAAAGCAGTGAAGCCGTAAGCATACTGCTGCCGGTACCGCCGATATGTTCACGGATAAACGGGACCATCACTACCAGTCCGAAAAAACCATAGACAACTGAAGGAATACCAGCCAGCAATTCTACAGAAGGCTTCAGCACATTGTATATTTTCTCAGGACAGAAACGCGCCATAAAGACAGCCGTCAAAATTCCGACCGGAACTCCAACGACGATCGCTCCCAGCGTAACGTACAAGCTGCCCAGGATCATCGGCAGAATGCCGTAGACATCGTTGGCAGGACGCCATCTTTCTCCTAAGAAAAAATCTGCAGCGCCGATCTTACTGATAGTCGGCAGCCCGTTGGCAAACAAAAACAGACAAATCATAGCTACTGTAGCGATAGAGGCACACGCCGCCAGCAGAAAAACAAACTTCATTATTTCTTCTTTACGCTTCTCCATACTCCCTCACATTATACAGGCGGCTGCCCCTAGAGGCAGCCGTTAGTTTACAGTATTCAGTTTTATCTGCTTACAGTTTATTCCACTCAGTAATCTTGCCGGTAAAGATCGCTTCGACCTGTTCTTTTTTCAGATCGCCGACTTTATTATCTTTATTTACGATTACCGCAATACCGTCAGTAGCGATAACAGTTGCTTTTAAGCCCTGTTCCAGCTCGCTCTTCTTCAAGTCGCGTGAAGCCATACCAATGTCACATATACCGCTGACAGCAGATTTAACGCCGGTAGTGGAATCACTGCTCTGGATCTCGATATTAGCAGCCGGATTGATTTTCATATACGCTTCTTTCAGTTTCTCCATTGCCGGAGTTATGGAAGACGAACCTGCTACGACTACTTTACCTGCCGGTTTGGTTCCTTTATAAGGCGCAGCTTTGTCATCGCCGATGCAGCCGGCCTTAACTACTACCTCCTGGCCTTCTTTTGACATAATGAAAGCAACGAAATCCTGGGCAACTTCGCTCAAACCATCTTTCGTACAGATATTGAACGGACGGGCGATTTTATAAGCACCGCTTTTTACATTGGCTGCACTTGCTTCTGCACCATCGATTTTCAGCGCTTTTACTGTATCATTTAAAGAGCCCAGTGAAATGTAGCCGATAGCGTCTTTATTACCGGCTACAGTAGTCATCATGACCGAAGTATTATTGGTAATGGCAGCATTATCAGTAGTATGGTCGATTTTTTTGCCGTCAGCATCCTTCTTCTCAATACCGAACAATTCTATAAAGGCACCGCGTGTACCGCTTCCATCCTCACGGGAGATAACAACGATCTTACTGCCTGCTGCCGCATTATCAGCCTTCTTTTCCGATTCACTGCTGCCGCAGCCGGTAAAAATCATCGTACTCATTGCTGCTAATAAAATACCTGCTGCTTTTTTGTTCATTTTCATCACTATAGCCTCCAAAATTTTTATGATTTATTTTTAGTTTTCTGACTATGGCTATAGCATATCCCAGCAAAGTAAAATCCGTTAGCGCAGTTTTGTAAAATCAATGTAAAGTTTGTAAAGCGAACTGTTTTACAAAAAACAGCCTCCAACAAGTAATAAAACTTGTTGGAGGCTGTTAAAGATTATTTTTAAAGCGGAAGCTTGACTGAAATCGCTTCGCCATCTCTGAACAGTATGGCATCTAACGCCTTCTGTGCAACTGATCCGCTACCGATAAAGAAATAGTCAGTAGAATCTTCAGCTTTCATCACATATTTTTTATTATAAAGTTCTTTATCATTCTTTAAATCCACGATCCGCAAAACCAGCCCGGTTTCCACATTTTTATCAAAATATATAAAATTAAAATATGTTTCTTTTGTAATGGGCTGCAGCTCGGTATAAACAAAATAATCTGCCCCGCAGCCATCAACCTGCGCCGTCAATTCTGCAAATGAAGCTTTTTCAAATGACTTTTCTTTGAAGTTTTCACCATAAGGTTCAGCATCGATTTCAAGATAAATTCCTTCGATTTTCTTCTGCAGCTTTTCCAATGCTATTTGGGTAAGCTTTTCATCATAACGTGTTCCGGCGATATTGTTAAACACCAAAAGCACGCTGCTTTTCTGTCGCAAGCTTTTAGCCGCTTCAGCTTCGCAGGCCGCAGTAAAAAATACAAATATCATTAAAAAGACCCCAATAAGCCTTTTATCAAAATATTTTTTCATTATAGAACCTATTTTTTATCAGCAGCTACCGCAACAGGTTTTTCTTCCGGCAATCTGACAGTTAAAACAGAAGTGATCTGTTCGTTGATCTTATTCAGGGCTTTCATGGCAACCGATTTATTACCTATGCCGCCGATCATTGTGCTGTCGGAAGCTTTCTCAGTAAACTTGCCATTATATAAATATTTACCATTTACCAAATCAATGATTTTCAATGGTACAGTAGTCGTTATATCTTTACCAACTGTAAAGAACGTCACTTTGTCTCTTGCTATAAACGGCTGCACTTCAATAAAAACGACATAATCAACATCTTCACCTTCAAAAGCATCAACTATATCGGCTCTTTCAGCCGTAGTAATATCAACAATACCAACTTTGTTTAACTTTTCGATATATGGTTCACCATTGATATAAATATATTTATCATCATTGATGCATTTTTCCAAATTGCCTAAAACCACTCCATCTACTTCGTCATTATAAGTAGTTTCGGCATTATTTACATAAAGCACAGCTACTTTAGGCATATTTTCCATTCTTTTGGCTTTTTCTGCCTGATATACCGGGTCGCTCTCCACCCTGATTTTTTCCATTCTTTCACGCATAGACACAGGAGCGTCAGCAGGTTCTGCAGCAAGTGCCGTAGCTGTGCTGAGTGCAAAGATCATAGTTAATAAATACAAAATTACTTTCTTCACCATTATCCCACCATTCTTATTTTTATGGACTTCCATAAATTCTTTACTGTATCTGATAATTTATCACCTCTTAATTCTACAGGTAAAACTTCACCCAATTATTATTCTTACAGCAAAAACACTATGCAAATACACTTTAAAGTTTTGCTTGTATTTTTATAAATAAATCATAACACACATACATATATCCAGCAATACTGTTAAAATAAAATTACAAAAAAATAATCTTATCACACATTTTTCAAACAAAGCCATCTATGTTATAAAATCACAAAGCGGCAACACAATAAATATGTTGCCGCTTTTGCAGACAAACCTGAATACCTTGTTACGAATCATTAATCTTCTTTTTGAAGTTCTTCCTGTACATAATTAGGCAGAGCAAAAGCACCGAGATGTACCCCGGGATTATAATAACGATTTTGCAGCCCAAATTCAGACCAGCGTTTAAAGTCAGCATCTTTCACTGGATCAAGACCTTTCGAAGCAAACCCGAACAACCAGTGTCCAGAAGAATAGGTAGGCATATAAAATTGATAAACTGTTGCTATGGGAAATACCGAAGCAAGTTTTTTATGCGCCCGACGCATTTCATACGCATATTCTTTATAGTAAGGTGATTCGTGCTGATTGATCAAGATACCCTTATCATTCAGCGCCCGGTAACAATTGCGGTAAAACTCGGTCGTAAAAAGACCTTCGCCAGGTCCAAGCGGATCTGTAGAATCGACGAGTATCAAATCATATGCCCCCTCAGGCGCGTCTTGTACGAATTTTAACCCGTCGCCAAAAATCAGATTGATCCGCGGATCATTATCCAGCGCACAAGCAGTCTGCGGAAAATATTTCTGGCACAGACGTACGACACGTTCATCGATTTCGACCATATCTACCTGCTCCACTGTTTTAAAGCGGCAGACCTCACGTGCAGTACCACCGTCACCGCCGCCAATGATCAAGACCTTTTTGATGTCCGGATTAACTGCCATCGGCACATTACTGATCATTTCATGATAAATAAATTCGTCCTTTTCGGTAATCATAATCAGCCCGTCTAAAGTAAAAAATTTACCAAAGGTTTCCGAATCAAAAAAGTCTATTTTCTGAAAGGGAGTCTGCTCGCTATATAATTGCTCTTTGACCAAAATCGAAAGTTTGGCGTCGGGAGCGTGAAATTCAGAAAACCATAAATCCAGCATACTTACTCCTCCTTAAAGATTGATGCGGTCCATATTTTTGCCGTAGAAGATCTCGTCCATTTCATGACGCAGCTTGGCCTCAATCCGTTTTACTTCGCCTGGATGCAGCTGTTCTTTGCTAAGCCCGAACAGATAGTTATCAAGGTCGAAATCTTTGAGCTTACACTTGGTATGGAAAATATTTTCCTGATACACGTTCACGTCTATCATCTGGTAATGTTCCTTTACCAGCTCAGGGATATAATCTTGAATTGAAGTGATATTGTGATCTATAAACAGTTTATGTCCTGTAATATCACGCGTAAAACCACGCACACGGTAATCGATAGTCATAATGTCGGTATCGAAACTGTGGATCAGATAATTAAGCGCTTTCAGCGGTGAGATCTCACCGCAGGTAGATACGTCGATATCGGCCCGAAAGGTACTGATACCACCGATAGGGTTATATTCGGGATAGGTATGCACCGTGATATGGCTTTTATCTAGATGGGCTAAAACTGTTTCCGGTAAAGGGCCCGGAGCGGAACTGTTATCTTCAGCACCAACGCTGTGCAGACAGCCTTCGGCAATGAGGATAGTGACACTGGCGCCCTGCGGCTCATAATCCTGCTTGGCGATGTTCAGAATGTTTGCTCCGATAATGTTGGAAACATTTGTTAAAATTTCTGTAAGACGGTCAGCATTATACTGCTCGTCGATATACTGCAGGTAAGCCTCCCTGTCTGCTACCGTCTTAGTGTAGCAAATGTCGTACATATTAAAGCTCAGGCTTTTCGTCAGATTATTGAAACCATGTAGCTTTAATCTCTTTACCTCTTTCTCCAATTCAACAAATCAGCTCCTTGTCACCAAATTTATTGCAAGTTTGCAATATGGATTATATTTATTATATAGGCAAACTCTGGCAAAAACAATAAAATAAAAAAATACTTCCTACGTTACGTAGGAAGTATCAAAATCCAGTTTAGCGCATATTGATGAATTGTAAATCTACGCCGAAGTCGCCTGCTTTCAGCGTTTGGATAACAGCCTGCAGATCGTCTTTTTTAGCTCCGCTGACGCGTACCTGATCGTCCTGCATCTGAGCATTGACTTTCAATTTAGTCGCTTTGATCGCGGCTACGATCGCTTTGGCTTTTTCCTTCGGTATACCCTGCAGGATAGTAAGTGTCTGGCGAACTGTGCCTTTGGATGCCGGCTCTACCTTACCCAGTTCCAGGCAGCGCAGCGGGATATCGCGTTTAGCCATACGGGCACGCAGCATATCGATGATAGCGTTCAGCTTGTATTCGTCTTCAGCTGCCAATTTGATACATTTTTCTTCTAATTCGATGCTGGCATCACTGCCGCGGAAATCATAACGCTGGGCGATCTCCTTTTTCGTTTGATTGACCGCATTGTCCATTTCCTGCATATCGACCTGCGATACAACGTCAAAAGAACTGTCTTTAGCCATGATGTCACTCCATTCATTGATTTGTTAATAATAATATTATATCAAAAAATCGGGAGCTTGTCATTTCGTCAGCGTCACCGTATCGATCAGCTTACCGTCCTGCTTCAGGCTGGTCACTGTCAGCTTACCGTCATTAACAGTCAGCTTCATATAATTAGGCTGGTCAAGCACGCCGTCAAAAGCGACCTCCTGCGGCTTGGAACGCGAACCGGCCCAGGTTTTATCACCACTGCGGCCCGAAGAAATATAGATCGTTCCCTGTGATGCCACATTACCGTTTTTAAACGGAGCAGAACGGCCGTAGGTATGATTATGAGCAGAAAAAACTACATCGACATTGCCACGGTCAATAACTGGTAAAAGTGCCGAGCCCAGTTCATTGGGTCTGCCGTCCTGATAGCGGAACAGATTACGGTGCACCAACACGATTTTCCATTTCTTATCACTGGCGGCCAGATCGCGCTCCAGCCAGCTCACCTGACTTGCGATCAGTTCAGGCTGCCACTCGTTTAATTCCTCCTGCTGCGTATCGATTACAGAAAAATGCACCTCGCCGTAATCATAGCTGTAAGCCTGCTTCTGCAAACCCTCCGGCCCATTCAGGGGCAGATCGAACAAATTCAGATATAAATCGCCGCGGTAAGGTTTCCATTGCAGCGAATAATTTTCATGGTTGCCACTGATAGGAGCAACCGGAATCTGCGGCAACAGCCCGGACGCTCCACGGAACCAACTGCGCCACTGGCTGTATTGCTCGCCGTTATCTACAAGATCGCCCATATTGATGAAAAAGGCGGCTTCCGGATCGTGACTGTAAGCATAAGCGGCAGTCTTACGCCAGACATTATAATCAAGGCTTTGCGAATCGCCGAAGATCAAAGCCGTAAAAGCGCCTCCGGTATCTGTTTTCAACGTTTGCCAGGCAGAAAATTCTTTGCCGCCGCCAGCCCTGTATTCATAAACAGTTCCCGGCTCCAAAGCTGTCAGCGTCACACTTTGCTGATAAACAGTCCCTGAATCTGTTGCAAATTCTTTACCCTGCGCCCGCACCCTGTGAAGCTCATTTTCGCCCTGCAGCTTATATTCCACCCAGGCATCGCTTTCCGGCGCCTGCGTCTGCCACATAATAGTCCGCGAGGTTTTACTGTCGGCAGTAATCACCTGCCGCAGCTGCTGCGGCTCGTAACGCGCAGGCTGTTCGGCGCCGCAATATTGACGTTCATAAAAAAAGATACCGATCCCGACCACGGCAAGCATCAATGCCAGCAGGCCAGTTTTTGAAAAAGCTTTACTCCATCTCATTTTTTCCCCTCTCTCCCGCTACCATACTGTTTTATGCCAAGCTATACCGCTCCCAAAAGACCGTAATTACCTGCCGCATAAAAAGCAGTTCCGTAAAAAATGTTGATATCATTGCGGAAAAGGACGACAACAGCGCCCTCTTCTTTTTCCTTGTTTAAATTATATAGGTATGGTCTGCGCTCCAGTCAAGAAAACATTTTGTGAAAAATAATAGGACCCGCCGATAATATTTTCCGGCGGATCCAAAACGTATATGCTTTATCAGTCGATGATATTTTGCTTGTAATCGTGATAACAGCTTCTCAGCTTCTCCATTGTTTTTACCATTTCCAGCTTTAACTTGGAGGCGGCATCAAAATCGCCGCGGCTAAAAGCATCGCGGATCATAGTAAAGATACACGGAGCCTCGACAGAATCTTTAGCCAACATAACACGCAGCGCTGCGATCTTCTCCCACAGCTCATCATCACATTTATTATAGAAGCCAGTGTCATGCAGACATTTCATTGCCACGATCTCAGCATGGAATTCGGGGATGATCCTGTTTAAGAGCTCGGTCTGCCAGCGAACCAAGGCACCTTTGGCAAAAGAATCGATAAATTCTGCGCGCAGGATATTGCCGCTGGTAAGAGCAGCTTTCTTTTCGGGATATTTATTAAAGCCGCACATATTTTCCCACACAGTTGCAGGCGGTTTACCAAACAGACGGCTGCGTTCTTCCTCGCTGAAGTCTTCAAAAACATCATCTTCGCTGCGGTATTCGCGGTCTTTTTCCAGATAGAAGCCTTCAACGCCGGCCTTTTTGGACAATTCGGCTTCCAGTTCCTTCAAATTTTTGCCTGATTCCACACAAGCCTTGATTCCATCCCACATTGCCAGATAGAAAGCAGCGATAGCAATATAGGTATTAGTATAAGGATTAGGCGAACGCATTTCTATACGGGTCGCCATCGGACTGTCGATATCGCGGATCAAACCTGCCAGAATCGTACGGTTACGGGAAGGGACCTGCGGACTGATACCCAAAGAGGTAACGATACAGACAGGGGCTTCAAAACCTGGCTTCAAGCGGTTCAATGAATCGATCGTAGCTGAAATAAAAGGATTGATGACCTCATAGTTCTTCAAAAGACCCATCATTGAACCGTAACCGATAGCAGACAGAAAATCCGCTTTCATATCGCCGGGCGCAAACAGATTGACCATTTTACCATTTTTGAGTTTTGCAGCAATACCGACATGGGTATGTTCTCCGCTTCCTGCAACGCCGGGGATCGGTTTAGCCTGGAAGGAAACTTCCAGACCGTTCATCCGAAAAACCTCTTTAACGATAATGCGGGCCAGCAGTTCGTTATCAGCAGTTTGCAGACCGACGTTAAATTTCCAGTCTACTTCCAGCTGTTCCATAACATGCGTCATATGACCTGCGCCGTCGATCTGTCCACGTACGCCGCCGCATTCTTTATGGCCCATTTCCGGTTCCAGACCATAAGCTTCCATCATTTCTATAGTCTGTTCTAAAGCGGTACGCACGTTACCGCGGGTACGCTGCCAGTATTGCTCCTGCATCATCTGCGAAGAAGAAAGGGCTTCGATCGGTGCGTCTTCACGCGGAGATTTGACCCAGAATTCCAGCTCGGTAGCACAGGTAAAGACCAGTTTTTCGATCTGAGACAGGTCAACATGTTCAAGACCTGCTATCTGCGGATGTTTTTTGAACATTTCCAGCATTTGTGCTTCCACATAATCCAGACTGTTTTGCAGGATCGAACGGGAATCAACAAAGATTTCGTTGTGGATCAGGAAACAGGGTATGCGCAGGGTTCCGACCATTTTACCTGTCTGAGCATCAAAATGCTCGTAATTATAATCAATATACCAGTTGACACTTTTGTCGACCTTCATATCGACGCGGGCGTTATTTAAAGTAGCAATGCCCGGCAAAACAACGGAAGAACCGTCAGTCTGAGCAGCCATGCCTTCCAGGAAGCTGTTGATATCTTCGATAAATAAATTGATGGGCACTTTTTCGTCGGTATCGTTACCGGCAAAGTCCACACCCATAAAAGAAACAAATTTGATTTCCGGGTGCATTTCCAGCAAAGCCTTCAGTTCCTCCGGGGTTTGCTGTTCAGGGTTAATGTAATACAACATTTCTTTGTTCATCATAGTAATCACTTGCGGCACTGTGCCGCGCTCCTTTCCCAATGCTGAAGCTGAAATACAAATATAAAAAGGACCTTCCTATTTTTAAGCAATAAAATAGAAAGATCCCCATTGATCTATCGCCATCATTATAACAAACAACAGTCAGGCTTGTCCAGTGTTTAAAACAAACTTTAAACACTTTTTTTAACCAAACACCAAATATCACTTGCTCAAAAGCCGGATCAATATTTCTTCCAGCTTTTCAAACTGCCGGCCGCCATAGCGGATTTCGATATTGAGCTGTGATAGTTCCAAAAGTGCCCGTTCCAGTTCACCCAAGCCAAAGCGGCGGCTCTGCTCCGCCATTTTTTTTACAGCAAAAGGCGCGGCTTTTAACTCTGAAGCGATCTCGGCCTGCGAGGCCCTTCCTTCCAGAAGTTCTTTGACACGTCCAAGACGTCGCAATTGGAACGAAACCAGGCCGCATAGCGCCAGCACAGTATTACCGTGCTTACGTTCTTCACCCAAAAGCTCCAAAGTCTGCCCCAGCTTCTTTTCGGCAATGGCGTTCAGCAGCGCAAAGCGCGAAACTTCAGGCAACGCAGCGAAAGTCTGCTCGATATCATCTTTCGTCCAAATCTTACGTTCACCGGCGTAAACCGATAGTTTTTCGATTTCCTGTTCCAGCAGCAGCAGCGGCGCATTGTCAGTTACCGACAGATATTCCATGATCGTTTGTGACGCTTCATAATCAAAACGGCAGCCGCGCAGCGCAGCCTGTTCGTCCAGCCAGGGCTTCAGCTGATAGGATTTGAGAGACTTGCATTCCACCATCGCAGCAGTTTTAAGCAGGCTTTTATAAAGTTTACCGCGTTTATCGATTTTTTCGCCTAACAGCAGTACCTGACAATGTTCAGGTACATCAGCCAGCAGTTCTGCCAGCTCTTCCTGCTGCTGTTTGCGTTTTTCGCCGCCATCCTTACCTCCCCACAGCTTTTCATCTTTAATGATAACCAGACTGCGTCCTGAGAAAAAAGGGTAGGTATTGACAGCAGCAGATATTTCCTTTATATCCGTATCACGCTCAAAAACAGTTATTTCCCTGTCTTCCGGCGCAGCGTCGCCAAAAACAGCCCGCGGTAAAGCGACGGCTATTTTATCTTTATAATAGCCTTCTTCGCCGAACACTGCGATTACACCAGCTACCTGTGTACCGGCACTTAATTGCTGCATAATTTTTTCTGCCGTGATTTCCATGTTTGTACTCCTTCAAGCCACTAAAAAAATTCCTTCTGATACCGATAACTATAACATTTTACCTGGCTGCCGTCAAAAGTGATTTTAAGCGCTCCGTCCTGATCTGTACGCCGCACCTGAGCCCCGCAGGCTGCCAGACGCTGCAGCGTTTCACTGCCAGGATGGCCGTAGCTGTTGGCCGCACCGACTGAGATAACCGCCAGCTGCGGACTGACTGCCGCTAAAAACGGCATTGAAGAAGAAGCATTACTGCCATGGTGACTGACCTTCAATACCTGACCGGGCTGAATCTGCCCCGCTGCCAGCAGTTCCTCCGTTTCTGTTGCATCACCTGTAAAAACAATGCTGCCGTCAGCAGATACAACCCTCACGATCAGCGAGCTTTCATTTGCATCGCTGTCAGCGCTGCCGACAGGCGCGCTGATGATCTGTATTGCAGTATTGCCCAGGGAATAATTTGTGCCGCTCTCGGCATATATAAGCTGCGCTTTGGTATTCTTCAGCAGTGCCTGTATATCTGCTGAAGGCTGTTCCTGAGGCAGAATGAGCCTGCGTATAGGTATATTTTTAGCTACTGCGGCCGCTCCTCCTGCATGGTCGTGGTGTCCGTGGCTTAAAAGCAGCATATCCAGACTGCAAATCCCCAGGTAACGCAGATAGGGCAGAACGATACGGCTGCCCGTATCATAGTCACCACGCAGACCACCGGTATCAATCAGCAGCGTCTGACGCTGCGGTGTTACGACCAGTGCCGCATCCCCCTGTCCCACGTCGATAAAATGTACGGTCAGAGGCTGCGGCCTGAATTTATCATAAAGCCCGATCCCCACCAGCATACAGCAGCATAAACCGATCAGCAACCGTCTTTCGCAAGCAGTAAAATCATCCCAGTCGCTGCTGCCGAAAAGCAGCAACAACAGTAAATAATAGACAGCGCCGCATAAAAGAGGCCAGCTGCCAACAGTGACAGTTGCCCAGCCGCCGGATGCCAGCCAGTGAATGATATTCAGCAAGGGGTGCAGTAAAAGCCCTGCCAGTAAAAACAGCAGCTTTCCCAACCCAAATACCGGCAGGAGGGCATATCCCGCCAGTGTCAGCAGTAGTGCCAGTTCCAGCAGCGGTACTAGAAGCAGATTAGCTGCCAGCCCACTCAGTGAAAGCTGATGAAAATAATGGATCAAAAACGGCAAAGCCGCCAGCTGTGCTGTTAAAGATACTGCCAGGATCTCGGCAATCCCCACAGGTAAGTAATGGGTACACAGGCCGCTCAGTACCGGGTAGAAATACAGCAGCCCCGCTGTTGTGGTAAATGATAACTGAAAACCTGCGTCCCAAAGCCAGCGCGGTTCATAGCAGAGCAACAGTATGACCACAGCACAGAAAATATTACTGCGCTGCGGCAGCCTGCCGCTAACGCCGGCTCCAAATAGTGCCAGCGACATAAGCAAAGCCCTCAGTACAGGCGGTTTGAACCCGCACAAAGCCGCATAAAAAAATAAAATTCCTGCCAGCAGCGCCATAGTACAGTGGTTACGGCGCCGCAGCAGTACAAGCAGAAAGCCTGTCACCACTGCTATATGCGTACCAGATACAGCCAGCAGATGCGCCAATCCCACAGCAGCAAAATCTTCCCGCGTCTGCGCGCTGATACCGTCGTAACCACCTAAAGTCATACCGGCTAAAACAGCCCCGGCCTGTCCCGGTACAGTATGCTGCAGATTTGAACGCAGCCCTGCAGCCAGTCCACCGATATACTGCCTGATACTTTGTCCGTCCCCGGACAAATACAGCTCACTGCCTTTTATAGACATTCGCCCCTGTAAATCCTGCAATTCGTTCCACAGCCCGCCATCCCAACCACCCGGATTGGCAAAATCAGTCAGTGGTTTAAGCGTTCCCTGTACAATAACGCCACCGGTTATTTTCTCGCTAAGATCCTGCCCTTGGACGAACACACGTACTTTACCAGATACTGCGATTGCTGTATCTGGTAAAGAGCTGCCAAGTTCCGCACTATTTGTCTGCACCGCTTGACAGGCAAGCACCAGACTGGTTCCCTGCGGCGTTACTTTGACACTGCCAGCTTCCACTCTGCCGAAAATACGTACTTCCTGACCGGTAAAAGTCTGCAAAGGCAGCTGCGGCTGACGCATGGCCCCGCTGCCGCTGGCAGCGCCACAACAAAAACACAAACCAATACCTGCCGCGGCCAACAACTTTACTCCAGCCTTTTGGCGGCAGCACCAGGCAAGCAGCAGCAGAAAAAGTGCCGCCAGTATCAATGCTGGTATCAACGGCAACAGCTTACTGAGCCCTGCGTGGCAGCCAAGCAGAAATGCCAGTGTGGCGGCGACAATGATCTGTTCCAGCTGACGCTGCATCACAGCTCCAGATAAGGCTGCATTTTGCTAAACTTGGCCTTACCGATCCCTTTGACCTTCATAACATCCTCGATACTGGCAAACCCATGCGCCGCCCGATACTCAAGTATACGCTGCGCGGTAATATCACCGACCCCAGGCAACGCTGTCAGTTCGGCAGCCGTAGCCGTATTCAAATGTACCTTGCCGCCGGCTTTTGCTGTGCCCCTGCCACTCTCAGCAGCAGTCTTTACCGAGACCAAAGTATTTGCGCCTGCTGCCTCAGCAGCTGCACCTGCATTTACCGGCGCAGTCTGCTCACGCAATTGCCTGGCACTTAACCGCGGCACATTTACCTGCATACCATCTTTCAGCAGCTTTGCCAAATTAACTTTATCGGGATTAGCTTCCAGTGTCATTCCTCCGGCAGCGGCGATAGCCGCAGTAGCTCTGCTCCCTGTGGGAATTTCATATAAACCCGGCTTTGCTACCGCACCGCTTACATATACCTTGACTCCCCGAGTCTGTACCGCACTGATACCAGCTGCCGGTACAGGCACAACAACAGCAGTATCCTGCGGGCTGCTTCCCAGCAGACTGCCGCCGGCACATAAAACTACGGCAGCTCCCAAAGCTGCTACTTTTCCTCTCAGCCCTCGTTCCATCATCGCTATCCAGCCCCTTTAAAACGCAAAAAAGCAGAGTTCCTGAGGTCAACAATAAATTCGTTATACCTTAGGAACTCTGCCATAGCGTCTTTATGATTTGATCTTACTGATCCAGCTATTTAATTTTTTTCTGCGATTTAAGGTCTGGCAACAATATTGACCAAACGTCCGGGTACGCAGACGATCTTCACGATCTTGCCGACATCGACCATAGCGGCGATATGTTCATCCGACAAAGCCAGTTTTTCCAGTTCTTCCCTGCCGGCTTCTGCAGGTACAACCAGACGGCCTTTGACCTTACCGTTGACTTGCAGCACGATCTCGACATTATCAACCTTCATGGCCTCTGCCTCGGCTTTAGGCCAGCTTTGTGCATGCACGCTGCTGTCAGCGTCGATGACGCCATGCCACAATTCTTCGGTTACGTGCGGTACGAAAGGAGCAAGCAACCGCAGCAAAGCGGAAACGGTTTCATAAACCAGACCGGCATTGTAATTTTTCTGAGCTTCCTTATAAACATATAAAGCATTGACCAACTCCATCATCGCACTGATAGCGGTATTGAAATTAAACCGCTGCTCGATATCGTCGGTAACTTTTTTGATCGTATTATGCAGCACGCGGCGCAGCTCTTTATCAGCTTCATCCAGTTTTGAAGTATCATAGCCGGTGACCTTTTGGGCCAGCTCGCCCTGGAAGTGGCTGACGATACGCCAGACACGGTTGATAAAACGGAAGGAACCCTCCACGCCCTGATCGCTCCATTCCAACTCTCTTTCAGGCGGAGCAGCAAACATAATAAACAGACGAGCAGTATCGGCACCGTATTTGGAAATGATCTCTTCCGGAGAAACGACATTACCTAAAGATTTACTCATTTTCGCACCGTCTTTAATGACCATGCCCTGAGTCAGCAGGTTGGTAAATGGTTCGTCGTATTTTACAAGGCCTGCGTCACGCAATACCTTCATAAAGAAACGTGAATACAGCAAATGCAGGATCGCATGCTCGATACCCCCGATGTACTGATCGACCGGAGCCCAGTAATCAACAGCTTCTTTACTGAATGGAGCAGTATCGTTTTTCGGATCGGTATACCGCAGATAATACCAGGAAGAACACAGGAAAGTGTCCATAGTATCGGTCTCGCGGCGGGCCGGCTTACCGCATTTGGGGCAGGTGCAGTTAACAAAGCTTTCACTGGTTGCCAGCGGTGAAACGCTGCCCGCATCAAACTTGACGTCTTCCGGTAAACGTACCGGCAGCTCTGCTTCCGGCACAAGAACTTCGCCGCAGTCAGGACAGTAAATAATCGGGATCGGAGCCCCCCAATAACGCTGACGGCTGATGAGCCAGTCGCGCAGACGGTAGTTGACATGACGGGAACCAAAGCCTTGTTCTTCCGCATAATCCATAATAGCTTTGATTGCAGCATGCATCTCCATGCCGCTGAACTTGCCGGAATTTACCAGCACGCCCTCTTTTTCTTCATAGGCGGCAGTCATATCTTCAACTTTTAATTCCTGGTCTTTAGGAGTAACGACAACGATCTTATCCAGACCGTATTTATCGGCAAACATCCAGTCGCGCTGATCACCTGTAGGTACACCCATAACAGCTCCGGTGCCATAATCGTACAGGACATAGTTGGTGACCCAGATCTCTACCTGGCGGCCATTGAAAGGATTGACAGCATATTTCCCGGTAAAGATACCTTCTTTTTCCGACTCGCTGGAAGTACGTTCAATATCGGACTGGTTGCGCACACGGGCGCAGAAAGCCCTGATCTCGTCTGCCTTCGGATTATCCCGGCACAACTGCTCTACCATTGGATGCTCGGCAGCCAGGACCACGAAGGTAACGCCAAATGCCGTATCCGGACGGGTAGTGTAAACAGGTAGCTTAGCATTGATGCAGGGCACGTCAAAGCTGAATTCCAGACCTTCACTGCGCCCGATCCAGTTTTTCTGCATCGTCTTAACGCGTTCCGGCCAGCCGTTCAAAAGTTTCAAATCATCCAAAAGTTCTTCCGCATAATCGGTAATTTTGAAGAACCATTGTTCCAGATCTTTTTTGACGACCTCATGGTCACAGCGCCAGCAGCGTCCGTCGATAACCTGCTCATTAGCCAAAACAGTGTTGCATTCACCACACCAGTTGACAGCAGATTTTTTCTTGACGGCCAAACCGCGCTTATAAAACAGCTCAAAGAACCACTGGGTCCATTTATAGTAATCTTCCTTACAGGTGGCAACTTCGCGGTCCCAATCATAGGACAGTCCCAGTTCCTTCTGCTGACGGGTCATGTTGGCGATATTTTCCATCGTCCATTTAGCAGGGTGGATACCATGTTTGATCGCGGCATTCTCAGCCGGCATACCAAAAGAATCCCAGCCCATCGGATGCAGCACGTTAAAACCGTTCATACTGCGGAAGCGGGCAACTACGTCGCCGATGGAATAATTGCGTACGTGCCCCATATGCAGGTTGCCCGAAGGATACGGGAACATTTCCAGCACATAAGACTTGGGTTTGCCTGCATCAATATCAGTTTTAAATGCCTTGTTATCTTCCCAATATTTCTGCCATTTGCTTTCTATGGCATGGGGAGTATACTTTTCTTCGATCATTCTTCTCATAACCTCCTAAAATTTGCTTACCACCGCAGCGCGGCAAATAAAAAAGTCCCCGGCTGTTAGGCCAGGGACGAAATAGCTTTCGCGGTACCACCCTGATTGCCGAAAAAAAATCTCGGCCACTCAAAACCTGTAACGCCGGTTATGCGTCCGCGCTTTTGACGCGGCTCCTCCGCGGCGAGTTCACCTTGCTCCCGTATTGACTCGCAGCTGCCGTCAACTTTCTGCAACAGGGATCTGTGGTTACTACTCCGCTTCACCGAATTTGTTCATTCTGCAAATACTTTAACCATTATATCACAAATCCGCGGAGTTTCAAGTCTTTTCTTCCCCATCTGCCTAGTACGCACTGCAGGCGGCTTTTAATGCTCTGCGCTCATCTGGAGCCTGCTTACTCTCCCTCCAGCTTAATAGTATGACGCTGCTGCACCAACAGCCAAAATGCCAGTGTGATCACCAGTACGATGATACCTGACAATGCAAACATATTGGCATAGCCCAATATCTCGGTAATAAACCCCAGACCCATAGCGCCGACGACGATGCCGACTTCAATAAAAGCAGTAAAAAAACCCAGTGCCGGTCCACGTTCTTCCGGCCGGGTAACATCAACGACCAGTGCAGTAAGCGCCGGCACTAAAGCTCCATATCCCAGTCCGAATAATATTGCGATCAGCCCAAGCGTCCAAACGTTATCCATAATAAAGAAACACATAGCCGCCAGTGCAACCAAAAGTGAAAACGGCAAAATCACCAGACGCCTGTCGACATGATCGGACAGCTTACCGGCAAAGACCCTGCTGCCCATCGTCGCCAAAGCATAGACTACGAAAAAAATACCATAATCACTTATATTCCGCTGCTGCGCATAAATCGGTAAAAAAGTAAGAATCGCGCCATAGACCAGTGATGCACCCAAAAGGCACAGCGAAGACATAAAAATTACCCGCCGCCTGAAAATCGGCAGCAGATCCAGTTTTTGTTCCTGGTCATAAACAGGATTCGTTTCCTTGAGCGGCAGTAACACGAAAAAGCATACTAATGCCGTAACAAAAGTCACGTTGAACAAAAAAGGATAACTTTGTGTATGCTGAAGGATCCAAATGCCTGCTGCTGGAAAAACAGCCATAGAAACCACACTGCAGGTCTGATAAATCCCCAGCACCTCGCCGCGCCTGTCTACCGGCGCATAATCGGCTATATAGGCAGCCGATGCCGCCAGATACATCGCCAGACAAACACCATGCGCAAGCCTGAGTACGACCAGCGGCACCACGCCGTTAACTCTGCCGAACAGCAGAAACAACAGTGCAAAAGAAATCGCACCCAGAAGCATCATACGCTTACGACCCCATTCGTTGGCCAGTTTACCCAAATACGGCCGTATAATAAAGGACGACAGGCCGAAAGCGCCACCAACCAGCCCGATATCGGCAGGTGTACCGCCCAACATCTCCACATACTGCGGCAATACCGGAATATACAAATAAAAAGCTCCGTAATACAAAAAATTAGCCAGGCAAAACAAAATAAAATTCACTGACCACATACTGAAATCCTGCAGCTTTGTCATAGTTGCCCCTCCCCTGCGTTTTGATACTTTCATTGTATAAAAATGCTGAAAGCGGCAACAGCAACCAGGGATAGAAAGGAAAAAGATTCTCGCATCCTAATTCAGACTTCATATCTATATTAAACGGATTAATCAGACTTTGGTAGTAGACACAGGCATTTATTCTCGCGCCGAGGTCAACCCTGTCAGCAATTCCTTGCATTCCTTCTTAAAATAAGCTAACATTAAGTTAACATTAAGCAGCAAAAATGGAGCATAATTCATGAAAATTTACGCTATCGGCGACCTGCACCTTTCCGGAAAGCCTCCGTCCAAGCCTATGGAAATCTTCGGGAAACACTGGGCAGACCACGCCGCCAAGGTTGCAGCCAACTGGCATCAACTTATCCGCAGCGACGATACCGTCATCATCTGCGGCGACACCTCCTGGGCCATGGACCTGCAAGACGCTCTGACCGACCTGAACTGGATCGCCGCCCTTCCCGGGCGCAAAATCATTCTGCGCGGCAACCATGACTACTGGTGGTCATCTTTAAAAAAGATGCAGACTGCGACAGAAAATAATTTCAGCTTTCTGCAAAACAACTTTTTTACCTGCGGCACGACTGCCATATGCGGCAGTCGTGGCTGGCTCCTGCCTTCATCTGACAATTTTAACGCGGACGATGCCGCTATCTACCGCCGTGAAGGACTGCGCCTGGAGGCTTCACTGGAAGCTGCCAGACAAGCCGGCTACAGCGATATCATAGCCGCACTGCATTATCCGCCTCTTTATGACGCTGCAAATGAATCTGTTTTTGCCGAACTGCTGGAGCGTTACGGCGTCAGGCACTGCGTTTTCGGCCATATTCACGGCAGCGATGCAAGCATGGTTTTTGAAGGTATCCGCAACGGCATCACCTATAAGCTTGTCAGCTGTGACACGCAGGGTTTTACACCGCAGCTGGTAAAATAAACAGCGAAGAAGGCGTTCCTATGCCCAAAAATATTTCCGCAGCAACACTGATGGTTTTATCCGCCTGCATCATTTGGGGCGCACAGCCGATGTTCGTCACTTTTGTCGTCCGCGAGTTCGACCCGATCCCTCTGGTCAGTATCCGTTATTTTACAGTAGGCGTAGTGCTGCTGGCAGCGCTGGCTTACAGCGGCGAAAAACTGCTGCCACCACGCAAGGCCTGGCTGCCGCTGTTTTTGATGGGCGTCCTCAGCGTTGGCGGCAACAATGTTGCGCAATTCACAGGCCTGCAATACTCGACCGTAGCCAACCTTACTATTATTGCCTCGCTGACGCCTGCCGTGACCGCACTCTTAAGTCTGGTGCTGCTGCATGAACGGCTGCACAAGCTACAATGGCTCGGTATCTCAGCCAGTATCATCGGCGCCGTTTACCTGATCAGCAAAGGTTCGCTTTCAACGATTATCAACCTGAACTTTAATTTCGGTGATATCCTGTTCTGCGTCAGTATGGTTGCCTGGGCTTTTTATACCATTCTTGTCGCGCAGGTCAGTAAATATGTATCTGCCTACAGCGCTGTAGCCTGGGCCGGGCTGCTTGGCTCTCTGACTACGGCTGCTTACAGTATCCTGACAGGACAGTTTGTACTGCCTTATGACCTTTCCGCTTTGGCCTGGGGTTCCTATTTTTACGTTATTTTTATCGGCAGCCTGGTCGGTATGCTGTTCTGGAACAAAGGCATCCGCGTTATCGGCCCCAGTCAGGCCGCCGTGTTTATGAATCTGATGCCGTTAGTAGGCATCATCTGCGGCATCGCCTTTCTCGACGAAAGCTTCTATACTTCCGAAGCAGTTGGCGGCGCTCTTATCATCGCCGGTGTGTATCTGACTACGCAGTACCGCCTGCTGGCCTATAAACTGGCCAGATATCTGGTCAAACGCCGGCGGCAGAAATCATTGAACGACTGTTAAGCTTTTAAGGTACGGGCAGATGCCCGGCACTTTATAAATCATCATCGAAAGGTCTGTCAGCACTGCAATGCAAACGAACAAGCTTACCGCCTCGGCACTTTTGATTTGTACTTGTGTCATCTGGGGCATTCAACCGATGTTCGCCAAATTCGTCGTCAGGGAAATGTCGCCCATACCTATGGTCAGCATTCGCTACACTATTGTAGCCCTGACGCTGTTTGCTATGCTTGCCTGGCGCGGCGAAAAGCTGCTGCCGCCACGCAGGACCTGGCCGGCCTTATTTACCATGGGCATCCTCGGCGTCTGCATCAATAACGTTACCCAATTTACCGGGCTGCAATATTCGACAGTCACCAACTTTACCATTATCGCCACACTCACGCCCATCGTGACGGCTCTGCTCAGCTTTGTGCTGATCCATGAACGTCTGCACCGCCTGCAATGGCTCGGCATCTGCAGCAGCCTGTGCGGCGCGCTGTACCTGCTCAGCAACGGTTCGCTTGCGGCCATATTGACGCTGAGCTTTAATATCGGCGACGTACTCTTTTTTACCAGTCAGGTCGCCTGGGCACTGTATTCTATCATCGTCGTGCGCATCATCGACGATGTTTCCCCCTTTGCCATCGTCGCCTGGTCGGGTCTGTTAGGTTCGCTTACCACGGCAGCTGGTGCTGCTTATCTTGGCCATTTCGAACTGCCCTCGCTGCTTTCACCGCTGGCTCTTGGCTCATATCTGTTCGTCATTTTTGCCGGCGGGCTGATCGCCATGATCTTCTGGAACAAAGGTACCGGCATCGTCGGTCCCAGTCAGGCAGCCGTATTTATGAATATCATGCCGCTGGTCGGCATCATCTGCGGGGTGCTGTTTCTTGACGAACAACTGCTCATCTCCCAGGCTATTGGCGGCGCACTTATCCTCGGCGGCGTCTATCTGACCACACAATACCGTAACGTCGCCTATCGACTGGCAAAATATTTTACGCGTCGCCAGCGTAAACGCTAGCCACTGCACTGACATATTAATGGCCGGCGACCTAAGCACAAACAGATCAAAATATCTCTCACAGTCAAGCTTCTTCTGCTCGCGTCTGCAACGGCGGCGAGCCTTTTTATTTTAACAGGTACTATGTCATCCCCGACTTTATTGACACAGGCTGCGAACAGTGCTATGCTAAAAATGTTTACGGCATATGTCGCAAACTCATAACAATTACAGTAAGGGAGCGGTATAACAATGAAAATCGCAGTTACTTATCAGGACGGCGACATCTTTCAACACTTCGGACACACCGAATTCTTTAAAATTTACGACATCGAAAACACTGAAATCGTCAAAACAGAAATCGTCAGCACCAACGGCAGCGGCCATGGCGCGCTGGCACAATTTCTGCACGAACACAGCGTCGATACTCTGATCTGCGGCGGTATCGGCGGCGGCGCTCAACTGGCATTGTCACAAGCAGGCATCAAGCTTTATGGCGGCGTTACCGGCAAGGCCGATGATGCAGTAAATGCTTTGCTCAATAATAAACTGAACTATGATCCGGCAGTAAAATGCGACCACCACGAACAGGAACACGGCGGCGCAGGCCATACCTGCGGTGCACACGACTGCGGCAAACACCACTGACCATATCAAAATCAGCAAACTCACTGCATAAGCAGTGAGTTTTTTCTTTATCCTGACAGTGCTGGCAATCTTATTAATGGTTAGCAAAATAACCTTCTGCTCCGATGTCGCTTCTTCCCAGTAATGCTCCTTAAACAATTTGTGTCCAAACTGAATAAAACCTTCTCTGAATAAATTTTCCATAGTTAGCCTCCCATCTATCCAAGAACAAACAAAACAGTTTTTCTACATATATTACAAACTTATTTCTATCCAAACAAAAATCTATAACCAGCCGCATTCCCCCCTCATATACTAAAGGGCAGGCAACCAGCAAAAAACATACGCCCTTACACAAATTTTCTCTACTCGACAGGTTCTGTAATATACTTTAAAAATCCATTACACTGACTAAATACATAGGCAAAAACAAAAAAATCAGGCTGCTTACACAAATTATTCCGCTAATCGCTATTTTGTAATCACTTCCCTGCTTCGGGGTAAAAGAAAACTGCCATTGTTATGTCAAGGGCAGTTTAAAACAAATTACGTCGGCTTTTGTGAAACCCCAACATTGCCCCTTACTATATATAGGGCAGCGAAACGGCAAAAAGGTTAAATTAGCAAATATGAAATTTTTGTGTCATCGTTTTTCAGTAAGTAAAAAATAGCAGTTTGACCTTGCTGCTTTGGGGTTAAAATATCAGCGCAGACAACAACAAAGTTTTAGCCCAAGCCATTTCCTTAAAAATTTTGAAGCTAAAAAATTTTAAATTTCGCTTCGCGTATTACTGCTTACGCAGTTTGTACTGTTATAGTCAGAGTCTGTACTTACTGTGTTAGTATTGAGATAAATAGTATATTAAAACTCCAAAATAATATAGCGCTCTTCTCAAAATGCCAATAAAATAAATAAAAGCCATTGTCATCTAGACGCTGGCCTTCATTTTCTATAACTATAAAACACTATAATAATTAAAGATTTTTGATAATAATTTTTTAAATATATCTCTAGTCAATAATTTCATCTTCTACAAATCGCTTAGCAGATTCAATAATTTCATCAGCATAATCAAAAATACTATTTATAGTTGCTAAAGGATATTTTTTACCATTATTCGTCCCATCAGGTAAAATAATATATTTAATAGCCTTTTCTACCTTTAAACGACAAATCCATTTATAATTTTTATTGTCATACAAAATACCAAAATAACTAACTGTATCACGATAATAAATCTTATTTACAGGAATTGTTTTATACAGGATCGCTTTTATTATTGCAAACCCATCTAACTCTTCTTGAGTAGTAATAATTTTACTAGAATCTTCGGTAATTATATTAGATGGTTCTAATTCTGTATTCGTAGAAATATCTTCATTTACAGTATTTTCAACAGTATTAGATTTATTAAGAGCAGCAGTAATTCGATCGTTCATTAAATCATTCACAAACTGGTTTAATGATTTTTTTATGACAGGTTTAAATTTATCAATTATATTTTGAGTTTTCCGACCACAATAGACCTCACTTAATACATAATTGATAAATTCATCATCTGGCTCTTCCAATTGTTTTTTTAATAATTGTTTCACTTGGTTAGAATATTTTAAATCTTCTGCTGCACTAAACACAGCATCAATATCAAAACTTGCCTTATGGAATTTTTTTAATTCTGTAATATCTTGCTCTTTTATTTGAGTAATATCAAATACGAAAAATGGTTTCTGATCCATTTTATTCTGTTCATCAAGATCCGTAAAAAATCTATACTCAAAACCATTTGTTAAAATACCAAATTTAGCTTTTGTGGTGCCAAAATATCTGAACAATTGTCCTCCATGCTTATCCAGCGATTCTCCACACCATTTTGCTTCTACTAAAATTACAGGTTCGCCATCATTGAGAATGGCATAATCAACCTTTTCTCCTTTTTTTATTCCTACATCAGCAGTATATTCTGGTACAAACTCAAGTGGATTAAAAACATCATATCCCAATAATTGAAAAAATGGCATAATAAAAGAAGTTTTTGTTGCCTCTTCAGTTTGAATTTGGTTTTTTAAAGTATCTACCCGTTTTGATAAAATTTTTACTTGATCTACAAAATCCATAAAATCATCTCCCGTGATTTATTAAAAATTTTTTTAAACTTACTTATTTCAGCTTATTATTTTCTACACGCTGATTATTTTGTATATAATTAATCATTGTTTAAATTATCAAATATGCATACTATTTTTTATAATTATTCTATAAATCTATGTTTATATTATAACATACAATAATCTAATGCGTATACTATAATCAATCTTATAATATTCTTACAATTTTAGTACTCTTTGCTTTCTTAAAAATATCATTATTAATTTTTGCTATCCCTTCATCCATGTTATAATACCTTTAAATAACCACAAACGAGGTGAACTTTATGGCAAAATTCATTCCATTCGTCAAGTTGTCGAAAAAGACGCAGCAGGAGATCAACAAAAGCCATCGCAAAAGTTGGGGCAACATTGACCCGGTAACAAAACGTCCCGCAAATTCCAAAGCGTACAACCGCAAAAAAGCTCGGGCCTGGAAAGATACTTTTCCAACGTCTGAGCTTTTTTATTATCTTGTTAAGTTTTAAAACAAAATTTATTTATATTGTTGACTAAAAAAGTTGCATCCTTTCAAAGTCGTAGTATAATAGGCATTATAATAAATTTAAAGTTTTTGAGGGGATGCACTTATGCAAACAAAAAAATTAAAATACCTGCTGCTGTTTGCCGTTATCGCAATAGCCGCCGCAGTGGCATGGTACTTTGCCTACTGGGTCAAAACGCCGCAGTATTCGCTGGGCCTTATTGGCAGCGCAGTACAAAAGCACGATTTTGCGGCTTTTGAAAAGCACGTCGATATGGAAACACTTTACAGCAGTGCTTATGACGATGTCGTTGTTGCCTCTTTTGGTAACGAACGCCTGTCAAGCCCGATTCTGGCTGCGTTAGTACAGAATATCAAAGGTGTTGCCATCCCGATCCTGATCGACCAGACCAGACAATACGTCAACGGCGGTACTATGGAAGAAGCAGATCCAAGTGATGCTGACTCGCCGATGCTGCAAAACAACGGCACTGATATTGTAAATAATCTGAAAAACAAGACAGGCGTCAATTCTATGCAGTATCAGGGTGTGGAAAAGATTCAGAAAAATGGCAGTGTCGCTGTCGTAACCATCAAAGTTTTCGACAGCGAATTAGACAAACATTTTTTAGTAGAACTTGCTATGCAGCAGCTTACTGACGATACCTGGCAGATAACCAAGATCAACAATCTGAAAACTTTGATCAATGAACGTGATCAGGCCTTACAAAACAAACTGGCTGAACTTAACGCTCCTGTACAAAAGCAGATCGGCGACGCTGTTGCCGTTTCTCCGCAAAAAATCTTTATAACTTCGGCTCCTTATTCCGGCGTTATACGCCTGTTAGAAGCAGATATTCAGCTGACTAACAACGCGATGAGGGAGTTGCAGTATTTTACCGGTGTTCTGGAGCTTTACAACGCTGATAATGAATTATTTTACAGTGGTAATTTTGCCAGCAGCAAAGACCTTGCTGCCAAACAGACCGCAGTTTATAAATTCAACTGGGAGCTGAACCCTTTTCTGACTGATGATGCCAAGGTTATGAACAGCGATTTCAGCAAAGTGACTTGGAAGGCTTCTCTAAGCAGTCTGTCCTTTGCCGACGGCTCTACAATCGAACTTTTAACGCAGCTGCCTGTTAAAGCAGCAACTAAATAAAAACCTGAAAGCCGTAACGCCGATCCAACAGCGTTACGGCTTTTTTATTACCACTGACAGCAGGCTTTCGCTTTGCTGCGGATCAAAGCACCGCCATCTTGCAAAGTTCCGTCGGCAGATGCCAGCTTCCACAGATCCCATCTTTCAAAAGTCGTTGCCGGCCCATAATCATCAAGGTCAGCCGCTTCTGCATGAGTCATAACATAATTATCGTCGATCGGCAAATCCAGTCCCCGGCACAAAACCGCTACTACCCGCGCCAAGGTTTCTAACTGTTGCCGTGTAGGCGGCACGCTGCCAAAGTCCACACCGCCATCGGCATAAGCCACCGCGTCGGCGCAGCAGCAGATGCTTACCGCAACTGCGCCGCTGTTACGATGCCAGGTATGCTCTTTATATTCTGTCAGTTTCCCGCAGCTGCTCCACACTGTACCATCACCTGTGATATTCAAGTGATAGTCGTCATAAGTATTGTTATAATGCCCCGCCGTCCAGTGCAAATAAATCCTTCTGATCTCACCCTTTGCGTTTTCAGCCAGCGCCGCCAATTCCTGCAATGTTATTTCACGCATTTTCTATCCCTCCGTCTCAGGCTGCCTGCGCCTGCTGCTCATCATAAAACTTCTCAACAGTTATATCACAGGTTTTGCCATTGCTTTTTATAATAATATCGCCGCATAAAGCCGTATTGAAAACATCGGCCTGTAAATTGTACAGTCTTTGTACCACTTCCGGGCTGGGATGCTTATATTTATTACCTTCGCCGCTGCTGATGACCGCTATTTTCGGTTTGACAGCAGCTAAAAATTCATTGATCGATGATGTTTTACTGCCGTGATGCGCCACTTTTAAAACCTGCGCCTGCAGTGCCTCAGGGTCAGTTTGCAGCAGATCACGTTCTACTTCGGCCTGAATATCCCCGGTCAGCAGCATTGCAAAATCTTTATACTCCAACCGCAGCACCAGACTGTTGTTATTGGTGTCAGAAGGAGTCCCCTTATACAGCGTCTGCGGACTCAGGACCTTCAGCTTCACCATTTCATTGACCGGAACTTCCTGACCGCCGCGCAGTACTTCAAAAGGAATCTGTTCCTTTTCTATCTGCAAACGAAAGTCGTTATACATTTTAGTTTTATAATTCTGACCGCTGTCATAAACATGTTTTACCGGAAACCTGTTCAGCACCGCTTTCATACCGCCGATATGGTCGGCATGCGGATGTGTAGCGATCAGCATATCGATCTGCTCGACATGATTTTCTTCCAGCTTGGTCAGCAGCCTGGCAGCTTCGCTGCGGTCGCCGCTGTCGATCAGGATATTTTTCCCCTGCATTTGTACCAGGATACTGTCTCCCTGTCCAATATCCAAAGCTGTAACGGCAAGGATATCGTCAGCAGTTTTCACAGCTTCCTGTGTTTTTGCCTCCGCTTTTGGCGGCATTTCTTCGGGTACTGCAGTATCCATCGTCTGTAACTGCTCCAGCAAAACCGGCACATAACTTTTTATCAGCTCGCTGTCTTTAGTAACAACGCCGGCTGCAAGCACCAGCGCAGCCAAAAGTATCGCTAAAAATGAAGTCTTCTTCATATGTTCCGCTCCTTAATTTAAATGCAGATCGTGATGCAGCGGCTTAAAAATACTCATTTTACCACCGCGCTCCAGCACTGCTGTTGCAAAACCTGCGTCATAATCCGGCAGCTTCGGCATTTTGCTTTGCTGCAGCTGTTCATTGCCGGGCAGCAGCAATCTTAAAGCATAATCTATTTTTACCGCTCCCAGCCACATCAGATACTCTATCTCGACATCGTGGAAGCCGTCCATATCGGTCCTCAGTGCAGCACACAGCTGTTCCACCTGCAATAGCTGTTCCATATTCATTCCCCTGGTTCCACGCTCGCGCCAATATTCTATAATCTTTCCTAGCCCACGACCTAAAATAAGCTGCTGATGCTGTTTCACCTCAAAAAGCAGCCGGCGGCGCAGATACACGACCTGATCCAGCCCTACTGCCAAAGTACGGTTGGCAAGCTCCAACTTGCTCATGTGTGAATTATCCCACAAAGGTTGGCTTGCACCGGATGCATCCAGCATCAGTAATGGAACAGGCGATTTCAACATACTTTCACTGCCCAGATTATCATAAACGCCGCCATCAGTCAGATAGAGCTTGGCCGGATTTTCCGGTTTCTGCGTTCCCGTACCGTAAAGATCCCTGAATTCTCTTGCCTCTACATCCAGTTCCAAAGGTGCGAAGCCTACCGGATAAGCAGCCGAAGCCGCAACGGCAAAAGCAATGGGGATATCGTCGATATCACTGCTGCGCCCCAGCAGATAACCGTAAATATCACTACTTTTAAACCTGAATCTTTTTAAGGTATTGATACAGGTAGCATTGCAGCTCCATTCTGTCGCTGCCTCTGCCTGCTTCATTTTTCTGCCTTCAAACAGTTCTTCGTCTAACACCTGTGGAAAAGCTTTACTCATCTTCGGCCTTAAAGCAGCCGCCAGAGCCAACTGCTGCAGCTTGGGCAGATATGGCAGCAGATAAGCGAGCCAGGATGCTTTTGTCATGATACGCCTGCGGAAATTGCACTGCCCCAGATTGATCAGTTTCGTTGTCACCCGCCTGTCAAAATCAAGCAAACTGCTGAAATCACCTTCTGCCAAAGCGCTGATGACAGCACCTGCAGTAATACTGCCGCCGGATACAGAGGTTATTTCGTTGACATGTTTTTCAAGTCCCAGCTCTACTAATCTGCGGTAAGCCCCAAGACAGTAAAACGTAGCTCTGAAACCGCCGCCGCTGAAACCCAGATTGATCTTATTATCTATTTCCACTTCATTTTCCCTCCTTTGAAAAAAGCCGCCCATAACAGGCGGCTTTCTTAATCTTCCAGCCATACCGGCCTTCTGGCAAAACCAACATGGTAAACTATGTACTGCATCACCACCTGATGCTCACCGATATTCAGCAAATAGAAATTCTTCTCCTGTCCGATGATCCGTCCGCGCGGAGAATCTGACAGACAGCGGTTTAGCAGCTGACGCTGCTTTTCAATGTCTTCCTCATTTACTGTTTTTTCTGGATCGGTATTGCCGATAACAACACGTTTTACATAGCCCACCGCACTTACATCAAATGGTTTCGTCATCATAGTTACCTGCCTTTACACCTCATCAGGCAACGTCATTATCAGCTGTATAATGTTCTTGCCCCTGTGCTCCTGCTGCCGCAGTTTTCTGGATACTTGTGGGGTTGATCGCCGTATTGAGGATATCCAAAACACGGGACAGACCTTCCGGCATCTCGCCCTGAGTAGCGCGGACCTGTACATGATATTTTGCGGAATTATCACTCTTACGGGTATTTTCCTTATGGCTGGAGATAGATCCCTTAACTTTGGCTTTCATGCTGAAAGGACCGATCTGCAAACCCATCTCTGCTTCCAGCTCGCCTTTTTTATCGTCGATTTCCGACTGAGTTTCCGAAGATTTTACTTCCATATCGAAGGTAATATCTACCAGATCGATCGACAGAGACGGAACTTTGACCATCGCCAAAAGCGGGATATTCATTTCCACTTTTTCAGAAGCGGGACCATTGCCGTCATCGCCGTTAGCGCTGCGTGTAAAGCTGAACCCTACGGTACGTACGACCTGTTTATCGCCTTCCTTAACCAGGCCGACCTCTTCAATAAAGCGAGCCGTTGCGCCGGCCAGCATCGTCTGTGCGTCACAGGCAGCCTGCAGCGGACCGCCGATCAAAGACTCCATTGGCAAACCGCCGAATTCTTCCGCCATTTTTACTAATGCCATAATTAACTACATCCTTTCTGTTTGTACTTTATCAGGGCAGTATTTTCACCATCTGATCATTGATTTTCATAACTGCTTCAGGAGGATCGTTAGACTCAAACAGCAATTCTACATCGACAAAATTATCGGTATCCGTTTTGTTGGAAGACAAAATATTTGCCAGCAGACCGCTGTCATTGCTTTTACCATCATCCCAGCTGCTCAGCTTTACCTTAAACTTCAGCTTCATCTCCTTCAGCTTCAGAGAATTCATCGGTACCAGCGCAATTTTCGGCACCTGCACCAGTACATATTCCAGTTCGCCTGTGTCAGGATTGATACGAGGATATTGGATATCAAAAGTCAGCGGTTTCTGCGACTCGTCAAAATAACGTTTCATAACATTCAAGTGCTGATTTTCGATCATGCTGTGCGCTTTTAAAATTGATTCCTGCATCGCTCCCAACAAATTCTCAAAGTATTGCTTTTTCGCCATCACGGCTCCTCCTCATAATCAAAATTTACGGCTGTAAAGATCGGTCACCTTAACCTGCAGCGCTCTTGCCAAAGCGTCAAGAACCGGAACAGTCGGATGCCGTTCGCCTAATTCGATCGCACTGATCATACTTGTACTGATACCTGATAATTTAGATAAATGCTTTTGCGTCATACGTTTCTCAGTGCGGACCTGGAAACAGATAATAACAAATCATAAGCCAGCCCCCCTTTCTAGGTGCCTTTTTCTTTAGCTCCTCCCCGCAGCTTCAAAAAGTTTTCCATACCGGCTTTGGCAAAATAACCGCTGATGATAACAGAAAACGGACCGTCAACATAATCTATCAGCCTGTCCGGTATTTCTCTGTATATTAACCAAGTGCCGGCCGAAAACATTATGATGCCGACAAATAACCAGGTCACCGTTCCGACAACCTTTTTGGAGAAGCTCAGTTTTTCATCATCAAGTTCCATAGCTTTCACCTCCCTGGCTTTACATTACTATTATCTTTATCCACAATGGTGGAATATTATAAGAAATACTTTATTATTTTAATGTTTTACGAATTTTTAAATTGTGAAACATTTTTATTTTTGCTTTTTATCCTTTCATAAGTCCTCGCAGCTGTATCCTAGTACTTAGAAAGGACAAATAAAAAAGCCCCGCTTACAAAAATGTAAACGGGGCTTTCGCCTTTTTCTATATTTTTACAGGCCGCAGCATGCAAAAATACATGTATCAATATTCACTTTATTACTTCAAATTTATTTAGATTACTTAAAGCGTTTTAAACGCAGGGCATTGCTTACTACCGAAACCGAGCTCAGCGACATTGCAGCCGCAGCGATCATCGGGTCAAGCAGAGGTCCGCCGAAAATGTGCAGCACTCCTGCGGCTACAGGTATACCAATAATATTGTAGCCAAAAGCCCAGAACAGATTTTCTTTAACGTTGCGGATCGTAGCCTTACTTAAACGCAGGGTAGTACTGATATTACGAATATCTCCGTTGACCAGCACGACCTGCGCCGATTCTATCGCCACATCAGTCCCGCCGCCAACGGCAATGCCCAGATCAGCCTGCGCCAAAGCCGGTGCGTCGTTGATACCGTCGCCAACCATGGCGACGATCTCCCCACCCTGCTGGAAGCTTTTGATCAGCTCGGCCTTATGACCAGGCATCAGCTCAGCAACTACTTCGTCCACGCCTGCCTGCTGTGCAATATAAGCAGCAGCACGTTTATTATCGCCGGTCAGGATAACGGTACGGATATTCAGCTCGTGCAGCTTCTGCATTGCTTCCTGGGTTTCTTCCTTCAGCGTATCAGCGATAGCAAAAATACCGCATAAATTACGGCCGATCGTCAGATAAACGATCGTTTTACCAACTGACGCTAATTTTTCGCCAAGTTCTATGGCATTCGGAGGAATCATTGCCACAGGCTGTACAAAGGACAAATTTCCCAACCGTACGTTGGTATTTTCACAACGGGCAGCGATACCGCCGCCTACCGTAGTTCTAAAATCTGTACAGGTCGGCAGTTCCATCCCTGCGGCCCGTTCTTTGACAGCTACTGCCAGCGGATGAGCTGAACCTTGTTCAATTGCCGCCGCCAGCCTTGTTATCGCTTCTTCTTTGGCTCCGTTCCAGCCGATAACGTCTGTTACTATCGGTTTGCCCTTCGTAATCGTACCGGTTTTATCAAAAACCGCCATTGTTACATTATGGGCTGTTTCTAAAGCTTCTGCATTTTTGAACAGCACGCCTTTTTCAGCACCCTTACCTACAGCGACCATGATTGCCGCCGGTGTCGCCAGTCCCAAAGCGCATGGGCATGCAATAACAAGTACGGCAACAAAGACCTGAATGGCAAACTTACTGCCAGAGCCGGCAAACCACCAGCTCAAGCCGGCGACTAAAGCTATCACCAGCACTACCGGCACAAAAACCGCCGCAATTTTATCAGCCGTTTTGGCAATCGGCGCTTTCGATCCCTGAGCCGCTTCTACCATCTGCATGATCTGCGACAGCATCGTATCCTTACCGACTTTTTCAGCTTTAAAACGCAGATACCCGTCGGTAACTACTGTAGCCGCAAAAACATTTTCGCCGACACTTTTACCTACAGGCATACTTTCACCGGTCAGCATCGATTCGTCAACACTGGCATGTCCGTCTGTGATCACCCCGTCGACCGGTACCTGATTGCCTGGGTGGACGATAACTATATCACCAGTCAGTATCGCTTCACGCGGAATCTCTACTTCTCCGCCGTCCTTCCAGATAAAGCCTGTCTTCGGCGCCAGGTTAAGCAGGCTGCTGATAGCGTGTCCAGCTTCACCTTTCGCACGCAGTTCTAAAAACTTACCACATAAAACAAAGGTCAAAATAGCACCGGCAGACTCAAAATAAAGACTATGGACAGCATGCGGATTTATTCTTGCCAGAACTTCGTATGTTGAATAGCTGCTGTAAATAAACGCAGCCCCCGTACCTAAAGCAACCAGTGTATCCATCGACGGAACACCATTTTTCAAGCTGATGATACCATTTTTGAAAAACGGACTGCCGGCATACAATATCGGCAGCGTTAACAACAACTGCACAAAAGCATAGACATCGCTCATCTGATCCGGATCTATCGGTACAGGCAAAAATTTACCCGGAACCATCGGCGCCATCGCCAAATATAACAGCGGCACAAAAAAGAAAGCCGCCACTTTCAAACGTTTCTTTAAATCAAGGGCATCCTGTTCCGCCCTCTGTTCAGCTGTCGATTCTTCGCCCGGCGCATCATGTACGACACCAAAGCTCATTCTGGTCACAGCTGCTTCCAGCTGCTCTATCGTCGCCTGATTTTCATCATAACGCACCAACGCCGACTGAGTCGCCAGATTGACTTCCGCTCTGTCGACACCTGGAACCTTCTTTAAAGAACGTTCCACGCCATTAGAACAGGCAGCACAATGCATTCCTGAAATTTTAATAGTTACTGTTTTCATAAGCTTTATTTTTCAACAGTGAAACCAGCTTCTTTTACTGCCATTTCCAACTGCTCCACTGTAGCCGGGGCTTCATATTCTACAACTGCCATGCACTGCTCCAGGTCTACTGCTGCGTGTTTTACGCCCGGTACATCCTCCAATGCCATTTTTACGCCGGCAACACAACCTGCGCACGACATACCAAAAATATACATACTCGCTTTTTCCATAATTTATGCCTCCATTTCGGAATTTGATCCAGTGCTGCCAGTAAAATCGACAGCTTAAATTTTAAGGTTAGCAAAAACTGCCCCTCTACATCTTATAACTCAATCTTAACAACCTGTACAGGCTTTGTCAAATAATAACTCTGCCTTACAGAAGCTTGAAATTATACGCAGCAGGCAGCAATTCATTCCTTAAATCTATTATAACATATGAGTCATTATTCATATATCTTTTTCTGAAAAACCTTTGTGAATTATTTTTCTGCCTGCCGCAGTATTACCACATTTACCTGCTTTTTCTAACTGTCCTGCTTTATTTTTCAACTTCTGTCTATTTTACACAAACCAGTTTTGTTTTATACTATATTTTGTAGATTTAACTGAAGAGGGTGTTTTTTATGCGTAATGACAATATTACAAGGCTGACACTGGCAGGTATGTTTGCAGCTTTGGCTTTCGTTTGTTTTACTTATCTGCGGATCGAGATCCCCATGGGTGGCGGTATGACCGGCAAAATTTATATCGGTCATGCTTTTATCCTCCTGTCTGCTCTGATTCTGGGGGCAAAATACGGAGCGCTTACAGGTGCAATAGGTCTGTCCCTTGCAGACATTTTAGCCGGTTATACCACATCAGCACCGCCGACTTTTTTAGCCAAATTTCTATTGGGACTGGCGGTAGCCTTTATTGCTCATAAAGTTTTTAACCTGGCTGCGGCAGATGACAAAAAAGCGACTAAGATCGTAACTATAGCGGCTGTTTTCGGCTGCCTGGTCAATGTTATCACCGAACCGCTGATTCGCTATGGCTTTAAAGTCTTCGTTTTAGGACTTCCGCACCAGATAGCCTATCTATCTGCAATCAACTGTGCTGTTTCCATGGCGGTAAGCGCTGTGCCATCTGTTATTTTAGCAGTTTTCCTGTATAAAGCAGTGCAGCATAGTATCCTGAAAAGCTATAAATTTGTTTAACCTTACATTCACAATACCCCTAAAAAATGAAGGCCGCTGCTTTATAAAAGCAGCGGCCTTCATTTTTTATAATCATTGTTTTATTTTAATCTATCATTTACAGCAATAACAGCAGTCCTGCAAGGGAAACTAACGAAATACAGCCTGCGACAACTTTTTTCATGCAGGAAATCTTCTTCTCCCTGCTGTGAGCAGGCTCAAATAAAGCTGCTTTTTCTTTAGCTGAAGCATCGATAAACGCTTTAGCATAATATCCATCCAACTCAAGCAGACTGTATTCCCCATTCTCAAATTGAACGGCCAGCTGATACACAGATGCTTTAGGAGGTTTTAACACTGCCCCCATGAGCTCCTGACCATATTCTTCTGTCATCCCCTCAAGTGCACAATCAGACTTTCCTGCAAAAGCATCTTTGATAGCTTCCTCAGTTACAAATTCCCACGTATGAATTGTTTCTTTGCTGATGATAATTCCTTCATCAGGTTCTTTAAAATGCATCTTCGTTACGATCATACAAACTGGATTTAAGAAAACAGCACTGCCAGACAGATGCCCCAGGATCACTTTATTTTTAGCCATAAAATTTTCATCCTTCTTTACGACAGATTTTTACTATCATTACAGACTTGGCAATTTACACTTTTTCCCCTTCTTCCTGTTATTGATCCGTAATTTTCTCTGCTATTGCTGCTGTTTATTTCTAGCTTTGCGGCAAAGCTCCTGCCTGCCTCCTTTCACTTTTACACGAAATTTACGACAAAAGGCACAGTACTTTATCAGTACTGTGCCTTTATCTGCAAGATAACCAAACTACGCTTGTCTTAATATTTTTTATCTGATTTTTACACCGCTCTGATTATTTCTCAGCTCTGTTAATAGCGCAGAGGATACCCAAAAGCGCAGCTACGTTGATATTACTGTCGATACCAACACCAAAGATATGTCCATTACCGGGAATCTTCAGTTCTATGTAACAAATACCCTTCGCGTCAGAACCGCGGGAAATAGCATGCTCGTGATAATTAACAAATTCATAGCCCTCTACGCCGATTCCTGCCAGCGCCTGGAAGAATGAATCTATCGGGCCGTTGCCGACACCGGCAACTTCTTTCATATCACCACAAACATCGATTTTACCTTCAAAACGAGTATGTGTAGTGCCATCCAACTCCCGTTGTTCCAGGAAGCTGTGGGAAGCCAGTTTGTATTTACCATCAAACTCTACATATTCACGGTTAAACAAGTCAACGATCTGTTCTTCCTTCAATTCATCACCAAAAGCATCGGAAGCAGCCTTCACGATATTGCCAAATTCAGGATGCATTTCCTTCGGCAGCCTGTAACCGACAGCATGCTGCAGCACAAAAGCTGCGCCGCCTTTACCGGATTGGCTGTTGATACGGATAACAGGTTCGTATTCACGGCTCAGATCAGCAGGATTGATCGGCAGATACGGTACTTCCCAATAAGGAGTATCGCTTTCCGCCATATATTCGTAACCCTTACGTATAGCATCCTGATGAGAACCGGAGAAAGCGGTAAACGCCAATTCACCCGCATAAGGCTGACGCTCGGGCACCTTCATCTTGGTACAAGCCTCATAAATTTTTTTGACCGCCAGAATATTGGAAAAATCAAGCTCCGGATCAACGCCCTGAGTATACATATTCAAAGCAACTGTCACAATATCAAGATTGCCAGTGCGCTCGCCGTTGCCAAACAATGTTCCTTCGATGCGGTCTGCTCCGCCCAGCAGGGCAAGTTCAGCCGCAGCAACACCTGTCCCGCGGTCATTATGCGGATGAATGCTGATAATAGCAGCTTCCCTGTTTTTCATCTTAGTACAGAAATATTCGATCTGATCCGCATATGTGTTCGGCGTTGACATTTCCACTGTTGAAGGCAGATTCAGAATGATCGGGTTCTCATTCGTTGCCCCCAGGGTTTCCATTACCGCCTCGCATATTTCAATAGCAAAATCGATCTCAGTACCGGTAAAGCTTTCAGGAGAATATTCATACCGAATATTCATACCGCTGCTGGCAATTTCTTCCTCAGTCAGCTGACGGATAAGTTTTGCACCCTCCACTGCGATCTTGATAATGCCTGGCATATCTTCTTTAAATACGACCTTCCTCTGTAAGGTAGAGGTAGAATTATAAAAATGTACGATAACGTTTTTAGCGCCTTTAACTGCTTCAAAAGTTTTTTTGATCAGTTCCGGACGCGCCTGTACCAGTACCTGAATCGTTACATCATCGGGAATATGATGCCCTTCGATCAAAGTGCGCAGGATCTCATATTCGGTTTCAGATGCAGACGGAAAACCAACTTCTATTTCTTTAAATCCAATATCTACCAGAGTCTTGAACATCAGCAGCTTTTCTTCCAGCTGCATCGGCGTAACCAAAGCCTGATTCCCGTCGCGCAGGTCAACACTGCACCAAATCGGCGCCTTGGTAATAGTTTTATTCGGCCATTGGCGATTCGGCCACTGGAGCGGCTGAAAAGGAATATACTGTTTACTTGCTTGTTTCATAAATATTTGCCTCCAATCTGTTTATGCCGGCGCAGCGGCCCAACTTCGGAAGCGGAAATAAAAAATCCCCGCTCCCTACGATAAATGCATAGGGGCGAGGAACTGTTCTCCACGCGGTACCACCCTAATTCAGCTGCCATGCAGCCCTCTCAGCCTCAAACAAGGCCCAGGCGTTTAACGTTGCCACACGTTCTGCTCTACATATCAAGCAGACAACTCCGGGATGAGCTATCCATAAAACTTTTGCCATCGACTTGCACCAACCGTCGACTCTCTGAGGCCTGCCAGTTTTATCTTGTTCCCTTCACAGTCTTTGAGGTGAAAATTTTTGAATTGTTAAAAGTTATTATACCTACTTGCCTGATACTTGTCAAGAGAAATGTATTAAGCTGAAAAGCTTATTTTCATCAATACTTACACAAACCGATAAAACTATTACATTATTGACAATTTATGACATATTCAGTCTTAAATTTTTATATTACAAAATCCTTAAATCAATTTAATTCATCATTTATTAAATTACCATCTTCTTAGAATGCCAATATTTTTTAATGCTTCTACGGTTTTCTTCAAATCATCATTATTCCCTTTATTAGTATTATTATCAGTAATTGCAGAAAACTTTATATTTTGTTTTTTTACTGTCCTACTGTATTCCTCTTGGTACTGGCATTCTGGATCTCTGTTTCGTAAGCTAATAACAGGTTTCCCCATACATACCTTCTGACACCAAATATATTCCGGTTGAGAAAGATTAAACACTTCGCTGTAAGTCATATGAATTTTTTGAGCATACGAATAACTAGATCCATTATTTGAATATATTCTTTTTAGAACTTTTATATTTGGTAAAGTACTTAACTTCCTAAAAAGAGCATTTATCTTAAAATGTTCATTTTGATAAGTATTTACTATTGAAGCATTTGCAGATACATAATATCCTTCATTTGATTCTAGAATATTCCACTCATCATATGGCTTTAGTACTATTTTATTATATTCAAAAACACCTTTTTCATTATTACATACAGAATCTATAATATAGGCGTTTATCTCTTCCAATATACCTTGATCTAAATCTGAAAAACTAATCTTCCTCGCACTGTTTGTCGAATGTAACGCACAACTTTCGACAGAATGTGCAGGGCACAAAAATTCGTCCGCCAAAACATTACCACAAACACTAATATTAAGCAACATTAACGCTAAAACAACTATTTTCTTTAACATTCAAAAACTCCCCATTCATCTATAAATATCTAAAGCTTTGATTTAAAATGTTTAGTTATTATACTTCCTTCTAAAATAATCTCATACATAAATCCAATTACCTGATTCGTAAGTTCTTTTAGATATTCCCTTACTTTATTTACATCGCCTAACGAATAGATCATACTCCTTGTACTCACCATCAGCTTTTATTAAGTCACAATATCTCTTTATTTTCCCGTTGTGCTCTGATGTATTCGTTTTATTTTCCAAAATCAATACATATTTCTTTCTAACGCCTTGCTTTTATCATTTAAAGGGAATCAGTATATCAATCTTCTTATATTGTACTTTACCTCAACATTATAATAACGATCTTGTTTATTCTCACCAAGGCATAAATCTAATGTGGCCTTCCCAAGTTTACATAAAACTGCATCAGAATAATTGATCCAGTTAATGCACCAACAAATAACTGCATCTTGTAATAATTTCTTAGTAGAATATTCAAAGATATTATTCATAGATAATACCATCCTCATAATCTATAATATTAAGGAATTTCGACACTATTAACTGTTATCCTTTTAATTTTTATAATTTTATTCGTAGAATTAAAGAAAATTATATACCGCAATCCATTAAAGAAAGAAAACCCGCACAAATTGTGCGGGTTTTGAACTTCTGTTCCCAATGATTAACGTTTCGAGAACTGGCTTGCTTTACGCGCTTTTTTAAGACCGTATTTACGACGTTCTTTTTCGCGCGGATCGCGAGTCAGGAAGCCAGCTTTTTTCAAAGCCGGACGATATTCAGCGTCAACGTCGAGCAAAGCACGAGCGATACCATGACGGATCGCACCTGCCTGACCGGAAATACCGCCGCCAATAACATTTACGAGTACGTCGTATTTGCCTTTGGTTTCAGTAATTTCAAGCGGTTGGTTAACGATGAGTTCCAATGTTTTCAGACCAAAATAATTGGTCAGCTCACGGCCGTTAATAACGATTTTACCTTCACCCGGAACCAGGCGAACGCGAGCAACTGAAGATTTGCGACGACCAGTCGCACTATAAGTAACTACTGCCATTTACGTTTCCTCCTCCGGATTATCTTACGTTGATTTCTAAAGTTTCAGGTTTTTGAGCTGCATGCGGGTGTTCAGGACCAGCATATACATGCAGTTTAGTGTAGATCTGGCTGCCAAGGCGATTTTTAGGAATCATACCTTTAACTGCGAGTTCTACCATTTTTACCGGGTTCTTAGCGAGCATATCGCCAGCTTTTGTGTAGCTGTCGCCGCCAAGGTAACCGGAATGACGGAAGTAAACTTTTTGAACCAGTTTTTTACCGGTCAAAACTACTTTGTCAGCATTGATTACGATTACATGATCTCCGGTATCCATATGCGGAGTAAAAGTCGGTTTGTGTTTGCCACGAAGGATTTTTGCAACTTCGGCTGCCATGCGGCCAAGAGTTTTATCAGCTGCGTCAACAACGAACCATTTACGTTCGATATTGGACGGATTAGCCATAAAAGATTTCATCCTTATGTCCCTCCCTAAAGTATTTCCTGTTCGATGTAATTTTATCGTTTCTCTCCGGGGCTAGTGGAGATAGGCGTAAAATCACGTATGTATATTGTAACCATCTTGACATTTTTTGTCAAGTAAAATCAGGATTATTTTCTGATTTTTTCAATATCTGCCAGAAAATGCGGTATATAACCAACATAATCTAAATAAAGTCCCTGAGGAGGCGCCGGGGCAACCTTAAAATGACGCTTGCCTGCTGCAAATTCACTTTTAAATGCAGCAATACTTTTAGTGCCTTTGCCGACTTCTACCAGATGCCAGACGATATTACGCACCATATGATATAAAAATCCATTACCTTCAATGCAGAATTCCAGTTCTCCCTGCTCTTTTGGCAGCCATTCAGCGCGGTAAATCGTTTTAACAGGCGAACTTTGCACACTGCCGGCCGAACGGAAAAACGAAAAATCATGTGTTCCCAAAAGCAGCTGTGCTGCCTCCTGCATCGCTTCAAGCCGCAGATATTCCCGCATTTGCCAGACATAGTTACGCAGGAAAGGGTCCGCATGTTTATTCTGCACTATGCGATAACAATAACGTTTCCAACAAGCGCTGTATCTGGCATGAAAACCTTCGTCAGCTTCCTCAGCCTGCCAAAGCACGATATCCTTCGGCAGGATTCCTGCACAGGCCTTTAAAAGATTCTCCAATGGAATACTACCGCTGGTTGTCAGCGACACTACCTGCCCCCGTGCATGCACACCCGTATCAGTACGTCCAGAACCGGCTGTAACGATTTTTTCGCCGCAGAGCAAGGATAGTTTCTCTTCAAGCACCTGCTGCACTGTAAGAGCATTAGTCTGCTTCTGAAAACCATGGTAATTAGTGCCGTCATAAGCCACTGTTAATTTCAGAGTACGCATAACGCGTTCCCCCAGCGAATAAACGCCATCAGACCAATCAAAACAAACACTGTCGCTAATGCCGCATAGTCACGTCCATAATAAACGAGCTCGTGCATACGGCTGCGTCCTTCTCCACCGCGATAACAACGTGCTTCCATTGCTACCGCCAGATCATCGGCACGTCTGAACGCACTGATAAAAAGAGGTATCAAAAGCGGCAGCATATTTTTGGCTCTCTGCATCAGATTGCCGCTGGAAAAATCAGCCCCGCGTGCGGTCTGTGCCTTCATAATCCTGTCTGTTTCCTCAAGCAGCGTAGGTATAAACCGTAAGGCGATCGTCATCATCATTGCCAGCTCATGCGCTGGTACGCCAAAACGTTTAAATGGGCGCAGCAGAGCCTCTATCCCGTCAGTCAAAACTATTGGTGAAGTCGTAAATGTCAGTATCGAAGAAATCAGCAGCAGCAGAATCAGACGCATCGACATTTTCAGGCCCATTTCCAGACCTTCCTGCGTTACTTTAAAAAATTTCCAGGAAAAAATTACATTTTCACCCTGCCCTGTAAACATATGGATTACCATTGTCAGAACAATGATGATCCACAGCGGCTTTATTGATTTTAGAACCAGCATCAGCGGCAGACGTGATAAAAGAATAATCAAAAATACGAAACCCCAAAGTATTCCATAAGATACGGCTCCTGAGGCCAGAAAAATAGCGACAATGAAAAATAATGTTATCAGTATCTTCGTCCGCGGGTCCAACTTATGAATCAGAGAATTTCCCGGGTAATATTGTCCAAGCGCAATGTCAGTCAGCATTTATTTCAACCCCTTTGCTGTTTTGATCTGCGCTTCCAGTGCTTCCGCAGTCATGGTATCCGCCTGGATTTCCATCCCGCGTGCACGCAGTTCATCACTGAGTTTAAAAAGCTGCGGTACGTCCATGCTTACCGCCAAAAGTTCATTTTTATGATTTTGATAAATTTCAGCAGGACTTCCGTCTAAAATGACGCGTCCACCGGAAATAACCAGCAGCCGGTTACTGTAACGGGCTGCTTCTTCCATACTGTGCGTAACTAAAATCACAGCCATCCGGCGTTTTTTATACAAAGCCATGATTTCTGCAAAAACAGCATCACGTGAACGCGGATCAAGTCCGGCAGAAGGTTCGTCTAAAATCAGATAATCAGGATCCATTGCTATTACCCCGGCAATCGCCACGCGGCGCATTTGTCCTCCGGAAAGCTGAAACGGAGACCGGCTGGCAAAGGTTTCAAAATCCAAACCCACAAATCTCATCGCGTCTTGGACCTGCTGCTTAACCTCATTCTCCTGCATCCCCTTATTCCGCGGTCCAAATGCAATATCCTCAAAAACAGTTTCAGCAAAAATCTGATGTTCAGGATATTGGAAAACCATACCAACCTGGTGTCTTGCTTTTTTTACGGCTTCACCTTTGCCGCTGATATCCAGTCCATCAATCGTTACTTTACCTGCCGACGGTTTTAAAAGACCATTCAGATGCTGCACTAAAGTCGATTTTCCGCTGCCGGTATGCCCGATCACAGCAACAAACTCCCCTTTGTCCACAGTCAGCGAAACACCTTGCAGCGCTTTGCGTTCGTAGGGTGTTTTGGCCATATATGTAAATTCTACGTTTTCTAATGTTATCGGCATATGCTTTCAGCCAACTCCTCATTTGTAATAATTCCCTGCTGTAAATTCAGACCGCTTTGCCGCAAATCATCGGCAATTTTAGCAGCTAAAGGCGCTTCTAAGCCTAAAGCATATAACTCTCGTACATGACTGAACACCTCTTTCGGCGTCCCCTGCATTTTGAGCTTGCCCTCTCCCATAACAATGATTCGGTCAGCCTGCAGCGCCTCTTCCATATAATGAGTTATATAAACCACGGTAATGCCTTTTTCCCGGTTCAATTTTTTGACAGTAGTTACTATTTCTTTGCGTCCCTGTGGATCGAGCATAGCCGTCGGTTCATCTAAAACAATACACTTGGGTTCCAATGCTAAAACACCTGCGATCGCCACGCGCTGTTTTTGACCGCCGGAAAGCAGATGCGGAGCATGCTTGGCATAATCACTCATACCTACTGCCGCCAGCGCAGCATCCACTCTTGTTCTTATTTCTGCCGTCGGCACCCCTATATTTTCCGGTCCAAAGGCAACGTCTTCCTCGACAATTGCCGCCACGATCTGATTATCAGGATTTTGAAACACCATCCCCACATGCTGGCGAATATCCCAAAGATTTTCTTCTACCGTAGTATCCATACCCTCGATCAGGCACACACCTTCACTTGGCCTCTGCAAAGCGTTAAAATGACGCGCTAAAGTACTTTTACCACTGCCATTGGCACCAATAACAGCAACAAATTCACCTTGTCTTATTTCTAAATTGATCCCATCCAAAGCCTTTATTTCTTTATTTTCACTGTCTGTATAAACATGTGTTAAATTTTTTACTTCAATTATAGTTTGCATGGCAAACCTCCGCTTAATTCAGTACCTTTATATTATATTATTCCAGCCCAGGTACGTCAACCGCTTCCAGCACACTTGGTTAACTTTACAAAAATAAGACCCGGAA